>JAABUX010004792.1_pt1 | contig 16932 bp, 11 predicted proteins | sample 5561851 | NCBI WGS metagenome assembly JAABUX01 (sample SAMN10711883, study PRJNA513361) | rock metagenome | isolation source: Antarctica rocks | place: Antarctica: Victoria Land, Richard Nunatak red sandstone | collected 2016-01-03 | reverse complement strand
GTTGGCAAGTCAACCATGGCCCTATGCTTACTCGACTTATGGATTCGTGTAAAGCGTCAGTTTAACGCTATTGATGGGGACAGCGACCATAACACACTGACCTATGCCTATGAGGGGTCACCCTGGCTTAAACGCATCGACTTGTTGGGGCCTGAGGCACGGCGTGCCCTGCTAGATTTCCTCTGTCCTGAGTTGCAGTCGCCACTGGTGTTGGTAGATAGCCCGGCTAACTGCTCCACCAGGTTTTGGGCACAGCTACAGCTTAGAGGTCAGGTGGCTAAATCATTGGCAACACATGGCAAGCGGCTGACTTTCTTGGTGCCGATGTCCGGCGACCCGGAGGCGCTAGATAGTCTGTTAGACCTTTGGGAGGCGTATGGTACACAAGCCGATTGGGTCGTGGCTAAAAACCCAGCAGCTAAAAACCATGACTTTGCTGATTACGATGCTTCCAAGGAGAGAGAGGAGATTCTCAAGACTGGAGGGATTGAGATCATCTCGGAGCCATTGGAGCCAGCAGCAGCAGACAGACTAGCGGCTGCCCGACGCTCGCTTGGCTATATCCTGAGCCCGGAGTCGGACATTGATATCAACTACAAGGGCTTTATTGAAGCCTGGAGAACAGACCAAGATAAGCAACTCGCTCGTGCGGCTAAATACCTGGGCTTACCCTTTGACTCGGATACTGGTGGTCCGAGTCAAAGTACTCGTTTGCGGAGGCGTAAGTAAATGAGCAACGGTAATAGACCGACGTTTCACAACACTACAGTTGAGGATCTTTACCAAAAGCTCCCTCGTGAGAACGTGGAGCGCCTGAACACATTTACCAGGTTGACGGGGATCAGCTATGGGTCTGTCTACTACCCTTATTTGGTCTGCTGCGAATATTACTTGTACTTGCTGACTACACTCCTCAACTCGTTCCCCAACGGGCAGCAGATTGATGCTCTGCTCACGTTCATGCGGAACTACGAAAACAACATCATTGCTCTGGGAGAACGGGTGGAAGAGTCAATGAATGGTGTGATTAAGGCATCAAATCCCAATGGCGTGGCTCGGCAGTTGGCTACTGCCTGCATAGCCTGCTCGGTTATTGCCTTTGCTGGGGGGACGGCGGTGGGATTTCGGGCCCGGACCAATGATGATCTAAAGACTATTGCCCATACCTCTTCCCAGGCGAAGCAGATTTACTATCTCAATCAGGATGCAATTTCCGACTGCCAGCAGAGATTTAAGTCTCAGTCTGGGGTGATTAGCTGTCCGCAGCGCTTGGTCGTCCCTAGCCACTGAAGGGCCGTACTTTAAGGCGCTCGTTGACGAGATTTGCTCGCGGCTCGCCATGACTAACCACTACCAGGGGTAAGATCAGCGAAGCTGGCGTTTACCGCCACACAACAGCTAAAAGCCTTGCTGTGCAGGAGATTTGCAAATAAAAATCCAGTGACTCACTAAAAATTCGTATGTAGTACGCTACTGCTGTGCCAATTGACCTTTAAGTTATTTGGTACAGAGTTTTACAACGTAGCTATAAGAGTTTCAGGCTAAAAAAATCGGTAGGGTTCAAATCATACAGTCTTCCACACCATGTTAAATCCGCCAAATCTTTCGCCAACGGGTAAAAGTGAGATGTTTTTCTATGAGCTTTACACGGCAGGGCTTTTGAGAGTTAAGTGACGGCAAATGACAGACTCGCTGATCCTACCCCAATCGGCTAGGGGACTCGCCTTAACTCAGACAGCAGGACCGGCCTTTCATAAACATCTAGCCACGCCATGCCATCAAAGATCCTGATAATGATAAACGGGTTCCAACTGGCGCAGTGGGCGGGGCAGTCGGACCAGATAATGCGCTCGCCTACCTTGAGCGATTCATCCGTGGGCGACGGCACGTTCGCCGTTGGTGGGTCAGCTGGTCCTGGTGCGCTTGTCTTTGGGGCCGTCGGTGTCGGGGCAGCTGCCGCCGGTGTGGTCGCCTCTGGGCTGGCCACCGGTCCTGGTCGGCTCGCCTCTGGGGGAGCCGCCAGTCCTACCTCTGGCAAGGCCGCAGGGTTGGCAGCTGCCCACGCTGCGGCCTCAGCCATCAACACGGGTTCGCCCGAGCGCCAGTAAAATCGGTACTTCTCCATCTGCTCCAGGCAATTTCGCTCCAAGGCAGAGAACCACCGTCCCGCAGCTAATGCCAACGCCCTGACCGCTCGTTGGGCGTGGCTCACAGCTGCTGGCCGCAGATGGCTGATCCGACTCAGGGTCGAGCCGGACAGTGGGGTGGACGCTTGAGCCGTTGGGTCAGCCATAGCAGATGCATTGACCGCCGGTGTCGGGGTAGCCTTAGTGGTGGTCGTCGGTGTTTCTGTTTCTGTCCCTGGGCCAGATGCTGGGGCCGAAGTTGGGTTAGCCGCCACTGGCTCCCCTGGGACTGGCGCTTGAGCCTCTGGATCAGCCACTGCCGGTTGAGCATCAGCCGGTGATTCAGATAGGGCATCGGCCATTGATAAGAAAATCTGATGTTCTTTCGGGGGCGCGGAGTTGATCTGCCATGATAAGAATATTTTATAGTAAAGAGCTAGAGAGAATAGTAGGCCAAGATTGATAATTAAATAAACCTGATAAATCATGACCAGATGTAGCCACAGTCTGGACATCGCAGAACCAAAAACCTTCATATAGGGAAAACTCGTGTAATTTAACTCCAAAGCCAATACTGGTGCGGCTTTTAGCGCTGACAACTGCCCCCCAGTGGCGATGTTTTCGTCGGGCTCTGGCTCAGTGAAAACGGCTGGAATCGGTTCAGGGCCGCCTATTACACACGATGAAGCCTGCGGGTTATCATGTTCGGGATGCCAAAGTGGTAGGTATTGGGGCTTGTGCAGCGTTGTCTGACTTATGCCGGTCCCCGTTATCTGCTTGGCCGCGGCAATAATGGCATGGCTCCGGGCTGTGGCAGTGTCAGGCAGGTTTCCTGATGCTGACAAATGTGCTATGGCCTGCTTGATGCGCTCTATAGCCTGGGCGCTACGCTTATCGTTGTTGGGGAAGTCAACGATATTGTTCTCTGGGTGTGGGCAGTCGTTATCGTAATCGCGGTGGAAATGCTCTGCATAGGTTCCCTCGCGGCTTGGGTCTGACCCGTAAGGCCAGTAGTACGCCTCCACGCACTTGCACCAATCTGCGGCCCTGAGCCAGATTTCGTGCTGATGGCGACAGAAGCGCTCGTACCCTGGGGCACTTAAAGCATTCTCCACCGTGTAGTTGATCAGTGTTCTGCCGTCCAGACGGAGGAATACACGGCCATAGGTGGCAAGAGCTTTAATCTGAGAGTTGGTTTGAGAAAACGCTGTCCAGCCAGTGCTTATCTGGTCCTCTAGGTGCCGTCGCCACTTCTCCGCCCGAGAACTACTTCCAAACCCGCGAGACAGGGCTTGTCTTTTCCAACTAGCCTCCATCACTGGCCTTAACAGCTTTAGGTTTTGTTGTGCTTTGGCTATGTTAAATTCGTCAAGCAGGTCTTCAACACTATCAGAGTAGGGCTCCAGTGAGGCGTCTAACAGGTAGGAGCCGGATTCTGGCTGTAGCGGTAGCCGGTGGCTCTTGTACTGGGTGAATTCCCCTTCCCAAGCGTAGGACTTAGTGTTGGGAAAAGTTTCAATCTGGCCGGAACCCAGCATAATGTCGTGCTCAAAAAGTGTCCACTTCACGGCACAGGCCAAACCGAAACTGGAGACGGCTTTGGGCAATGGGTAGTAGACGTGCAGGCCCTCACTCCAGCTGGACCTGATCACAACCGGGCTATTCAACCCAATGTCACGTAGTACCCTTAGTAGCTTGTAATACTTGGCTGGGTCGTTGTCAGGGTGGCACGCGCTACCCCGATCTATGTCTAGCATGATGTAGCGCACGAGGTCCTTGAAACTAACCCCTACCAGTTCGCTCTTGTCTTGATGTCGCCGCCACAACTCATTGGGCTGAATTGGGTAAGGCTCTGTTATCCAGCGGGCCTTCGACCCTGGTGCTGGTAAGTCACCTAAAATCCAGTCCCAGCCCTTATTCAGGGACCAAAACCACTTACAGAACTCTGCCCCTACTGGGTCGCTGGGGAAGACTGGGGGGAAGATTTTTTTCAGTCTTGTGGGGTCTATCACAATCCCTCACCTGCTCGCGCTTCTGGGGATTGTGTTAGGGCAGAGGCAGGCGGTCTTATTAGAGCACGAAAATTCGACCGCACCTCTGCACTTCGAGTGTAATTCGAAGGGTAAGGCATTTTTGGCTACTGGGTTGTGGTGAGTCCAGTAGCCGTTCTGGTTATGTCTTTTTCACCAAAATCCTGTTAGCGTAGCAGTGGTTTTTGTACAGGCTTGTAGCCTGCGGTTCGGGCGTCGTGATTTTGGCGAAAAGCTTGGGCAGAGCGGCTACCGGCTTTTTCTTTGGGATTTTTCGGATTTTGAGCCACCTGGGTAAGGGGATGTCCCACCGGAGGCGGGACATTAAGCTTAATTTTGCCAGAGCCGTTTAACTGATTTTTTCTAGTGGATTAGTTTGATCAGGAAGAATCAAAGAGCCGAACCCCTTACAGGGTAATGATTTCAAAAATGGCTGGTCGGGGGATACTAGAGGTTTGGTCGGAGGATACTAGAGGCTTTGTTTTCAAGCCCAAAGGCATGTCTTGCAAAGCTTTCATGCGGTTTTTGAGGGGTAACTTTCTTGAAAACAAGAAACAACCTTGAAAACCGACAAGGCGCTCCCAGAGCTAGAAGAAACAAGCAGCTAATCAGCTATCCCCAGCAACTCCCTCAGCTTGGCTTCCATGTCGGAGGATGGGGTACGCTTTCCTTTTTCCCAATAGCCAACCAATGTTTGGGTAACCCCTATCGTTCCTGCCAGCTTCCTTTGTGTCCAGCCCTTGGCTTCCCTAGCCTTCCGTATTTGGTCACCCGTTAGCCTGGTCGCCGTTGCTGTCTTTTGCTTCAGAGTTTTGGGTTTTGGCTCTACCTTTGCTTTTAGCAGTTCTGGTATGGGCTCTGGGGGATTGATAATCAACTTGGCTGTCAGCAACCGCTCTATAATCTTGATTTTCCTCCAGTCCTCAGGCTTCGGAGCCTTACTTCCAGGTTGTAGCCATTCTGGGTAGGATTCATCAAACTGAATCTGCCATTTGAGTTTCAGTAGCAGTTTTAGGGCATTATCCCAGCGTTGCTTCAGGTCATATCCTTTACGCTTATCGCTACGGGCTGCATCAATGACAGTATGGGGCAGTATGACTTCCAACAAAGTTGCTACCCGGTACTTTCCTGTAGTGTGAATCCTGCTATCCAGTGTTAAGTGGATTGCCAGCCTTAACGCTAGCTCATCATGGTAAGGGTCGATTCTGAGAATATCTTGAGCCAAGTAGCCAAATTGATACAAAGCTTCTTTGAGTCTGCTGCCAGCCTTGTTCAGAAAACTTTGAAAGATTAAACCCGGCTGAACCGTTATATAGACCTCTTCAGGCTTTTCTATCTTCCCTTCTAGGTTTAGCTGTCCTCGTGGGTCAACCACAACACTCCACATTCTCCCTGTGGGGGTACTGGCATCTACTCCACCCTTTTTATTTCTCCCTTCAACCCAGACAGACTTCACCAGCAAGCAATCCAAAATAAAAGCAGTCTTAGCAATCTCATCAAGCTTTTCATGGATTGGTAAATCAGTCCGTTTATCCCAGCCCAGATACTTGGCTACATCACTGGCCTTCAGGCTGAATTTACTCTCCCAAGGTATGGGTTGATTCATGGTATGAGCGGCAAAAATTAGATGCAGCTTTACAGTATTGAAGCCAAACTTATCTATGATTTGCTCGGCCTGTTCCCAAGGAAGTATTTCGATATCACCAAAGTTTGTTATGTAGTGTTCTATATAATTGTTCGGGTTCCCCTTGGCTTGATGTTTAAAGCAAGCTATTCCGTTAAGATCTGGGTACCATAAGTCTTTTCTAATCTGGGCAATAATACTGCTTACAATAGCAGAGCTAGTTGGGATAGGTAAGGCATTATCAGTTAATTTTGGCTCTGTAACTGGGACTGTCCTAGCAGGAGGTTCTGGAATGAATCCTAAAATTTTAGCCACATCTTTCAAGGAAAGACTTTGCAAATCTAACTCCTTGATCAGGAGCCGGACAATTTCTTGAGCAGAATTCTGTAAGAGGACAGGAAGTCTAGCTTTTAGAAAACCTGATTTTTTTCCAGTACTTACATATCTATTGAAAGCTTCTGTCCAACTCGATGCGCTCATTTCTTCAACGAACTTTGGGCCTAAATCTTTCTCCATTCTTTCCGTTGCTTCAACTGACAGATCAGCTAGTATGTCTTTAGCGCATTCTTCCCAACTTCCGGAGATTTCAAAACCTGGCTCAAATGATTTTTCTAAATAAGAGACTACTTCTTCAATCCCTTCTTCATCAATATTTAATCTGATGTCTGTAGGATTGCCTTCTCGATCAAAAATTGATATAAAGGGTGGGAGTTCCGGGTCTAACAACTGAGAGTATTGTTTTGTTTGCAAACTAAAGCTAAGGAGATGATTGTATAGTTTTAAAAGATGGAAGGCTAACTGACCTGCTACCAAACGCAACAGATTTGATTCGGTGCGGAGCCAAGATACAGTTTTGTTAATTTGTTCTGGTTCGAGATTTTTTCTAAAAAATTTATAGCGCTGATGGAATCTATCAACTTCTTCAATGATTTGCTCCTGACTAGTAGTTTTTAATTGTTCAGCGGGAACGAGTACGACTTCTCCCGTGTCTTGGTTCGTTACAGAGACATAATCTACACGCTCATGCGGTATGTCTTTCCAAAAACTTGCAGAGTCAAACTCAAAGATGTCATCACTTTTGTCTTTCATCACTTTTTATGCTCCATCGAATTGAACCTCTGCAGGGAATCAAGGTCGAGGTCACCTCTAAAATTTTAATTATTAATTTCTGGAGACTCATATCACGCGAAGGGCATGGCGGCACATCATCATTAGCGCCGCCGAATCGCGGCTCCCATGACTACCGACCTTCTTAGCGGCACTAATCAACTTCTCGACTTCCTCTGGCAGCAGATGATCCCGCGCTCGCCGGTCTTGGTTAAGGGGCTTCTTGGTCGGGGTGGATAGAGCGCCATTCTCAATCCGCCCTCAATTTGTAACAACTTGTAAAGCCTCCCCCATCGGATGCGGTCGCGCTCCGGGGTGTTTATCCTCTCTACTGCCTTGGGCGTCGGCGTTTCGGGTCAAGACTCTGCCGCTGCGCTGCTTTGGACTCGATGTCGTATAAGGCTACTTTCCCGCCCTCACCAACAGCGCTCGCTATTTCCTGACTCAAGAGCTTCATCACTATCCCAAGCACTATCCCAAAAGTTTGGCTTCGTCGGACCTGCATGAACTTCGCCAGATTATTTGGCCAATCTTGCACCAGTCTCGCCGCTGGTCCTCATCCGTGAGTAGCGCTAGGAATGTTGCCTTCAAAAGGGCTGGAGGGCTTGAGACTGGGTGGGGCAGCTATCTAATTAACCCTCTTCTGTTACTTTCTCCAGAGGAAAATCTGAAACCCTTGCACAAAGGGACTTCTACCAACTCAGCTACCTTTAGAGGTTTCCATCAGTTTACGGTCGCTCAATTGTCCAGTGGGCATGACTTCTAACGTTTGGCTTTCTTTTTCTCACATCAGAGTGACAGAAGAGGGTGAAGCTGAGCTGATGAGTCGTGTGGACTGAAACACTATTTCTCTCGTTAATTGATAAGTTAGAAATCTAAGACCCATCTGGCAAGCGGGCCACATCTGACGCGAACAACTCTGTTCAAAGATAGATGCTCAAATGTATTTTTAATAAGTCTTGAGGAAGATGATGAATCACCAATCTCTTGTGGAGTATCATCACGCAATCGCCTTGGCCAAAGTGAAATCTATCAAGAAGCGTGCACAGTCAGGCTATGAACAACTTGGCCGAGGAGCAGTGGCTAGCATAATTCAAGGACAGAGCTTAGGCGAAACTGTCTACGTGCCAATGGCCATACTCAGCCAAAACACTAATAACTCTGAGGATGTACAACTAGTGGAGCAGTATGATCCGCAAACACAAGCCGTAGTCATGCTGGCGGAAAAAGCCGGCGAGGCAGTTACTATTCATGTGATTAACTTTCCCGAACCGAAAAAACCTCAAGGTTTTGGGCAAAAATGAGCCAGCGCGTGAAGGTAGCAGAATGGTTTAAACACAAACTCCCCGGCCCAGTGTTATGGTAGCTGCCACCAAGGGCAAAGTCGTCTAGAAGCAACGTTTAGACTGGCTTTCAGAGCTTTTGGCGGCAAATAAGCGCCAAGCTCTCACCTGCTCCTAAGTAGAAAGTGAAACTCTCATTTGACAAGGCGAGCCCCCTCTAATTCCGGTGACCAGCTCAAAACAAGCTTTCATCCGTTCAAATCGAGCTGCGTTCACTGTCCTAATTCAACCGACTCAGCTAGTGTAGGCTGTCACCCGCATAACTACGTTATTGTTGACTGTCCCCAATCAAGAATGGACAACTTCTACACCTTTAAATTCAACCACTCAAAAGCCCTGACGGCCCTGCAAGTTGGGCAAACTGACGCTCTTGACTACTACGAAGCCCGCACCGAGCTGTTCAACTTATCATTGATGGCGGATTACGACTCTCTGGTCTGTCTGCCCACCCTCACCGCCATTGACCAGCACTGGTATCAAATCGAAACCGCCAAAAAAGTCCTGAGACAACTGGGAGGACGCGCCCTGCTGGCCGATGAAGTGGGACTGGGTAAAACCATCGAAGCCGGACTGATCTTGAGTGAGTATATAGCTCGGGGCATGATCCAATCAATCTTGGTTCTGACCCCAGCTTCCCTTGTCTCGCAATGGCAGTTGGAGTTATCCGAAAAATTTAACATCGACACCGTTACCACCGACTCGGACGCACGACAACAAAATCCGGAAGAATTTTGGACATCTCACCCCCGAATTATTGCCTCCCTCAACACCGCCAAATCGACCAAACACTTCGACATCGTCACCCAAAGGAGTTGGGATTTAGTCATCGTGGATGAAGCCCATCACCTGAAAAACCGCAGCACCCTTAACTGGAAACTCGTTAACGCTCTCAATAAGAGATTTATCTTAATGCTCACCGCCACCCCCGTCCAAAACTCCCTGGTGGAACTATTTAATCTCTTAACCCTGTTAAAGCCAGGGCTATTGAAAACCGAAGCGGCGTTCAAAAAAGAGTACGTCTCCTCCTCTAATGGAAGAGTTCCCAAAAACCCAGAGAAGCTCCGCCAGCTCATGCGGGAAGTGATGGTCCGCAATACCCGCTCTCTGGTAGATGTCCAATTGCCCAAACGATTTGCCACCACCATCACCGTTACCCCTTCCCCCAGTGAGCAGAAACTCTATCAGGATTTAACGAATTTCTTGCGGGACTCTGAGCCGGCTCTCGACAAGTTTTCCCGGACAAATCTGTTGATGCGGGCCGGGTCAAGTAGCCGCGCCTTAACCGATTCTCTCAAACACCTCGCCAAAAGATTGCCAAGTGATGAACTTAAAACCTTAGTTCGACGAGCCGCTCAAATTCAACAAGTAGAGAAAGCTAAGGCTCTGGTGGATTTGTTAAAACAATCCCAGCAAAAAACTATAGTATTCACCACCCATAAACCAACCAGTGCCTACTTAGCCGAAACTCTTCAGGATGTGGGTATCCCTTTTGCCGAATTTCTTGGGGATATGTCCTTAAAACAGAAAGATGCTGCCATTGACGCTTTCCGATCGCGTGTCTCTGTCCTGCTAGCATCCGAGACGGGTGGGGAAGGACGCAATATCCAATTTGCCAACGTCATCGTCAACTATGACTTGCCCTGGAACCCAATGAAGATTGAGCAACGCATTGGTCGAATCCACCGGATTGGACAAACCCAGGATGTCTTCATCTTCAACTTCTGTCTGGCTAACAGCATTGAAGAATACATCCTAAAAATACTCCACGACAAAATCAATATGTTTGAACTGGTGGTGGGGGAAATCGAGACAATCTTAGGTCAGGTGGATGATGAGTTTGATTTCAGCGAAGTCGTGATGTCCATCTGGTTAAAACATCAAGCCAAACCTGAACGAGATACTGCTTTTGACCAGTTGGCGGATAATTTGTTGAAAGCAAAAGAGCAATATCGGGAAACCAGCGAACTGGAGCAGCAGATTTTTGGTGATGATTTTGAAGCGTAATTGCCCCCCAAGTTCTAGACGATGAGTGAAGATCCAATTCTTTCGACCTTAGCAAAACTGATCTCCCTGCATGAGGGGATAGCAGAATCATCTGGGTCGCAGGCTCTCAATGTGCTGTTGACAGATTCCCTCGCCAAAGCTCTCAACCTGACTGAAGAAGTTACCCTGACGACGAAAGCTGATCTCCCCAATAGCTTTTTTGTCACCTATCATTCTGAGCTGCTGAATAAGTTCTCGGAATTGCTAGCAGAGCGAGGACTTGTTACCACCATGGGGGTCAAATTTGATGGCTATCTGAAAACTACAGGGTTTGAAAAACTGCTCATGCAAAAACTCATACCTCAAAATGGGTTAATTCGCTTCATTGAGGCCAAACCAGAAATCACCCGCTACATCTGGTGTCATGTGGCTTACACAGCCGAGGCGGATGAAAAAAGGATAGGAATGGTTTCTTTTATCATCAATGAGCTAACAGGAGTGACGCCAGTGGAAATTGGGTCGGCTTTATTCTGGGAAGCCGACCGGATTCCTGTAGACAATCAACAGCCTCAGGCGGTGATGCCAGTTGAGTCGTTGTCGAGTTTAATTGAAAAAACTTCAGCCAAATTGATTGGAGCTGAGTTAGAGAATTGGCACAGCAAGCTACGTAGGGCTAGGGCTAGGGATGAAGAACGACTCAAAGCTTATTACGGCACTATCAGCTCTGAGATTGGCTCGAAGATTGAGTCTCGCCGCCTGATGGGTGAGGACAAAGACAAAGAGTTAGCGCGAAAGTCAGCCACTAATCGGGAGTTAGAGAGAAAACTTTTAGATCTGCAAGAGCGTTATGCGCTCAGTGTAGAGGCTTCTCTGCACAGTGCAATGGTTCTCCATCTGCCCACGATCCATATTCACTGTGAATTGGTCAGAAAGAAAGCTAAACGGATTGTCATAGCGGTTTGGAATCCGTTCACTAAAATTCTTGAGCCGTTGCGCTGTGAACTATCGGGAGAACCCGTTTACGACTTCTATTTAGACGATAAAGATGCCAAAATCATCTCACCGACAATTTGGGGGGAGAAGTCGGGGCAAATCTAGTCAAGCTGTCACCAGAGCTCAAGGAGAAACTGCAACTCCCAGTTGACGAGGGTTTCAGCCTCAATACCTCTCGGTTAAGAAATTCGGAGTGATTTTCACTCACGACGTTTCAAAGGTTTCAGCCATGTCTCCTGCCCCAGTTTAGGAAAAAGACGGGCTTAACCGAGAGGTATTGGTTTCAGCCTCTAATTCCGGTTGTCAGCTCAAAACAAGCTTTCGTCCGTTCAAATAGAGCAGCGCTCACTGTCCTAATTAAACCGACTCAGTTTTTGTAGACTGGAATCGCCATAACTACGTTATTGTTGACTGCCCTCAAATCGAGAATAGTTTAATTGGGACAGCAGACAACCCATTAAAAAGAGGAATTGGGACTCGATTGCGGTTTTATTTTAAAAATTTTAGTGCATAAGAGTTGCGGCAGTTGTGTGGCAGATGATTACACCCGAATTTCTCACCACGCTTTCCTAAAAGGGCTCGTAAAGCTTGTGCAGCAAGGCTTCTAGAGAAACCTTCAAATAACAGTCTGTCATGCAAGCCGGAGCGTCCAGGACGCTAGCAGTTGAATGACTCTGGCTGATTTGGGCTCAGGCTTGTAAGAAATCCGGGTACAGCTTCGTCACTTTTTAGCCAACTTACATGACTGGCGCTTGCCCCCAAGCTCTTCTCTAATTGTTCCTTGAGATTCAAAAGCTTTGATTCAGCTCTCTTGGCAACAATGGCGATCGCCGAGAAATACGAACGTAGAGCCCAAGCAAAACTTGCTGATGCCCAAAAGCCGAGACAATAAGCGTTTGTGACGAGGGCGTCAACTCTGGCGACTAAAGCATCCGGCCCACTCGGCTAGCGGTAGCGAATTCAGGATAGCCAATTATAGCCTCAAGCGGTTAGGTCCGCGCACTCATAAGCAGATTTTATGCCTTCAACGAACTTATAGGGATTTCAGCCGTTGCCCTCGACCGGGGATTGATAAGCTTTGGTTAATTTCGCCCGTGACTGAAGGTGTTTCACGACATCATCAGCCTTTCAGCCCCGCCACCGTATAATAGTAGGTGTCTACTCTTACCAGCTCTGGTTGACCGAATGACAGCGCTATCGGATTTGGTGGAGCAGTGGTTGGACTTGCATCACGGCCTCACTAGGGTGACTTACCAGAACACTATTAGGAAGTTTACTGGAACCGTGCCGGATAACGTCACCCAAATTCAGCTGCGGCACGTTAGGGATTGGCTAGATAGTCTCAATACAGCTGACACCACGAAGGTAAAGCACCTGAACATCCTCAAAGCCTTCTTTTCTTATGTGACGGGATTGGAGCCGCCGCCGATCAAGCGCAGTCCAATCCCCAAACAATTTAAGCTGCCCACTCCGAAAGACACCTTGGTCGAGCGCATCTTGAGTCGGTCAGAAGTAGACGCCTTGATTGAGCACGAGCGCGACATCCGCAATCGCTTAATCCTGAAAACCCTTTATCTAACGGGGATTCGCGTTTCGGAGTTGTGCGGGTTGCGCTGGAAAGACGTGATTTCAAATCGGGACAGCGGGCAAATTAGCGTTTATGGCAAGGGTGGGAAGACTCGCCGCATCCGTGTCCCCGTGCGACTGTGGCAAGAATTGAGCGCTTTTAAAGGAGATGTCCGCAAGGATGCGCCGGTGTTCGCCAGTGCTGCTGGTTTGCCCTTAGCCCCCTCGAATATCCATCGGGTTGTCAAAAGAGCGGCGAAGGCGGCTGGACTAGATAATGCGCTCGATGTTTCCCCCCACTGGCTCAGACACAGCCATGCTACCCATGCAATAGAAGCGGGGGTGCCGGTGCATTTAGTCCAGGCCACCTTGGGGCATGAAAGTCTTGATACCACTAGCAAATATCTACACATTAGCCCGGAGAAAAGCTCTGGAGAAGTTCTAATGAGAAATTGGAAGTGATAGTGTGGATGCTACGTCAGAACCACCTAAAAAAGCTGACATCCCTACACCTTGATTGCTCAAGGTACTACCTTGATACTCTGGTTAGACAAGTTATAGACTACACCTAGGTCAGACCGGGAGAATTACCTTGACGTGAGCAATACAGGGCGCAACAAAAAGCTGGCTTCCTTCAACTGCGATTCTGAGCTATGGGGAGAGTTCGTGCGCCGATGTCAGTCGAACGGGACGAGTGCAACTGTAACACTCACCCAATTTATCAAACTTTACCTAGATGGTTCCCTAGATTTTGATTTAGGTAAAAACCAAGAAGTCACCTTGGGAGCAGAGGGGATGGAGTGTCTTGACGAACAAGTCAAGGCCAGGGTTGACGAGTACCTACGCATGAACCTCCCGTCCTACATCGATAACTACATAAACAACCGAGCGTCATCAGCAACACCAGCCAATCCAACTGCTCAATCCCGTAGTCACGCCAAGTCAACGAGTTCTAAGAAAGAGCGAGATTTTTGGTTTATCAAAGACCGGGCTAAATATTTAGGGTTAGAAATCAATGCTAATCAGCTCATCCACATAGAAATGTGGGCGAATGAAGCTTATAAAGAGCGGCATGGTCAACCACCTGGTCGGAAATTCTTTAGAAGCACTCAAGCTTTTGCCTACCCCAAGTCCGACGTTGAGCTTCTCGATCGGGCGATTCGGGGCGTGTTGGCGAGAGGATAAGACACCGCCACGCTTTACAATTATTCAGTTTTGAGGATATTTTAGTTTTCCAGACGAGGCTTGAAGCGGTTTCATCTCAAACATGTGGAGGAAGTTATGCCAGATATGCTGCCAGAATTAAGTGCAAACAAACAACCAAATTTTCACTCTCAAGGGTTTTGGATTGCTGTCTCGACTGAAAGATGTGAGGAGTGCTTTGAATACACACCATGTTTCGCCTTTCTATTACCGTCTGGACATGAAGAACTCGATCTAGAAGTTGATGAGAAGGAGCCTTTGGAGTGGCTGACTAAACCATATGAAGCCTTGCTCCAAGAAATTTGGTCGCTTTCTGCGAATGCAGTTGAGCGAATGCAAAGTTTTACTGAAACTTACTATGTTGACTCATGCGATGAGACAGGAAGCCCTTACTGGGCAAATCATTGTCAACATTGCGGGGCAATGTTAGATGAATTTCTCATGGTTGGAGAAGTCGGTGGGGGATTTTGCCCAGGGTCATTTCAACAAGCGGAAGAGCAGATCAAACTGCATTGGTACGACGAACCATTTTGGGCGTATAGCTTCGGCATCTCAACCGGAGATTGGGTCGAGTCACTGATCGCACCTGAGTTCCATGTAAGCAATCCTCGCTAAAAAACAGCTACAGGCAAGTTCGCAAGCTCTTCCGAATGTTGGTTCAGTGAAGGCTTCTTCTCTCTGTAGCCGAGTTAGGGGAGTGACTCGCTGGCTTAGGCATCCAGCTACCACGCTACCTGGAGGTAAGGGAGTTGCAAGTGGAGAGCGGCGACCCTCGACTCTGAGAGTCCAGGGCTGTCTGCATCTAAGGACGGATTGATTTCTCATTCCCGCACTAATGCCAGGGCTTGATTCATAACGCGGTCAGACAGGTAAAGCCCCGAGCGACGTAGTTGCTCTAATAGAGGTCGGGCGGCGGGAACGCTCCCGCGTTGCTTGGCTTTCAGAACCAGACCAAGGGTTCCCAGGAGCGGAATGCCCAAAGTGGCGGCACAACGCCTGGCAGCTAAATCGTCTACGAACACTTCAGTGTCAGGATTGACAGTGGTTTCAGCCCCAATATTCAGTCCTTGTGCCAATGAATTAGCAGATCTTCATCTGCCTCTTCAGCGGTTGGGCTCCCCAAACCTAGCCAGTAATTCCTCACGAGATAGTTGCAGGAGCTCTCGGGTAAACTCCTCTGGTGGCAACTCAAGCAGCTGGGGAATGATGGCGGCTAGTGTATCATCCACTGAGCCAAAGCGGACTCGCAGCAGGTTCTCTATGGTGGCACGGCGTTCCGCCCGCCTTCCTTGCTGTGTAGCTTCTTCTAGCCTTTGCAAATAAAGTGGTGATAACTGCATAATTAACTCCCTGTCCTCTTCATCTAAATTTTGACTCGCTTCTAAGTTGATCCTCAAGCTATACAACAACTCTAGGGCATTTGAACGGAACGGATTCTTAACAGGGAGTGCCTCTAGTTCATCAACTGCCAGTTGCTGAACTCTCCCTCTGCCTAGAATTCTCAGCCAAAGGGTGTCAGGAGTGCGCGGTAACTGGTGAATGGCCACGAGCGCAGTCCTGAAAGAGTCCCCGAGAAAATAGACTCCTCTTGACCAGTTATCTTCATCAAGGGTAGCCTTAAATCCATTCAACAATGGCACTGAGGCTGTAGGAGAAAGAATCCACAACCTCGGCAAAGCAGCCTCTTGAACGCTCGTCTTCTCCCGTTTTGCTTGACGTTCCAAATCTGCCTGAACATCAAACAGTTTGCTCAGACAACTGCGAATCTGGCTAGGTGTAACGGCATTGCGAAAAGGTTCAAAAATCGAGGGACTAGCAGCAAATCGCCCGAGTAATCCCAAGCCTTGAGCATCCCCTGGACTTTGGGGTGCTGGTGTAAACCAAACATCTATCTCTCGAACTTCCCCCGCAACATCGCGGCTAGTCTCCACCTCACCCAAAGGCGTTAACAACTCCTTGAGATAGTCTTTGGCAAATTGGTCGTGAGGGAATCGCGTCATTTACTGAGGCAAATACTTGGTCCTAATTGTCTTCATGGTCTTCTCCTGCCCGGCGATAAGTCTCTCTCCCCTGACTTGTTTCGCCTGCTGCAAGTAAGCCGCCCTTGTTCGTTGCGGCAGCTTGTCCCAGTTGCGGATCATGACATCCACCAAAATTTCGTAGGGGACTCCTGTAGTAGCACGCATCTGTCTTAAGGTATCTACCGCCTCTGATGAAAGCCTCATAGCCACCTTTTTGTATTCTGTTTCTGTTAAACCAGATTCTGGGAGCCCTGAGTCACTACTTCCGGATTGAGGGGCAAAAACCCTCTGAGTGGATTCCTCTTTATCCACATCTTCACTCGTTTCTTCAGGTAATCCACTAAGTTGAATACCTGAATCAAGAATAATGCTTTCTTGTATTCTTGCTTCTTGCAAAGTTGAATCTATCTTACTTACTTCTCGCATTCTTTCTTCTAGGAAACCAGAATCTTGTTTTTTACTTGCCATTAGTTGACCTGCGGGCTCCGATTCAGGATTGGTTGCTGTGAGAGGAGCCTGGGGTTGAGCTGTGCTAGACTCTGACGGCAAAGTGACAGGGGGGCTAATACGTATGGGGCCAGTGGGGAGTTTCTTTTTCGGACTAGACATGTGCGCTCGCTCCCATGAGTGACTCGACAACTTCTATATAAGCCTTAGCCAGGGATTTTTCTCCGGCTTCAAGCAATGACCAGCCTTGATGATTGGTCTGCTGAACTGTTGTGCTTTGGCGGACTGAATTGAAAATCTGAATATCTTCCAGTGCCTCTTTCAGGGCTTCTATCGCCGCCTTGGACATTCGGGTTTGGTTGGCTCCCGACCACTGGTCACGAGTTGGTACCACTCCCAAAATCTTGGGAACTTTAAAGTCAAGCTCAACGAGTTCCTTGAGCAAGACCACGGTGCTAACTGCCCCCATAACCCCTTTCGGGGTACATT
>JAABUX010004791.1_pt1 | contig 16932 bp, 13 predicted proteins | sample 5561851 | NCBI WGS metagenome assembly JAABUX01 (sample SAMN10711883, study PRJNA513361) | rock metagenome | isolation source: Antarctica rocks | place: Antarctica: Victoria Land, Richard Nunatak red sandstone | collected 2016-01-03 | reverse complement strand
AGTTTTAAAGAAAGAGAGTTTATTTCCTTAATAAAAAACATCTTAAACCTTAATTGATACAGAACGAGGTTCTCCTGATCTATTATACCAGTTTTGTGTGTAATTAAATCTACTTAAGTACTTAGCTCGGACTCTCCTAGCGGCGGTGTTCCCTGACGTGGTGGGGAAACCTTTTCTCCCAGTATCAGAGTATGCAGGCATTGGATGACCACCGACCAGTTAGCTAGATCACGCGCCGCCTGCGCCTGATCCAAGTTGACTTTAATATCTGTATCCACGGTTGCTATCAAAAGATGCGACTAACTTTGCTTGACTAGGACTGAATCGTTTTCAATTTTGACTGCGTAAGTTTTTAGCGGTTTTCTGGCTGGGCCTTTGATTACCTTATCGTCAGGGCCATATTCAGTACCATGACAGGGACAGTGAAATTTCTTTTGCTCTGCAAGCCAAGCCACTGTACAGCCTGCATGAGTACAGGTGGGATTGACGGCGAGCAGGTTGTTGGCTGAAACTCGGACTATTAATACAGGACCCACAGGGGATTTTTCGTTCAGCAGCTGACCATTCTTATTTAAGACCGCAACGCTACCAACAGGCTGGTATTCAGCAGACCCAGAAGATTGTGGCTGGGTTGCCTGAGAGGACTGGGTTGTCTTGGCAGAACAAGCTGCGAGTGCTATTGGTAGAGAACTAGCTACCCAACCCACACCAACCCAGGTTAAGAAAGCACGACGATCCATAAGCACCTCAAGCTTGGTTGCGGATTAGTTTGTAAAAAACGCATTGTATTGATGCATTTATTTGATTAAAACCAGATATTTTTTACATAAGCTACGAACTACCGGGTTGGGTAATCCTACCTTGGATATTAACAGTAATTGAAATCACCCACGAGGGCTTAATTAACTAGATAAGCAATTATAACACAAAAAAGCCGCATTAATGCAAAAATTCAAAGTTTCTCTTCAACAGCGCAGGATGCTTATGGCGCGATCCGGCGTGCCCCCATCGGGCGTGCCAAAAATCTGGGACAGAATCCGGAAAGTTGCTACTTCAGTTTGTAGATCAGTGTATTCCCTGCAAAAGTGAGATGCTCCCAAGTCATGAACGTATTCCCTATTGAGGTATTCTATACAACTACTATCCATCTCAACCGAACTTTGATCGGGAGAGAGACTGTAGGACAGGCTCGAAGTGTGATTACCCAAGCAGCTTGGCAAACCTTGTTTCCTGGCATCTAGATTGTCCTGTGCTTCCTGCACACTGTCTTGAGCATTCAGTATTGCGCTCGTTGTGCACCAGCCCTGTTTCAGGAAATCCGCTAGAACCACGGATAATCGCTAATTACAACAGTCGAGAGGGTATTTATGAGAAAACGGATGCGAATCTATTTGATTGCTTGCAGCGCTATTATTGCTGCATTTGTGATCTTCTCTGGGATGCAAGGAGAGGCGCAAACTAACCCTTCATCTGCTGTACAGTCACAAGTTTGTCCTCAACCTCCTGCAGCGGGAAGCATCGTCACTAACCCACCAAAAATCGGAAATTTAAATTCATCCAGTCCTGTAAACTTGACAGCTCTCAAATTTGTCCCTGGGCAAGACTGCTATCTTGCCAATGGTAACGTGGTAGCACCCACGCTTATGGTAAATCCAACTCAGGTAGGTAAGACAATCGGACTGAATTTGACTAACCGACTGACAGGTGAATCAAATCCGACAACTCTACAAAACGACTGTATCCTGACTGGAGGTATGGCACCTTCAAATTCAACCAGCTTGCACTTCCACGGTTTGAATGTGTCCCCCCAATGCCATCAGGACGAAGTTGTGAAGACAGTGATTACACCAAACCAGTATTTCCAGTATCAGATTGCAATACCAGCAAAAGAAACCCCTGGACTGTACTGGTATCACCCGCACATCCACATGCAGAGCGAAGAGCAAGTGCTTAGCGGATTAACAGGTGCAATCATTGTTGAAGGCATTCAGAAGTTTAACAACCGAGCTGCTCAACTTCCCGAGCGGGTGTTTGTACTGCGTGATACACGACTAGTAAACACGGAACAAAAGTGTCCTTATCCTTATGGTCCTAATTGTCCTCCGGCCAAGGATATTTCAATCAACTCAGTCCCCATTAGATATTTAGGCAACGGTAAATATGATCCGGCTGCTGTCATTAAAATGAAAGCGAATCAAGAACAGTTTTGGCGCGTGGCAAACACTGCGGCAGATACCTACTTTGACTTGCAAGTCACTTACGATGGCACTGCTCAGGCACTTGAATTAGTTGCCCTGGATGGCGTTCCTATTGACACCGATTCCGGTAAGCCACAGGATCAGACTTTGCCAGTCCAGCACATTCTCCTACCCCCTGCAGCAAGAGCAGAGTTCATCATCAAGGTACCTGGAGCAAATGTCAAGGAGGCTCAGCTTCTGACACTCAAGTATAACACAGGGTCACAAGGGGACAATGACCCGAAACGAACAATAGCTAGAATTGACACGCAAGAAGTACTTTCTGCCTCAGTTGCCGAACCCGCAACAGCAGCAGTCACGGAGTCAGAGGTTGACTTAACCCAGGTGTCAGGCGATCGGTTCTCTGGATTGAGTCAAATCACACCAGTAAAGCAGCGCACACTCTTCTTCTCTGAAGATGCAGATAATTTTTACATCACTGTGCAGGGCAATACGCCTAAAGTTTTCGCTCCAGGCGCACCTCCCGACATTACCGTAAAGGAGGGAGATATTGAGGATTGGATCGTGGAGAACCGTTCTCAGGAAGCCCACGCCTTCCATATCCACCAAATCCACTTTCTCGTCCTAAAAAGCTCCGAACCGAATGAAATCGGGATATTACGCGACACGATCAACGTCCCTAGCTGGAATGGAGATCCAAATACTCCGTACCCCCATGTTAAACTCCGAATGGATTTCCGGGGCGCTCAATATGGATCGAGTATCGCAGGTACTTTTGTCTATCACTGCCATATCCTTGAGCATGAAGACAAAGGTATGATGGCAAAGATTCAAGTTAACTCATGACGTAATTAGTCACAGCAATAAGTGAGGCTTGTTGAGAATTGCATTTTCTCCAAGCCTCTTCATTAGGCAAATGGCGCTCACTTAGGCTTGATCGGGGATCTTGGATGATTTTTCGGTCAATTCCGCTCATGAGTTGGGCGATCGCAGACTATATCCCCCGACGATCCATAAGCACCTCAAGCTTAGTTGTGGATTAGTTTGTAAAAAACGCATTGTCTTGATGCATTTTTTTCATTAAATTAAATATTTTGTTACATAAGCTACGAACTACCGAGTTGGGTAATCCTACCTTGGATATTAATAGTAATTGAAATCACCCACGAGCGCTTGATTAAATAGATAAAAGATTATAACGCAAAAAAGCAGCATTAAGGCAAAGATTCAAATTTTCTTGATAAAGTGCTGGCACCGGCACAACCAAAGTACGCATTAACGGTAGAACGAGATGACAGACGCAGCAAAAACCAAGACAAGCCTTAACAAGTTTGAGAAATTAAAGGCCGAAAAAGATGGCCTCGCCGTGAAGGCAGAACTAGAGCACTTTGCTCAGATTGGCTGGGAAGCCATGGACGAAACCGACCGTGAACACCGCCTCAAGTGGGTGGGTGTGTTCTTTCGCCCAGTCACTCCTGGGAAGTTTATGATGCGGATGCGGCTGCCCAACGGCATCTTAACCAGCACTCAGATGCGAGTGCTGGGCGAAGTGGTGCAACGCTACGGTGACGATGGCAACGCAGACATTACCACACGGCAGAATATCCAGTTGCGGGGCATCCGGATTGAGGACGTAGCGGATATTTTCAATCGGTTTGAACCAGTTGGGTTGACGAGCGTCCAGTCAGGTATGGACAACGTCCGCAACATCACTGGCGATCCAGTGGCGGGGATTGATGCAGACGAGTTGTTCGATACGCGGGAACTGGTGCGCCAAGTTCAGGACATGATCACCAACAACGGGGAAGGGAACCCAGCATTTACAAACTTGCCCCGGAAATTCAACATTGCGATCGCGGGTGGGCGCGACAACTCCATTCATGCCGAAATCAACGACCTAGCCTTCATCCCCGCTTATAAGGGAGAGGGGGAGAAAGCAGAAAACTATTCTTCTGAACGTCGGTTTGGTTTTAACGTCCTGGTTGGTGGCTTTTTCTCTGCGAAACGCTGTGACGCGGCCATTCCGCTTAATGCCTGGGTGCCTCCAGAAGACGTTGTCGCCGTGTGTAAAGCCGTTTTAGAGGTTTATCGTGACCACGGACTGCGCGCCAACCGGCAAAAGTCCCGCCTCATGTGGCTAATAGATGAATGGGGTTTAGACAAATTCCGGGCAGAAGTCGAAAACAAGCTGGGTAAATTACTCTCACCTCAAGCAGAAAAAGATGAAATCGACTGGGAAAAACGGGATCATATCGGCGTTTATTGCCAAAAGCAACCGGGCTTGAATTATGTTGGTTTGCATATACCCGTGGGACGCCTGTATGCCGAAGATATGTTTGCGATCGCCCGGCTGGCATCCGTTTACGGTAGCGGAGAAATCCGACTCACACTCGAGCAAAACATCATCATCCCCAATATCCCCGACTCGCGTCTGGAAGCTTTCTTATCCGAACCGCTGTTGCAGCGATTCTCCATCAATCCCGACACTCTGACGCGGGGGCTGGTATCTTGCACCGGCGCTCAGTTCTGCAACTTTGCCTTAATTGAAACCAAAAACCGCGCTTTGGCGATGATTAAGGAATTGGAAGCAGAGCTATACTTAACGCAAGCGGTGCGAATTCACTGGACAGGTTGCCCCAACTCCTGCGGTCAGCCGCAAGTAGCGGACATTGGGCTGATGGGAACGAAAGCCCGCAAAAACGGCAAAGCCGTGGAAGGTGTTGACATCTACATGGGCGGCAAGGTGGGTAAGGATGCTCATCTGGGTAGTTGTGTGCAAAAAGGCATTCCCTGCGAAGACCTCACACCAGTGTTGCGGGAGTTGCTGATTGAACACTTCGGGGCACGCCTAATACAGCAGGTAAATGTATTACAACAGCAATTTTCATGACTGACTCTACAAAAACTGTCTGTCCTTACTGTGGCGTAGGCTGTGGCCTAGAAGTTTCACCTCCAGCCCAACCAGGCAAGGCGACGAATCGAGATAGCCAAGGCACTCCGATCTGGAAAGTGCGGGGGGACAAAGCCCATCCCTCCAGTCAGGGTATGGTCTGTGTCAAAGGCGCTACGGTTGCTGAGTCTTTAGGAAAAAACCGACTGCTTTACCCAATGGTGCGAGACTCCTTGGATCAGGAATTCCGGCGCGTCAGTTGGGATGAAGCCCTAGAGCGGGTGGTCAATCGCATTCAAACTGTTCGGTTTACCCAAGGGCCAGAAGCCTTGTGTATGTATGGCTCCGGTCAGTTTCAAACCGAGGACTATTACGTAGCCCAGAAACTGATGAAGGGCTGTTTGGGCACTAATAATTTTGATGCCAACTCTCGCCTGTGCATGTCCTCAGCTGTTGCCGGTTACATCCAAAGTTTTGGTGCCGATGGCCCGCCATGCTGCTACGAGGACTTGGAGCAGACGGACTGTGCCTTTCTAATCGGCACCAACACTGCTGAATGTCACCCGATCATTTTTAATCGACTGCAGAAGCACCACAAAAAGAACCGCGACGTCAAGATGATTGTGGTTGATCCGCGCCGGACGGGCACGGCTGAAGGTGCAGATCTGCACTTAGCAATTCGCCCTGGTACAGATATTGACTTGCTCAACGGCATTGCCTACTTGCTGATGCGCTGGGGCTATGTTGATACCGCATTCATCGACGAATGTACCGCCAACTTTCCTGACTTTGCTAAGGTGATTGGGCACTATCCGCCGGAGCTGGTGGCTCGGCAGTGCGGCATCCGAATCGATGAATTGGAGACCGCTGCCCGGTACTGGGGCCAATCTAACCGGGTTCTGTCGCTGTGGTCGATGGGTGTGAATCAGTCTAGTGAAGGCACTGCGAAGGTGCGAACTCTGATAAATTTGCACCTGATGACTGGTCAGATTGGTAAACCCGGAGCTGGCCCTTTTTCCCTCACTGGTCAGCCAAACGCGATGGGCGGACGGGAAGCGGGGGGTCTGGCACACCTACTCCCAGGCTATCGCTCTGTGAAAAATCCCCAACACCGAGCAGAAGTAGAGCAGGTTTGGGGACTCAAGCCAGGGCAGATCTCGCCCTATCCGGGTAGATCCGCTTGGGACATAATTACCGGGTTGGAGACTGGGGAGGTGGGGTTTCTCTGGATCGCCGCTACTAACCCAGCTGTTAGTATGCCGGATCTGGAGCGGACTAAAGCAGCGCTAAGGCAATCGCCCTTCACAGTCTACCAAGACGCTTACTATCCCACGGAAACGGCGGCATACGCCCATGTGCTGCTACCGGCAGCCCAGTGGAGTGAAAAAACTGGTGTCATGACCAATTCTGAGCGTCGTGTCACCCTTGGTCCAGCTTTTCGTGATGCCCCTGGAGAGGCGAGGGCAGACTGGCAGATTTTTGCCGAAGTGGGACGACGGTTGGGCGAGGTCGAACAGTTTCAGTTCTCATCTGCCGCTGACGTTTATGCCGAGTTTGTCCAACTGACACGCGATCGCCCCTGTGAGATGACCGGCATCAGTCACGAAAAGCTACGGGCTGAAGGCCCAATTCAATGGCCCTGCCGTGATTCTGGTAGACTAGAACCGGGCGAACCAGCCAGGCTGTACACAGAGCGGCGCTTTCATACACCCGACGGACGTGCCCGGTTTGCCGCCTGTCACTCGCGGGGACTGGCAGAACCACCCGACCCGGAATATCCCTTTGTGCTGACCACCGGCAGACTTTACGGTCATTGGCACACCCAGACCCGTACCGGGAGGATTGAGAAAATCCGCCAGATGCATCCTCAACCGTTGATCGAGATCCATCCTCGTGATGCCCAGAAGCTGGGGATTCAGGATCAGGAGTGGGTCGAGGTGCGATCGCGTCGTGGTTTAGCTCGGTTCCCCGCTAAAGTAACACGGGCGATCGCCCCTGGTACAGTCTTTGTGCCAATGCACTGGGGTGCTCTTTGGGCAGACCAAGCGGAAGCCAACGCTCTTACCCATCCAGAAGCTTGCCCAGACTCGCTGCAACCCGAATTAAAAGCCTGTGCTGTACAACTTGTGCCTATTGCTGCTGAATTGGTGACAATTGCTCAACCAAAAGTTGATGTTCTGGTGTAGCTAATCCCTGCGGCAAAACTTCTAAGACATTTCTTGATTCCTCACAATTTCCTCCAATTGTTTTGCTAACCTCAAAGTGGGCTAACCCCTGGATGAATTGGGACTATACTGAGCCAGCGCCTTGAAAAATTTGTTGAGCAGTTAAGGTAAGCTCTGGGAAGGTTGGGGACCCGATGCGGTCATCACCTCTAAACTGGTTAAGGAGGTACTCACCCTCAACTAATGAGTAAACCGAGATAGTAAGCTGTTTGGGGTTACCGATGAACTTCCGACCACCAAGAGCAAGATAATCCACAATCCAATATTCAGGTATTCCGATTTCTTCATATTTGCCTAGTTTGGTGAAGTAATCATCACGCCAGTTAGTACTAACGACTTCAACTACTAACGGAATTGAATCGGCTTGAACAACAGTCGATTCTTTTTCCCATAATGGCTCATTTACTAAATTAGGTCGATTTAATATCAGCACATCTGGTGAATAACCGCATTCCTGTTCGAGGGGCTTAACTAGCGCTAGTTTAGGAATAAAATAAGGAAAATTTAAACGTTTGCACTCGGCAGTTAATTCAAAGGCTATAAATCCTAAAACTTCCTCATGTTTGCCCAGTGGTTGTGGCATCTCAACAATTACTCCATCATGTAGCTCATAACCTCCACCGTCAGGTTTCCACTTGACAAATTCTTCAAAGGTTACTAGTTTTGGTAAGGCTTGAGTCATAGAAACTCCTTTTAATCATTTTTGATGTGGAAAACGATCTTCATGAGCATAACCAGCTATTCCCATTCTATTAATTTTTTGAGAAGCGTTTGCTCTGGCTGCGAGGTTTTTTGACGGAAGTCCCCACACGAGTGGTGCAGTTAGAGCTTCATAAGTTCTCTGCCGGATTCTGTAACGCCCAATTGTTAAGTTCTTTTTCGTACTTCTCCTTAAGATTCTTTGGGCGGTAGTCTTCTACATCCCTCCAGCGTTTTTTCACACTTTCGTGAATATCGTTGTCAAATTCCCCAGTAATTTCGCGCTCTATTTGTCCCGTTAGGCTATCCAGTGGATCGCGAGCTTTCTCAAACTTGATTTTATGGTCAGGGTAAATACCGTCTCCCCAAACTTTTTTGACATCAAACTCCAGCCCAAGCAGTTTAACCTCATCTATCATCCATTGTAAAGCTGCATCTGACAGTCCTCGGTCTTCTTCAATACCGCCGCCCACACAGCCATGGTCACCTGGAAACCAAACTTGGTGTAAATTTTGGTTTTTAGAATTAAGGCTTTTCTCCATAGGAGTCACATTAAACGTCTCACGAGTTTCGTCAATGGCGACAGCATGCCGTGCATGCTGAATAATTGAACTCAAAGTGATGTCGTGAAATTTGTATTTTGCATTAATCAATTCACTCAAAAAAGGAATTTCATTAGGTACGCCAAGTTCACCAACTGTGTCCCAGCAACTAAGCAACTGAATGGGAACACGATTTCCTAAGCCTTCTTCTCCATTGGAATTTTCGTTGCGAAAATTTACAGCATCTTGAGCGCGTGAATTGATGTCCCGTCTACGGTAGAGTTCGTATGCGTCAGGTGCCAGGCGAATTTTATCTCGTGACAATAAACCTGTATAGGCAAGCAATCCAACTAAGCTGCGTACAGTATAGGCACCACGACTGAAGCCAAATAGATAAATTTCATCCCCTTTTTCATAATTTAGACACAGAAAACGGTAGCAATCCTGAATTATTTGGTCGATTCCCCAACCAAAGGCTCCAGCACTTAGCTGTTCAAGCCTACCTCCAATTGTGCCAATTCCTTCATCATAATACAGGATCTGAGGCGTACCATCGCTAGCTAAAGGTTTAATCGCTTGAGCGATTTTGACGATATTAGTTAGATATGGACTTGTCAAATTTTGCCAAGTTCCATCACAACAAACAACAATGCGTTTCATATGTAAAAAACTCCGTCATTTTTCAAAGCGAATAATAAATACATGCTCTATCACGGGTGAAGATTAGATTGTCTAAAATTACATTTTATGCCAGAATTTATGAATCAATAGTAAGTTTACTAAAATGCAAATACATATACATAATTATACCATGACACAGCAAAATTAATCAATTAAAAAGTTTTATTAATTAGTAGACCACCTACTTTACCCAATTAACTACAAAGCTGTTCACTTTTTTTTCGACCACTTATTCAATTAATCCAATAAATTTTAAATGGGGCGTACAGTTGCACTTCAAGCAAGCGCTCAAACAAGTGCAAAAGGACAACTATTCCAAAGCCGAAGGATGGCTCATTCGGGTGCAGCAGGCAGGTGAGACTCAGGGATGACTCAAACGCTTGAATCGAGTTCTGACAGATTCCTCAAAAAGTCCTCAAATTCTCGTAGCGCAACGCTTGAGCCAACTCGCCAGCTTCTATCAACATATGTAGGAATGAGTGTCTTGATGTCTGTGTCTGGAAACTGTTGACTGGTTTGACAGGCTTGATACTGCTGCCCATCAAAGTGGTAGATCAGCAGTTGGTTTTGGCGATAGATCCAGAGTTCTGGAGCGCCGATTGACTGATAGTCTTCTGCACAAGTACTTGAGGTCAGGTCAACCTCAACCACTAAGTCAGGAGGTTGGTTCTGCTCAAGGTCAATGCGCTCTCGTCCTAGGATGCGCTCTCGATTCTGAATGTAAAAACAGTAGTCTGGTTCTACTCCCTGTCGGTTAAGGCGCTTGAGGGTAATGGGTGTGAATGCCTCCCAATCTTTCCCCTGATGTCGCAGCAAGGCTTTAACCAAATCTGCTAACACATCAGCATTCTTCCCATGCCCCGCTAGCGGCGACATAATCCTAAGTTTCTGAGTTGCACTATCGTATCGAATTCTCAACCCTGCTTTGTCTTGGCGGCGGCAAAGCAAGTTCTCGTAGTCGTCCCAAGTTCTGAACCGCAGGATTAACTCATCCCCCGGACCAAGGTCAATGTTGTCTTGAGAGATGGTGGGTAATGTCATATGAGAGCGCCTGACTCAATTACTGGTTGCCCTGCTTCCAGCATAAAAGACCTTCGGTAAATTTTTCGGGTGGTGTGATCAACCTGTGGGAGAGCTTCTATAAACTCTATATTAACGAAAAAACGGCAATTTAGCTGATTGGTACTCACCCTACTAGAGATAGCGCCTGGGATCACTACATATTTACCACTACACCAATGTCCCCAAGATAGAATCTGGCTCAGGGAAAACGGTAGAAGAAACGTTCTACTTTACACCGAAATTCCGGCAAAAGTGGTGAGTTAATCTGATCTGAAGCAAACAGTGTACCCATTGCTCCAATTTGATCCTCTTCAGGTCGATAGACCTCGACCTGACGCAAGTGTCAATCCACAATCCAATACTTTTGCACTCGTTCAACACCTTGAAATTGTGCAATTCTTATCAGCCTAAATCAGAATAAAAAGGTTATGAGTTGGACGGATAAATATGATTTTACCCTAGAATGTGGAAGATCTCAAACAACAGGGTGGGGAATAACATAAATGACTCAAGCAGTACCCACGCCCCTAACCTTTAGAACCTTTGAGGAATTTCTCGAGTGGTATCCAGACGGTAGAGGGCGCTATGAATTGATTGAAGGAGTCGTCGTCGAGATCAACCCAACCGGAGACCATGAGGAGGTTGCCGCGTTTCTCAACCGGAAGCTGAATGTTGAAATTGACCGCTTAAACTTGCCTTACTTCATTCCAAGGACATACTTTGTTAAGCCTCCCAACTCCATATCTGGTTACCAACCCGATGTTTTGGTGCTGGAGCGAGGTGCCCTTGAAGCAGAAGCATTGTGGAAGAAGTCTGCAACCATTACCCTCGGTTCATCTGTAAAGGTTGCCGTTGAAGTTGTCAGCACCAACTGGGGGGATGACTATGGGCGTAAGCTGACAGACTACGAATTACTGGGCATCCCAGAGTATTGGATTGTCGATTATCGAGCATTGGGAGCCAGACGCTATATTGGTTCACCTAAGCACCCTACCCTCTCGCTTTACACCTTGGTTGAAGGAGAATATCAGGTTCAACAGTTTAAAAGTTCAGATCAGCTTCACTCTGCTATCTTCTCAGGATTGAATCTAACGGCAGAGCAAATTTTTCAAGCTGGTGTACGGGGCAGGGCAAACTCATCTTAGTTTTGAAACTCCATTAACGATGAGTCGTAAGCGTTGCCCAAATGAGTAAGTCAGCCTCAAAGTTATTTTTAGAACTTAAGATTAAATTCCATCGCTGGCGATGGCGATCGCCCGACGCCACATCCACATTCGTCCGCTACAACGTGGAAAAAAAACATTAAAATCTTTAAAGGGATGCGAGCATTGGATTGATCATGAAAATCAAAGCAGTTATCTGGCTTGAAGACGGTGTATGGTGTGGCTCTGTTCCAGCTCTGCCTGGATGTCACACTTGGGGAGAAAGCGAAGAACACCTGTTAGAGATGCTGAAAGAGGCTATCCAGGGTTGGCTAGAAGTTGCCGAGTCTAAGGAAGAAATTGAACCTGAGAAACATTTGATTGAGCTATCTCTATGAAAGCTCTTTCCGGTAAAGTCCTTTGTAAGATTATTGAGCGATACGGTTGGGAACTCAAGCGGGTCACTGGTAGCCACCATATTTACGCCAAGACAGGTGTCAGCGTCATCCTCTCTATCCCTGTTCATGGCAATCGGGATCTACCTAAAGGCATCCTGAAAAGCCTCTTGAAGGATGCTGCTCTCACCGAGTCAGACCTGGACTAACATCGATTTCCGCGTCCGCTCCAAGGACGCTCCTCAAGTCCCGCTACCCCTTTGCACTCTTGTGCGATCGCTCTCCTCCACCAAAGCATTCGTCCGCAGATAATCCCGCAGCCAATCGCAACCATGCGCGAGTACCCGTTCTGGAGCAATAACCTGCTCTAAATCCCACAATAGCACCGTTTTATACACACTCGACAAGGCAAGTGTGCGACCGTCGGGGCTAAAAGCAACCCCCCAAACTGCGCCGTCGTGTCCTCTTCAAGTATGAAGTAAGTAAAAACGTGGCTTCTGCCAGTTGAAAGCCCACAAGCTCAATCGGGCATCCGATCTTGAAAGGCGTGCGGGTTTTGTCGGCGATCAAATCTTGCGGAGTGCAAACCCCTAGCAGGGCAAAAGTCAGGCGGCGGTAGGTGGGGTCCCTCTGGCTCTAAAATGACATAAAGGGGCACCTGCAAAATCCGTTCGTAGAACCAAAGCAGCCGTAAAATGGGCACATAGAACCAATCCGGCGCAATGACTTTCGTCTTCCCATTGACTGCGGCACAAATGGCTAAAGTTACGCTGGCGACGGCAACTTGGTATTACCTGCTTTTGATCCATGCCGAAAATGCTAGTATACATCAAGTTCGAAATGTTAGTCTAAATTCCAGTGATTCACGACAAGCCTTGGAACTTGACCCAGCATGACTAATGGATTTGAGCAGGAGCCACAGGGGCGTACAAACGTAAAACCTAAAGCATTACAAAGACGTACTCCCTCTTTCCTCCAGTGGTTTTATAACCTTCCCCTTGGTTACAAGCAGTTAATTGCTTTGATTGTCGCTGAACTTACCTCTATAGTAGGACTCAGTGTTGGAGCGAGGTGGATAATCACTACAGGTTTGAGAAATCAATTGCTTAATCAAGCTAAGGCAGAAATCACCGTCACGGAGAGTTATATTAATCTCAAAGTCGAGCAAACAGGACTTGGTTTCTGGAGTTTATCAAAGGCTCCTGCCATCATTAGTATTGCTGAGATTTACGCGAACAACAGAACCTTACCCGCTCCAAACCAGGAGCAAATTAAGCAGATTCTGCAAAACGAAATTAAGACCCGTCAGATTGAATATGCCACCCTAATCGGAAGGGATTTTAGGATTATAGTCAATGCCAACAGAAACCGGTCAGGGGAGACTTTCAACCCTAACAACTTGATTCGTCAGGTTTTTAATAATTCTAAACAAATTCAAGCCAACGCAATTGTAAGATGGTTTGAACTGGCTAAAGAGTCACCTTATTTACCGCTTGGTAAGGCCCATCAAGATGCCCTCATTCGTTACACGCTTACACCGGTTCGCGCTCCAGGCAATTCAAAAGTGCTCGCGGTTCTGGTTTCCGGAGACATTGTCAATGGCAAATTGCCACTTATGGCAGGAATCTTGGAAGATTTCAGAGTGGGCTACAGCGGCATTTATGCACGTAACCCCACGGGTGAATTCACCCTGGCCACCTCTTTAGACCAGGGTGAAGCTGCCGATATAGAGCAAGCTAAACCAAATGTAGCCTTGAGCGATACCTCTCTACTTGCTGCAGCAGCAGCAGCTCTCAACGGACAGATCGTGACCGGACGAATGGTCATAGGAACTCAAACCTATACCATGACGGCTAAGGCAATTCCTAATCTCATTATTGAAGAAGCGAGTGGTCCCAAACCTGTTTTTAGTGCTCAACCCGTTACTATTTTGGTGCGGGGAACTCCAGAGACAACGCTCAATACACTGCTCCGCCAAAGTCTGCGACAAGAAGAGGTCGTACTGCTTCTGGCGTTACTGGTAACTGGTGTTTGGACGCTCATTTTTAGGCGAACAATTACTAAACCAATCGAGCAGCTAGGGCGAAACGCTCAGGAATTTGCTGAAGGTAATCGTCAAGTGAGAGCTCAGGGTTAGCGCGTCTCAAACCCTATTGACAGGTGGATTCTAGCAGAGAGGAGGAGTTTGGAAGAGCCGATGCCAAGACAGAAACCATATACTGAGAATGAGTAGCGGCTCGCCGTGAATAGGGGCGAATACTGCGACGGAAAGATGACTCTCGTTCTAAGGCATTGAGGGCAATGCGACGTAGTAAAGCAAAATTCTGTGGACTGTGCAGAGAACGAATCCGACATTCATCTTCATGAAATGTGACATCTAATGTCCAATGAACAGAGTTTTCGATCCCCCAGTGCTGTCGAATTGCGCTACCAATCTTGTTAGCATCACTGGCGAGACTAGAGATGTAAAATTGCACCTCATGGGTAGTCTGATTCCAATGCTGAATGGAACGCACTACCATGACTACTGTTGTCAATCCTGCCCAATCTTCTTGTTCATGGAGTAGAGGAAGTTGTGACAGTGGCACAGTGTAAAATTTACGATTTTCAATTCGGTGATGTCCTTTCTCTACTCGTTGACTAATACTCACATCAACACCTGAAAATCCTTGTGCAAGGCTAGCCTCAAACCAATTCTTCACTTCTTGGTGCAGTGTGGGGTGATTATCTTTGAGGCTCAAAATATAATCAGAAGAGAGCAGCTATAATTTTTTGGGCAATCGATTTCTGAGTACCCATTGCATCAATTGTGATGATGCAACCAGATATATCTAACATTTCTAAGAGTGCTGGAATGGCGGTGATTTCATTCGATTTGGCATTCACCTTTGGTAACCGTTCACGGGGGGGTACATCATGCGCATAAACGTCAAAGCCTTGCTAAGCAAAAGCTTTGGGTTTTATGCGCATCAAAATATCGTACCTAAAATGTCTAAAAGACAATTTGCAGACCAGTATAGCACTTTTGACTACTCACAATTATCCGGTATAAATCCAATCTAGACTGGTTTTCGTACTGATTACGTGTGATTTCATATTGGACGTTTTTTTGATCCCCCCCTGAACGGTTACCACCTTTGTTTGTCCCAAGACCAAACGGTGTTCACTTGACCATGCACTCACTGTGTGTAGGGCTTTTAACTTCGATTCTCGGTCATATGAGCCTCTATGAGTTTTGCCGTAAGGATTCAGGTCAAGGACTTGACAAGATGAAGTTTTCTAGTAAATTAGCTACATGAGCATTGCTGTGCCAGCCCAGTTACCAGATCAAGCGACTCTCAGACAGCTGCCGACCGAGCAGCTGGTAAACCTTATTGTGCAACAGCAGCAGGGAACCCTCGCAGCAGCAACAGGCAATCGAGCAATTGACGCTCATTGGTTAACCGTCTCAAAGTCAGGTTGGGTCTAGATAGTCAGACCTCATCTCAGCCCCCCTCCACTGATCTGCGATAAGATTCCCGAAAAAGCTTTCATAACAACCAGAGGGCACGGCTGAAGCTCCCTCTTCGCAAGCCGGGTGGTCAACCTGGACATTTGGGAAAAACCCGTAAGGGCGAGGGTCGGGTAGACCGCGTTGCGAATCCTACGTTCGTCAGTTTGTCCTCACTGTGGTAGCCAAGAGTTTGCAGAACAACCGGTGGCGGTTTCAGTGCAGCATGTGGCCCAGCTCGTGGAGCGACCGATAGAGATCGTGGAATATGAGCGCCATACTTTATCGTGTACCCACTGTGGGGAAGTCCACGCCCCTGTATGGCCAAAGAACATCGTGCCTGGTCAAGATTTAGGTGTGAATCTGCAAGAGAAGAGTTGGTGTGGTTGGGTAACTACGGTCATCTGCCCGTGCGTGAAACAGCCAAGTTCTGCTGCGCGAACTCGGTGACATTGACATTGGGGTAGGAAAGAAAGCAAGCGACCAACACACGGGTGTATGAGGCAATCGTCGAGAGTGTCAGCCAACTGCGGGAATGGGTGCTTTCAGCTTCCTAATAGTGCATGTGGATGAAACACGCAAGGCCTGTGCTGGGGGTCAAAGAGTGGCTGTGGGTGAGTGCCTCTGAAAAGTTTTGCCTGTTTCATGCTGGGGATACGCGCCTTTCAAGTGCTGAACTGGAAAAACAGTTAGGGACTGAGTTCAAGGGCGTTCTCAGCAGCGACGACGGAGCGTGTCTACAACGGTTACCCCGTCAAGGCGCAACAGAAGTGTCTGGCACATCTGAGACGTCATTTCAAAAAAGTGGTCAAGTTAGGTCATGGCGACAACCCGGCTTTAGGGCAAGCCTTTTTGGACTTGATTGATGAAGCCGAGGACCAGCATCGGTATTGGCGAGAAAACCTTTCCTGCGCTCGCATACCTTAATTGGGCGATGGGGTTCAAGTTACGAATCACCCAGAACATCGAGCAATGGAAAGGCCTGAGCCCGCGACTCGGGGGTAAGTTACTGCGTTCGCTACGGGACAAAGCAGAACTTTGGTGGTATTTCCTTGACCATCCAGAAGTCCCGCAGGACTTCAACCAAGCAGAGCGCTCGCTGCGTTTAGCCGTCACCAAGCGGAAAGTAGGTGGGGGGTCACGCTCAATGGACAAATTCGCTCAAACAGCTGACTCCCAATCGTGTGATCCAGACCTGTCGGCGACAGGGGCGGTCGGTTATGGAGTTTTTCAAACAGGCTCTGATGGCAAAGTCTGGGAGTGAGGCATCCAATCCTTCTTTGTTGCCTCAACCGACCACCTGAATCCTTACGTTTTGCCATCTATGGCTACTACTTCTACTCCTAACTTCTCAACTAATGATTGTACCCACTGCCGAAAACATTGCTCAAACTCTTTGGGGTTGATTTTCTCAAATACTCTTCTAAACGTATCTGGGCTGGGTATGCCGAATGGTAGTTCTAGAAACGTCTCTAACCACTCTTTTTTATTGATTCCATACTCTTCAATATCTGACCACCCTTTTGCTCCCGCGATTACTGCCAAAATCGCAATAGTGATGATATCGGTCAATAAGTGGTATCTCGTTCTTTCCACTCTTGGGTCTAA
>JAABUX010004790.1_pt1 | contig 16933 bp, 15 predicted proteins | sample 5561851 | NCBI WGS metagenome assembly JAABUX01 (sample SAMN10711883, study PRJNA513361) | rock metagenome | isolation source: Antarctica rocks | place: Antarctica: Victoria Land, Richard Nunatak red sandstone | collected 2016-01-03 | reverse complement strand
TGATCGGGCGCCTGAAGCAGTTCAGACGGGTTGCCACCCGCTACGAGAAGCGAGCCGTGAACTATCTGGCGATGCTCACCATCGCTGCCATTGTCCTCTGGTTGTAACATTTGAAAACACGCCCTAGCCTAATCGGCCGGCGTTCTGATGGTCTACCCGTGACCAGATCGAGCCGGGCGAGCTGCTCAAGCCTCGCCTACTGTGAATCACCTGCATGGCCATTGCCGCGGCATAGTGCTACCTTTTTGCACCCAGATCGACATGGTGAGGATGGATGGATAGCACAGAGGGGACCGGTACCAGTAAAGATAGTGCCGCGGTACCATCGGCACCTGGACCGGAACGGGTACCGCTCACGGTGCCGGCCGCGGCCCAGGCCCTCGGCATCTCCGAACGGGCGGTACGGAAGCGGATTACCGTGGGCACACTGGAAGCCATCAAGGATGGTTCCAAGTGGCTGGTCTACCTGCCGAAACCATCCGGTCCTGGTTCCGGTCCTGATCGGTTCCGATCCGGGGTACCATCCGGTCCTGGTTCCGATTCGCGGTACTCCGGCGGAACCGGTACCGCACTGGATCCACTGCTTGAGGATCTCCGAGCGTTACGCCTTCGCAATGAAGAGTTAGCCGGCCAGGTTGGGTTCTGGCAGGGTCGCTATCAAGAGGCCCAGGAGACCATAAAGCTGCTGTCTGCGCCGGTGCCTGATCCGGGATCGACTCCAGCGACTCCCCAGCAATCGAATCGCTCCTAGTGGCAATTCTGGCGCTCGAGGTAGCTGCCACTGCTTGGGGCATTGCAGACAAAAGGGCCACGGGGAAGAGAGGGGCGACGGGAGACGAAAGACCGCCTAGTCCTCCAGGTGACTCGCCACAATCTCCTCCCAGTTCACCCGATCCAGGGCGGCGCCCAGCAGGTCGGCCAGGAGTCCGCTGGGCGGGACATCGTAGACGGTCGTCACCAGCTCGCGCAGCTGCTCCTCACCCAGCACCGCCGACCATGAATACTATGCCCCCGTGCTTAACGTGTGGCATCGAAACCATAGACCGAGATCTGCGCGCTGCTGTGCGCATCGAAGGCGGTTCGCTGCCAGGAGGCAAACCGTTCGACCAGACGCAGTCCAGCGATGCGGGCCATCAGATCCATCTCGCCCGGGGTGATCAAGCGGCATACAATGGGCTGCATCGTAATACCGCCCTCTGTGAGATGGACGTGATTTTCTTCGAGTAGTTGCGTTACTGGGTCGTAGCGAGCAACATCGAGCACGACGGTGTGTATGGCCACCTGTTCAGCGCGCACGTAGTCGGACTGGCCGGGGGCAATCCACGCGTGTGGTAACGCGGCCTCAACCACGAAGTGCCCATCGACGGCGAGATGACGGGCAGCGTTCTCGAAGCAGCGGATCTGGTCGTCGGCAGTGAGGAGATTAAAGATGGAGTTAAAGACCAGATACACGAGCCCATATCGCTGGCTAGTTGTGGCGACACTCATGTCGCCGATTGTGACGTTGATTCTATCGCCACCGGGCTTAGCGCCGAGTCGTGCGACCATATGGGTGGATAGTTCGATCCCGTCGACGTGGATATCTCTCGCTGCCAGCACAAGTGCGATGCGGCCAGTGCCGATGGCGAACTCGAGCACACGGCGCCCTTGGGCTAGTGCCGCAAGAAACGTTGCGGCCGCTTCCTCGTCACCACGGGGATGGTCGTCGTAGTGTGCGGCCACGTCCGGGCCGAAGCTTGATGCAGGGTCAAAGGCTTCCATGATGTCATGTTCTCCTACTCGATTGCGGCCTGTTCCCCCGGTTGAGACACCAGGTCGGCGCGCATGGTGTGGTTCAAGGGTCTGCAGTGCAGCGGCAAACTACGGATGTACGTTGCTCGCAGATGCAAAGCACATCCGCCGACGCCTGCGTGTTGCGCGAAGCCCAGCAGGGTAGCGGCGGATATCTGTAGCACCGCCATTAAGCTAACCATAGCTTAAAGTAAAAACTCCGTCGAAAAGCTAGCGGAAGGCCTACCGAACTGTGCATGATGTCTCCTAAACACGGGCTTAGAGAGGAGCCTTCGAAAAAGACCCAAGCCAAGCCGTGCCACGCCATGCAGTTGCCTTGAAGTCCACCTCAGTGAATCCCGTGGGCCGGTGCGTTCCGCGTTCACCCGATCGCCCTGGCGAGCGGCCTAGCACGGTCTTGCGCGAGGGACAGCGTGAAAGGGCGCAACTGCAAAGAAGAGAGGTTACGTCGAGACGAGCAAAACGGCACCGCCATGGGCAGCAAAGCACCGGACGTGCCGTGGAGGGCATTCTACGGAAAGAGCCCGGAAAAAGATGCTCAAAATGCCACCGTAGCGGCCGTGAAGTGAACCGAGTCAGGCATCAGCTCACCGCCCTTCCCGTGGTTCATGCGCCCAAGCGCTCAATCGTCACGCTATCGGCGGGGTATCTGACGTTCTCCTGATAAAGGAGTATATCCATTACGAGACTGGACGCTCTCTGAACTCCCGGGCAATCCACAATGAACATGGACGCCACCGTCTTGTGAGCAACGAGCCACGATGTACCGCACTCGCGGCCGCACTCATTGCAAAGTGGCCCCGGCTCACGTACAATAAGGGAGCAACTCACAACCCAAGTTTAAGCACTTACCCCAAAAGCTCTCACCATTGGAGGGAAACGGTGAACAATCTCGATGAATCCCAGTTTGCGGACATCGCGGGCGACACGGACTGGTTTAGCCAACGCTACGCCGCTATCGAGAAGACGCCGCGTATCACGGTCCAAACACGCGGTAACGCTGCCACCATGAATAGCGCGGCAGTCGCCGCGCTTGATAATCCGGACACAATTCAACTCGGCTATTCCCACAAACATCGGGCCATTGTTATCCGCAAATGCGAACCGGGATTAAAGGGCGCCTATCCCTTGCGGTACATCTCGACACGGGCAGGCACGCGAATCTTTGCGTTCCGCGCATTCGCTACCCAGAACGACATTCCCGTGGGCGAAATCAAAGCGTTTTCGGGGCACGCCTACGACGGCGTCTTAATCTTCCCACTCAATCAGGAGGGGGACGAGGCGGCCGGTAACGATGACCAGCACACCGGCGTCTAATGCATCGCTACCAGTTGGGCGTCGCATTCAAATCTGGCGCATACAACGGCACATGACTCGTCAAGAACTGGCCGCTATGATTGACGTCTCGCCCAATCGGTTAGGGAACATCGAGACCGGGCGGACGTCCGCCTATGGCTATGAGTTGGCACGCCTGGCGGCTGTGCTGAACGTGGCCGTGCTCGAATTAATGGATACGCCTATGACGTGAAAAAGCCACGGCCTTCTACCGTGGCTTCTTCGTTCCAGTGCCCACACAGTGCAATGTGCGGAGGGGCTCATCAAACGCCCCCTAGCATCGCACGACTGGCCGGCCTACGCCAACATCACGCAGGCCGGCATCGGTGGGCACAGGATTCATCCCCCAACACACACCACTGGGAGAATCTAGTGCTTTACATAACTATAATGGACCGGCTCACATGACAGGTAACGTTTTTGGGAAGATGAGGTTCGGCACACTGACGTCTTCGGACTAGACTGGCGCCCCTCGTCATACCTCCTCCCCCACACGACGAGACGGATAGACGGAGGCAATGTCCACCTCAGAGAGCTTCCAACAACTGGCCCTGGGCTTCACTGATTCGGTGCAGCATCACTATGAGGTCATCCGTGGCATCATGCTGGCCGACGAAACCGTCGCCGAAGGCAGTCGCGTTACCAGAATGGATCGTGACACAGTCAGCGAGAAGGCACGTCGGTTCCTCCAAGAGGGCATGTTCGGTCTGGTCGATCAACGCACGACGACGGACAAAGGCCGGCATCGCTACCCCGACGTCGTGGCCGGCACCATCCTGTATCTGAAGCAGCTCCGTCCTGCCATCCATTATCGAGAGATCGCTCGGATCATCGAGCGCAAGTTTGGCTACAAGACCAATCACCACACGGTCAAAGCCTTCTTGGAGCGGCATCCCATTCTGGTGCAGCTGCCGCTTCCTGTTACCGGGTTCCACCAGTTCGAGGATGCCTACCGGGCTCGGTGGACGGTCGTGCGGATGTACTACCAGGGCTGGCATCAGCAGAGCATCGCCACCTGCCTCGGGCTCTCACGGAAGCATGTCTGGCACATCGTGGCCGTGTTTAAACAGGAAGGCTTTGCCAGCCTTGAGGATCAGCGAACCCGTCCGGCCACGCACCCAGAGAATCAGCTCACGTTACCCTTCCTGCATGATTGTTCCCGTGTGGTCTACGAGTCGTAATCTAGGGTCACACCGGCGTGGAGACGAGGGCGATGTAGCTGCCGACTAGGACGCCGAGGATGACGCCGTATCGTTCATGTACTGGAAGGCGCCCATTGACGGATGATGAGCAGCACTCCCTCCTATCGTTCACGTATGGTTTGGGCCGCTTGGGAGAAGAGTCAGTGGAGGTGGAGACGGTCCACGCAGCATTGCTGCTGGTCTATCGAGATATGGCTGGAGACGAGGATGGTTTCCCGCTGGTTGGTCCGCATCAAACAAAACTCGGTGTGCGGACTGGAGCAAAGCCCCGGGATATCACGGCTGATGCTGATGGGTATGTGGAGCCGGCCGTGGTGGCAAAAGGCGGCATGTCTGTCGCTCCCTATGATCCCGCGAATCTTTCAGACCGACACCGACCGCCGGAACTCAACGGTGGCCTTGGTTCCTATCCCGTCTGGGAGTTTGACACCAACCACCTCGGGCCAGCACTTCATTTTCGCCAAACCAGCGCGACGCATGGCGTGATCGAACCTGCCTACCGCATGACGCTCATCGACTATGAGGAAGCACTTGGAGCGACCCGAAAGGGCTGGACCCGAGTGATAGGATGAAGCGAAGGTGCATCCATGATTGCCACAGAAGTCCTTGAGAAGACGCTCCGGTCTGAACAGCATGCGCTGTCTCGCGCGCTTGCCGTCCGGCTCTACGCGGCAGTCGAGGACTTACTTGCCAGCGGAGCCGATGCGCACGCGGTCCACGAGGACCTGATGCAGCGGTTCCTCGCGTATCGCGAGCGTGGCCAGATTATCGAGCGTGATGCACTGGTCGAAGTCCTGGACGAGATGGAAGAGGCACTTGGTCGAACGCGTTGAAGTACCGAAACACCCGAGCGACGACATCATTCCATGGGGTGATTTCAGGGACCTGCGTCTGGCTACGTCGCTCGAAGAGCATCTGTAGGTCCCCCACGGAAGCATGACGATCCTGGTCGCCCATGCGAAGAAACACACCATGCTCGCGCAGAAGATAGGGTGGGTTGAGACCGCGACGGACTCGCACCACTAAGACAGCCTTGCCGGCATGCTCTTCAGAGGGGGGAATAGGGATCGCCTGAATTTCGAGTGGAACGCTCGGCTCGATGCTGTTTGCACAGGTATTCCGCAACGCACCTTCGGGATCAGCATGGTTGATTCCCACCATCGTGCCGGGGTATTTATCCGTCTCCTCAGCGACACCGATGATGATGAGACCATCGTCCGTGTTGGCCATCGACACGATCGTCTCCAGCAGCTTCCGGCCCAGTTCCCACTTGCCGCTCTGCTTGTTGTACGACGGCTGCTTGTACTCCAGGTGCCGCCCCTCGGGGAGATTTTCATCCAGGAAGCGTTTCAGCCGCTCCCAGGTCCACGCGGCCATGGATTCATGCCAATACAGCTGTGGTGCCATTTCCTGCTCGTTCATGGTCGGTACTCGATCGTATCCACGGAATCTACGGGTAGACGTTCTAGTCCTCGTCCTCCATCTGCACTTCTTTCAGCCGGTTTTCCACCACCATGAACCAGTACGGCGTTTTATTTTTCAGGCCTTGCCAGCCCGGCTGGGTCGAGAGCTTCTGAATCGAGCCGGCGCGCTTGGTGGCCCCTTGAGCCTCCACCAGTACCCGGCAGAACCCGTACTCAGACAGGCCCGATCGCTTGTACAGATTCATCGCCCGGGTGAGATTCGCGAGCAACTTCTCTGGAGCGTCGTGGAACTCCTGGGTCGCCTGTTCAACGATCTGACGGATCTGGGCCGGCACCTCGATCCGGGGACCCGATCCAGATGCCCCCTGTGAGGGCTCAGAATGCTCTATGGGGCCTGTTTGTACCGCTATCTGGGGTAACAGTGCTCCCACCTGCGTAAACCCCGCCTGGTGCGATTCTGGGCGATCTTCAATCAGTTCTGTTGGAGCGTCCGGTGGTGGATTATGCACCTCCTCTGGAGCAGGATTCGTTGGATGACTATCGGCTTTCTTGACTTTTTTTGATCTGGATGTATATCGAATATTCGATAGATCCCTATCTTGTTTAGCTGTTTCTTGTAATCCTGTTTCTTGTATGGGGGAATTTCTACTCCTAGGGCCTGGGGAACTTTCTACCTCTAGCCCTTGGTGTAGTTTCTCCCCCAAGGGGGGTGTACTTTTTACGCCTGCTGTTTCAATCATGTTGAGGCGATAGCACGTTGGTTCATTTCCTCGCTCGGCACTCTGCCGGCGTTCGGTGACGATAGCGTTCTGGCCTTCCAGGCTCTTGATGGCATGGAGGAGCGTCTTCTTAGACAGCCCGACGCCCCGATCGAGCACGCGGCCATCGCGGGTTACGACACCAGTGAGCATCTGAGACAGACTAATGTTGTCGCTGTCCTTCTTAAAGCCAAAGGTTCTCCTGATGATGTACAGCAATACCTTAAGCTCGGCGCCAGAAAGATCCGGCAACTGCTCATCAAAAAGCTCGTCGGGTACAGGTGTATAGTTTGGGCTCGCGTAGCCCCGAAATGTGGCCCGGTCTGGGCTCTCTTCTTTAGTCGTCATAGGACGTCCTTCCGTTGACGTCCAATAGGACCCTTTGCTACGCTCATGGTGTCAACGGAACGCGGCGTGTGGCTGTCCTATTGGGCGGTGACCGCCGTTTTTCTTTTGTTATGTCGCCTGCTAGCGTGCTAGCAAGCTTGCTTACCTTCCCTCACGCTTGCAAAGCCTCCAAGACTTTTACCAGCATGCTGTTGCCTCCGTTTGTTCGGTAGTCGGCCAGCAGGTAATTAATGGCAATTCGCCCGATTTCGTTCTCAGATGTGCGGCGGCCCTGTCGCTTGTAGGTATAGACCACGTCTGCCAATTGCTGCTTTTCCTGGGGAGTCAAGCGAACGTAGGTAACTTCCTTTCCGGGAACCTTCACAGCCTTTCTTATCTCAGAGACGAATTCTACGTAGTCAGAATTTGCTAGCGTGCTAGCGTGCTTGCTTGCATGCTCCGATGATCGCTTGCGTGAAGATATAGGTTTGGTCGTAGCGGGTGGTGGATCCTCAAGGGCTGTAGAAGGAGCTTCTTCAACCACCGATGCTTCGAGTGAAGGTCGTGGAAGGTCTGCGGTTACTCCGTTGGAACTCACATCGCCTGATGTCTCCGTGTCATCACCAAAGAAAATCGAGGCGCCTTTGCCTTTGAGGGATACCCGCTTAGGTGCCATGGTCGACCTCCTCGGCAAGAGCTATATAGGCCCGAGCTACTTCGTGGTCACGGTCATAGTCCAGGATGGACAACGCTGCTGCCGGCGACTCTTTCAGACGGACTGTGTGTTTTATAACCACGTCGTAAACCTGACCTGGGAACGAACTCCGTAACTCCGTCAGTACCTCGTGTGCATTGGTAGTTCGGCCATCATACATTGTTGGCAAGATACCGGCTATCCGAAGGTCTCTGTTGAGGCGCGACTGTATTTTTGTAAGCGTGCGAAGCAGGAGCGCCAGTCCACGCGTTGCCAAGAATTCGCACTGGAGGGGGATGATGACCTGATTTGCAGCGGCCAATGCATTGACCGTAAGGAGGCCCAAGCTCGGCGGACAGTCGATGAGGATATGGTCGTAATCAGCAACAACGTGACTGAGCATGTCTTTGAGGACCAGCTCGCGGAGCGTCGTGTTTATAAGCTCAACCTCAGCAGCCGCGAGGTCGATGGTAGCGGGCAGAACGTCTACGCCTGAGCCAGTGTGAACCACAATAGATGTCGGGCTTACGGAATCATCCAGTAGGGCTTGGTAAATACTCATCGATAGATGAGCCACTGGAATGCCAGCGCTTACTGAGAGCGCGGCCTGTGGATCAAGGTCTACCAGCAGTACGCGTCTGCCGCGGCGTGCAAGAGCAACGCCCAGGTTAAAGGTCGTGGTTGTCTTTCCTACGCCGCCCTTTTGGTTGACTACTGCAGTGACGAGGGCAGTTCGGAGCGGCGATCCAGCAGGCTCTGATTTCGTGAGAAGACCCGCGATTGCGCTAGCCGGGATGCGATAATCACGGCCGATACGGGCCGCTTTAATCTTGCCAGCATGAATGTATCGACGGACCGTCTTGATATCGACGCCGAGTTGCCGCGCTACCTCTTGTGTGGAAAGTAAGTTGTCCATAGTGTCCTGTGCAGCGCCCTAAATATAGGTCTATAGTACCCATTTGGGGACACTGATGAACAATGTACAACGAAATTCGACTCGCGTCAAGATATCAACCGGATCGTTCGTCAGAAGCTGCCTCGTACAGGAGGTCTGGACCAGCCATTAATTGAGAGAGCGCTTGATGGTAGGGGCCTATAATCCGTCGTTATTAGGAATCAACATCGACATAGGTTCTCAGTACAGGCACTTGCTGCGTCGCGGGCTGAGTGGGCGGCTCAGCAACAGCGCGAAATAAAACGTGTTATCCTTGCCAGTTGTGCGGGGCGAAACTGATATAGCCATTTGCGCCTCATGTGATCGGCCCCTCGCAGGGACCTCTGCGGAAGGGAGACCGAGGCGCTTCTGCTCACCCTCTTGTCGAAACGCCGCATACCGGAGGCGCCAGCAGGCTTTGCCTGAAAATGCGGTGCGGGCTTACATTGGTGGTCGCCATTCGTTGCAACGTCGGCTTCAGCTTCTAGAAATCGACGCCAGTACATGAACCTTGACGATCTCACGGCAAATGCGGCAGTTCGGGGCATCATCCCAGATGGCTTGGTTACGGTTGTCAGCGTGCAGTGGTTTGGATCAGAGGCGCTTGAGCTGACGTACAAGACGCCGAAGGGCAAGGTTGCCAACGAGCTTCTTTACCGTCATGATGAGCCACGTATTGAGATTGTGGAAAAGGGGCGTCCTTGGAGCTTCGACGGCGACGGTGGGCTCTTCCGACTGGTCTCCGAGGCACAGCGCATTCGGCTTGCGTACCTCTTCGATCCGGTGCTGGCCGTCCACACCTCTGTCGTTGACCCCTTGCCGCACCAGATCACCGCGGTGTACGAGTCCATGCTTCCGCGGCAACCCCTTCGTTTCCTGTTGGCGGATGATCCGGGCGCCGGCAAGACGATCATGGCGGGCCTTCTCATGAAGGAACTGATCGCCCGTGGCGACCTTCAACGCTGCTTGGTGGTGTGCCCGGGCAGCCTCGCCGAACAGTGGCAGGACGAACTCTATCGGCGCTTCCAGTTGCCCTTCGAGATCCTCACCAATGACAAGCTCGAGGCAGCCCGGACCGGCAACTGGTTCATGGAAACCAATCTGGTGATCGCCCGCTTGGACAAGCTGTCCCGGGACGAGGACGTGCAGCAGAAGCTCCAGGCACCTGATTGCCATTGGGATCTCGTCGTCTGCGACGAGGCGCACAAGATGTCGGCAACGGTCTTCGGTGGAGAGATCAAGTACACCAAGCGTTACAGGCTTGGACAGCTACTTTCCACGCTCACGCGCAACTTCCTGCTGATGACGGCTACCCCGCATAACGGGAAGGAAGAGGATTTTCAGCTCTTCATGGCGCTCTTAGACGGTGACCGGTTCGAAGGCCGCTTTCGCGACGGGGTCCATGTCGCAGACGTCTCCGACCTCATGCGCCGGATGGTGAAGGAGAACCTTCTCAAGTTCGACGGTACTCCGCTGTTCCCCGAACGGATCGCGTACACCGTTCCGTACAAGCTTTCGGAGCTCGAGGCTCGGCTCTACAGGGAAGTCACCGAGTACGTACGGACGGAGTTCAATCGCGCCGAGGCACTGGAGAACGACAAGCGTGCAGGGACAGTCGGATTCGCCCTCACCATCCTGCAGCGACGACTGGCCTCATCCCCCGAAGCGATCTATCAGTCGCTGCGCCGGCGCCGTGAGCGTTTGGAAAGCAGGCTGCGGGAGATGGAACTTCTGCAGCGAGGTGGTCAGGTGACGTCGGCTCTGGCGCATATGGTGCCATCCCTCGACGCAGAGGATGTCGAGGACCTGGAGGATGCTCCAGACAATGAGGTAGAAGCGGCTGAGGAGCAGATCCTCGATCAGGCAACCGCGGCGCGGTCCATCGTCGAGTTGAAGGCTGAGATCGACACGCTCACGCGACTCGAATCACTCGCGCTGGAGGGCCGCCGCCGCGGCGCGGACACAAAGTGGCTCGAGCTGGCGAGTCTCCTCAACGAGATCTTTGGCTCGGCGTCCAACAGTGGCGTTCCCGGCGTGCCGTCAGCCGACGGAGCTACGCCGGTTGCATCGCCCAAGTCCTCGCCCAATCAGAAGATCGTCATTTTCACGGAGCACCGCGATACTCTGACCTACCTGGAGCGCCGGATCACAACGCTGCTGGGTCGTGACGACGCAGTGGTCGTGATCCATGGAAACCTTGGACGAGAGGAACGCCTGAAGGTTCAAGAGTCGTTCAAACACGACCCTCAGGTCCAAGTACTACTGGCCACCGACGCTGCCGGGGAGGGGATCAATCTCCAACGCGCCCATCTGATGGTGAACTACGACCTTCCGTGGAACCCCAACCGGATTGAGCAACGTTTTGGACGCATTCACCGCATCGGTCAGACTGAGGTCTGCCACCTGTGGAACCTGGTTGCCGAGGAAACGCGTGAAGGCGACGTTTACCGAAAGCTCCTGGAAAAGCTTGAACAGGCACGGCAGTCTCTGGGCGGCCAGGTCTTCGACGTACTGGGCAAGATCCAGTTCGAGGGGCGTGGACTGCGTGATCTCCTGATTGAGGCGATTCGCTACGGAGACCAGCCTGAGGTGCGGGCGCGCCTCACCACCGTGGTTGAGCAGGCCCTGGACCGCGGCCAGCTCCAGAATCTGCTCGAAGAGCACGCACTGGCGCATGACGTCATGGACGTGAGCCGTGTGCACAGGATTCGGGAAGAGATGGAGCGGGCCGAGACGCGGCGCCTGCAGCCCCACTACATCGAGTCCTTCTTTCACGAAGCCTTCCGACGGCTCGGCGGCACTGCAAAGCAGCGCGAACCACGTCGCTATGAGATCACGCACGTGCCAGCGCCAGTGCGTAACCGTGATCGAGCGATCGGAACCGGGGAGCCGGTTCTGCCGCGCTACGAACGGATCGCCTTCGACAAGTCACTGGTAGCACCGCCGGGAGAACCGATGGCGGCGTTCGTCTGCCCGGGACACCCCCTTCTGGACTCGGTCATCGACCTCACCCTCGAGCGTCATCAGGACCTACTGAAGCGCGGGGCGATATTGGTCGACGAGCGTGACCCCGGGACCGAGCCTCGGGTCCTGTTCTTCCTCGACCACCAGGTCCAGGACGCGAGCTTGACGCGCTCCGGCGCGCGCCGCGTCATTTCCAAGCGGATGCTGTACGTCGAACTGGACGCCAAGGGCAACACCCGGGACATGCAGTACGCGCCGTACCTCGACTACCGCCCGCTCGCTCTCGGGGAACCCGAGGTGGAGACAATCCTCGACCGGCCAGAGTGCGCCTGGATAGACCGCGGGCTCGAGCAACAAGCACAGGCTCATGCCGTCGCCCATGTCGTCCCTCAGCACCTGGCGGAGGTGCGTGGCGCGAAGACAGAGCTGCTCCAGAAGACCGAGGCTGCGGTCAAGGAGCGGCTGACCAAGGAGATCACCTACTGGGATCATCGTGCGGAGCAGCTCAAGCTCCAAGAGTCGGCCGGCAAGCCGAACGCGCGTCTCAACTCGGGTGAGGCACGAAAGAGGGCCGACATACTGCAGGGCCGGCTCCACAAGCGTCTCGAGGAACTCCGTCTCGAAGCGCAAATCTCTCCGCTGCCGCCCGTAGTCATGGGTGGACTGCTGGTGGTGCCAATGGGCCTACTCGCCGCCGTAGCGGGGCGCGATGTAGCACCGATACAGCCTGCAGACACTCAAGCCAGTGCCGCACGGGCGCGGGCGATCATCATGGGCGTCGAGCGCCGGCTTGGTTTCGAGCCAACGGACCGGGAGTTTGAGAAGCTCGGCTACGACGTTGAGAGCCGGGTCCCCGGTACCGGCAAGCTCCGCTTTATCGAAGTCAAAGGCCGAGTCAGCGGAGCGCCGGTTATCACCGTGACCCGGAACGAAATCTTGTACTCGCTTAACAAGCCTGACGACTTCATCCTGGCCATCGTCGAGTTCGCGGGGGAGGACAACCATCGCGTTCGCTATCTGCGCCAGCCCTTCGCACGCGAGCCGGATTTCGGGGTTACAAGCGTCAACTACGACCTTGCGGAGCTACTGGCCAGGTCTGTGGAACCGTGGTGAACCGGATGGATCAGGTACCGATGGTTGCGAAAAAGAAGCTCATCGAAGTCGCTCTCCCTCTCGAGGCGATCAACGTCGCATCTGCACGCGAGAAGTCCATCCGGCATGGTCACCCCAGCACTCTGCACCTGTGGTGGGCGCGACGGCCGCTGGCGGCTGCGCGTGCGGTGATTTTCGCCCAGATGGTCGACGATCCCTCGGCACATCCAGAGCGCTTTCCCACTGAGGAAGCGCAGGAGCAAGAGCGCCAGCGGCTGTTCCGAATCATTGAGGATCTTGTGCTGTGGGAAAACACAACTAATGAAACGGTTCTCCAGCAAGCTCGTGATGAGATCTGGAAGAGTTGGCGTTACACCTGCTCTGAGAATGCCGGTAGTTCAGGCGCCAAGGATCATTTCGATCCCAACCTTCTGCCTGCTTTTCACGATCCTTTCGCCGGCGGTGGAACGTTGCCCTTGGAAGCGCAGCGGCTCGGTTTAAAGAGTTACGCCACCGATTTAAACCCGGTCGCCGTGCTCATCTGCAAGGCGATGATCGAGATCCCGCCCAAGTTTGCGGATAAACCGCCGGTTGCGCCTGCATCAGGCGGAAATCAAGCGCTTCTCGCAGCGGAATGGCGCGGTGCACGGGGCCTCGCTGAAGACGTTCGCTATTATGGCCAGTGGCTCCGGAACGAGGCAACGAAGCGCATCGGCCACCTCTACCCTAAGGCCCACGTGACGGCCGAAATGGCCAACGACAGACCAGACCTGAAGAAATACGTGGGCAAGAAACTCCCCGTGATTGCCTGGCTTTGGGTCCGGACGGTTAAGAGTCCGAATCCGGCCTTTGCGGACGTCGATATTCCACTTGCGTCGACCTTTGTCCTATCGACCAAATCGCACAAGGAAGCCTACGTAGAGCCGGTGGTTGAAGGCCGCGGCTACTACTTCACCGTGAAACGAGGCCACGCGGAAGGTGCGAAGAACGGCACGAAGCTCGCACGGGGCAGTTTTCGCTGCCTTCTGTCTACAGCACCCGTCGACTATTCATACATTGATGATGAAGCCAATGCTGGGCGCATGGGCGCGAGGCTAATGGCAACCGTCGCGGAAGGCGAGGACGGGCGGGTATATCTACCACCGACCGTGGCGATGGAGGCTGTTGCTCGCGAGGCGCACCCGACTTGGAAACCGGATGCCCCGAGTCGAGGAACTTGGGCAAGTAACGCACAAGGGCGGCGCTACGGCTTCAAGACGTTCGGCGACTACTTTACCCCCCGCCAACTCGTGGCGCTAACCACCTTTTCCGATCTGGTGGCGGAGGTAAGCGAGCTGGTGAAGCACGACGCCATAGCCGCCGGTTTTCCCGATGACGGGAAGCCGCTCGCGAACGGCGGTGTCGGTGCCACCGCCTACGCCGATGCCGTGCGAGTGTATCTGGCGATCGCTGTCGACAAAGCGGCAGACTACAACTCCACAGTATGTAGTTGGATTTCAGGAGGAGAGACGCTTCGCAATACGTTCGGGCGGCAGGCGATCCCCATGGTCTGGGATTACTGCGAAGCGAACGCGGTGGGCGAGGCGACCGGAAGCATCAACAGTGGCATCCGACAGGTTGCGAAGGCTCTCGAAGTCATCGTCCCGGGCTCAGGCGGCGCTGCGTCCCAGTGTGACGCGCAAAGCGGTGCACTTCTCGGTCGAGTCGTTTCCACGGATCCCCCGTATTACGACAACATCGGCTACGCCGATCTATCGGACTACTTCTATGTTTGGCTGCGCCGTGCCCTGCAGTCCATCTTCCCAGAGTTGTTCGCGACAGTTGCCGTACCGAAGGCCGAGGAGCTGGTCGCTTGCTCCTACCGCCACGATGGACGCGAGAACGCCGAGGCATTCTTTCTGGACGGGATGACTGTGGCCGTTCGCCGCTTGGCGGAACATGCAGGGTCCGCCTTCCCGGTCACGATCTACTATGCGTTCAAGCAGGCGGAGAGCGACGACGAAGGTGGCACTGCTAGCACGGGTTGGGACACCTTTCTGGATGCGGTCATTCGCGCCGGCTTCATGATCACAGGTACCTGGCCAATCCGGACGGAGCGCGGCGCTCGCTCAGTGAGTATCGGCACCAACGCACTGGCCTCCAGTATCATCCTCGTGTGTAGACAGCGCCCTGGGGATGCTCTCGCTGCCACACGTCGCGACTTCGTGAGCGCGCTGAAGGCCGAATTGCCCGTGGCGCTGGCCAACCTTCAGCGCGGTAACATCGCCCCTGTAGACTTAGCCCAAGCAGCCATTGGGCCCGGCATGGCGATTTATAGCCGGTTTGCTCGGGTGCTCGACGCCGAGGGGAAGCCGCTTTCTGTGCGCGCAGCACTGTCTCTAATCAACCGGACTCTCGATGAGACGCTAGCCGAACAGGAAGCTGACTTTGACTCCGACAGTCGCTGGGCCCTGGCATGGTTTGGGGACCACGGCTTCGAGGAGGGTCCTTTCGGCGACGCGCACACGTACTTCCTGCGATTCAATACGGCCGAGAATGGGCTTGTGAGCGCGGGCATTATCAAGGTCAAGGTCACGGCGCTTTGCGGGACCGAGCATGGTGGGGAGCAGACCTCGCCACGTGATGCTGGGTCTCCCGCAAAGTTGATGATTTCGGCCTCTTGGCCCCAAGACCTGGGATATTCCCCCGCCACGGTGGCCAGTGGTTGTGGTGAGAAGCTCGTTTTCATCGAAAGTGCGGGAGACCCGTGATGCGTTACACATAGTTGCCGTATCAGTGGCAAACCTCGTACCGTAGCAGCATCACCCCATGCTGTAGGCGAGGAATGCCTGGTCCAAAACGCCAACGCGTGGCCCCCACCGACGATTGGCAGCAGCTCCAGCTTCGGTTGCTCTGGCCGGAGCAGATTGCGTATGAGCTGATTCGCCCAGTTGTGCTCTTTGGCCATTCTTCAGCCGCACGCGCGCATGAGACCGGTACCGCCGCTCGCACACTCCACCGCAAGGCTGACCGCTTTGACAGCTATGGGATGGCGAGTCTCTTTGCCACCTTCCATCCACCGACACAGACTGACCGTCGCAGCTTGCCGCCTGATTTACGGCGCCTGATTGTTGATCGCAAGACGGAGCATCCCGCCTTCACACCGCATGAACTCGCGACCCTGTGCTATGTGGCATCAGGCAGACGACCGAGCTCCCACACGGTGAAGCGGATCCTGGCCACGGGACCGACGCCGACTTCGATCAGTCGACGGTATCCGCGCTATGCCCAGATGGAACCAGCAGAACGGCGGCTGGCCATCATCCGACTGCATGCGGAAGGGTGGACGGTCAGTAGCATCGCAGCCTACCTCGAGACGAGCCGTCCAACGGTCTATTCGACGCTGCGACGCTGGGTCAAAGAAGGTGTGCGAGGGCTCGAGGACAAGCCGCATCGGCGGAAGAGAACCCCCTTCAAGACGAACTTGCAGGCAATTGCAGCGGTACGAACGCTTCAAGCCAACCCGGAGTTGGGTGAGTTTCGCATCCACGCAGCGCTGTTGCAGCTGGGGATTCGGTTGAGCCCGCGCACCTGCGGACGGATTCTTGCCCTGAATCGGTCGCTGTATAAGCTCCCAGGCCCAGCAGCCGAACCCCATGAGCCGAAGCCGATGCCGTTTCAAGCAAGTCGGCGCCACCAGTACTGGACGGTGGACGTTCGCTACCTTGATATGCACCAGCTCGGCGGCGGCATGATCTATGTCATTACGGTCCTGGAGAACTTCAGCCGAGCGATTCTGGCCAGCGCTGTCTCCCGCTCCCAGGATCTCACCGCCTATCTCATGGTTCTGTATGCCGCCATCCGCCAGCACGGGTGTCCTGAAGCACTAGTACAGCTTGGCAGAGATAACTCGGCATTTTAGGTCGCCAGAGCCGTGCCCTGATAGGTCCACTTGAAGGGCTTGGCCATGGTGCGATTGTAGTAGGTGATGAAATCCCTGACCTTGGCAACCAGGTCATCGACCGAGGTGAACGAGCCCCGTCGAAGCAGTTTCCGCACGAGGATTGACAGCCACAGTTCAATCTGGTTCATCCAGGAGGCATGCTTGGGCGTGTAGTGGAAGACGATGCGATGGCTGGGATCGCTCAGGAAGGCAGCGCGCGTCCTCCGGCTCTGTAAGATCCCGCTCTTGTATTTGATGCCCAGGTCAGTCTCGAGGCCGGAGTGCGCCGCGACAAAGCGGACCAGCGCCTCCGAGCGATGGATATCGAGATTATCGACGACCACGTGCCAGCGGGTGGCGGCCGGATCGGTCGCGATGGTGCGCTGAATGTGGGCCAGGAAGTCCTGCTCGGTGCGGGTGGGTCCATCCGAGGGAGCAATGATCTGGCCGGTGACCACGTCGCGGTTGAGGATGAAGCTGCGGGTGCCAT
>JAABUX010004789.1_pt1 | contig 16937 bp, 17 predicted proteins | sample 5561851 | NCBI WGS metagenome assembly JAABUX01 (sample SAMN10711883, study PRJNA513361) | rock metagenome | isolation source: Antarctica rocks | place: Antarctica: Victoria Land, Richard Nunatak red sandstone | collected 2016-01-03 | reverse complement strand
GAGTGTCAGACCCCGTACGGACATGCCGTGGGGTGGGAGACGGTACGATAGGTTCCGCAGAAACCGCTTCGCCTTCTGGTATGTCATCCATATGATGCTCGTGCGCAAACACATGGCCAGCGAGGCAGAGGAGCGCAGCGACCCTCAAGAGCCGAGACATGGCTGATGTTCTTACGGTGGACGGGGACAGCGGAGTGAGATTCATAGCGAGAGCGTTCTGTGAGGTAATCGTCTCGCCTGCATCGCGCCGAGAATTAAATGGGCAAGATTCAGTGGGACGTTGTCCAGTGTGTGCAAACCCGATTAGAATACAGTCTGATACAATGGAGCGTTCGAGGGGGCAAAGCTTTGGCGGAGAGGAGCGCCAAGCCCTCACAAGCATCCCACACCGGAATCTCGAACCCACCACCTCCGGCGCCGTTGCACATTCGTTTTGCTACCTAAGTACTTCGCATATTATTCGTGGCTGCCGGAGTATAGATAACGAGCGAACCAAAAAGTGTAAGAATGTAAAAAGCGTCGATTTATCCGGCTCCTGAATATCCAAATCCAGATCTTATTTGCGTATATTCTAGCAGAGATTCGTCGAAAGCACAACCACTTTTATTCCACCTCTCGCTCTTATATAGGAATACCTTGACAATTGTCCACAACTCTTCCTTCCCTGCTACCTATCCATAACCATCTCCACCATGCCCCCTCCCCAACCCCCAATCCCAGAAAATCCATCCGCCAAACCCCCTCCTCCATCTCCCCCATCACCTTACACCAACGAGCCAGACTCAACCACTCTCACCACCTCATCTCCGCCTCCATCACTCGACCTCAATCCAGCCGAGACGAAGAAAATAGTTCGTCACCTCACAGGTATTCTGCATAACGCCGAAGTGTCTAATTCAATGCACAGGCGAGTATGAATTCGAAAATCGCTGCGTTGGAAGCTCAGATTAGGGACGTAGCAGAGAAGCAAGTTGAGGTGGATCGGCAATTGAAGTATGGAAAGCTCCTCTGTGCTTTGTTCTTCATTTGATATTTCATATTGCTATGATGGAAAGAACTTGCTCTTTTCCATCTACTTTGCACCTCTCAAATGTCTCCTTTTATCGTTATCCGTTGCCCTTCCTACCGCCCCCCTTCCTTCAAATGACTCTCTTTAATCTCTTCTCTCCACTCACCTCCAACGGTGCTAAGATCTGTTTTCCCCAAAGGACCAAAGATCCACACGCAACCGTGAAAGCTCATATCAAGCTTCTGCACGACTACAACGAGATTCGCGACATTGGACAAGGCCTGATGGGAATTATCGCCGATAATAGGGGGCTAAGGGTCAGCGATGTCTACCGAGACTTTGATATTGCTGAAGGAGACTGAGAAAAAGATGTAAATAATCTTGATGTGGTAAGAGAGATGCACGGCCGTCTCATTGACAATATAAGGGAATTCAACACAATGAGCGCCCTTACATCTTTCGAAGGAGAGGTATGTAGATAGTCTTGCTGTCTAATTAGGTACTATACGTAGGTTGAATTGAACGCCCCCATTACCCACCTGCTAATATTCCCTCGCAGTCAAAGGAGTAGAGGCCTGTACCTGTCATGGCTTGCCCGACAACACCAGACTCATCCATAATTCGCTCAAATCACTCACTCGAAACCAGCAAAGTTATTTAAGACGACGGGCTGACAAGCCACATGTCTTAGTGCATCTTCTCCAGGGACTGCATGTTGACCAATTCAAAATACTTTCCCTTCATTCTCAATAGCTCCGAATGTGTCCCATGCTCCACAATCCTACCTTGGTCAAAGACGTAGATCATATCGGCTTTCTGAATCGTGCTTAGTCGATGTGCAACTGCTACCGTCGTTCTGCCTTGCGCGGCAGCGTCGAGGGCGGCTTGCACCACCTTTTCCGACTCAGAGTCGAGGGCTGAGGTGGCTTCATCGAGAAGGAGGATTTTCGGGTCACGGAGAAGAGCGCGGGCGATGGCGATACGTTGCTTTTGCCCGCCAGAAAGCATACTGCCTTTTGAGCCGACAACCGTGGCGAAGCCGTCACTAGAGCCATGGTCAGCGTATTGCGCAGTCAACGGAGAAGTGGAGAATGCCTGCTTACGGCAAAGAGATAATGAAGTCATAGATATTGGCATCTTTGCACGCCTGCACGATGGCTTCCTCTGGGACATCCTCTCTATCCGCACCCAGTAATACGTTCTCTCGTATGGAACCTTGATAGAGGGTTGGCTCCTGGCTAACGAGGGCGAGAAAACCTCGATAGTCGTTGATATTCAAGCTGGAAATCTCTTTGCCGTCAACGAAAACTCCTCCAGAAAGAGGGTCGTAGAATCGCTCCATCATGGCAATGGTCGTACTCTTTCCACAACCACTTGCCCCTACGAGCGCGACGTACTGACCAGGCTTGACCGTCAGGTTGAGACCTCTGAGCACAGGTTGCTCTGGCCTAGTTGGGTACCTGAAATGCACATCGCGGAACTCGATGGTGCCCTCCATGTTGTCGAATCGCTCTCCTTCTTGAGACCAGGAATCAATTGTTGGTACTCGGTCAAACAAAGTCTTGAGCTCTTTAGCAGCTTCTTTAGCTTTGCCCATATCGGGAGCAAAAGAAAAGATCGTGCCAGCCGATTGAGCACCGAAGATGATGGCTGAAAAGCAGATAAAGAAGTATAGCTCAGAGATCTCCCCTTTCGCGATGAGTGTACCACCGTACCAGAAGCCTAAAGCAATGCAAAGGAACATGAAGGACTGAGACGAAGCGTAAAGGGTTGACGATCGTAGGACAGACCGCAAACTTTTCTTTCCCTGGTCAACAAGAGTTTGGTGATAGTGATTCCATACATCCTCTTCTCGAGTCAAGGAGGCGACCGTTCGGATAGCAGCCGTTGCTTCACAAGCATAACTGGCTGAAGATTCATAGGCTTTCTTTGCTCGTTCGTTAAACCTTGCTAACATCCAGAAACGAAGAAAACCACAGGCAAGCAGAACGGGTATCGTAGCTGTGCACACAAGAGCAAGCTTGTAGTTAAGTGCGCAAGACAGAGCAATTGCTGCAAAGAGCGTTGTGGTGACAACAAGTATGGTGCCCAGGGTGACGCCGCTCATACCTGCCAGATGCGTCGTCTCGGTAGATAGGAACGACGTCAGCGCCCCTGATGAATTCTCCTCCTTGTCGAAGAAAGCAATATCTTGACGGAGCATAGTCCGAAAAGCTTGATCTCTCGATCGATGGACTAAGCGCTCAGAGCAATATGCGAATGCTATACCTTGGCCACTAAAGGATAGTATCTGCACAAGAGCAAGCATGAGATACATCAGAGACCAGAAATCTGCATCGTGTCTGAGTTTGGCATACATGCTGGGTGGATTCGACAACGCAACGATTTCCTGCGCGAAGAAGACGGCTTGTGTGGGATTTCCTCCTCCTGCGATTATGGAGAAGAATAACCCAATGAGCATTAGCCACCACTCTTTCCTGTTGAAGCCTCCGACAACCTTGATCAGAGTCCACAGAGAGTACTGTGGTCCAGTGCTCTGTGGTTTGCTTTCAATGATCGCACTCGAGACCGATTTCCCGGTAGCAATGCGCTCGAGCTTCTGATTGCTGATCACTTTCTCAGGTGAGGGAGACATTCGCAATTCCTCATCAGACTCTTCCTCCAATTGTGCATCCAAATCTGCCTTCTTCTCTTCATTTGCCGCTGAAATCCGTTGCGCCTCCACGAGATTGTAGTAGGCCGATTGCTTTTCCAGCAACTCGTCATGCGACCCTTGCTCTACAATACGGCCTTGGGACATGACCACAATGTTGTCGGCGGTCTTTATGGTCGATAAACGATGAGCGATGACAATGGTCGTCCGCCCTTGAGCGGCAATGTCGAGCGCAGCCTGAACGACACCTTCTGACTTTGTATCAAGCGCTGAGGTGGCTTCGTCCAAGAGTAGGATCTTTGGGTCGCTGACCATGGCTCGTGCAATCGCTATCCTTTGTTTCTGTCCACCCGAAAGGAGGAAACCACGCTCTCCAACGTTCGTCTCGTACCCTTCAGGTAACCCCATGATAAAATCATGAGCGTTTGCCATCTTCGCGGCACTCTCGATGAGCGCTCTTTGTTGCTCTATACTGGCTTTCTCATGTTTGGTGCCAATGAGACCATGCCGTATATTGCCGAGAATTGTGGTGCCAAACAATGTCGGCTCCTGGCTTACAAGAGAGATCTGCTGTCGTAACCATCTCAAATTGAGTTTGCTGACTTCGTGACCATCTAGGTATACATGGCCACCTACAGGGTCGTAGAAGCGTTCGACGAGGCCCACGATGGTAGACTTTCCCGATCCAGATGCGCCAACAAGAGCCGTGGTTTTTCCGGCCGGCACCTTGAGGTTAACATTCTCCATGACAACAACCTCAGCTCTCGAGGGGTAGATATGTCTTATGTTCCTCAGCTCCACAGTTCCTTCCACGTGCTCAAGCTTTTCGCCCTCATCGGACATAGGATTTAATGGCGATAGTCTATCAATGGTATTGAAAATCTTGCCTGCGGCAGCCACACTGGTAGTAAACGCTTGAACGTTCGGAGCGACGTTACCAAGCGAGAACGCTCCGATCATGATGGCCAGCATGATAGTCAAGACTTCAGAGAGTGTCATTTGGCCATCGGCAATGAATCGCGATCCCATCCAGAACGAAAGACCATAGTTGAAATAAATGATCCCCATCATGCCGCTGATCATGATAGCGAGGACTATCTTAAGCTTCTTTCCCCATACCTCTGCTTCTGTCAAATGTACATCGTACTGCCTGGCAAGTTTGGCTTGAGTACCAAAAGCTGTTGCATTTCTTATGGAACTAATGACCTCCTCTGCCACAGTACCTCCCAATGCGTATGCTTCCAGGGACTGTTTGTTATATTTTATGATGAAAGTAGACCCAGCTCCCATAACTGCCGCGATCGCGAACACAGTCGAAGAAAGGATAAGAGTCAGCTTCCAGTATTTGATGAAGCCAATTACAAAGGCGGTAACGAAAGTTGCCAGTGCAGTTAGTGTCAGGGCAATCTTTTCGGATATTCCATCCTGTACAAGATTCGTGTCGGCAGTAATCCGGGTCGTCATCTCACCGGCACCGAGTTTGTCGAAGAAAGCAATGTTTTGACGCAAGATAGCTGCTAAATACTGCTCACGGATCTTGCCTGCAATATGCTCTCCGGTGTAAATGAAGCCCACGGTACAAACATATATGGTGACAAACTCTCCTATGGCGAGATATATGAAGTAGAGGGTAAAGTGCGACAGTTGGGAATTAAAATAGGAGGGGCTTGACGTTCCATTGAAAAACCCTTGGAATATACCGGCTAGTTGACCGAAGATGATCTGGACGAAATTAGAGAGTAGATGCTTAAAATTGACCATATACTTACTGTCATTAGTGGCATGATAGCCCCACCTGCGATCGCACATATACAGCTAATAACAATTATGATGATATCATTCCGAGTCGCATATCGGTACAGAGTCAGGAAGGTAACCTTTACTTCTGGTATGTCCAATTGCCTTTTCACGATCTCTTTCTCATGAGGCGGAAGATGGGCATATGCCTCTTCACCCTCCTTGACGTCCTTGACGTTGACGATGTGAGAATCGAGCTTCTCTGTTGGCTTCAAGTCGTCGGACGACGATCCAGAGGAGTGAAGGTCATGCTCTTGCTTTTCCCCAGCGACAGCGTTCCACGATTCCCCATCATTGCCGGGGATGTGGCTGACTTGCTTTTCGATGTTAGATTCGAGCTCCATGGCCGCATGCGTGAGGTCTCCAGCCGTGCCATCCATGATGGGCTAGTTGTTGCTGGAAGGGCGGTAAGGCGAAGAAGGAGATGCTTTACGAAATGGTCGCTCAGTCCGAAACTCGTGGAGGAGAGAAGGGATGCTCAATAGAGCTCATGGTAGAAGGCAGACTGGGTGTCCTGCGGTGATATTCAATGAATGGATAGCAAGTGGGGTATGCGCAACAGGCAAGCGCAATCAGGGTGGTTGATTGAGAATGGCAAAGGAGTGATGGAGCAGGCGTGAGAATGATGTGTAACGGAGGCAGCAACATATACTCATGGTGACTGCCGTATGTCAGAACAGTCATGGATAATTATGCACTCGGCATGACTAGCAACCGAAGAGTCATTTATCTCGGTTCGACGTTCATGGAAGGCCGGCCGGGCCATTACGGTATCTCCGCATCATGTCACTACTACCTACTTCTGGTAAAGACTTACTTCTGGTCCAGCCCTAAGGGGCTAGCGTCCCGGAGCCCTTCCTTTCCGTACTCCCGACCCTCGTCCGGGGTCTCTTAGGCTAGAATACTGTCGCCTCTACAGATTAATAATTAGAGCAGTTATAAGAAATATTTCGCGTTAAGAACTATATAGATTTAGATGCTCTATAATTCTTACACTAAAAATAAGTTGTCAAAATTGTTCGTTACGGAAGTAGAGGACGTGAACCAGAAGTAAGTGTGGACCAGAAGTAGGTGAATTCTTCTAGAGTACGAGCGAGCAAGTCCCTACCAATCAGTTCAACCGTACTCCTACTCTTCCAATGACTTACAGATAGGTTCGCTACGACTTGCTTAGCGACGGACTACTATGGTGTTTTATGTACTCGTTCTGACCATAAGTGAGTGCCGAGGCTAATGATTTAGAGCGGATCTTCATCGGGACAGGCCAAATCCTGGTCAGTGGATTGGTGGCTTCTCCCGCCGCTACTAAACGATCGGACTCACTTGCGGTCAGGTTGTGCTCACGGTTATACGAACGGTGATTAAGCAGGTCTGACGTGTGCAGGCTCGCAGCAATCGTTTATCCAAGGATCTATACAGGTCAGCTGTAGGTATCTCGGACACCAAAGTAAGTATTCGATCATAGCGAATCTTGATGAGCACGCCAATCAACATCAAAGCCACCGTGGTCATGGAACAATAGCATCAACCATAATCGTAGGCTAGCAGCTCTATATGACTGTCTGTATCAATTCATTACTCGTATAAAGTTAATGATCGAGATATCGGAGCATCTCTCTGCTTGGTCCCTGGTAAACCACAAGATAGATTGCTGCCAAGCTTCGACATCACGTGACCCGCTAAGCGATCTGCACACAGAACCCACTCGATAGAGTCCAACCATCGCCGCAACAACAATCGGGTCAACTACACACCACCACGATGCCTGTCCGTCCTTTCCCCTCCCGCACTCATAATCTCTTGCTAACACTCCTCCCACAGTCCCACAAATCCTTCCGCACCAAGCAGAAGCTCGCAAAGGCCCAGAAGCAAAATCGCCCCATCCCTCAGTGGATCCGACTACGTACCGGCAATACCATACGGTGAGCCCCCATCTACTTGAGCTTCACAAAGACTCAATACTCTTTTACGATGATGGAGGATCGTGATCGCATGTTGCGATCCCGGAACAGAGCGCTGATGTGTGGTCAACTTACAGATACAACGCCAAGCGAAGACATTGGAGGAAGACGAGAATCGGTATCTGAATGATGGTGGAGGAGGAGGCTAGATCGATGGGGGTGGACATGGACATCGATGTGCGGATGATGAAGGATGTTGTGGGCTGTGGAGACATGATACGATGGCGAGATTCTTTAGGTGGAGCTCTGGGACCTACGCGGTGAGAAAGCAGACTTTACAATACAAGTGCAAGATCATCAAGAGCCAGCCGGTGCCAAATGTATGCTGCGAATCTCAAGCATGACCCCCGTTTGACGCCTGGCCATGTCAGGTCCCCACTGGTGAATGGTGCGCTCACTGGTAGACAAAAGGCTCAAGCTTTCAAGCACCTTCCTTCAACAATCTTGTACCTTCATGCCGCTAGATGACGATTACTCTATCCAGGATTACTAAATCCAGTCATACTCGTAAAGCCGAAAGAGTGATTCAACACTACAACCTCAAGTAAGATCGTATTGATAGTACCAGTCACTGGACGAACTTAGCAAGATGTTGCTAAGCAATCTATGAGCTTGAGTTCACTCTGGCAGCATACATGTCAACGCATTAAAATTCATTGAGCGTGTAAATGGTAGCGTGTAAATGGTAAACACCAGGCTGGGGGTCAGAATGGGTGGCACTCTCAGTAAATGGGATTCGGGTCGTTGGGTCGCTCGTTTCGCGGTAGCAGCAAGGATGAAAAGATTTCAGTTAGTGAATCATAGTGTTCGGTTTGCTCAATGATCCCTTGTGCATTCGATTGGCGGTAAACGCTCTCAGTATCTTCCTGTCGGTGGAAATATCTCATGCCAAGACTGCAACGTAGTCCTGTAGAGGTGCATGCAAGCAGCCCGAATAATCAACCTCCTTCTGAACGCCATGCATAACCGTTACCTCATAACCATATTACCAAGCAGTCCCGCCTTCGACCAGTATTAGTGGCGTGGGCAACATTGCCTTAGCTAGATCGGCTCATCGTAATAGTCGAAGGCCAGAAGGACTAGGCTTAGCGGCTGTGCAGGCGTTAGCGCAACAGTCTTTGATACTGACCATGTGAAGACTTACTCCTCAGCCCACTCGTTTTCGCGACGGATCTGATCCTCTTCCTCAGGAGTGAAGTCGTTCTGGATGTTGAATGTCTTGCGAATCTCCTCTGGTGACTTGCCCTTGATCATATTTGCAACAGTCTTGCAGCCAACGTCAAGGAGGGCCTTAATGTCAAGGTAATTGGCAGCCTGGGTACTGTAAGTTGTGGTGATCTTTGGTCATGGCGAGGGGTGAACGTACCAGGATAATCTCGAACAGCATCTCCTGGTCGACCTGCATGAACTTTTGGTCCCACTCATCGATGTCGGTGGTCTTCTTGCGCGAATCGGCATCGTCTTCGGTGGAGGAAGGAGGGTCAGCCTTGTGGTGAGTGCACCACTCGATAACCTTGTTGAGAACGGCCTCATTGACCTGTCGTACTGGGGTCAGTTTCGATCTTATGTCACCTTTCGGTGTTGCAAAACTCACATTAGGAATAGGAACAGCTTCATCAACAGTCTGGTCACCTATGTCCTCCAACAGATTCTTGATGAGGATGGAGCGCTCGGCAACTTGACGGTCTGCTCAATGTGTCAGAAAGAAAGAGAGTGATGTAGAAGCAGTAGAAAAGGCACGTCGGGCCCAGTACAACGTACCAACAGTAATCTCGACATGGTCGGAGCTTTGCAGCTTGATGGTTGTGGTAGACATGGTGATTCGTGGTTTGGGGTTGTATGAGTGCTATTGTGAAGCTGTATGTGGATATGTGTGATCGGCCTTTCTTTGATTCTTTGATGGAGTGAAGTGTTGTCTCCCCAAACAGTGGTCAGTAAGAGGAATTGTTCTGAGAGTGTTGGTGTTGGAAGGAGTAGAAAGATGGACGATAATGGAAGATAGGCTCTTAGTGTAAGAGAAGAAGGGAAAGTATTGGCAATTATTGTTTTAGGTGTTGGTCGAACAGTTAGGTTGTTACCTCAAGCTTCGGGAGTGGCTGAGTGGGAACCTGTACTATTAAGGCAGCAGGGCAACCTTGGCGGCTACTTTACCCGACAGCCCGATTCGATCTTTACTGCCTTCACCAAGACCAACTAATTAGCTAATTAAACTATCACAAACTATTTCATATACATGCACCTCGATTGGTCTTTACAATGATGGTTAGGGAGTCTCAGAAGGAAGTTGTGGAGTCTAGCCATGAATGAGTTATACCAGTGGAAGACGTTGGTCCATTGTGTGTCTCATTGTCTATAATTGTCCACCGACCATTTGTTTGAGCGTTACTCTGCCTCGGACTGGTCGAGCAGGTGGGATCTCTCTCCTTATCGAAGCATCTCCGCCACAAAGAGCACGGGAAAGGTGCAGATGAAACTATTGTCTGCAGTATACATTTAACAATTGGTGTTCAGGGAGATGGTAATCGTCTAAGATGAAGCCGATACAAACATATTAGGAGGAACTCAGAGGGACCGGGATGGGTTCCCAATGTCTGCGTTGTTTTTGCCGTAGCGTGTAGCTGCAACCATTTACTTGCAAGCTCGAAACCGACATGATGAGAGGGCGAGCCTTCCGAGAGGAATCGCAGGCTTCTTGGGTATTGCCGCAGGACGGCGTCGCTTCAAGTAAAGCACGACACTATTGTCGAATGTTCAATCATGGCTGACGGGCCTACGGTCGAACGTAATGACAATGTTCAGTGCTCAGCACAATCCGCCCCTGAAGATATGAATCCAATAAAATCATACAGAACGCTCAGCGCTTCGACAAGCCCACCTCATCCAGTGATCTAGCCGAATTTTCCCTGCCTGTGGAACGCCTCGCTTCGTTATCCTATATCCAGCCTCCCATCATACGTTTATACGTGCCTCTAACCCTCCCATCATAATGCTGTCAGTCTAAGCCAATGTGGAAATGCTCATGTAGTCTCATTCGTCGTCTCATTGCCGTCATTATCGATCTCACCAGCTGCCGGTGAAGGTTGATCTCCTACTGCGGCCTTCCTCCGAGCCTGGTCCAATACTTTTACAAACCCGCTCTTGAGTCTTTGGGCCCCACCACCACCAACATCACCCTTTATTAGTCTATCATCCTTTTCATACTCCTCGTTCCCTTCCACCCGTCTGGTCAAAAACAGTGTTGTAGACTTGCCCCGCTCTGCCCTCAATCGCTCCAATTCGTTGTGGTATGCCGTCTCATAGATATTGAGCTCCTCTGCAGCAGGCGGCGATTCACTAACCGTAGGTGGTGAAGGAGGTTCGGAGCTGCCTGTCGGTCCGAGACCAAGGTACAAATGGTCAGTGAGAGGATCGTGGGCCTGGCCTTTGCCATCATGAGAAACAGGCTGAGGTGCAGTGGCAGAATGGACAAATTGCCTGTGGTCTTCGGGGTGGGCATTTAGAATACGTTTCGAAGGGGTCCTTGGACTTGATGAGGACGCTTCAGTGTTGTGATCAGAAGGGCGCTTTGTGGGAGTTATTGGGGAATACGCGACTGCAGCGTCTTGTCGATCCGGGACGGCCTTCTCAAAGTTTGCAAGATCGATGTCTCTATGAACACCTTCTGCCACCAGAGCTTGCTCTAGAGGTCTCCGGTCATGGGTATCTACACTCCTTGTTTTATGATAGAATGGTGGCTTTTTAGGTATTGACATGGAAAGCGGGGGCTGAACCATGCGCGTATCATTCCCCAGTATCCCGGCCATCCCTGGAGGTCTTCTAGTCTTGCGGGCAATAGCATCCTTGAATCTCTTGACTGCTTTCATCTGAGCTAGTCAGTACCATACTATAACGATCTAGCAGACTTCCTTACGAGTACGAGTATATTGCTGAGATTGCCTGTAATAGCTTGATTTGTTTCCTCTTCAGTCGGCGGCTCAATCATGTTCGCCGTGTTTTCCTCAGTAGAAAGCAAGGGATCCCTACCGCATTTCGTGACCCATGGATGCTCCTATGACCATGTCAGCTAGAGTCTTCCCTACCGACGATCAAGATATATACGCGAAGTTCTTCCATTTTGATCCTCTTTGAAGGGTTCTTCTCAAGGAGTTTTGAAATCAGGTCCTTGAATTGGTCGTCGCACGTCGTATCGGCCCTCAAGTCAATAGTATCGCTCTTGATGGACTCGTATAGATCAAGAACTCCAGGCTTTTCGAATGGTATGCATCCGAATCGTAGACAGTACAGTGTGATCCCCATAGACCAGATGTCCGCGGCTTTGCCGGAGATATCTCCGTGTTTTGCGACGCATAATTCTGGTGGCAGGAACGCCGGCGATCCAGCAGATTTCGCTGTTTTCATCTCTGAGTCCTTCTCGAAAATCTCGGATACACCAAAGTCGACGATCTTGAGAACATCGTCTTCCGTCAGGAGCAAGTTGTCCGGCTTGATGTCGCGGTGGACGACACCTTGGGCATGTAAATACTCGATACCCAGTATCAAGTCCCGAAACCAACATCTGCAACTCTCGTCATCATATGGATCTGCCTTCTCGTCCACTCCCACTTTCATGACTACCCCCTTTTTGCACATTTCGAGAACCATGTACAAAGAATCCTCGTTCGGATCATCCAGCACTTCGATAAGAGACACGAGGTTGCTGTGGTTGAGCTTCTTCATGACCGCGATCTCTTCTTTGATAAGGAATAAGGGATTGCCGCCTTCCTGCTGATTGGAGTAGTCCGAAGAGGAGTGCCTGTGTAGTGGGGAATTGTATTCAACGCCTGCGGCACGTTGGCCGACCCTTTGCGGTGCATGAGGACGACGCAGTATGTTGGATTGTGCACGCTTTCGTAGCCTTGACTTGGAAAACTCCTTGACAGCATATTCAACTCCATGCTGATCAACAGCAAGGTGGACAGCTCCGAAGGAACCTCTTCCAATCTCTTGCTTGATCATATACTGATTGATCCGGTGTATTGCACCACCTTCATCCTGACTGTTGGAGTACTCCGAATGGGCGTGTAGCGTTTCTTTGACCTCCCTTGCGCTTGAATGCTGACGACGGTGGTGTCTCAACGGGCTTTCGTACGCAGGGGAGGACCTGTGTTCGATGCGTCAGGATCAATGGGGTACGACCATCCTCCAGCAGTCTTACATATGCCTGACGGTCGCCGGCCGTTCCCCATGTGCGGCATCTAGTGTATCAATTGAGATGCCATGAGAAGGCACAATTCCAGCGCGTTCTTCGGTGGAACGTCCTTTGCCCGAAAAGCTTGAGGGTGGTAGAGACATGATGGGACAGTATATACAACTCTCATGACGGAAGGACCCGCATAGTCAGCGCTCTAGAAGTGTGTGCTATGTACAAGTCCAAAGAGAAGAGGCGATCAAATTGTCTTCTGACTTGCACTTTCACTTTCACTCTTTCAATAAGGTGGAACTCCGATCCTCTTGGCAACGGCCGAGGGACGTGTTTCGAACTCTGCCCCGGCTTTAGATATTCTACCCCACGACCCCTCCTTGGGCCTAGGACGAGCGCCGCCTTGGCATGAAACTAGAGATGTCGCCGCTGTCTGTTTTCCAACTCGAGGTCTCAGTCACTATTGGGGATGGTCGACTGAGTGTGGTCACAAAGTGATTGGACCTGGAATGAGGTTGAACTCCAATGAATCCGATCTGGATATTTCTTACGATCCCATTCCAAGACGGCGACAATAGTCTAGGGATTGACAAGTATTCGAGGCTGAAGTATGTAAATTGGACTTTGCGAATAAAGAAGATGTGATGCAATAGGCTGCCGCTGTTTACGTGGCCAGCGATACCAGAATACATCAAGCAAGAGGTTCTGCGGAGAATCTGGTCGGCATATGCATTTGTATCAATGTTCAAACGTACTCTAGCCGTCTCTTAAACTTGTTGATATTGTTATCATGTGCAGTGATCGACGGGATAACTGCCTAACAATCTAACAGCCCGGATGCTGGGACAGTCAAGGCTATCGATTGCGCATGGTGTTTCTATAGAAGTCCTTCCTCGGAGAGACTGTATGTCGAGAATGACAGCCTCTACGATTAGCTTCATCTGGAGGACTGAATTCACAGAGAATACATGCGATAACCACCGTCATGAAACTGGCGCCCATAAAGTTCGAACCTGCTGAAAGATGACTTGTATCTTTCCAATACTAAAGCTGGTTCATATACGGGTTATAGTTGTAATTGAGGAGAAGAGCATATAGTCGTCCTAGTTGCCTGGGTGCCTGGGTACTTAAGACTTAAAGCGGCAGGACTCAAGCGAGCCTCGAGTGATCGCCATTCGCCGGCTCGCCAAAGCCAAGGCTCGGCCGAACCCCGGAAGCCCGGCATCGCGGTTGGAACGACTCTCTCCGCGTCCATCAACCAGGAAAACCTCGACAACCCCGCAAGATCAGATTGCCGCCATGGTGGTCTATTCATTCTACGTCTTCGACCGCCATGGTATATTGTGTTGCGCCATTAGACCCGCAAAGCTAACATGAGGTGCAGCGGAGTGCATCTACAAGAAGAAATGGGCACCTCAACCAGTCTCTTCATCCAAACCACCACAGCCTAATGGTCTGTCCGATGCTCAATCCCAACCCAAGGGCCTCAGCGCCGAGGATGACGCCAAATTGATCTTTGGAACCATTTTTTCTCTGAGGAATATGATTCGCAAGCTTGGTGGACCTGAAGATAAGTATGTAATCGTTCATGGGGCCAGAGGGCGATTCAAGGGCTGAAATTGGTCCCTACGTGGAGCTTCATTTCCTACCGGACAGGCCATTATAAGCTGCACTACTATGAGACGCCTACTTCTCTCAAATTCGTTATGGTCACGGACACGAAGACGAACAATCTGAGAATCGTGTTGCACCAAATATACGTCAGCTTGTATGTTGAATATGGTAGGCCAAGCTGAGAATGGGAATCTTGTTGGACCACCTGTTGAATCCGGTCTAGTCGTCAAGAACCCACTATCACCTGTTGAGCACCCCGGAGGTGCAGGAGTCAACTGTGAGTTGTTTGAGCTGGGGGTTGAGCAATTTGTGACTGCATCGCTGCAGAATTGATAGTTCTGCCTGACGGCCAACATTGAGCAATATATCGCCATCACGCTCAGCCATCCTGTCCTCAACGATGATCAGATCTAGAAGGCAACTTGCAAGTAGAGGATCGGGTCTCTTCTTTGACAGGCCCTCAATAGAAAGATTCCACCATCGTGTCCTTGTCGGTGGTGTTGATCGAACTTGGCCCCATTCCCTCACCCAATCGGAACACACTCTCGACAACGCTCAGCTCCGTCGCTGTGGTATCCAATCCAGTCACCGCCATCCAGTCATTCACCACCATGCCAGCGCCTACAACTGACGAACCTCGATTCACACTGCCTGCCACCAAGGGAACCTGGAGCAAACTTGACAGCTCGTCTTGGTCTTGTATTGAGGTTTTGGGGTGGACGATGCCTCCTTGATTGGAAAGCGCCATGTATGAACCAACAAGTACATTGTCGGCGATCGTTTGGCGGAAGACTTCGACGCCTAAAACGTCTGCGACGATTTCTTCCGTTTCGCGCTCGATGTCCGGATGGACTAGGGCCACATGGTCATTCGCGCATATGACATTGCCTAGAGCTGATAGTCTTTCTTCTATCCGCTGAATCTTGACTTCGTCAGGAATCGAGTTTCGCAGGTGTTGCAGCTCTTGGTCGGTGGTAGATGTTGGAACGAGGAGACCTTTCCGATTGCTTCGATAATAGGAAATATCAGCAACGTGAGCTCTCATCATTCACAAGACACGTTTACCCTGCGGTCAATCTTCCAATGATCCTCGTTCCAGCAATCGTACACCGACATATCGGCACCACATCCTGTAATTCCGCCTCAAACACGCTGTAGAAATTCTCACTGGCCCCAAGCGCAACTAAGGAGTACGCATTCGTGAGTGTGGCAAAGACACCGACTCTGTGAGGCTGTGTCAGTATCTTTTGAGTGATCGTAAGAGTAAACGTACTCGTTCGAATTCTCGAATTGAGCTCGCACCGCCATGGTGGGGTGAAGATGCCGTGAAAGGTGGGCCTATAGTAGACGAGTGTCCTTGGAACGGGTTGTGATAATGTGAGGAATAGAGAAGGTCAGCCTTCAAATCTCAGACGTGTATTTGATTGCTTGAGAACGATGCTTGTTGTATGAAACAGACGTCGACCTTTATGGAGCATATTGTGGGGTAAAGATGCCAGTGCCAAGACATCGGAGTCAGAGATCTTCAGGGTCCAATCCATCTGATAGGGCTGAGTGGGAAACTGCAACGTCAAGAGTCATTTCACCCCTGAGTAAGCCCGACATTGACGGTATATATTAGGGAGTCATTGCCACGCACATCTATATGACTGACCAAGTGGAGCAACCTTTGTATCGGTGAATGGCTTCATTAGGATGAGTGAGTCATTCAAAAGTAACAATAGTATGACTTTGAGTAGCGCTAGAAAACGACCAGCAAGTACGATTGGATTCGGCAGTCTGACAGGTATCCTGCTATCCACATAGCTTGTCCAGAACATCGACGATGAGTGCTCCAAAATACAACCCGAACATGGTACCAGCCCATCTTCTCGCCCCCAACGCTTCAACCTCTTACCCCTAGGCTACTCGTAACCTATGGTATTGACGCTCTCACACTCCCGTCCTCATCCAAGTCATAGCCAGCCCATATCATCTGAGAGCGAATTTGCGCCAGCGCCTCTCCTCGTGCTTCCTCAACTTTCCTCTATTGATAATACGTCAGTTGTCTCCGTTGAATAATGGGTGAAGTGTCAGCTCATACCTTGAATTCATCATTAATGACCTTCTTGTCATACTCGTACTGATGTTCACTCGTCGCCATCTGTAATTTCATGCGTGTATCATAACATTCGATCTTTCCATTCATCCTCTTCTCCAGTTGCTGCACCACAACATAGTGGTTGAGCGCGTTATCCCCTTTCTCATGCCAATGCTCGTCTTCCTCCAATTTGTCCAGTGTGCGCTTCCCGAGCTCGAGGAGTGCGACCTTGAGGGGTACCGACGTGTCGGCGAAGTCGTTTCTGAGCTTGTGGTTGCGGCGGTACTTGGCTTCGAGAAAAGGCTTCTTCTTTATCCAAGATTTCTGAATCGGAGAAGGTTGAAAAGTGTCATGGTTTGATAGAGCTTTGGCCTTGCCTTTGGCACGGGAGGTACGGCTAGTAACGGGGGGATCGGTAGGAGTGGGGGAATTGCGAGAATCGGGAGGATTTGGTGAACTGGACGAATTGGGTGGTTTGGGTGAATTAGGTGAATTAGGAGGAGCGTCGGGGACGTAAAAGTCTGCCTTTCCCGCAACGGCGAGAGCTTTGTTGGTGCGGAGAGCTTTCGTGGGCCGGCCAACGAGGTCGTGAGAGTAGTTGGGGTCATGGATCGGAGACCATTGAGCGATGAAATCCGCCGCCT
>JAABUX010004788.1_pt1 | contig 16937 bp, 17 predicted proteins | sample 5561851 | NCBI WGS metagenome assembly JAABUX01 (sample SAMN10711883, study PRJNA513361) | rock metagenome | isolation source: Antarctica rocks | place: Antarctica: Victoria Land, Richard Nunatak red sandstone | collected 2016-01-03 | reverse complement strand
GCCGGCTGTCACCGTCTGCGGCCTGCTCAGTGCAGCGGACGACTCGCAGCAGCAAGCAGCGGGAGGCGGCTGGGTCGACGCACCCAGCCGTTGAGGCCGTCGAGCTTGCGGGTCGCGTCGTCGGCGTCCCTGGGGTCCTGCTCAAGCGATGCTGGTCAGCCTGCAGTGGCGCGCAGCACGACAGCGCAGCAAAAGCGGCACGGAGCGCACCTCCATCTCGACGAAAGCTGCGACGGGCCGCCCCGAGGCAAGCGCGTCAGTGCGCTTGCAGTGGAAATTGTTGGAAGACTTTTGTGCAGAAAGCAGCAGAGGTCAGGCACGAAGCCAGGACAGCAGGCACAGTGCAGGAGCAGAAAGAGCTCTCCTTGTCATAGCGATATGCCAAAATAGAACAGCCAGGCAGGCACCACACACCGAGGGGCTGCGATGTGCAGCTGATGTGCAGCTGATGATGATGCTGGGAGCAGCAGATGGGTGAAGCAGCAGCAGGTGCGTCAAGACGAGACGGGGATGATGGTGTAGGCGCGCGGGCGACAGCGCCGGGGCACAGGCGCTGACGTGCGCGGCGCGCGAGCGGGCGGACGCTCACCGAAGCCCGGCGGCTTGCGCGCCACCCACACACTTCTGATCGTACCAAACCTTATGAACTCATCCTGCGCGCAGCCCCCTTCCTCGCTGAGCCTCAGCTGCTTTCCGACGAGGCAGGCGCACGGGCACAACAGGAGGCCGCACGGAGGCCCGGCACCTCCAAGTCGCGCTCGCTGATCCCTGGCGGCAGGTTCCCTGCGCCGCAAAGCGGGTCAGTCGCACACATGACGCACAAAGGTGTGACAATGGTCGACACCGCGGCGCAAACAGGCACCCACCAACATAGATCTTACGCGAATCCATCTCTGCCAAGCACTGATCCCCTGTGTATCAGCTTGGGCCTGCGCTTTGAACAGGCAGTCTCCTTCGGCCGTCTGCAATCAGGGTGTAAGCGGGCAGGGGTCAGGTTGCCTGAGCCACCCCCTGCGAGCTGGAGGGTGGCTGGGTGGCCAGCGGGAGCATACCGCTACCTCGACCGCTCCCAGGGCCCAACAGAGGCCGGGCAATGGTGGCACCAGTGGCCGCCGCTGCGCCGCCTTGCGCGCTGTTTGCGCGCTGCTCCTTGCACCAGCCGGCGGCGCAGCTGCTCCCGAGCAGGCCAGCGCCGCTGGGGCTGGCTGCCGCGCGCGGCAGGCCGCAGGTGGGTTTGCAAGTAGGCCTGGGACGCGGCTGTCCTCCGTCGCAGGGCGTGCGTGGTCATGCGCGCACTGCGCTGCAGCACTGGCTGCCAGTTGCTGTATGTGGACCAATACTGCGTGCACACTGTGTTACTTGCACAAGCTCGGCTGCAAGCTCTGGTGGGTGCGGTGCAGGCGCGGGCGCTCGTGCAGCGGGTGAGCGCTGCGGCTGTGCCCTCGGCGAGGGCGGCTGCTGTGGAGGAGGCCGAGAGCCTGGACGCGGAGAGCCCGGAGGCCGCGGCGCGCCTGAATTTCCAGCGCGGCTCAGTGCACAAGGTGTGCGCCGTGCGTCGTCTCTCGAGAGTCGAACATGGCAGTGTTCAGAGGCTTCACTCGGCCCCAAAGCTTGCAGAGCTGCACGTGCAAGCGGCTTATCAAGGGACGCGGGGCTGTCGCAGCTGCGCCGGGTGCTGGACGTCATCCGCGGCCGGACGTATGAAGATGCGCTCATGATGCTGGAGTACATGCCGTACCGCGCGTGCGAGCCAATTCTCAAGACGCTGATATCGGTGCGCTGCCTGCGCTGCCGCGCGTCGCCTCAAGCAGCCGCCAGCCTGCCTCGTAAGCTGTGCTTTGCACATCAGTGCGAAGCCGGTACAGTGCGCCTCTGTGCCCGTTTGTCCGGGCTGTGCTCGCACGTGCTGACTCTCGACAGCAACTTTGCTGCGCAAAGTCCTACTGAGATTTTCCAACAGTAACTGTGCTGCGCAAAGTCCTACAGCAACTTTGCTGCGCTTTGCGAGCAGCCCCGAAGCGTGGCCTCACGTGCAGCTCCGCCACTGCATTCCGTGCAGCCTTCCTGCTATGCCCTTGAGCGGCCTGGGCTGCGGCGCAGGCCGCGTCCAACGCAAAGGAGAACCAGGGCATGAGCAAGGTTAAGCTGTACGTGAGCGAGTGCTACGCGAACGGCGCTGGCAACCTGAAGCGCATGAAGACGCGGGCAAAGGGCAGGCACGGCCTGCTCAGCGTGTTGCAGCTGCCCCACGATGTGTGAGTCTTTCATGGCGGCGACTCCGCTGGGCTCAGCTTGACATACGTTGGTTGTGCGTGCAGGGGGAACCGGATTCTGAAGCCAATTTCTCACTTGGTCATCAAGGTAACGCGCGCCCCCGCCACGTCACGTGCTAATAGCGCTGTCTACCGCTCTGTGCACGCATCACGAGTGGCCTGGTGTGCAGGTGAAGGAGAAGGAGCGGTCAAAGTGAGGCGTTGGAGAAGGGTTGCCGTCTTGTCTCTCTGGCAACGCCTGCTGGCCCAGATGCACTGGGTGTTGCGACGTGTGCAAGCGGGTGGCAGAGCGGACTGTGCCATACAGGTGCATGTAACGCATGCGAGCGTCTGATTGAGCATCAGCATTATTTCAAGAAGCTGTGCAGACTTGAGCGTCCCGCAGCTGAGCAACACATGCCATAGAATGCGTAAAACATATGTGATAACAAACGCCAAACAGGGGAACAAAGGAGCAGGCGCGCTGTGTAAGAGTGCACACAAGGAAGCCGGGCAGGAGCAAGCCAAAGGAGCCCACTGTAAGTAGGCCATGCAGCAGAGATGCAGAGATTATGCAATCCTACAGAGTTGGGAGACTTCAGCAACTGGCTGATGAGACAGAGCGTCAGCAGATAGGCAGTGCTACCATGTTTGCACCCACAAGCCTGGTGGCACCAGATGCTGCGTCAACATCCGCCTGCAGAGCGCAGCCGGTGCCATGGCGGCAGCCGCCCCCGACTTGCACATGCGTGCACACCGCGCGGCCGCAGCGGCCCGCGCACGGCTGCAGGATAAGGAAACACGCTCAGAGGTGCGCGGCAGGCTGGGGATGGTGCGTGCAGTGCGAGCTTATTGCGGCAGGCAGTAAGTTTAGTGAAGCGCCTGCAGGTTACCTCGCCTTGGCGCCCGGCGGCGGGACCCACTGGTCGCGCCCTTCATTGTCACAGGAGTGAATGAGGAGGTGCTTGTACCCACCCTCCTTTCCATCATATGCGCTGGCTTTGCTTGCTACAAAGTGTGGTGCACAGCACGCAAGTGCTTGCCGCGGGTCTCACGGCGGCGCTCACAGGCCTTCGGTGCTCGCGTCAGGGCGAGATGGAGGGGTCCGACCTGATGGGCTACCTGCTGCGGAACCGCATCATATACATCGGGAGCCGCATCAATGACGAGGTGCGCAGCCGTGCACGCCTCCAGGTGCCTGTACGTGGCTGGAGGACCGGGCGTGTTTGCCGCAAAGGGGCGCCTGCCAGCCCGTGCGCGCGCAGGTAGCCACGAAGGTGGTGGCGAGCATGCTGGCCTTGGAGAGCTTGGACGACACGGCAGATATAAAACTGTACATCAACTCGCAAGGTGCGCTGCGTCCACGGCGCGCCGCGCGAAGCCGCCGCGCTGCGGTCCGGACCCAGCACCTGCGCCTGCCGGGTGCCTGGCGTCAGGGCACACTGGAGCTTGTTGTCTGCGCCGGCAGGCGGGCAAGCGTACTCTATCAACGCCATCCTGGACACCATCGAAGCCGTGCAGCCCGATGTGAGCACCATAGCCATCGGGCTGTGCGCCAGCACCGCCACGCTGCTGCTGGTGCGCTCCCCTGCCGCCGCCTGCCGGCACAGCGCATGCAGCAGAATCCGTGCGGGGCGGCATGGCCATGCGCGGCCCGTGCAAGACGCTTGGCCCTGAGAGGGCGGGACCGCGCTGCAGGCGGCCGGCAAGAAGGGCAAGCGCTTCAGCATGCCCAACGCGCGCATCATGATGCACCAGCCGGCGGGTGCGGCCCCTGCGGCGCCCCTCCGCCTGCCTCTCCGGCTCGGGCAGAAGCGCGCCTGCAGCGTTTGCGTGCGGCGCCGCGCTGCAGCGGGACGCGGGGGCGCGCTGCGCTGCCACAGCGCGCGCGCCTGACCGGGCCGCGGCGGCAGGCGGCGCCATGGGCTCGGCAGACGAGGTCAACATCCAGGCGGCCGAGTTGAACCGCACGATGAAGGTGCGCCGGCCGCCGCTGTGCAGGGTTTGTTAGGGATGGGGCGCAGCCGTGGCCGGTGAAGTCAGGCGCGCGAGCGCTGGCAGCAGGCGGCGCCTGCTGCTGCAGGCATGCATCGCTTGTGCGAGCGTCCTATGGGGGTGGCTGCACGGCATGCAGCGCGCAGCGTGAATGCCAGCTGCCGGTGCCTGACATTAAGCTCCCTAGGCTACCCCCCTTCTCTGGTAATCTCATGGATCATGCACCAGGTGTACATGCGGCACCATGCAGCTAAAGCGCGAGTGCACGCAGAGGAGTGCGTGCGTAGGACCGCACTGAGGCCGTTACTCGCTCTCCGACCTCTTGGTTTCTTAGCACAAGCCCCATGCTCCGAGCGCCGCGTCGCGTAGGTCATGCACCAGTTCTACATGCGCTACACGGGCCTGGAGCGCGAGCGCATGGAGGAGGAGTGCGACCGCGACAACTTCATGAGCCCGCAGCGCGCGGCGGAGCTGGGCGTGATCGACGGCCTGATTTCCGCGCCGCCCAGCGCCACCATGGACAATCGGCAGTTCCGGGCTGTGATGGCGTGATTCGCTTCATGTTGTTATGCCTCTGCTCAGATGTGAGATGATGCCTCGGCCTGCTGAGCTTGCAGAGGCGTCATGTGAATGTCCGGAGTCACCCGTGGTACTTTTAGCACTGGTGGTGCTACATCGGCCAAGCTGGGTAAGCTCAGACTGTCCGAGCCGCTGTGGAGTCCTTCCATGGTGCGGTTGTAAAATGTTTGCCATGAGGTTGAAGGCAGAATTATGTGAGCACCTGCCTCACCTCTGACGCTACCAGGCAAAAGGCCTTCACACTAGGCATCGCTGCTCTCAGACACGGACAATAACAAAGGCCGCTGTTGGCAAGCCAGCTCGTACAGTGCAGCAGAAACTCAGGCTTCTGCCTTTGTATCCAAACAGATATAGTACACACGCTCTGGCACCGCGCGAATGGCTCATTTGGCGTGCTCATCCTCGTCGCCTGCGGCACGCCAAGCAGACGCATGACATCAGCATGCGTCGGACTTGCGCTGATCCGCTTGTGGCATGCGCAGGGCAGCCCAATGTCCTGAGACTCATGATAATAACATGCGGGACTATATTAGTGCCACCTCGCCATCAGCGGCGCACCCAAGGTGAAGATCTTTTCTGCGGCGGGCATTGGCGCTGGCGGCGCCGGCGCCGCGAGCGGCAGCGCGGGCACGGGCGCGGGCGTGGGCGCGGGCGCCGGCGCCGGCGCTGACAGGGAGCCCACCGGCGCCTTGGCTGCCGGTTGCGGGGGCGCCGCTGCATGGGACAGCCTGCGGCATGTGCGGACGAGCTGACGCATGGGAGTTGCTGCGCCTCCTGCCTCAGCAGCCGGCAGCTCTGTAAGCCGCGACAGGAGAGCGAGAGATGTTCAATTTGAAGCGGGAACAGCTGTCATGAGCGCAGCCTGCAGCTCTGTGTCTCGGCGGGCATGGAGCGGCATACTCGTGGCGCTCGCTTGCCCGGGCGAGCGCAGAGCGGGCGGCCTCGGGCACTGGAACAAACGGGCGCATCAGGAGCTGCCGCGGGTGGGAGGGGCGGCTCACACAGGCAGCGGCGCCTCGCTGCGCCCGATGCCGGCCGCGCCGGGCGAGGGCGCGGTGGCGCTGGGGCCCGGGGCGTACGCCGCCGCGCCGCCGTTCTCGCTTGCGGCGCCGGTCGGCTTGCCGCGCCACCAGAGCTTGTTCAGCGAGGTGGCCGCGGCGGACACCTGCGCGGGGCGCGCACCCTGGAAAAGCTGTGACCGCAGGCTTGGAGTGGGTGCCAGCTTGGGCGCCAGCGCCCACTGGCGGGCCCCGTATGCTGGAAGCCGCCACCACCACACTCGACCCGACCTCACAGGCAGATGCATAGCAACGCCCACAGCGGCCCTGCGCGTAAGTGCGCAGGCACGCCACTGACGCGCTCGGCCACGGCAGCCCATGCCTGGGGGTGCGCCTGCTTACTGTTGCGCGTGGGCGCCCACCTGCTCGTTGCCCAGCGCCCTGGAGGAGATCAGGCGCGCGCTGTTGCCCAGCGCTGTTGCCGTGCGCGAGGCCGCCTGGCCCGCCACCTGCGCCGCAGGCGGCGCGCTGGTCCAGCACCTGGTGCGTCTCTGCAAGTAACCCTATCCATACCCAAGCCCTGCATAGCCCACCACCTGCGCAGCAGGCGGCGCGCTGGCCCGGCACGGACCGTCCCTGCAGGATTCCCCACTCTGTACCCTAACCCTGCGTGCCGCCAATTGCGCGGCAGGCGGCACGCTGGCCTGGCGTCCACCGCACCAGCGAGGCACTGCAACAGGCCCATGCTGTGCAGGCACCCGGTGCATTCCTGTAAGCTTAACCTAGACCCAGAGGACTACCCTAGACCCTAAATCATCCTGGCGGGGAAAAGCGCGTGGACCTGCGCCCTCTAGCGCACAGTGATGAAGGACCGCTGGTGCGCCGCCTTCAGGTAGACGCCTGTGGTCATGCAGGCGGGGCGGGGGCCGCCTCCGGCACGCAGTAGAGGCCAACGGGCTCCGGCGTGCCAGCGGCTCCCAGCCGCGCGCCAGCCCCAAGCGCCGAGGCGGGCCGGCACACCCGCATTGCGGCAGACGCCTGCTCGCTGACGCGGTACTTGGCGTCCAGCTCGCTCATCTGCGCGCGCGCGCACGCTCACACCTGACCCCGCCGTCAAATCTGACCCCACCGGGGCCGAGCTGACACACGCAGGACACATGTTACAACAGACGCTTCGTCAGATATGCATGCAAGGCGTCCAGCTCGGTCTCTGCGGGCACGTTCGCATGCTTACGCTTGTCACCGACAGGAGCACTGTGGGTAACGCGGCGCACAGCAACTATGCTGTGAGTCATCTTAATGCTTGGGGCGCATGCAGGAGCTCAGTCACCGCCTCACAGTCCGGCGCTGAGAGACCCTGGGCATACCTGTGCACTTGCAACAGCAGCTGCGCTCTTCGTGCGCTCCTGAACGGCCGCTGCAGTCGCGCGCGTGTTTGCGGACACCTGCGGCAGGCGCTTCGAGCACTTCGTCTGGTATGCACTGCACACGGTGCCATTCTTGGCACAGAGAGGCCGCTACATTAGCTCGTGCAATAGCTGGACACAGCGGCCTGCTTCGCATGCTTCACACCTTCTCTGCTGTCCGCAGGCGTGAGGCGTAGTGTCGCGAGTCGAGCCTCTCGAACAGGAGCGGACCGGGACACGCGCGATGCAGACATTGGCCGAAACCCGATGTCAGCGCACGCAGCGCGCGCCTTGCGCCTCGTTTTCTGCCCGCTGAGCTCGTCGCAGTGCGGCTGAAAGGCCAGCAGGCAGCCCTCCACGACCCACACGTGCTTGTTGTCCCCGAGGAGGCAGACGAGGACGGCCTGCGGCCCGGCGCCCCTGAGCAGCGCCAGCGGCGCCTGCTCCGGGTCCGCGACCTGCTCGGCCGCGCACAGGCGCCCTGGCCACTGCGTGCTTTCAAACGCATCAGGGCGTGGGAGGGAGCGTCGAGGCAAGCTGTTGCCCCGCACCTGAGCGGGCCACCATGAAGATTTGACCAGCGCCCAGGCCAGGTCGCCCACGCTGAGCGCGCTCATCGCTCGCCCAGCACGCGCTCAGTGCTGCTGTCGGCGAGGTAGTGGGAGCCTTGTTTGCGAGCGCGCACGTCGCATCAAAGCTGTCAGCTTTCAGTGGACGCCTCCCGCGCTGCTGCCCGTCCACAGGCGCAGAGCCTGTATTGTTATCCGTGGCTTTGGTGCTCATGCACACAGGAAACCTGGCTAGCCCAGTAGGCAGGGCCTCTGTTCTGCTTTGCCAAAGCAGCTTGGAAATAAATCAGATCTGAGCTGGCTCAGGTGCACCCACGAAGCTCCTCTACCAGCCGTGGGCCGTGACTGAGGCGTGTGTCACCTGTGCGCACACTGTGGTAGTAGAGACAGGCGACACGGACACGCTGCACTCAGCCTAGCTGCTCGGTGCCACATGCCGGGCGGCGGGCGACTGGTCTGATGCTGGTCTGCACAGGCGAGCGCCGCCGGCTCTGAGTGCGCTCAAGGCCTGCAAAGCATGGCCAGAGTCTGCACTGGCCGACCGAGCGCAGAGCGCTTTGCAGACATCCAGGCAGAGTGCCTGCCCGTGGTCCTCAGAGGTGCGGGCGTATGCGCTGTCACCTGGCAGCGCAGCCACTGCGCAACAGCGCCTGGTGACGCGCGCCGCGCCCGCTGCCAGGGGCGGTGGCCGACTGGCCCGCCGTCCAGCTGTGGCAGGGCGAGGCGGGCCTGCAGCGCCTGGCGGAGCTGGCCGGTGTGCAGCAGGTGCAGGTGGGCGCCCGGTGCCCCGCCCGGCCGCGTCGCAGCGCCTGCTGCTGCGTGTCCAGGCCGGCGCCCGGCGCGCCCGCTGAGCGGCTGCCAGCCCGGGGACGCCGACGGCCCGGCCGTCGGGCGCCCAGGTCATGAGCTCACCCGGCGCCATGTTCCACGGAGCGCTGGAGCGCCACGAGCGGGTGCAGTACGCCTTCCGGGACTTCCTGGCCGCCGTCCCGCGCGCCTGCGGAGCGCCGCGTGCGCCCCAGGGGTCGCTTGGTCCCGGTCCTGCGCTGCGGGCGGCTTGCGCCGCAGCACCCGGCTGCTCACAGGCGGCTGAGCACGTTGGCCGCCTTCAGCTTGCAGCATGGGACCTGGCTGCTCTTGTATGTCGCTGGCCACCAGTGCGTGAGCCAGGCGTCCTGTGTTTGCGCCGGCGGCGGCCGGCGGCACGGTGCCGACGCAGGGGCTGCTGCAGCCAGGGGCGCCGCAGAGGCGGAGCGTCCGGCTGAGGCCGAGCAGCACTACTTGGCGCAGGCGCCCATGCTCGGGGAGTGCGGCCAGGTGGGGCGCCGCGCTGCGCGCTCTGCTGTGTGTGCGCCACCGTGCGCGTGCCCTGGCGTGGCGTGGAACAATGCGCATAAACAGCCACCCCCCGACTAAGTTGGCCTGTCAGTACTTTGGTCTCGCCCAAGTGGTGAGTGCAGTAGGAAGACGCATGCACTGGCATCCCACGCCCAGCGTGCGAGCGCAAGGGGGCTGAACCACGCTCCGTGCGCGCAGGCCGGGGCGCTTTCGGCGCTGATGCGCGACATACAGGTGCCGGCGTTCCTGGCGGCGCAGCAGCTCAGCCACGTCAACCTGTGGATGAACGCGGGGTGCGGCCCGGGCGTGCCTGCACGCACCGACGGAGCAGGCTGCGCGCGATGCAAAGCGCTCTGCTAGCCTGCTCGGACAGGCGCTCCGGTGAGGGTGCCAGCCGCGCTCGCTCCCAGCAGCTGCCGGCCTCGCGCGCGCCGCCTGATGCCGGGCCGCGCCGGCACTCCCGGCCGCGCCGCGCGGCCACGCCGCAGCTCGGCGCGCAGGCAGACGCGCTCCAGCGCGCACTACGACCCGTTCCACAACCTGCTCTGCGTGGTGCGCGGCGCCAAGGCCCTGGCGCTGGCCGGCCCGGCGGCCACGGCCGCGCTGCGGCCGCTGCCGCTGTGGGGCGAGTCGAGCAACCACGCCGCAGGCGACCTGGAGCCCCCGGCGCTCCCCGGCGCGCGCGGTGCGGGCGAGCCGCCGCAGCCCTCCGCGGCGGCCCCGCGCAGCAGCGAGGCCGGGCTGGCGGGTGCGGTGCGCGGCGAGGGGTTGGCACCAGGGCATTGGCCGCCGTGCGGAGGCGAGGATGGCGTCGCGAGCGCTCGCCCTGGTGCACCGGCGTCCGCTGCGGGCGCATGCAGCCGCCGTCAGGGCGCCGAACGAGGCAAGAGCTCTGCATGCGGGCTCGAGGGCTACGCAGGCGCCGTCGTGACAGTCGCGCTGCAGGCAGGGCCTCTGTCTCCACCTGTCGGCAGGCCCGTCGTGCATGCCGCTCTGCCACGCACCCGCGTGTCTTTTTCTGTCCTTTGCAGGACCTCAAACGCGTGGTCGGCGCACTGCATTGGTGCACATGCCCTCCGCTTGTGAAGGCAGCGCGTTTGCAGCAAGTTAGTCCGCTGTTTCAGACCGCGAAAGCTCTGCTGTGCGCGCGGCAGCCAGGCGACGCGCTGTTCATCCCGGAGGGCTGGTGGCACAGCGTGCGCAGCGCGCCCGCCAGCGCCGCGGTCAACCTGTGGTGGCGCTCGCCGTGCGCCCGTGCTCGCCCCGCGCTCGGAGCTCTGATGCGCGGCGAGCCCGTCAGCGCGCCGTCAGTCCGGCGGTGTCGGCGCACGCCGCATGCCTGCCTGCTTCAGGCAGAGGCAGACGCGCCGCTGGTGTAGCAGCTGGCGCGCGCTTGCTGGGCGCACGAGCAGCCCGGCCTGTCCAGCAGGCGCTGGGCCTGGCGTCAGCCATGGAGCAGATCGTGCGATGATACCAGACAGTCTAGGCACTGACAGGCCTGCAGGATAACTTGAAGTAGCACTCACTGAACACCCCCTCCCTCCCGGGCCCCTCCTCGCCGCTGTCATGTGTGCAGCGGCGGCGTGCCAAGCTCGCCGGGCCGGGGGTGCGCGCAGGTTCGGCGCCGCGCTGGGCCCGCCGCATATGGCCGCGTACCAGCTGCGCCGCTGCGCGCAGGAGGCCGCCGATGCCGAGCGCGCCTCGCTGCTGGCCAGCGTGCGGCCGGCCGCGCTGCCCGCGCCCACGGCGCGGCCCGCTGACTGCGCTAGGGACGGAGACAGGGGCGCCACCGGCGAGGGGGCCCAGCCGCCCAGAGGCGGAGCACAGCCCGGCGCGGAGAGGGCCTCGCCCGCGGGCGCAGCAACGCGGGGCGCCAGCAGGGCGCACGGCGCCGCGGGCGGCTGCTGGGACCCTGTTCCCAGCGCGCCGGGCGCGGCAGCGGGCAAACGCCCGCACGGCGGCTGCGCGCCGACGCACGAAGCGCGTGCCGGGAAGCGGCGGCCGGCGCGCGCCTGCACGGACGCGCCCGCAGCGCGCCAGGAAGGCCGGGAAGGAGCAGCAGGGGAGCGGGAGAGCGCCAAGCGGCGGCGGCGTGTGGACGCGTGCGCCGGCGCGCCCGGGGCGACGGCCGCGGCCGACGGAGCGGCGCGGGAGGAGGGCGGCGAGGCCGCGCTGTGCCTGCGCGAAGAGCGCGCGCTCGCGCTGCTGGCGCTGGCGGCGAGCGACGGCGCGGCTGCTGGGCCTGGGACAGGGACAGCGCCAGGCGCGGCGGCCGCGGCAGCCGGTGGTCCAGGCGACCGGGAGGGCGAGAGCAGCGCCCGGCCAGCCGGCCACTGGGGGCGCGCGCGCGGCCCTGCTGTGGGCGCAGCTGGCGCGGCTGGTGCAGTGGGCAGCGGCGGGGCGTCGGACGCCCCCAGCACCTATGAGCTGGGTTTGGATGCGCCGGCGACGCGCGCGCTGGCCGCGCTGGACCCGGCCGCGGTGCGCCGCGTGCTGGGCGCGCTGGCGGCGCGCTTCCCGCGCTCGGCCGCCGTGCTGCTGACCGGCGGGCTGCCGCCCGCGGCGGCGGAGCTGCTGACCGCACGGCTGGAGGCCGCCGACGCGGCGCTGGCGGCCGCCGGTGCGGCCCTGCGAGGCCGCATGCAATGGTGGGGGACTTGCGTCCCTCGATGCCCTCATCAGCAGCCGGCTGGTCTATAACAAATCACCCTTGGCGCGACAGCGCACGTTTGTACTGGTCTTGGGCCCGCGCTGTGTGCCACGCATGCGTTGCACGGTGTCCGCCGCGGGCAACATGTGCTCAGAGGGGCGGTCAGGCGGCAGGCCGCGCGGAGGAGGTGGCAGGGCTGTACGCGCGGCTGTGGGCGGCCGTGGACGACCCGCAGCAGGCCATGGCCAGCCTGCTGCAGGGCAAGGAGGCGCTGGCCGCGGCGGCGCTCCGGCGCGCGCTCCGCGGCGCGCTGTGCCTCGGCGACCTGGGGCAGGGCCCTGGATGATGAGCAGCACGCCAGCTGGCAGGCGTGTGACTTGCACGGCAGCAGTGCGCAAGAGCGCTGGCCGCCTGGCACTCAAATGCCTCTCCTGCAACTCTGGACCAATGCTCAACAACCAGGGTGGGGCAGGCACGGCCGCGTGCGCGTAGGCAGGTGCGGCGTCTGGCAAGCAGAGCAGGCCGTCACGGACCGCACATCACCCTCTTGTACATGTTTTCGTCCGCCTCGGTTCCCATAATGCTGGCGCCGCCGCACATCAGAACACTGAAACGGAAACCTGCACATCAACTCAGCCAGGCTGCCGCAAGGTTCCTTTCCAGCCATGCTGGGCCCACATGCACACATGTGTCCGCAAGCTCTCACGCCCTCTGAGTGGGCACGGCGCTGGCCAGGCCTCGCGGGCCAGGCCTCGCTGCTGCCGCACTGATGAGCTGCGGCAGAAGGCGTATGACTCAATGGCGCACCAGCTTGCTCGTTACAGCACTCGTCAGGGCGGCATGGCGGCTCACATGCAGTGCCTGCAGCTCTCCTGTGGCGGCCAGCCGCCACACCCAGAGCTGCCCAATCAGACTGGGCTGTAGGAGGTTGTGGCCCCCGGCTCCATGCAGTCCTCAGGCGCTCGCCTGCCAGTCCCTGCCCCACTCCAAGTTTGCAGGAACGGCCAGCGCGATCTGCACATCATGCAGGATGTCGTTCGTCGCAAGCATGTACCCGCCCCCTGCCCCGACGTCGGCGAGCAGCAGCCGTCGGCGGAGCCCCAGCAGCACGACCTCCACATCCGGCGCGGCGTCGGGGCGAGGCGGCGGCCCGCCGAACCGTGCGTGGCCGGCCACATGCAGCGCTCGCAGACCGGGCAGCACGCCGCGCTTGCGCTTCATGCGCCCCGCAGCGTTGATCACCGCAGCCAGGCCCGCCTGCGTGGCCAGCATGCTGCCACTAGACATGCATGCCCGGAGGCAGGGCGGGGCGGGCGCGGCCCTCCAACCCGGCGCGCCGGCGCAACCAAGCCCATCACGGTACGCGCGGGCGCGTCAGGGTGCAGGCGCATGCGCCAGCAGCGCGCGCGGCAGGGGGCGCGCCTGGTGCTGCCAGGGGCCCTCCAGGAGCAGGTCGTTTCCCGATGCGAACAGGCCCAGCTGGGTCACGCCCGGCAGCACCGCGCTCACCTGCGCACAGGCGGCGGGGCCTCATGGCACGCGCCAACTGTGCCCTTCCATGCTCCGAGCCAGTGCTGTTGACTGCACGCTCGGCTCGGCTGAACCTGTTGACTGCGCCCTCGAGCGCTGCGGGTTTAGCACGAAAACATGGCAGAGCTCCACGTCGTGGGCGTGCTACGGGCGGCCGTGCCGCGCCCGCGCGGCGCAGAGACATTCGCCCTACTGCGCAAAAGCAGTAGCGTGTCCCAAAGTGCAGGCGTCCTCGCCCGACATGCAGCCACGCGGGACCGCGCACCCCGCCAATCGCCGGGTTGTCCCCACCCGCTCTACCGCCCGCGCCGTGACTGCCGGCACTGCCGGGGGCAGGCGGGCACTTCCTTCGCATGCCCGAACATACACAAGCATTGGAGTGTCTGGCGGCATTGGCCCATGGGCGTGCGCCCGGCCGGAGCAAACCACAGCCTGTCTCGATTGCAGAAGACAGGCGAGCATGACAGAGGCCCCAACAGCGCTGCACTCATATGCCCCGCTGGCTCGCGTGTGCACCCCCCGGCCTCCGCGCCGTCTCCATGGAGCAGGTCTCCCGGCCGGCAGGACCACAGGGCGCAGGGCGCGGGCGCGAGCGGCTGGGCCACCTCGTCCAGGCACGCGGCCATGTCCTCGCCCATGCGCGCCTCCGCCTCCGCGCCATGGAACGCCCAGCCCAGCGTCAGCGCCGCCAGCCGCGGCAGCCGCGCCAGCGCGGCCCAGAGCGCGCGCGCCGTGCTCGGGCACCGCCAGTCCTCCGCGTCCAGCACCAGCTGCACCGTGCGCAGGTGCGGGGCGCCGCCCGCCGCGGCGGCGAGCGCGCACGCCACGACCTCCGCCGTCACGCCGGCCTCGTCCCCCGCCGAGCCGTCCTCAGGCGCGGGGCCCAGCAGCAGCACCAGGGTGCGCAGGCTCGGGCACCTGCCGCCGCGCCCCACCCGGCGCTCTCCGCCAGGCGCAGCGCCCACTACGCAGCTCCGCGGCTTCAGGTCGCGTGCTGCTTTGCGGCCACAGCCGTGCATGCGCGCAGGCATCAGCGGAGCAGCCGCCGGATACCATGGCAACCCTTGCTGGGCTGGTCTCAGGCTGCAAACAAGGTCCCTGCTGCCTCACAAGTGAGCCGATGCCATGAGCTCCTCGCGTTCCAACAGCAGCTGACGGGCCTCCGGGAGCGCCAGCCCCGCAGCATGTGGGTGCGGTTCCTGCAAGCACGCACGGAGGGCAGGTATGACACGAAAAGCGGGGCGGGCGCGGTGCACGCCTGAGGCGCACAGCATCGCGGCCCAGCCAGGCGGACGTGGCAATCAGCACCTCCAGCTTGCCGTGCTCGAGCACACCGCCGAGTTGCTGCCGCGCCCGACAGCAACAGCATTCCCACTGCGCTGATGGGATGGCAGGACAGGTAGCCCGTCAAAGGAGCAAGCATCGTCCCCATGCTCCTGCATTTCGGTTTGGGGCTGCAGATGCGGCCATGCGCCGGCGTCCGTGTCTGCCCAAGTCCAAAGCTTTCTGCAGCGCGACACAGGTGTGTCCAGGATGCGCCCAGCCGGCACTCACCTCCGTACAGCGCGGCACGATGCAGTCGTCATGGTTATGATATACTGTATTGGTGCGGGCGATCAGCCCGAGGTGCGTGAGGTGCGGCAGGCCCTCGACTGTCGCGCGCAGCAGGGCCTGGTTGGTCGCCTTGCAGCCCACCTGCGCGTTGGGGCACACGCGCAGCCGAGCACGTGGGTCAACCCAGACTGCTCATGCCAGCCTGAGCCAGGCCACGCGGGGACATCGTGTTTGCTAGACGCAAGCATGCAAGCGGCTCTGTGCAGCATGCAGTCTACACATGCAGGTGCATGCTTGCACATGCATGGCAGCTGTTTGAGCTGCATGCATCTGCTCATGGCCTGACCGCCGGGCAGAACGAACAATGCTACTTTGACCAGGCCTGAAAGAGGCCAGTATGAAGTAATGTAAAGAGGAGCTCAGCTTAAAACATTACTCCCATTACTCAAGATTGGTCTTCTGGTGCAGTCCCTGACATGCTGTCTAGGGGCTCAACAATGCGTAGAGCGCGTTGCCTGGCGCTCGCGAGCTGCGCGCTTAGCACGCATGCTTGGCATGAGGCAGGGGCCGGCGCACCGCGCTCCTTGCAGCAGACATGCTCAGGACGCGCAGGCGCGAGGTTTGCGTGACGGCCGCAAGCAGCTCTTGCAGTGGCGCATTGGGCCGCTCAGCTGCGTGGAGCAGGGCCGCCATGCTGAAGCCGTGGAGGTGGAGGACTTCGAGGGCCCTGCATCCCACGCACACACAAGCACATGGCACGTGGTGACACGCACTGTGCGTCGCCACGCTCTGCCGACCTGCTGATGACTCTGAGCATGTGCTGGCATACGCCAGTGATGATCTTGCGCCTGTACGACGGACGTGGTGATAAAATTCGTGAAGCGCAGACCAACGGGACACACCTGTGCACGGTTAATTGCATGACTGGCTAATATGAGCACACGCGACAACTGGCCATGCGTGTGCACATATTAGTCTGCTACAGAATACCACTTGCATGCTATGGCAGGGCGAGCCTGGGCATCTTGTAGCTCTCGGCTTGACACCTGGCCAGGCACCACCGTCTCACCGCAAGGTGTGCAAGCCGATTAAACACCTGGGGCTTCAGCAACCTCACTGAAGCGTACCTGAGCTTGACAACGAGAATCTTCAGGCCGTGGCAGTCCGCCAATGCACACTGGGCCACCAGAGTGAGGACTGGCGTGAGTAAGCGGGGAAACTTTCCAGTCGAGCCAAAAAATGGTCCGCGCGCACCATTAGCTGCTCCACATCAGCGCAGTCGTTGTCGTCGTTGCCGACACAGAGGCTCACGGCCTCCAGGTGCTCGCTGCAAGCCTGGATGAGGCTGGCAAGCTGCGCCGTTGCTCTACGCGGGTCTCGCAAGGAGTGAACCGCATCCCAATCGAGGTCAACATCCAGACGAGAGACCTGGTGAGCCACAGAGCAGCGTATAAGTGTATATAAGCAGCCAACCAACCAAGAGGTGCGCGCTCTTGCGCTGTACATGGCGCAGTGTTTGAGCAGCAACACTTGAACAGTATGCACTCGTAGGGGGTACACAGAGGGGTGCAAGAGCAGGGCGCGAGTTAGCGTGCAGGGATAGAGCGCACCTGCATGCCTCGGCGGTGGGTGACATAGTCCAGGAGACTGGCTATGTGCTGCTCCAGCTTCCCAACACCCCCAATGTGGACGTCTAGAGCACTGGCGTGGCAGGTTGCCTGCCATCCAAGCCTGCTAGCCTGGGCCAGGCTGCAGGTGCTGCGATTGTCCAGCTGGGATATGACTGCACGCCAGACATCTCCGTCAAGCAAGTCCATGCCTCACAGGACCCCGTGCGACCTCACTGCTGGCGGGGACGCTGGCTGCAGTTTGGAAGGCATCCCCGATCCATCTCTGCATTGCGGGCAGGCCAGTGCAGCCTCGGGTAGCCCATGCGCCTATGCCTAGCCAAGCAGCGATCTGGCCCCCATCTACGAGGCAGTCTCGAGTCTGTAGCGCAGCCAGATCCTCCTCTGCACAGTCCGACGCAGCTGACGGGCTCGCAAGGCCTGCCAGCCAGCGCACCA
>JAABUX010004786.1_pt1 | contig 16940 bp, 20 predicted proteins | sample 5561851 | NCBI WGS metagenome assembly JAABUX01 (sample SAMN10711883, study PRJNA513361) | rock metagenome | isolation source: Antarctica rocks | place: Antarctica: Victoria Land, Richard Nunatak red sandstone | collected 2016-01-03 | reverse complement strand
ACTATGACCGACGCGCGCCCAGGGGCGAACGGTGAGAGGGGGGCTGGCGGGTGTGCTCGGCGTGCTCGGTGTGCTCATGGCGTGTCTCTCCTCCTCCCTGTCGCTGCGCGCGGGGCCAGCCCTGCGCATCGGGGCCTGGGACCACGCGTGGTCCCACGGCGGCGTGGTGCTAGGACCACGGGTGGGACCGCGCCCAGGATAAAGGGCTGGGACCACGGTGGTCCCACAGGCCCGATTTCCCGTGTGAAACGTGGGACCACGCGGGGACCACGGGTTTGGTCCTAGTACCACGGTTGGTCCCACAAAAACGGCCTGTGTGGTCCCACAAAACGGGGGTGTGGTCCCAGGGTGGGACCACGAAAATGTGCCCCATGGTCCCAGGGGTCGCGGCCTGTGGGACCATGACAGCGCGCCGTGTGGCGTCAGGCGGGGGACTGTCTCCTCATCCCCTCGCTCCCCCCATGGGCGACCGCTGGTCGGGCGAGCGGGGTCGCACGACGCGCAGGACGGCGACGATGAGCAGGGCGGCGAGGGCGACAGACGCGCCGACGAGGGCCAGGGCCAGGACGGCGGCCAGGACGTTGAGGGCCGTCGAGGAGGCTTGGGCCAGCGGGGTGAGGACGACGACGAGGGGGCCGGTGAGGGCCGCGAGGACGAGGGCGGCCAGGCAGAGCGTCCAGACACGGGCGCGGGCTTGGGCATTGTTCATGCGTCGCCTCCCGCCGTCTGTCTCCTGTAGCGGCGATGCCGCCACTCGTCGCCCATCCCGGTCCTGAGCGTCGTCCAGTCCGATCTCACAAGCATCTCACCTGACCGTACACCGTCCGCGTCCAGTTCCTCGCCCCGTGCGTTGTGCGTAGCGCCGGCATCCTCGGCCATGGTCCCCTCCTTCGGCATGTACACTGTCACGGTTCATGGCGCGCGCCCCACGCCGGCGAGGATGCCCGCGCGGGCGGGCTCGTCCGTCAGCGGATCGCGCGCGGCGTCCGGGCGCCAGAGGGGCGTCGGGACGAGGCCCGGCTCCACCACGTCGAGGCCCTCGAACAGCGCCGCGATCCGCGCGCGCGGCCGCGCGATCGTGGGGTGGGTGGAGTGGCGGTAGATCGCCTCGAAGCGCGCGATCGTGTCGGGCGGCAATCCGTCTTGCGTCCCATGCGAGAGGACGACATAGCTTCCCGGCGCGAGGACCTCCCGGACGGCGCGCACCGCGCGGCGCGCCTCGTCGTCGTCGGGGATGAAATGCAGCACCGCCACCAGCAGGAGCCCCAGCGGCCGTCGCAGGTCGAGCAGGCGACGGGTGGTGGGGTGGCCCAGGATCACCGCCGGGTCGCGCAGGTCGCCCGCGATCACGGCGACGGCGTGTGCGCCCCCCTCCTCCTGCTCCTCGGCCAGGAGTTCCCGGCTGTAGCGGACGGCGACGGGATCGTTGTCCACGTAGACGACGCGCGCGCGCGGATTGACCCGCTGGGCGACCTCGTGGACGTTGCCGACGGTGGGCAGGCCCGAGCCAATGTCGAGGAACTGGTCGATGCCCTGGCCGGCCAGGAACGTGACGGCGCGGCGCAGGAAGGCGCGGTTGGCGCGCGCGGCCAGGGCGGCGTCGGGATAGTTGTCCAAGACGTGCTCGGCGGCGGCGCGATCGGCCGCGAGGTTCTGTGCGCCGCCGAGGAGGTAGTCGTAGATCCGCGCCGCGTTGGGTCGGTCCAGCCCCTCATCCTGACTATCGCTAGCGGTCATCGTCGTGTCCCCTCTGCCCCCTGCCCCCGTTCCCGTGCGCGTCGGCCCCGCGCGTTAGGGGCGCGGCCGCCGGCCAGGAGGGACGCGCGAAGACGAAGCGCAGCGTGGCCACGGTCAGCGCCACCAAAGACACGACCGCGCTCAGACGCGCCTCCCAGCCCTGTTGTGTGCGGAACAGGTGGCGCACCAGGCGCCCCTTGAGCGGCAGGACCACGAGCAGCACCACGAACCAGCGGGGCCGCAGCCGCCGGCGCAGCCAGCGCCGGGCGCGGGCGCGGGGCGTATCCAGTAGGAAGGCGTCGGGGTCGCCCAAGCCCGCGTCGGCGTCGGCATGGAGCAGGCGCCCCACCTCGTGGGAGGTGGCGATCCAGGCGCGGCACGCCGCGCAGCCAGCGGTGAGGTGGGCCGCCACGACCGCGGCCCGGTCCGGGGCCAGCGTCCCCTCGTCGTACGCCTGTAGCTCGTCCAGCGTGAAGTCGTGCGCCCCCGTCAGCGTGGCCCCCCGCATCGTGCCCCCTCCCTCAGCTACTCCCGCTACGTCCGTTACTTCTCAGCATAGCGCCTCCGGAACTCCTCGTGGGCGCGCTCCAGGCGCTTCCAAGCAGCGTCCTCACTAATGCCGAGCCGGGCGGCGATCTCGGGGATCGCATAGCCCCGGTCGTCGTGCAGCACTAACACCGCGTACAGCGCGGGGCTCAGCTCCGCGGCGGCCTCGCGGATCAGCAGGCGCGCGAGGGGGGCCGCAACGCGCGGCATGTGGAGGCGCAGCCGGTCGAGCGCGGTGTGCTGCCGCCGTTGCCGGCGGATGTCCTTGAGCAGGCGGGTGGTGGCGATGCGGCGCAGCCACGGATAGAAGCCCGCGGGGTCGCGCAGGTGGGCGATGTCGTCGTAGGCCGTGTCGATGGCGTCCTGGGCGAGGTCGGCGGCGCGGGCGGGGTTCCCCACGGCGCGCCGCAGGGTGGCCTCGAGCCGGGGGCGATAGCGCGCTACCAGACGCAGGAAGGCCGCGCCGTCGTCGGCCTGGGCGGCGGCGACGAGCGTGCGGTCTGACGCGTCGTCCTCGCCGTGCATGGTCACCGGCCGTCCTAGCGTGAAGGCGATGCGATGGGGATGCCTGCTCCCACTATAGGTCGTGTGGACATACCGCGCAAAAGACACAACGTTTATCTCAAAGATGCATGTCCTAAAACGGCTCCCTGCGGGATCTACATAGTAGGGGACATGCAGTGGTGCCCTCGACGCAGAGGACGTCGCCCCGGCCGCTGCGAGAAAGACGGGACAGATGCAACCCATTCAATCCAACGTTTTGCTCATCGGTGCGGATCATGTCACCTGTCAGTGGCTGGGTCTCCATACGTTCTTGCACGCGGAGCCGGACCTGTGCGTGTTAGCAAACATCGAGCAGGCCACCGAGGCCGTACGAGTCGCCACGGACCAGCACCCCGACTATGTCCTCATCGACGCCGCCGTGGGCGGCGTCGGTCTCGTCCCGCTCGTCCGTCAGATGCGGCGCGTGAGCTCGGCAAGCCGCGTCGTGGTGATCGGCACGAAAGACATGCTGCGCCGGGACACGTTGCTGCAACTCATCGAGCAGGGGACACGCGGTTACTTGCTGTGGGAGGGGCTGGACGGGGAAACGGTCGTGCGCTGCCTGGCGGCCGTGCGAGAAGACGATGTGCTGGCCGGGCATCGGGCGGTCCTGGAGGAACTGCTGGCCGCGCCGGAGCGCCGTCGGCGGTCGCGCAACGACGAGCCGCCCCTGACCGACGACGAGCGGGCCGTGCTCTCGCTGCTGATCGGGGACTTGACGCAGCCCGAGATCGCCGAGGCGCTGCATGTGAGCGAGGTCACAGTGAAGCGCCTCGTCGCCGCGCTGCGCGCCACGTTCGGCGTGCGCACGACCAACGCGTTGTGCTGGCGAGCGGGGCAGCTGGGGTTCGTGCCCCTGCCCCATGCCGACGACGGGGCGACGGCGAAGATACCCTCCCTAGCTGTGACCGGTTCCGGTCACAGCGGCGACCGGAACCGGTCGCATCCGTGATCCGAAGCGGTCATGCAAAGCGGTCATGGCACGACCGGTTCCGGCCAAAAAACTGAGACGGACCGGTCGCAAAAAATGACCGGAATAGTACAGACTGCGGGACTACCTAAGCGTATTGTAGAGTTATGCCCAGCTAGTGACTGCTGGCCGCAGTCGATGGAAACGTGAACGTTTTCTCGCTTCAGGGCGCGACTGTCCTCACTCACATATGTGCGCCGTGTCTGGAAGAGGAGCTTGCGCGGATTCTTGCGCGGATTGTAGATGGGCATGGCGGCGTAGATAGCCGGGAGTGAGAAACGGGCAAGGTACACGAGAAAGAAAGGGGGTAGGAGGGTACAGCCCGACAGTAGGTCTAGCACCCTTGATATGGGGTGATAGTGCGGGGGATTCCTATCAAAACAGCAAGCAACCCAGGAGGAGGAACGATCATGAAGAAATGGCACCTGATCCCGGCAATAGCAGCGTTAGCGGTGTCCTTGCCGGGTGCCACACTAGCCCACGCGGCCCAACCACATGTCGCGGCTATTCATGCGGCGCACACGACTACACGGACGATCGCGACGGTTAGGCTGCACTCCGGCCTGCGACTAACCCTTGCCCTCCCCGCGAACGTGAAGGTAACCGGAGTCGGCCCCGGCGTGACACTGGGTGTCGCCCCGGCTGGTAGTGGCCCCGCCTCGGGCGGAGGCGTGCAGCCGTTCACAACCGAATACCCATCCGGGCCTGCGGGTGGAGTGGCGAAGGTGAACACCTACGTTCAGTTCTCCTACACCTGGAGCAACGGTCCGCTTTGCTGCCTCGTCAGTTGGTCGGCGCAGTTCGTGAACGAGAGCACGAACCAAGGGCCGTACGATTTCGATGACTACCAGTGCAATGGCAATTGCGGTACTGGCTCTCACGGCTTCTCTCACCAATTCGGAACTCCGAACATCCACTGGCGGTGGTACGTCCACGAAACCAACGCCGGTGATAGCACCTACATTCGTTTCACCACCACAACCTGAGCCAGGTCTGCTCTGCCAATCTGCCAACGAGCTCGATGTGGCGATGGGGGCGCGTCACTAGGCGCGCCCCCACCGCCACATCGATGGCATGCACCATCCCGATTACGCCATCGGCCGCCACTCACCATCGACGACTCGCCCGGACCTTGATCGGGAGGCACCGTCGAGCGGACAGGGGGTGATAATGCGAGGTTGGCGCGCTCGTCGTCCATTCCGTACGAGGCGTGGGAGGGCAACCGATCTAGGCGCTTGCGGCGCCAACATCGACAATTTTTTGTCGCTCTTTCTGTTCCGTCAGGAGCCTCTTGTTCCAGGGCGCAGTCCCTGAACAAGGTTAGCATGATTATTCGGGAGAACTTCCCGTCGATCGATCGTTAATTCGGAGGGGGATGGTTGCGATGATAGTCTTGCGCTCACTCGTCGTCGTTTTTAGTCTCGTAGTTACGCTGCCGCGCGCAGTGTCGGCTGACGGTACTCCCGTTCCACCTCCAGACGACTGGCAGGCACATGCGCCCATTCATACGCGGGCTGGCGTCGCCGATAACATCGGCGCGCCGACCGGCTACACGCCGGATCAGATCCGCCACGCGTACGGCATCGATCACTTACCCTATGATGGTTCCAACCAGGTCATCGGCATCATCGACGCCTCCGACGCTCCGACGGTTGCCAACGACCTCCAGACATTTATCTCTACCTTCGGCCAGCGGAACATGAACGGTCTGCCCGGAACGCCGGCCTGCACTGTTGCCACCGGTCCACACCCATGTTTCCAGAAAATATATGCGCAAGGCCCGCCGCGCCTCGAGGGCGGATGGCTTCTGGAAACGCTGCTCGATGTCCAGTGGGCACATGCAATCGCCCCTGGGGCGGACATCCTGCTTGTCGAGGCCAAGACCAATACGCTGTCGAGCCTCTTCCATGCCGCCGATGTCGCCGCGGATGGTGGTGCGCGAGTCGTATCAATGAGTTGGGGGGCGCCCGAGCGGGCTAACGAGCATCACTTCGACAACCATTTCCAACGAAAAGGTGTAACATTCGTCGCCGCATCCGGCGATAGCGGTAGTGGGGTGAATTATCCTGCGGCGTCACCCTATGTCCTATCCGTAGGCGGCACGACCCTGCCTATTGATGGCCAGGGTAATCTGACCGGGTCCGAGACCGCTTGGGGTGGATCGGGTGGTGGCATCAGTGCTTATGAGGATGAACCCGCGTATCAAACGAGTTATGACATACTCAACACGGGGGGAAAGCGCGCGGTACCGGATGTCGCATATGACGCGGACCCGAGTACCGGCGTTTCGGTGTACGGGTCGACCTTGAATCAAGGTCAACCCGCTTGGTTCACAGTAGGAGGCACCAGCATCGGTCCACCACAATGGGCCGCCCTCATCGCGTTAGCCAGCCAGAGGCGTGGTGATACCGTCCCGTCGGGCGACTCCGCCAACGTGTCCATCTACAAAGCGGCGACGGGGCCGGTCTATGCGTCCAACTATCGGGATATAACCATCGGAACCAACGGTGCCTGTGGCAGCAATTGCACTGCCACAATTGGTTACGACCTTGTGACAGGCCTTGGAAGCCCCTTGGCCGATAATCTCATCCCCTATATAGCCGCGCCTTAAGCCACGATACCCCTCCGCTAAACCAGGGAGGGTATCGTGGCAAGGGCAGGGCACCCCTGACCGTCTGGACGTGGCCACGTCCAGACGGTCAGGGGTGCCCTGCCCTTGCGGCTTGGGCGCTGTATCCTGCCTAAGCTGTTGCTATCATGCCGAGGGGGTACCTGCCGAAGGTTGTAAGTAACCGAAATGGCTTTTATTGCCACCTCACTACTTTCGAGAAAGGGCGGCTGGGTCCGGGATGCGGGACGTATGTCCATCCAAGACGTGTTAGCTTCCCGGCCACGGGGTATGTGATGAACCAAAGAGTCTCCTATCTTGTACCGTAGGTGGGGAACATGCGGCCGAGCGAGCCGCAACGAGGAGAACGCGTGATCGCCGACGAGGAACTGGTGCGGGAGTGGCAACGGGGCGGCGTCGGGGCGTTGGAAGCCCTGGTGCGACGCCATCACGCGCCCCTGCTCGCGCACCTCGTCCGCCTGACCGGCGACACGCCGTTGGCCGAGGACTTGGCGCAGGAGACGTTCGTGCGGCTGGTGCGCGAGGCGAGCGCCTACCAGTATCCGCGCCCCTTCCGGCCCTGGCTCTACACCATCGCGCGCAACCTGGCGCGCAACCACTGGCAGAGCGCGTACCACCGCCATGAGGTCATCGATACGGAGGCCGCGTCCCTAGACCGACCCTCGGGCGAGCCCGATCCGGCCATCTGGTTCGAGCGCCTGGAGAGACGTGACGGTTTGCAGGCGGCCCTGGCCCACCTGAGCTTCGAACAACGCGAAGTGCTCAGCCTGCGCTATGGTCAAGAGTTGAGCGTCGAGGAAACGGCCGCGGTCGTGGGCGTGCCCGTCGGCACGATCAAGAGCCGTACCTTCACGGCCCTGCGCCGGCTACGGGACCGCCTGGAGCAGATGGACGCCGGGACAGACGACACGCGAGGAGATCACATCCATGGATGAGAGAGGTCTGCGGGACGCCTATTCGTTCGGACACCCGGACGACGACGAGCTGCCGCCCGAGTTGCGCGCGATCGCGCGGCGCTACGCGGCACAGCCCATACCGCACCCGACGCCCGCCGACACGACACGACTCATGGCGCGTCTGTTGGCCGAGGAGCCGTCCGCCGCGCTCGCGGCTTCCCGGCATCATGGGCGCGTCCTGCCGGCGTTGCGCGTCGCGCGCTGGCGCGCGCGCTTGCTCGGGGCCTGGTTCTGGGTCGCCAGCGTCGCGTTACTCCTGGGCGCCGCCGTGTCAACCCCCTTCCTGCACGGGAGCACCGCCGCGCTGCCGCTCATCCTGCTGGCGCCGCTGACGGCGGTGCTGGGCCTCGCCCATGCGGTGCGCACGTCGTCCGGTGGCCTGCGCGCGGTGGAGGCGACCGCCCCGCTCGGCCTCGTCGAGATGACGACGGGCCTCGTCGTCGCGATCATCAGCTTCGACTGTACACTCGGCGTGGCCGCGACGCTGGGTATCGCCCTGCTCCACTGGGCGCCCTTCGTCGCCTTGCTCGCCGCCTGGCTCGGCCCCCTCTTGCTGCTGGCGGGCATCTCGCTCCCGGTCGCGTTGCGCTGGGGGACTGTCCCTGCGGCCGTCGTCGGCGGCGGCCCCTGGCTGCTGCTCGCGGCCCTGGCCCGTCTGCAACCGGATGGCGTCTACGCGCAGGCTTTCGCCCTGCCGCGGGACGCACCCTCCCTGATCGCGCATCTGGTGGCCGCGCTGTTAGGCTGCGCCCTGCTGGCTCTCGTGTTCGTGCGCGGCGCATCGTGGCCGGCGCTCGCGGAGGCCGTGTAGACCACAAGAGCGGGAGGGAGACACCGATGGATGAGTTGGTCGTCGATGTCGTCGGCAAGCGGTACGGCCGCGACCACTGGGCGCTCCAGCAGTTCTCGCTGCGCCTGGATCGCGGCGTCCTCGGCCTCGTCGGTCCCAACGGCGCGGGGAAGACGACGCTCCTGCGCATCCTGGCCACGGCCACGGCGCCGACCACGGGCCACGTGACCTGGAACGGCCGGGACACGGCGCGCGACTGCCAGGCGCTACGGCGCGCGCTCGGGTACCTGCCGCAGGACTTCGGCGTCTACCCCCAGCTGACCGCGCGCGACTTCCTGCGCTACGTCGGCGAACTCAAAGGGCTGACGGGGCCGCTGCTCCGCCGCCGCGTGGAGGCCGTGCTGGAGACCGTCCACTTGCGCGCCGAGGCGAACCAGCGCCTGCGCGCCTACTCCGGCGGCATGATCCGGCGCATCGGTATCGCACAAGCCCTGCTCAACGAGCCGCACCTGCTCCTGCTGGACGAGCCGACGGTCGGGCTCGACCCGGCCGAGCGCGCGCACCTGGGCCGCACTATCGCGTCCCTCAGCCTCGACCGCCTCGTGGTGCTCTCCACGCACATCATGTCCGACGTCGAGGCGATGGCGACAGACCTCGTGCTGCTCCGGCAGGGACGTCTTGTCTGGGGTGGCACACCCGCAGGGCTGCTAGCCGACGCGGAGGGTCAGGTCTGGACCATGGCCGTGACGGCTGCCGACATCGCACTCTTGCGCGCGCAGCACACGGTGACCGCGGCCGCATGGCACGCGGAAGGGGTTCAGGTGCGCCTGATCGCCCCGGCCCAACCGCACCCCCTGGCCGTGTCGGTCGCGCCGACGCTGGAGGATGCCTACATGGCCTTCGTCGACGACGCGCACACCGCGCCCCTGCCCGCGTCGCCCATCTGAACCACAGGACCTCCTCTCTTGTACCGGTAGTAGGAGCCGCGCCCCTGCGACGGCGATCCCCCAATCTCCTGCGACCGACCGAATAGCGGAAGCGAGACCTTACTATGATCGAGATCGAGAGCCTATCCAAGAGGTATGAGCGCGCCGCGCCGCCCGCGCTCGAGGACGTGAGCCTCGCCATCGGCCCCGGCGTGTTCGGCCTCTTGGGGCCGAACGGCGCCGGCAAGAGCACGCTCATGCGCATCCTGGCCACCCTCGTCGAGCCCTCGGCGGGCACGGCGCGCGTGGCCGGCTACGACGTGCGTCGCGACCGCGCGGCCATCCGCCACCAGCTCGGCTACCTGCCGCAGGACTTCGGCTTCTACCCGCGCCTCACCGCCTATGAGACGCTGGACTATCTGGCCCTGCTCTCGGGCCTCGGGCGCGAGCGCCGCGCGCGCATCGAGGAGGTCCTGGCCGTCGTGAACCTCGGCGATGTCGCGCGCACGCGCGTGGGTGCCTTCAGCGGCGGCATGAAGCAGCGCCTCGGCATCGCGCAGGCGTTGCTCAACCGCCCAGCCCTCTTGATCGTGGATGAACCCACGGCCGGCCTTGACCCCGTGGAGAGGGTCCGCTTCCGCACGCTGCTGGCCGCGCTGGCCGCGCGCAGCACCATCCTGCTCTCCACGCACATCGTGGCCGACGTGGACAGCAGCTGCGGCGACCTCGCGGTGTTGCAAAAGGGCCGCGTGGTCTACCGCGGCGCGCCGACGGGGCTGGCCGCCCGCGCGGAGGGGCGCGTGTGGGGCGCGACGGTCGCGCCCGACCAGTTGCTCGCCGTCGAGCGGACCTGCACGGTGGCGGCGGCGACGGCGACCCCGACCGGGCTGGAGGTGCGCCTGGTGGGGACGCCGCCGGACGGGCTCGCCACCACCCCCCTGGCCCCCACGCTCGAGGACGGGTACCTGGCCCTCGTGGGGCCGGGCGCGCTCCCCGCGGCCGGATCGCCGCCGCGGGGTGGCACGACGCCGGCGGATACCCGTGCGCTGGTCGCGGGGAGCAGGTCATGAGCACCTTCGCCCAACAGGCGCTGGCGGTGGCGCGTACCGAGTGGCGCGTGACGTGGCGGGGCCTGGGCCTACGGCTCGTGCTCCTGCTCGTGGCGCTGCCGTTCGCCGCCATCGTGCTCGTGCCGGGGCACCGGATCGCCCCCTGGTCCGACGACGGCGGCCTGGGCACCCTCAGCTTCACGGCGTCCTTCGCTGCCCTGGTCGCCGCCTTCGTCGTCGTCCCCTCCTATCGACGAGAGCAAACCGTGCGCGCCGTGGGGTTGGTCTGGGTCCGCCCCCTCAGCGGCGCAGCCTATCTCGCCGGCAAGACGCTCGGTGCGGCCCTCGTGATGGGCGTCGTCCTGGTCGAGATCACCGCCCTCGTTGCGCTCTCTCAGCTCACTAGGGGCGGCGCCGTCGGCGCGCCGCTCCTGGTCGGGGCGACGGTCGGGGTCGCGCCCGCGCTGCTGCTCGCCGCCGTGCTCTGCGTGGCCTGCGGCGCGCTTCTGCCGCACCCCCTGCTCGGGTATCTCGTCGCGCTGGCCTACTGCGGCCTGTTCGGGTTCTTCATGACACAGAGCATGGTGCTCCTGTGGAACCCCTGGGCGCAGTCCCTCTCCTACAGCCCATTCCTCGGTTTCACGCTGGACCTGCCGCTCCTGCTGGCCAGCCGCTTCTTCTACGCCGGCCTGCTCCTCGCCGCCATTGGGGGTGCCTGCCTCCTGTTCGCGCTCCGTGAGCGACGCGCGCTGCGGCCGCGCCGGCAGGGGCCGGCCGCGCTGGCCCTACTGGCCCTCGGGGCGCTGGTGGCCGTGGTGGCCGTGCCCCAGTTCGACGCGGCCGCGCGCGCAGTCATACCGTCGGGTCCGGTCGTGGCCCCGCCCTCTGTGGCGCTCGCGATCAGGGACTACCGCCTCGACCTGCACGCGGACCCGGCGACGGGGATGGTGCGCGGGACGGCCGACTTCCTCGCCGACAACGACGGGGCGACCGCCGTCGCGACGCTGCCGCTCTACCTGAATGATGGGTTGCGCGTGGGCGCGGCGCGGGTCGACGGGCGCGCGGTCCCCGTCCGCGGCACCACCCTGTTCCCGACGCTCGCCTTGGCCCGTCCTCTCGGCCCCCGCGCGCGCGCCACGGTCCACCTCGTCTACGGCGGGCGCTACAAGCTCCTGCGGGCGCAATACGCCAACGACCGGCAAGGCATGATCGGCGCGGCGTCCGACATGATGCCAGAGTTGCACCCCTCCCTCGTCGGCGCCGGCCTGGCTATCCTCTACCGTGACGGCGACTGGTACCCGCGGCCGTGGACGCGGGCCGCCACGAGATGGAGCCCCGCGCCCTTCGGGTGGCACGCCCTGCGCATCCAGGTGCCAGCGTCCGTCACCGCCCTCGCCTCGACACCCGATTTGCGTCGGCAGGGCGATGTGCGAGTGGCAACCTGGGCACTAGCCGGCCAACTGCCGACCGCCCTCCTGGCCGCCATCCCCCCCGGCTATACGCGCCTGAGCGTCCCGGGTGGGGCCGTCTACGTCCCTCCCTGGGATAGTGGCGATCTGCCCGCGCGCTACGGCCCCTACGTCATCGCCTCCCGTGACCTGGCCGCGTTTTTCGACCGATCGGATCGGCCCGTGACGGTTGTGGCCGTCCCCTCCGCCCGCGGGACGGGCATGGCCGCCGGGGTGGCGCTCGGCCCCGGCCTGGTCCTGGTCCCGGTCGACGATTTGGACCGGACCCCCGAGGGACCGGACGTGAGCATGACCGTTTCCCACCTCGCGCCGCCGGCGCCCTACCGGGCCGCGCTCGACGACCTGGCCGCCGCGTGGTGGGCCGACCGCTTGCCGAACCGAGCCTGGCCGACGATCTCGCGCCCCGGTCCCGCGTTGCCGACGGGATATGTCGATGCCGCCGATGATCGCTCTGTGATGGGCATCGATTCGAGCCAGATGCTGGCGAGCTACACGGGTGCCGCTGTCGCCGGGCGACGCTTCGGCCCCGCCGCCTACGCGCGGGAGATGGCCCTGCGGCGCGCGGTCGCCGCGCTCGTCCTGCGCGACCCCAACGCCCAAACGTCGCTGGCGCGGGGCGCGGGACCGTTCGCCGCTCGGATACGCGCGCTTGGCCTGTGGGGACGCCTGGTCGCCTTCGACGCGAGCCCTGCGCTGGATGACCTGCGGCAACAGATCGGGACGGAGCGCCTACGCCACCTGCTCGTCGACCTGTCGGCGACGGGACGGACGCCGGACGACCCGACGAGCGCGACGTGCGCTCTTTCCCACGCCACGGGGCGCCCCGTCGCCCCGCTGGTCCGCCGCTACCTCGGCCCCTACTACCTGTACGGATTGACGAAAGGGGACTGCTAGTGGGTGCCCGCCTAACGCTGCTGTGGTACCACGGTCGCCTCGGCCTGTCATGGGCGGCCCTCGTGCCCATAGTCGCACTTGCTGCCACGGTGGCTATTCTCACGCTGACCGCGCCGCCCCCGCAACGCGGCCACGACTTTGCCATGGCGCTCGAGGGGGGCCTACCGATCGTAGCAGCCCTACTCGCGGCGCCGCTCCTCATGGCCGAGCGCGAGCGCGCGACCCTCCCCTGGCTGGCCGTACGCGCCCCGCTGCCGGCCGTACTGGCGGTGCGCCTGGCGCTGTTGGCCCTCTACCTGCTCGCGTGCTGCGGGCTGGCCTTCCTCGTCGCCGGCCTGCTCTGGGGCGTCGCGCCGCCGTGGGCGGCCATGCTCTGGGGTGGGGCGCGCGCGGTCGCGTTCGTGAGCCTGGCGGCGCTGGCGGCGAGCTGGAGCCGGGCCACCGTGCATGGCTACATCGCCGCGGCCGCCTCGTGGCTGGGCGTACTCACGTTCGGCTCCCTGATGCCTGGGCGGGAGCCGTGGCTCACGTTCAATCCCTTCGCCTGGTCGGCGGGGTATAGCGCCGATGTCGTCGCGCACAGCATGATCCTGTACACCGCCATCGGGCTACTACTGCTGTTGCCCCAGCGGGCGCTCTTGCGACCCGAGCGCCTGCTACGCCAGATCTGACGAGCCCTGCGGCAGACGGCCGCCTTGTAACGCGCGGCGGCCGTTTCCGTCATACGGAGTGGTGAGGGAATACCCGCACGTTACGGGGAGACAACGTCACAGAGTATTGACAAGGTATGTGAGGTGCTCAATGGCCCCTGAGGTAAGGACGGGGAAACCCGGGAGGCAGCCCATGTGGACGCTCCGACGCACATTGTGGGCGCTCGGGCAGATGGACGCGAGGGCTGAAGACTTCCGCGAGCGCCTGCGGAATCACTTGATCGAGCAAGTCGGCAACGCTCGGCCTTCCTGCTCACAAAGCCGTGAGTGAGGACGAGCGGCCAATGGACGGTCCAACAAGGCAACCTACCCTCTCGCATCACAAACCCTGTGCGGCGTCGCCCGCAGGTGCCGCCGCACGTTCCTGTTGGTGGGTTGTAAGAAACGGGCACGGGCCGGTGCCACGAGTCTTTAGCTGATGAGACTCCTGGCGCTGCGAGCTCCACGCCCGTTTCTCCCACCTTGCTTTCCCCGCGGTCCTGGCCAGCGTCGGCGTCACTCCCTTTCTCACGCCCGCCGGGGCGGGGGGCTCTTGCCCATTTGTTATGTCGAGTGACAGCGGCGCGTCGTCGTTAGTCATGCACGGATACCTCCCTCGTCGCGTGGTGGGCGCGGTCCTCCACCCAGGCGAGGTCGGCGCGCAGGATGCGGAGCACGGTGGCTATGTCGGTGGTGTCGAGTTGGCGCGGCTCACCATCGCGGCCCTCGCGGAGTTGGATCAGATGCAGGTCGCGCAACCGGACATGGCCCGGATCGACGGCCTCGCCTACCCCCTGCGCTAACCCTTCTGCAGGAGGGCGCGTGGTCGCGGTCTGTACGGGCGATGCCGGAGACGGGGCTATCGTTTGTTGATCGGGCCGGGCAAGCCATGTGGGGGCTTGGTCAGATGGGGGGGGTGCGGACGGCGCTGCCAAATTATTTGGCACCTCGGCGGTTGGCCTCGTCGGCGCCGGCCCTCCTGGGGCGAACGACGCCGGAGGAGCCCCCGCCAAATTATTTGGCGCTCCCCGCGTTGCCGGTACCTCGCGCAGCGCCTGCACGTCCTTGACCCTGATGCGCTCGCCGCGCGTGGCACGGTCCAGCACGTCCGCCCGCGTATCCTCATCGAGGGTGGCGATCTCCTGCGCGACGGTCGAGCCGAGCGTGCCCGCCTCGACGGCCGCCTCGACGCGCGGGTCGCTCAGGAGCTTCAGGCGGTTTTCGACGTACATGTGACTCTTGCCGAGTTGGTCGGAGAGCGCCCGCATGGAGAGCCCCAGGCGCGCCATGATGCGCTGATACGCGCGGGCCTCATCGAGCGGGGTGAGGTCGTCGCGCTGGACGTTCTCGACCAGGGCCAGGCGCTCCATGTCGTCGTCAGAGAGATCGCGCACGAGGCAGGGGACCGCAGCCAGCTCGGCGCGCTGGGCGGCCTGCCAGCGGCGCTCGCCGGCCCCGATTTGGTAATAACCCTCACGTGCGGGGTCGGCGCGCACGAGCAGCGGTTGGAGCACACCGTCGGCGCGGATCGACGCCTCTAATTCGGCGAGGGCGTGCGGGTCGAAGGTGCGGCGCGGCTGGAATGGGTTGGGGGAGAGGCGAGCAATGTCGATCGTGCGGGCGTTGGCCAGTGCCTCGACGCCGGGGGGGAGCTGCGAGCGAATGACCGACCCGAGTCCGCCGCCGAGGGGCCGGGACGGCTGCGACCTGTTCATAGCGCCTCCCGCGTCTGTACCAGGCCGAGGGCCGTGGCGAGGCGGTCAGCGATCTGCGTGTAGGCGCGGGCGACCTCCGTGTGCGGGGCGTACTCGGTGATGGGACGGCCGGCCTCGCTGGCGTGATCGACGCGGGCATCGACGTGGACCTCGCCCAGGATCGGGACGTGGCCGCCCAGATAATCCACGATGGTTTGCCTCATGGCCGCGCTGCGCTTGACCTCGGGGCGGACCATCGTGAAGATGACGCCCGTGATGTCCAGGGACGGGTTTAGCTCGGAGCGTTGCACTTCGCCAATGACGTCGGCCAGCTTGGCGAGTCCGCGGGCGGGGAGGAATTGCGGGGTCAGGGGGATGAGGACGCCCGCGGCCGCCGTGAGCGCCGCCGTGGTGAGGTAGCCGAGTGACGGTGGGCAGTCGATCAGGGTCACGTCGTAAGCGTCCTCTGTGGGAGCGAGGAGGCGCTGTAAGATGTAGTCGCTGCGCTTGGCGCTGACGAACTCGCGCTCGGCCGCGGCGAGGTCGATGTTCGCCGGTAGGAGATCGAGGTTGGGACGGATGGTGTGCAGGGCGACGCCAAGGTCCGGCGGGGTGTAGTCGTGGACGAAACGGCGCATCACCGTGTAGGTGGTCTCGGGCAGGTCATCGGGTTCCAGGCCCATGGCGATGGATAGACTGCCTTGTGGATCGAAGTCCACTAGCAACACACGCAGGCCGCGTGTCGCCAGCACAGCCCCGATGGTCAGGGTGGACGTCGTCTTGCCGATGCCGCCCTTATGATTAGCTATAGCAATGACTCTGCTCATCGTGTCATGCCTCCTTCTCGTCGTCTACGTCAGGGGCGCCCTTGGCCGCCGCGGACGTGTCGGATGGCGAGGGGGTGGCGGCAGCGGCTTTCAGCGCCTCCGCCTTCTGTGTCATCCGGCGCTTCTTGCGCGAGGGCTTCCCGACCTGCCCCAGGTGATTGACGCGATAGGCGTCAATCGCGGCCTGCGACACGAGGCGCACGCCGACGCTGGCCAGTTCGGACGGCAGGGTGCCGCGCTGGATCGCGCTGTGGACAGTCGGGCGCTTGATGCCCAGCATCGCAACGACCTGGGTGGTGGTGAAACGCGGGGTCGTGTAGAGAGGGTCATCAACATGTTTTTTAGGCATGCTTGTAGGGTACCGCGTGGCGCGGCGTTCCGACAGGAAAGGCATGTCGGGTAATGCTATTTCGGGCGTCAGTGTCGTCATTGTCGGTGGCTCCTCTGTGATGTGGTGGTAGCGGTGGCGGCGCTCCCCTCGATCGTCGCGCACGCGGGGCAGAGGGTCTCGTCGGCGGCGCGCGTGACCCAGGACAGGAGAGGCCGTAGGTCGCGCAGACCAGGGCATGCTCGGGCGGCTCGGGCGGGGTCGGGGGCCGCGCCAGGCACGCGGCGCAGGCCGGCGTACACGGCGTCGTCGGGTGGGCGGTGCGTCCGGTCTCGTCGCACTCACCGCAGCCAATGCGTTGCCCGTCGGCGAAGCGGTCTCGCAGGTGGGGATGCCGGCGCACGGTCACGGCGTACTCACCGGGCAGCGCGCGACGGCCAGCCAGGTCACGCACGTCGTGGGCGGCGCCGGCCTCCTCCACGTCGATCAGGAAGCCCCAGCCCCGGCACCAGTCGCACGCCTGCTCGTGCCAGCGGACCATCTCACCTGTGATCGACTCATCCATCGGTCGCTCCTTCTACCGGCCGTATTGAATGTACTGGATGAGGACGGCGAGCGCGCCGGCCCTCTGGTCGGGTAAGGCATGGCCGCGATACCACGCCGCGGCCTCGGCGAGGGTCAGGCGGCCCAGGTCGCCCCGGTGCTCCACGGCGGCGCGCTTGCGAGCGCGCGCGGCCTCGATGCGCGTCTTGGTGTGCTCGTGGTCCGCACGCCAGGCGGGCAGCCGGGCGTCATCGCTCATGCGCAGGTAGCGCGGGGCCTGCGCGCCGCCGATGAGGGCCGCGCCCTCCGCGGTGCGGTGGATGCGATAGACGCTGCCCACGGCGGCAGAG
>JAABUX010004785.1_pt1 | contig 16940 bp, 16 predicted proteins | sample 5561851 | NCBI WGS metagenome assembly JAABUX01 (sample SAMN10711883, study PRJNA513361) | rock metagenome | isolation source: Antarctica rocks | place: Antarctica: Victoria Land, Richard Nunatak red sandstone | collected 2016-01-03 | reverse complement strand
AAGATTAGGTCATACACGATCACGGAGACCGGATCAAGTACCAGGACAGCGTGTCCTCAGCGAAAACGCGTCAGGCCAGTTCGAGATCAGGCACCAGAAGACCATGATCGTCGGAAACTCGGGCTAGTGGAAGCCTGGCAGGCAGAAGGCCGCGCCGACGCGCCGGCCAGCCAGCAGCACCGAGAAGTCCGCCGGATCGGCGCGGACGCCGAGGCGGAGCGTGTGCTGCTGGATGCCCGGCGCCTGATAGCTGAGCACTGCCTGTACGGGGTGGACATCAACCCGCTCGCGGTCGAGATGGCCAAGCTGTCGCTGTGGCTGATCACCATGGACCGCGAGCGCCCGTTCGGTTTCCTCGACGACCGCCTGGTACCCGGCGACAGCCTGCTCGGCCTGACCAGCATCGAGCAACTCGAAGAACTACACGTCGACCCGGCCGCCGGACGGCGCCTCCATTCCGGCACCCTCGACTTCACCGACGGCTGGCGCGCTCGGCTCCAGCAGGCCGCCGACCTACGCCGCCGGATCACCGCCGCCCCCGTGGTCACCATCCGCGACGTCGAGCACAAGGCCCGGCTGCTATCCGAGGCAAACGACCTCTCGGGAACATTCACCACGGCAGCAAATGCGATCACGGCCACTGGGCTGGAAGCAGCAAAGCTACACGGAAAGAAGGCCGACGCTGCATTTCTGGCTATGTCGGTCAAGATCAGCAACGCAGTAACAGGCAGTTGGGGCGAGGTCCGCAGCTGGGCAGACGAGATTCTTCAGGCCGGTCGGCCGGGGGAAACAGTAGAGCGACTGCCGCTACACTGGCCGCTGACCTTTCCCGAGGTATTCGCCGACGCCACCCACCCCGGCTTCGATGCGATTATCGGCAACCCGCCGTTCCTCGGCGGACAGAAGCTGTCCGGCACCATGGGCGATGACTATCTGGCCTGGATGCAACGCTGGGACGGCCGTGACGTGCAAGGCAGCGCAGACCTGGCGGCCCGGTTCGTGCTCCGTGCCGAGCGCTTGTTGTCCAGTCGCGGCCAGATCGGATTCGTGACGGTCAATACGCTCGTGGAGGGCGCCACCCTGCGCGTGGGCCTTGAACAGGCCACCGCCCGGGACCTGAACATCCGGCGAGGCAGGTCAGCCCATCCGTGGCCTACCACTAGCGCGAACCTGCAGATCGTGGAGACATGGGCCAGCAAGGCGCCGCTTGGCATAGACGCGGTCCACTGGCTTGATGGCGAGGAGGTTCCCGCAATCGGTCCGGACCTCCAGCCCTACCACCGTCTGAGAGCCAGGCCGATGCGGATCAGCGGGAATACGGGCCTCGCCTTCATCGGTTCCTACGTACTCGGCCTGGGCTTTACGCTCACAGCTGAGCAGAAAGACGAGCTGATAGCCAGGAATGCGCACAACGCCGGTGTGCTGCGGCCATACGTAATTGGCAGGGACCTCAACCAGCGCCCAGATTGCTCCGCTAGCCGCTGGGTGATCAATTTCCACGACTGGCCGCTTGACCGTGCCGAGGAATATCCCGACTGTATAGAAATCGTCCGCCGACTGGTGAAGCCCCAACGGGATGACGTCAAACGAGACCAACGTCGGAATCGCTGGTGGGTCTACGCGGAGCGTGCGCCTGAACTCTACGAGGCGATAGGCGAGTTCCACCATGTGCTCGCAATCTCTAGGGTAAGCAACGCTGTGCTACCAGTGCGCGTCGAGACTGGTCCGGTGTTTTCCGAAGCAACTGTTGTGTTCGCGCTGGACGACTTCGCGAGTTTGGCGGTGCTGTCATCGAGCGCGCACTCACTGTGGACGATCCGTTACACCTCGACCATGCGCACAGACATCCGATACGCACCATCGGATGTTTTCCTCACCCTACCGCGGCCGGAGCCCACGCCGGAGTTGCACTACCTGGGCCGCCAGCTGGATTCAACCCGGCGTGAGCTGATGCTGGGACGGTCGTGGGGGCTGACCACAACGTACAACCACGTTCATGATCCTGACTATCACGATGAAGCCGTTATGAATCTTCGGGGTCTTCATGTGGCGATTGATGAGGCCGTGATGCGGGCGTACGGGTGGGAGGATCTGGACCTGAAGATCGGGCATCATCTGACGAAGATCGGCGTGCGGTGGACGGTGAGCAAGGAAGCGCGGTTCGAGCTGCTGGACCGGCTGCTCGAGGAAAATCAGCGGCGTTACCGGGAGGAGAACTCGTGACCGCAGAAGCCGGGAGCGCCACCGCGACCTCGTTTGAGGTGCGCGCGGAGCTGGAGGACCTGCTGGAGCGGGATCTGCTCGGGCCGCGGGACGGGCCGGATGAGGAGCTGCCGCCGCGCACGTCGCCGGCGGAGCGGTATCTGCTGGGCCGGCTGGTGCCCAGGGACGCACCGGCGGACGAGGACACCGCCGACAAAGACGACGCCAACGAGGCGGATCAGGACCCGTCGCTGGTAGACCGCGAAGTGTCGGAAACCGGAGATGGCGACGACTCGGACGTGGAGAGCGAGGCCGTTGTCCGGTCCGGGAGCATGGCCGCGTCGGCGATCGGCCTATCGTTCATCGTGGGCGACGACACCGACACAGTGCTGGCCGAGGCGGCCTGGGGCCGGTACGAGCGGGCTATCTCCGAGGTGCACGTGACCGAGCAGGGCCGGCCGCGGACGGTGTGGAAGCGGAGTCCGTGCGGCGGTCAGGTCGAGGTGCCGCTGCACGCGGAAGGCGCGGGCAGCCTGGTGCCGGACGCCCGGCAGGAAGGCGTGGTGGTGCATTACACGGTGCGGCACCGGGGCCGTCGCCGGATCGTGGAGCTGGCCCTGGTGAACGGCCAGCCCGCGCCGGGAGCCTCCCAAGACACGGCGAGGCTGTACCAGGTGGGCCTGACCGTGACCGCGCTGGACGGGCACCGGGCGGTGTTCGCCGGGCACAATGATCCGGAGCTGGGCGACCTTCCGTCGGACCGGGACGATGAGCGGCTGCATCTGGCGCTGCTGCACCGGCAGCAGCGGGAGTACGCGCACGGACGCCAGTGTGCGGTGGACGTTGACGTCCGGGACGGCGACCCACGGGCATGGCGGCTGGCCACGACGTGCTTTCCGGCGGCGGAAGTGCCGCTGGTGGTACCGGGGCATGTGCCGGGGCTGGTGCTGGACATGGCCCGGCTGGGCAGCGCGGAGCTGGCCCGCGATGAGCTGGTCCGGGCGCTGCGCCCGCTGGCCGCCGGGTACCGGGACTGGCTGGGCGTCCAGGAGGCGCGGCTGACCCAGGAAGCGGAGGTGGCCAGGTACGCGCCGGCGGGCGAGCAGGCGCTGACGGCCGCGCGGGAGGTGGCGGCACGCCTGGACCGGGCGATTGACCTGCTGCGGGATAACGGGATCGCACGGGAGGCGTTCCGGTTCGCCAATCAGGCAATGGCCCTGCAGCGGGTCCGCAGCGAGGTGGTGCGGGCCAGGCTGGCCGATCCGGCCGCTGGCGTCGGCGGGCTGCTGCGGAAATACGACACGCCGGGGTTCCGGAGCTGGCGGCCGTTTCAGCTCGCGTTCGTCCTGCTGTGCCTGCCGGGACTGACCGACCCGGCGCACCGGGACGCCAGCCGCGGCCCCAGCGACGCCGAGGTCCAGCTGCTATTCTTCCCCACCGGCGGCGGCAAGACTGAGGCTTACCTGGGACTGTCGGCGTACACGTTCGCGATCCGCCGCCTGCAGGGCGTGGTCGGCGAGGGCGACGACGCCCGGGACGGGAGCCGGGGCGTGGCCGTGCTGATGCGTTACACGCTGCGGCTGCTGACCGCCCAGCAGTTCCAGCGCGCGGCGGCGCTGGTGTGCGCGTGCGAGTGCCTGCGCCGCGAGCGGCTGGCTGCGGGCGATGGCCGGTGGGGCACGACGCCGTTCCGGGTAGGCCTGTGGGTCGGCAGCAGCGTCACGCCCAATAATTTCGACGAAGCCCGCCGGCAGGTCGAGGACAGCCGCCAGTATGAGCGCAGCCTCGGTGGCCCGATGCAGCTCGCCGCCTGCCCGTGGTGCGGCTCGGCGCTGTCAGGCAGCCGGGACCTGTCCACCAGCACGTACCGGCGCCGGGTGCTGGTGCACTGCAGCGACCCGGAAGGGGACTGCCTGTTCTCGCCGCGGCTGTCCCCCGGCGAGGGCCTGCCGGTGCTGACGGTGGATGAGGAAATTTACCGGCTCACCCCGGCGCTGGTCATCGCGACCGTTGACAAGCTGGCCCAGCTGCCCTGGCGGGCCGCGACCGCGCCGCTGTTCGGCCTGGTGGACAGCGAGTGCCCACGGCACGGCTGGCAGAACCCGGAGTTCGCCGGGTTCTGCCGGACCCGACACCCGGCCGTGGCTGAGCTGCCCGCCGCGGTGCCGGTGCCCGCGATGCGGCTGCGGCCGCCGGACCTGATTATCCAGGACGAGCTGCACTTGATCAGTGACGCGCTGGGCTCCATGGTCGGGCTGTATGAGACGGTCATCGACCGGCTGTGCACCCGGCCGTCCGCGCGCGGCCCGGTCCGGCCGGTGCTGGTCGCGTCCACCGCTACGGTGCGACGGGCCCGTGACCAGGTAGAGCAGGTGTTCGCCCGCGGGCTGGCCGTGTTCCCGCCGCAGCTGATCGACGCCGGGGAGACGTATTTCTCCCGGACCGTCCGGCCTGGCCCGGATAGTCCCGGCCGCCGCTACCGCGGCGTGCTCGCGCCGGGTGAGCGGCTGAAGTCGGTGGAGATCCGGGTCGTCACGGCGCTGCTGGAGCACGGACAGTACCTGCTCGACGCCCGCGGCATCGCCGCCGATCCTTATATGACGGTGGTGGACTACTTCACCTCCACCAGGGAGCTGGCCGGGATGCGGCGGCTGGTCGACGACGACATCGCCGACCGTCTGGTCAGCCAGCAGGTCCGCACCCGCCGGCGGCGGCCCAGCATCAGCGAGCTGACCAGCCGGATGCCGAGCAGCCGGATCGCCACGACACTAGCCGAGCTGGAACGGCGTTTTGACCCGTCATTTGATTCCAGCGCGGCACTAGCCGAGTTCCGCCGGGATCCGGCAGCGGCGCAGGAGCGCGCGAAGGACCGGCAGCCTGCCCTTGACGTGCTGCTGGCGACCAGCATGCTGCAGGTCGGCGTGGACGTGCAGCGGCTCGGGCTGATGGTGGTAACCGGCCAGCCGAAGAACACCGCCGAGTACATCCAGGCGACCTCCCGGATCGGCCGGGATCGCACCAGGCCCGGCCTGGTGGTCACCATCTTCCAGTGGACCCGGCCCCGTGACCTGGCCCACCTGGAGGCGTTCGGCTATGACCACGCAACGTTCGGGCTGCGGATCGAGGGCCTGACCACTACCCCGTTCAGTGACCGGGCGCTAGACCGCGGGCTGACCGGTGTCCTGGTGACCGCGATGCGGCATTCAGGAATGGCCGCGCTGACGAATACGGCCGCCGGCGCGCTGGCGCTCGCCGGGCCGGCGGTGACGTCGCTTCTCGATGAGCTCCGGGCGCGGGCCGGGCAGGTCACCCACGACTCCGCGCAGGCCGCCGTGGTTCAGGAGAACCTGCAGCACCGTCTCGATGACTGGGGCATGCGCCGCAGAGCCGTTACGACCGGCAGGCTCGGTTATGAGGTCGGTGCCGACGTCACCGGGCTGCTGCGCGATCCGGATGCCGGCAGCTGGGGCCTCTGGTCGGCGCCGCGGAGCCTGCGCGAGGTCGAGCCGCAGATCAGCCTGCAGCTGGACCGCAACGACCGCAGCCTGGGGGAAGCTCCTGGCTGGGACTACGACCGGCCGCCGCGAGCCGGCGGCCGACGGCAGGCGTCGCGCTCGTCGTCGCCGTCCGGGGCGGGCGCGTGACCGCGCAGCCGGGTCCGGCGGCGGGCAGCCGGGAGCATCGGGACCCGAGCCGGATCGGCGAGGCCCGGCCCAGCCATCTGGTGACGACGGCCGGCGTGGGCGCGATCCTGGACCTGCCCGCGATGAGCGTCGTGGTCCGGGGCCTGGATGCGTGGAACCCCGAGCGACAGGACGCCATCGACGAGCCGCGGCTGCTGGCCGAGGTCCGCCAGGTACTCGGCCAGCAGGTCCGCGCGCTGCGGCACGCGCCCTGGGATCCGGCGGAGAGCGATGACCCCTACAGCCGGGTTGGCGTGCCGGTCACGCCGTTCCCCCGGTGGATGCGCTGTCCCCGCTGCCACCGGCTTGGCCCGCTCGACCCGCCCGGCCAGTTCGAGCTGATCCACCGCTTCGGCCGGCGGCCCGACCTCGCCAAGTACGTGCATGCCCGGTGCCAGCGGCAGACCCAGACCCGCAACGCCAATCGGCGGGCCTGCGTCCCGGCCCGGTTCCTCGTCGTCTGCCAGGACGGCCATCTGGACGACTTCCCGTATGCCGACTACGTGCACGCTGGCGCTGCCGAACCGTGCGGCGGCCCGAAGCTCACCATGTCGGACGCGTCCAGCACACTGGGACCGCGCGTCACGGTGCGGTGCGAGGAATGCGGTTCCGCCCGCAACATCCAGGACGCCGCGGGCCATGACGGCTGGGAGAAGCTGCCTGCCTGCCGCGGCCGCCACCCGCACCTGCAGCGCTTCAGCCCGTGCGGCAATCCGCTGCGGCTGATCGTCCTGGGCGCCAGCAACCTGTGGTTCGGGGTCACCGCCAGCGCGCTGCACCTGCCGCAGGGCCAGAGCGTCGATGACCTGGTCATGGCGAACTGGCAGGTCCTGGGCGCGCAGCCCGCTCCTGAGGTGGCACAGGTCATCATCGAGGGAATGGACTCACTGCGCGGCCTGCGGCAGGCACCGATCGAGGAAGTGTGGGCATGCATCGAGAAGATCCGCGCTGACGGCGGGCCGCCCGCCGATACCGACCGGCATAACCTGCTGGACGCCGAGTGGCAGCTGCTGTCTCATCCCACCACCGACCGGCAGGACCCTGATTTCCGCGCCGTCCCCACACCGGGACCGGAGGGCTATGACCACCTGCTGGAGCAGGTCGTCCTGGTGTCCCGGCTCCGTGAGGTCCGCAGCCTGCTGGGCTTTACCCGGCTGGGCGCCCCGAGCGAGGCGAGCTGCAGCCTGTCCGGCTGGTCTCGCTGACCCGCGGGCAGGCGACCTGGGTCCCCGCCGTCGAGCAGCGCGGCGAGGGTATGTTCCTGGAGCTGAAGGAAGCCGCCGTTGCCAGCTGGGCCGGCCGGGTCGCCGGTCATCCCCGTCTGACAGCACTCGAAGACGCCTACCGGCGCTGGGCTCACAACCGCGGGCGCTCCGTCGGCGCGGGCGTGCCCATCGCCCGCCTGACCCTCATCCACACCCTCAGCCACATGCTGATCCGCCAGGTGGCCCTGGAATGTGGTTATTCCTCCGCCAGCCTCCGCGAGCGCATCTACATCGGCACGCCCGGCGACCCGACCGCGGGCGTGCTGCTGTCCACTGCCGCGAGCGACAGCGAGGGAACCCTCGGCGGCCTGGTCACTCTGGGCAATGCCCGCTACCTGAAGCGGCTGCTGGACCAGGCGTTCGAGGACGCGCTGCATTGCTCCTCAGATCCGCTGTGCGCCGAGCATGTTCCCATCGATCCGTCCGCCGCATTGCACGCAGCGGCCTGTCATGCCTGCCTGTTCGCCTCTGAGACCAGCTGCGAAACAAACAACCGCTGGCTGGACCGGGCCGTCCTGGCAGACCTGACGGGTGACGGCCTCGCCTTCGCGCCGTGACCGAGGACGCGGCCGACTGGGCCAGCCGGACCGCCGAGCGTTTGCCGGCGGCCGATGTGCGTCAGCTGGCCGGGGCTGCGGCAGGCGGTCCGACCGCGGTCCGGCAGTTGCGGGCACGGACAGCGGCGCCCGTCCTGCGGGATGCGTGTGATCAGCTTCTCGGCCGGCTCACCGGCCCGGAACCGTATTTTGGCGGGCTGCTCGCGGGAGCCGCGCGCACCATCGAGCGGGCCCGCCAGCAGCAGTCCATCGACGTGGTGTGGACCGGACCTGAATCCGGCGTCACTACTGGCCGTCTGACGGCTGCTGCGGTCACCGAGCTGATAGGCCAGGCCAGCCGTGAAATCCTGCTGGTCAGCTTCGCCACCCGGACCGAGTCCGCTATCTACGCTGCCCTTACCGTTGCGTCGGGACGCGGTGTCGAGGTCACCCTGCTGACCGAGAACCCGGCAGACAATTCCTCTTACCGAGGCCAGGACCGGCCTTTCCCCGGACTGCCTGCGGTGCGGCTGCGCTGGCCGGCGGATAAGCGGCCGCCGGGAGCTGCGCTGCATGCGAAGATCATCGTGGTGGATGACCGGGTCGCGCTGGTGACCAGCGCTAATCTCACCAGCCGGGCGATGGAGGCCAATCTCGAATGCGGCATCCTCATTCGCGGTGGTCCGCAGCCGCGGGCCATCCGCGATCACATCACCGGACTGCGAGCGCGCGGATTCCTGTGCCGATAGCAGGCCAGCCAAGGCCGGTGACAATAGCCAGGCCGGTGACAGTAGTCTGCTTTTTACGCACACCGAAGCCGCGGTATATATGCGTCGTATGAGCAGCGCTGGCAGGCGGCAGGTTCGCCGGTTCGCCGGTGTGCAGTTACGAGAGACATGAGGTCCTGTGCGCGCTTACGTCGGCGTGACCGATGATCAGTGGTACAGGTTCCTCGCTGACCGGCCTCAGCTGGAGGAAGTCAATTTCTGGCGGCCAAGCGAAGCACGGGAGTTCCGCGCGCTGGCACCAGGCGAGCCGTTCTTCTTCAAGACCCACCACCTGCACAACAAGGTGGTCGGCGGCGGCTTCTTCAGCGGCTCAGAAAGGCTGCGAATCTCCCAGGCATGGGAGCTGTTCGGCGAGGCCAACGGGACCGCGGACATCGAGGAAATGCGGACCCGCATCGGCCACCGCCGCAGACGGACCGGCGCCGACCGGGGGCGGCGAGCGCCACTCAGCCCCGGCGAGGATCCGGTCATCGGCTGCCTGTTCGTGCGTGACGTCCGGTTCTTCCCGCGCGATGCCATCGCCGAGGCGCCGCCGGGCTTTGCCCCCAACATCGTCCAGGGCAAAGGCTATGACCTTGCGGATCAGTCTGTCACGCCTTACTTCGGCGAGCTCATGCACCTGCTGTTGGGCGCGACGGTGGAAGTAGACCTGAGCGAGCCGTGGCACCGGGTCGGTCCGGTCTTCGGTGATCCGCGGCTCGCGCCCTACCGGCTGGGCCAGCGCTCCTTCCAGGCCGTCGTCCTGAATGCCTACCACGGCCGCTGCGCGATCACCGGAACCCACATACCACCGGTCCTTCAGGCCGCCCACATTCTTCCCGTGACTAAAGGCGGCGAGCACCGCCTCGACAACGGCCTGCTGCTGAGATCCGACGTGCACACGCTGTTCGACCGCGGGTACGTCGGCGTGGATCCCCGGTACCGGCTGGTCGTCAGCCCGCGGCTGCGCGAGGAATTCGGCAACGGCGATCAGTTCTACGCCCGGGCAGGCCAGGTCATCGACCTGCCGGCGCGCCCGCGCCGATCAGCCGCAGCGCGACTTCCACGAGTGGCATTTGGATGAGGTTTCTTAAGGCGTCCTGACTCGGCGATGACTGGATCGCCTCCCGGCCTGAGAGTCGCCTGCGCCAGTAAAGATCCGCGCATCCCATCGCATCGCAGCGCAGTGCCGGAAACGGTCGCCGCGCCCCGGACTTCCCGACAAGGACAAAGGGGGCTAACGTGGCTTTGAACAAGGGAGCGCGGCGGCCTGTGTCCACCCCGGCGCCCGGCTAGAGCGAAGATAGTTCGGGAGGCTTGCCCTGGGGCGCGAGTGGAGCCTGGACCAGCGCAACCACCAGGGATGGTACGGCGAGTCCTTCGTCCGGGTACTTGCCGCGGCCGCCGGCCTGCAGTGCAGCTCTGTGACTCCTGACTGCACCGGAGTGGATTTTGCGATCTCCGGTACCGGCAAGTCCGCAACGACTTCCCGCTGATAAGAGTCCAGGTCAAATCCTGGTCCGTCCCGCGCGAATCCGACGGTAGCTGGCGCTACCGGGGGCTGACGGAGAAGCAGTTCAACGCGCTGGCCGGCGACCGCCGGATTTGGTGCTACTTGATCCTGGTCGTCGTGCCCTCGGATGTCGGCAGCTACGCCTACGCTGGCGACGACTGCCTGCGGCTCAGCCGAGCAGCGTACTGGGTGTCGCTTCGCGACCACAATCTGATCAAGGATCCGAGCTCTGAGCGCAAGGTCCAGGTACTGGTCCCGCGGCAGAACCTGCTGACGGTGGAAAAGCTGACATCGTTGTGCGAGGACTCGGGCCTGCCGGGAAGGAGGGTCTGATGGCCGAGCCGGTTGCCGGCATTGACCCTGCCGAGCTGGGCGGGTACCTGGCAAGCCGCGGGTGGCATCGGGACGGCAGCTGGCGTGGCGCGGGCGTCTGGGAGCTGGAGCACTCAGGCCAGTTGCTCATCCCCGATCATCTCGAATACCAGGATGATGGCGAGCTCATCACCGAGGCGGTCCGCAAGCTCGCGGGATATGAGGAAAGGCCCGAGCGGGAACTCGTCCTTGACATCCTCCAGCCGATGGTGGACTCCCAGTACTTCCGCATGCATCCAGATGCGCCGTCAGGATCGATCCCGCTGCCAGCCGGCCTGCGGGCGGTTCAAGCCGTACACGAGCTGATGCGGACGGCAGCGCGGATAGCTGACGAGGGACCGCGCCTGCATTTCGCCGGACGACGCCGCAGCCTTATGGTTGACGGCCTGATGCACCGGATAACGCTGGGCGCTGCGCGGCCGGGGAGTTACATCCTCACCGCCCGCGTGCCAGTCGCGGCGCCCAGCCCGCCGCAAGGCAGCCTGTGGCCGGAGGAGCGAGCGGCCGGGGCCCCGGCGGAGCTGCCCGGCCGCATCGCCACGTCGAAGCTCCACCGGGCGGTCACCGCGGCCCAGGCGGCAGCCACGCAGGTGATCGGCAGCAGGATGGCGGCGGGACAGGACCGGCTCGACGTCTTCGATGATTCAGTGGAGCAGGGAGTCTGCGCCAATGTTTGCAAGGCGCTGGGAGATCTGGGCGGATTGGACAGAGACCGGCCCTTCGAGATCGGATTCGCCTGGGGCCGCGGGCTGCCCGCCGAGGAACCAGCAGATCCGGTCGCATTCACCGGGGCGATGGCGGTCATCTTGCGCCAGGCTGGCCAGGATCTGGAGAAGTTGGCCCGCTCCGGGCGCGGGCAGATCACCGGCGAGGTCGAGACGCTGAGCATGCGGGCGGGCGAGGAGCCGCGGATAAAGGTCGTCGGAGATTTCCGGGCTGATGGCGGCGATGCCGCCAAGCGGGGCCTGTGGATAATAGTGTCCAGGAGCCAGTATGACCAGGCGATCGAGGCTCAGCGGGCCGGCTGGCAGATCAACGCCGCAGGAAGCCTGGTCAACGCCCACAACCGGCGAGAGATGCGCCCCCAGAAATTTGATATCCAGCGGTGATAGCCGTCACGGCGCCGGCTGGTAAGCCTAAGAAATCAGCCCGCGACTTCTGTGAGTTCGGGTCAGCTAATCTGCGGCCACGGGCCTGGGCTGACCGGGCGTCCCCGCCGGCGGCCCTGGCGTCGCCGCTGGCCCGGCGGCAAAGTGCGCCGGCTGACCTCACGCGGATACCGGGTTGCGTAGCGGCGATCAGGTGGATCGCGCGCCCGGCAGTAAGGCTGGGGAACTATGCCGTGCAGGGCGTGCTCTTCGGGCCACTGCAACGTCAGGAAGGCGGAGGCGTCAGGTGCCATACTGGCATCTGACGTGTCGCTGCCTGCCCCGGTGCGGAGCACGCCCGGATGACCGGCCGTGGCTAGCGAGTGGCATTCCAAGCGGCGGCGTTTATGCCAGGATGACCTGTCGTGACCGACAATCTCATCGCCATTTCGTCCGCCGTGCCGCCCCCGGCCGCCGCGCCTCGTCAGCTGAACCTCCCGGCTGCCGGCTTGCCCGAGGTAGCCGCAGATATTGCCACCGCGCCGGCGGTCCGCTGGCTGCGGGCGCTGATGGGCTGGGCGGAAACCGGCCGCCCGATGGCGGAGTCCGGCCGCCTCCGGCCCGCTGACCTGACCGAGGTGGCGGCTCTCCTCGACCTGGGTACTGCCGCCAGCAAAGAGCAGGACCTGCTGGCCGGCATCGCAGTGCGGTGGGGGACGGAGGCGGCCCTGCTGCGGCTGCGCACGGGGCAACTGCAGACGGCGAAACGGCACCTGCCCCTGATCACCGACCCGCCCGCACTGTGGCTGCGGCTGTTGACAGCCCTGGACCGGCCGGACACATCGTTCACCAACTGCTCGCCGAACATTCCGGTAACCAGTACCGGGGCTATTCACCCGGCCAGGACGTGGCGGACCTGACCGTGGCCGTCGCCGAGGCCGGCGCTCTCGACGAGGCCGGCCTGGCTAGCTGGTACGCACAGCACGAGATATCGGGCGACGCCGGCGCCGGCACTTCGCTTCGCCCGGTGCGCACCCTCCTGCTGCTGGCGCACGCGCTGGGCCTCCTCGGCCGGGATGAGGAAGGCCGGTGGGCGGCTACCGGCCTGGGCCGGGTCTGCGCGGCGCTGACCCGGCTGCCCGGCGCGGAACTCGACGACGACCCTGACGACGAGGCGAGCCTGATCGCCACCCCGGACAGCCTGGCGGAGCCGGGCTTCGTCCTGCGGGTAAACCTGCGCCGGACCGGGGTCTGGCGGCGGCTGCGGCTGCCAGGCCAGCTAACGGTCTACGGGCTGCACGACGTGATCCAGGCGGCCTTCGGCTGGGACGGCGATCACCTGCACGTGCTGCAGGCCGGCCCGTTCACCTTCGCGCCCGGCTGGCAGGACCTGGATGACGCTATCCCCAGCGAGCTGGTCACCCTCACCGACCTGAGCACGCTCGGCGTGCGCGAGCTGACCTACACCTACGACCTCGGAGACTGCTGGCAGCACGAGATCATCGCCGAGGCGATCCTGCCCCCCGGTGACGTTTTTGAGCCCGAGTGCCTGGCCGGCCGGGGCATCACCCCCGCTGAGGACGGCGGCGACTGGTCCGACGACGAAGACGAAGAAGACGCAGAGGAAGACGAAGACGGAGACCTCAGCCCGGCCGCAGCACCAGAGCCCAAGCGGGTCTACGATCCGGCGCGCATCAACCGCGCGCTAGCGAGCATCGTCAGCGAGCCGGAGGAGGCCGATAATCTTGACTAAAGGTCGATGAGTCAGGTGCGGCTAGACATCCCGGGGGCTAACGGTGTCAAGCTGCTGCGCCTAGCAGGCAATCACCCGGTCAATCAGGCGGGACACGAACGTTCTGGCCGAACCGCTCCCCTGCCCGCCGCCGTGCTGGAGGCCGGGACAGCCCTTCGCCACAGTGACGGCCGATTTCAGGTCGTCGGCGCGGATGATGGTGTATCCGCTCACCCGACCCCGGCATCGCCCGGGACGAAGCGACCGCCGCCGGTACGATGCCATGCGCGGACCAGTTATGATCTTGGTGCTGACGAGACGCTCGCAGGTGTGCTAAAGATATAAGAAATCTGCTGTGTTCGTAAACCTGCATACGGTGTACCATGTTCCTCGTGACGCGCATTAGTGTTGAGGTAAATGACGAGTGGCTGGAAGCCGCGCGGCAGGTGCTGGGCACCACGAGCAAGGTGGCCACCATCAATGAGGCCCTGCGGATGCAGGCGCTCCGGATTCAGGCGCGGGAGATCGCGGCGGCATTTTCGGGGGCTGCGATGGACTTCCGCGGATCGGCTGACGCCTTCGGCTATTCAGGGGGACGGGATCTGGCCAGGCTGGCCGAAGACGCGCGGGACCAGTCCGTAGCGTGATGGCCGCGGCCGTCTATCTAGCCGACACCTCCGTGTACGTCCTGCAGGGACGGCATGAGGCCGTTAATGACCGGTTCCTGACACTGCTAACCCAGGGACGGCTGGCCGCCTGCCAGATGACGGCGCTGGAATACCTGAACAACGCGGCGGACCCGGCCAGTTACGAGAAACTCTGGGCGGCGCTGCACGCCCAGCGGTGGATTGAGGTAACCACCGAGTCCATGAACCGCGCTCTGGAGGTGCATCGCGCGCTGGCCGCGCGCAGTCAGCATCGCCATTTCCGGCTGCCCGACCTGATCATCGCGGCTGCCGCAGAGCTGAGCGGCGCCACGGTGTTGCATTATGACGCTGATTTTGACCGGATCGCCGAGATAACCGGTCAGGCGATGGAGTGGGTCGCACCGAAGGGCTCTCTCCAGCCTCAGCCCTAAGCGTGCTGATGATTTCCGGCGGCGGCCGACCGGTCAGGAGCCGGTCACGGCCGGGCGCTGGACCCACTGGGCGATGCGGCGCAGCCGGTGCTCTCACTCGGGGCAGGCAGCGCGGCTTCCAGGGAACTTGCTGCATCGCGTCGACGGCCTCGCCGGTTGGCCGCAGCGGGCCAGCAGCTCAGCGCGGACGGCATGCCAGCGCTGGTCCCGAGGCGTTCAGTGCGGCGAGCCCGGCGACCGCGCCGTGTGCCTCGGCCACGGCCTCTATCGCCGGTGCGCCGGCCATCCGCTGGCTGCGGGCGCTTACGGGCTAGGCGGAAACCAGCCCGCCCCGTCGGCCGGGACGAGGAAGGCCGGTGGGCGGCTACCGGCCTGGGCCGGGTCTGCGCGGCGCTCACCCGGCTGCCCGGCGCGGAACTTGACGACGACCCCGACGACGAGGCGAGCCTGATCGCCACCCCGGACAGCCTGGCGGAGCCGGGCTTCGTCCTGCGGGTAAACCTGCGCCGGACCGGGGTCTGGCGGCGGCTGCGGCTGCCCGGCCAGCTGACGGCCTACGGGCTGCACGACATAATTCAGGCGGCCTTCGGCTGGGACGGCGATCACCTGCACAAGCTGCGGGCCGGCCCGTTCACCTTCGCGCCGGCCTGGCCGGTCCTGGACGACGCCATCCCCAGCGAGATGGTCACCCTCACCGACCTGAGCACGCTCGGCGTGCGCGAGCTGACCTACACCTATGACCTCGGAGACTGCTGGCAGCACGAGATCATCGTCGAGGCCATGCTGCCCCCCGGTGACGTTCTTGAGCCCGAGTGCCTGGCCGGCCGGAGCGTCACCCCAGCTGAGGACGCGGCGACTGGTCTGAAGACGAAGACGGAAACCTCGGCTCGGCAGCTGAACCAGAGCCTCAGCGGGTCTTTGATACCGCCGGCATCAACCGCGCGCTAGCCCGCATCATTGGCGAACCAGACGAGTCCGGGCGAGAGTAGTAGATCAGGTCAGCACTCACTTCAGACGGCGCGCAGCCCGCCATAGCCGCCACGTGACGCAGCTTCCGGTACTGCTCAGGTCGCCGGGCGCCTGCTACGGCGGTGGCAAAAAATCAATCCAGGCTTTAGTATTGTCCTCTAGAGGGACTAGACTATCCTGATGGTGAAGGCGCTGCGGTACCGCGACATGGCCCGCGTCCTACTTGCGAACGGCTGCACCTGGCGGGAGGGCAACGGTGACCACATCAAGTGGTACTGCCCGTGCGGCAAGCACATGGCTGTGGTTACCGAAGCGCGCATCGTCTCACCGGGCGTGGTCCGGGACACCATCGCGAAACTCACTTGCCTCCCGGAAGGATGGCTGCAATGAGCGCTTATACCGTTCACGCTAAGCCGTGGGCACACGGCTGGGAGCTGCACATCGAGGGAGTCGGCGTGACTCAGTCCCGCAATCTTGGCGGTGCGGAGCAGATGGTGCGTGACTACATAGCGTCACTAACCGAACGGGACACGAACGGCGACGAGGTGACGATCAAGCCGGAGGTCGGCGGCGGCCTTGATGAGGCCACGAAGGCGGCGCGCGAAGCGATTGCAGCAGCGGACCATTCGGTGCGTGACGCCGCTGCACGATCTCGCCAGGTCGCCCGCGACCTCAAGAAAGCCGGACTCTCCGGCCGGGACATCGCTGTCATCCTCCGGGTCTCGGCACAGCGCGTGTCGCAGCTTCTGAATAATGCTGAGGCCCCGGCGCGTTGATCGTGCAACGCCATAGCCAACCGCATTCCCTGGCTGACGTCTCTGGTCGGCCACACTGGCAGTGCCCGCTCGTACCAGGCGCGCCTCCGCCTGCTGACCGTAGTCACCTCCGGCCGCGGAAACCTCATCCCGGCCGCAGCGCCAGAGCCGCAGCGGGTCTACGACCCCGCCCGCATCAACCGCGCGCTAGCCCGCATCATCAGCGGGCCGGACGAGGCCGAGAATCTGGCGCAGTAGGCCGACGAGTCAGGTGCGGCCAGGTCAGGGCGTGGTTCGCAGCAGCGCTCGGGCGTCCTTGAGCAGCAGCACCATGTGCAGTGGGTCAGTCGGAGAAGGCTGGAAGTCATAACGCGCACAGAAATCCGCGGCGTCCTGGTCCAGTGCGTGAGCGAGCAGTGCGCGCACTCCGACGTGGTCAGCGACTTGCACTGTCCTGAGAATCGCGTCACGAAGCAGCCGCCATCCGAGCCCGTGCCCTTGCACCTCCTGGTCGACCGCAAGGCGGCCCACCAGGAGGACCGGAATCGGCTCAGGCATGGCTTTCGCCACGCGAACCGGTGCGCTGGCCTTAGATACTGCTCCTGACGCCAGAGCGTAGTAGCCAACCACCCGATCATCTAGGCAGGTCACGAACGTCCTGGCCGAACCGCTCGCCTGGTTGGTCAGCGCATGGCGGCGCAGCCAGCCGTCTAAGCTGTCGTCGCCGCACTGGAAACGGGCCACGTCGTCTGCAGCCGTCAGCGGTCTGGGCTCGCTGTACTGCCCGCTCACCCCGCCAGCCTCCCGGCACCGAGCTAGCCGCTCCGCTCAGCAAGTTAACCGGTAGCCACCTTGGAGTGTTCCCGCTTTTTTGGACACCGGATTAGGCTGCCAGTTGACTGAGTTCCCTGTATCCCAGCTCGTATTCATCGGGTGTCATGTACCCGAGCGCTGAATGTCTCCGGATGGAATTGTAGTAG
>JAABUX010004784.1_pt1 | contig 16941 bp, 33 predicted proteins | sample 5561851 | NCBI WGS metagenome assembly JAABUX01 (sample SAMN10711883, study PRJNA513361) | rock metagenome | isolation source: Antarctica rocks | place: Antarctica: Victoria Land, Richard Nunatak red sandstone | collected 2016-01-03 | reverse complement strand
GGAAGCTGCTGGCGCCTGCCGGGCGCCAATGCATGGTTTGACCATTGAGGCACGACACATTGACCCTTAGAACCTGGCCGGATCTGGCGCAGACTACAGTGGCCAGGCTTTCCAACTGTCCTGTAATGTCGAGGGTCAGGATTCTTCCATGGTGTCCCTGATACTTCGGCCGTCAGTACTGCCACCCCAGGGATAATTGCGGCGAGGCCACCGGCCCCAGCTTGAAACGCAACAGGCAAGGCCGCAAGCGCGCACCCGAGGTGGTCGCTGTGCCGTGAGCGCGCGCAGCGTAGACGGGTCCGCCTCCGGGGTCCAGCTCGTCTGCCACGATGCCGGGGTCGAGCCGGTACGAGGCATGCGTGGCGGCGCCAAAGTCCGGATGATCGGCAGGGCCAAATGTGTTCACTGCTTGGTAAACGGTCGCCGATTTGCCGGCCGTCACCGCCGGACACATTGTGAAACCTGCATCAGAGAATACGACTCAGCTTCGCCGTTGCATAAAGCTGCTAAAGCACATCTGCGGTGGGAAGGGCTGGCTGAGCATCTGGCGCAGGCCAATGCAGCGGTGTCACGCTGTGTACTGGATGCAGCTGTATAGCCGCTGACAGGTTTAGTGGGATGTGCATACCGTGCGTACGACGCAGGCACAGTCAAGCAGGATGCTCATGGCGTGCTAGTTGCCACACAAAGAGCCGCACCGGTGAGCTGGCTCATGGAGGCTAGCGGAGCAAGCGACTGAATATCCCGCGTCGCCGCCAGCATGCTGGCAGATCCCCGCCCGCATTGCGTGTCGACCCTGCAAGCAGCACAGGTTTGCTGGGTCTGCACGTATCCGGCCGGGGTTTGTCCGCCCTGGCGAGAAGGCTGTGTGCATTGCACACGGTTTCAACAGGCTCCGCTTGGCTTGAAAAATGCGGTTGGTGCAAAAGCAGCAGCGCACTGGAGCGCGAACGGTCGGCAGTCGGTGCTGATGTGCATCACGACGACCCGGTTGACGCCCTCCGACAACCACGGCACGAGCTCCACGTCTGCAGACTCGCTGCGGACAGCAAGTAACGAGCGCTTGCTGCAGTCACGAAGGAAGCGACAGCGAGCTTCAAGCATGATAGAACTGCTGGTGCAAGGGCCAGCCTCCAGCTGCGCGGCTTGCTGACCTGGACAAACACACGCAGCGCTACCTGCTGATGTCTGCCGCGACGACGGTGCCGTGCCAGCGGTTGATCAGCAGCACCCGGACGGCGCCGGTGACTTTGGTGAACCGCAGCGTGAGCGAGCTGGGCCGCGAGTCCAGCTCGAGCCTGCGCCCGATGCGTGGTGCTGAGGTGTGTGCCAACTACAGCATCGGCTGGGAGGGGGGTTAAACGCGGCTGAGCGCCGCTGCATCTGACTGGACACCTCAGACAATCCCAGACTGCGAAGGGACACACGCAAGGGGGCGCGTCTGGCATCTTCGAACAGGTCTCGCCAGCGACCTGTGCAGCGCCTATTGCACTTGCGGACTTCGATCATTGCAAGGCCAATGAGGTGACCCCATGGCCGGAAGCTGATCTCCAGTCAGATTCTTCACTGGGGGCCTCACCTTGCATCGAAGAAGGCGATGGCGGCAGGCCGGAGCGTGCATGCCTGCCCGCTGGAACAGCACGGCTTCCGGCTCTTCAGCTGCCCGCCGGCACGGCCTCCACATAGTGGGCTGGCTGCTGAAGCACGCCCCAAGACGCGCGGCGAGGCATCATCGTCGGAGAGGTCCACCCAATGAGGTAAATCTGGAGGTGGTGCTCGTACCCGTGTCCAGCTGGGCAGCTCGCTCGCGGCCAACCTTCTGTCGAAGCACCGCACGATGTCCTGCGTGCGCGGATCGGCGTCGGGGTGCAACGTTTTGCGCAATCGACGTCAGCAAGCGAACGGCCTGATAGCAATCGTGCGGCCAAGTTGCCGAAAGCACGCAAGCGCTTACCTGATAAGGCTGCAGCTTGCGCCATCGTAGCTCCGGGCAGGCGGCGCCCCCAACCGCATTCGGCCGAGAGCCGCCGACGGGCGCTGTACCCGCGGCGATGGCCAGCAATGCCGCTGTGAGCCTCACCCATCGATCCATGGCAGGCCAGGAAGAAGGGGTTGCCGACACGCGGGAGCGACGCCTGGCATGCACAGGGTCTTGTGGGAAAAACATGCTACCAGCTGATGTCTGTGACGAAGCAGCACGCATGGAAGCATGTGCGGCCGGGAACACGGGGCTGTGCACTCGGGGTCACCGCTCTATCAGCAGACCCACAGAGACCCCTCGCATGCGGCTGAAATATCGATGACACCAGTCTGCTGCAAGCACGAGCAACAGCAGCGGGTTTGAACCTCCCCCCGGCATGCCTTCCCGGGGCCAGCCGGGGGGAGTGCATCAGGAGTTTGGACAGCTACAGATGCAGCAACTGGTGGCGCCGGAACAGGGCACCGGCACACGGTCGGATCAGGGCTGGAGCCAACGATAGATGTCGAGCTTGAGCAGATTCGACAGTGTATCGAACTTGGCAGCGTTGTTCCCAGCGAATGGAGCCTATCGGCGAGGCATGGCACGCAGAGAGGACGAGGGTGAAGTAGTCGCGCAGATATGTGCCAGCGCACCTTTGTCGGGCGACCGATCAGCAGCCAATGCCGAGTCGTTATAATGCACGCGGCAGAAGTCTGACTTGCCGCAGTGTTCGTGTCTGCAAGGGCGGAAACTATCTCATCGATATCTTTGCCCCACTGCACGAACAAGCAAAAATGGGGGTGCAGCAGTTGCGAGCTCGCTCTTGATGTGGCTGGGAATGTGTTCTTTTCTATTCAGCTCTGAACTTGATGTGGCAAGCTGAGCTGGCATACCCTAGACCCTGGAGCCTTCAGCGAAACAATGGCCCGACAGGGCGACGGCGACGGATATCGTCGTGGCTACGCTCAGCATACAGACGGGCATCCCCACTTGATGCGTCTGACTGTGGGTCTGCCAGACCTGCCACTATCCTGAAGCCGCGTTGGGGACTGAGGGAAAGGCATAGCCCGCCATCAGCTCGACAGCCGGAGGAGGCAGCTGCGCTTGACTCAATGCGCTGTGTTGCCAACCGCATCAGTACTGCCTGCGCTGCACTGGCTGGTACCTTGCGCGCGTGTGGCTACCCCGGGCGAACCAACAGCAATAGCTGCTCCCATACGATCAACACAGCACTCGAGTGCTGCACAGCCGCCGTGGCTCGTGCAGGATCGCCAGGCAGGCTGTGCGCAGCGATGACACCCGCTTGATGCAGTACCATGTTGAGCGGCAGCCTGTTCCTCGCTTTTCTCCCAACGTGAGTCCAGCCGGCACCGCATGCGCTCAAGGTGCCGACAGAAGCTCCAGGGGATGCCACGCCTGCGGCAGAGCCCCCGCAAGGCTGTCACGGCGGCGAGGAGCGCCAAGCACACCGGCAACACGCATAACCGCCATAGGGGCTGAGGCGGCAGCGTGTCACTTGACGAGAAGCCGGTGACGCCCGTGCGTTGATAGTGATTGGCACCATATCAAAGCCGTAGCAGCCTCCGACGACAGTAATCTGATGGTCGGCGGAGTGCCAACCAGTACCAGCGACGGCGTTCGCTCTGCCATCAGCTTCAACGAAAGAGCGACTGGCCGCCCCAGACCCAGATGATGTCCGGCAGAACCGTGGCTGCCGCCGACAGGAGGGCCAGGCCACCGGCTCAAGACTCGATCGCTACATTTGCCTCCGTTGCTTGCAAGGTCTCTTGTGCTGCATCTTGTTTGCGCCATGCCCCCGTTGCGCTCGAATTTTTTACAGGCTGGCAGGTTTGACGAAATGGGTTGTATCTACGTTTCGTTCTCGTCCGAGCTTTACACAGTGCTTTTCCCAAGTCCGAAGGGACGCAACATTACTAAGTTTCAGTGCGAGGCAGTTTGAACCGATGGCCTGCGAGAGCAGTGCATATTGCATCGGACGCCAGCGCCCGAGCAAACGTTAAGCAGCCTGTGGCTGCATGTGACGTGCCCACATGGTGTCGATGATCAAGGGTGACGGTCGCGACGCGGAGGACGGAGCGACAGATGCGGATCACGAGGCAGGCCCCAATCACGGCGCCCAGGCCCCCGGCCATGCATTGTCACAGTTGCTGCTGCGGCCTTGGCGGTGGCTGCGGGGCCGCCAGGGCTTCGAGCTGCTCGTCGACCAGGCGGACAGCGCGGCTGACCGCCGTCCAACGGGTGCGAGGCCTGGCTAGGCCCCAGGACACTGCGAAGCACGGCGCGGGCGGCACTCCCGCCGTGTTTTGCAGCTTGGAGAGGATGTCGTCCTTCGGGATGAATGAGGCACCTCGCCTCGCGCATAGCAGCGCGTCCAAGGACAGCCGCGCGGCTCTTGGCGAGCATCACGTAGTGTGGCGCTAGTGGCGTCAACCGTCTTGTAGAGCTTCAGCATGTGGCTTTGCTGTCACCCTTCTCGGACTCTTGGAAGCGAGCGGCCGCAGGCCGCTGGGTTCCGGAGGAGTCCACCGGCGCGCTCGGCAAGCTGTTCTTCGCCTTCGTGTCGTCCCTCGTGGAGCTGGGCCACCGGAAGGCGCTCGTCCAAGAGGACCTCTGGGACACCGCCCAGTGCGTGTTTGCATGAGTCGTTGCCCGGATATGAGGCTGCTTGCTGATTAACGCGCCGCAGGATACCGGGCAGCTTGCACATCCAATCACGCTGGGGCTGAGGCTGCACACCGGTAGCCGACATACAGGCGCACCAGGCAGCTGATTGTCATGTTGCACAGCCGAGCGCCGTGCGCACCACTTTGTGTGATCGAGTGCATCCGATCCACCTCATGCTGGCTGCCCGGCAGTCCCGCGGTGCAAGGGTCTCAGGCACGACCTCGTGCGAGAGGTTGCGCAGCCCGTGTGCCTAAGCCCTGGCTGAAAGTACATGTCTGCCCGTGCAGTCAGGATGAGGCGGCGGCAGTCAGCAGGCGGTTTCAGGACGCTCTGGAGGCGTCGCAGCGTGACTCGGACGCCGCGGCCGGGCGCATCTCGACGGCCATCTGGGCGACGCAGGTGTTTCGACGGTAGCACTCTGCCGGTGCAGCCTTGCACCGTTGCATCACCAATCCCCCTGGGGCGTCACCGCCGCCGCCGCCACCACTGGTCAGGCAATCAATTTGTGCTGCGTGACAACTGGCATGAAGTGCTGGCATCGCCTGTGACCCGTCTTTTCAGAGGCATGGATCCGGGCAGGATTTAAAGTGTGGCGTCTTCAGAAAGCAACACTTTATCTGCCGCCCGTCCGAGGGCATCGAAGACCCTGAAACTAGTCAATTTTGCCCGTCTTTCGGCGTGCAAACCGAGCTTTCCGCGCGGGCGCATCCTCAGGATGCGATGTGAGGACACCTGCCTTGCACTCAAACGTCAGCGCATGTGCAGGGTCGGACATTCGTGGCAATCGGCGTGCTGAAGTTGGTCCACGACATGGTCATGCTGTCGTCGCCCTTCGTCCTGCAGCGTCTGCTCCAGAACCTCCAGGACGGTGGCAGCAGATGTGCGTTTCCAACTGCGCTTGGTTATACTTGCAGCGAGCTGAGCTGTATCATCAAAATCATGCCATAGGAATCATCTTGCTCCGCACATGGTTGATTGTGCCTCATACGTATCGTGGATGACCCTCACATAGGCTACTCACAATTCCGTAGCCAGGCGTCGGGCGTTGCCTGTTGAAAGATGCCCTGCGAAGCATGCACTGCTCGAGTCATGTCATGTGTGCGCAGGGACGGGTCTGTGGTGGGCGATCGTCCTGGCGTGCGTGTCCGCGTTCCAGGCGCTCAGCATCAACGCCTACTTCTTCCGCCTGTTCAGGATCACATGTCAGCTGAAGGTACGGCTGAGAGACACTGTTGCTGACCCTTACTCACCGCTTGACAGAGTGGACCCTGACCAGCGCATCCGTCTGACAATCGCCAGGCCCTGGGCATCGCATGTGGCAGCCTGCTGCTTCTGCTCGCTCGTCGGCACTGGCTTTGCTCGTGTGCAAGCACATCTGCAGGAGTCGCCGGTGCATCAACTGAAAACTGTAGAAAAATTTAGGATACTCACACCGCAGAATACAAGCTTCTCCCTGTACTACTGCGCAGGTGGCGTTCATCGACATGCTGTTCCGGAAGTCGCTGCGGCTGTCGGCGGCAGCACGCGCCGATCACGGGGCGGGAGGAATCGCCAACCTCCAGGCTAATGACTGTACCAAGCTCTACGGCCTCGTCCAGTACCTGCACGTCCTGTGGTCCGGCCCCTTCCAGGTCCGGCAAGCCAGTCGTGTCGCCCTGAGTTTGTTCGGTACCAGGCACTGTCTGGCGGTGCTGATGCACATGGCCGATCTGCACTGTGAAGCTGCGTGCGTGCTGTGATCACGCCCTTCCCGAAAGCCGCAACTTCCTTTCGTAACGCCTTCCCTGACATGGGCTATTTCGCTATCGACGTGGTCGCTGCTTGTGCTCGCAGATCCTGGTGGTTATGGCGCTGCTGACGAGGATCGTCGGCGTGCTGCCCGCGCTGGCGGGTGTAGCCGTGAGCGGCGCTCTGGTGAGCGCTCTGTTGATGCTTTGCACAAACTTGGTTGCAAAGAAAGGCGACAAATTTGCTGAATCTTGCGGATGCAGTCCTCACCGCTCAGCGCCTGACCACTCACAGTGGACGAAGATCTGCCTCAGCGTCATCGCAGTTGTGTTCCGTAGCGAACTCCGCAGGTTCACGCATTTGGCTGCGCCTGTGCGCAGGTGCCGGCGACCAGCGTGGTGGCGAGGGCGCAGGCGCGGGTGCGCAAGAAGCAGATGGAGTGCACCGATCGCCGCGTGAAGCTGACCAGCGAGGTCATCTCGGGTGGGTGCACACAACACGTTGCCGGTCAGGGTGATGGCGCAGGTCACAGGGGGCTCCTGTCAGCAGCTGGCGGCCGGGGCTGAGGTCTTGCCAGCCATGTGGGCCAACGGACGCGTGTCGATGTGGCAAAAGGCATCGCATTTGATGCGGCACATGCCAATGTGAGCGTCGTCCTGAGAGATGCAGGGATGCACGCCATCAAGGTGTACGCGTGGGAAGGCCCATACGTGGAGCGCATCACGGAGCTGCGCAACGAGGAGGTCACCCAGATCAGGCGCGCATTTATTGTGGCCGAGTCTTCAAGCCACAGCTTTGCTGCATCAAATGATATCACCCAGAGGGTCGTTTGGAACAGTGTGACGTGTTAAGATGTTGAGTGCGCAGTCACCATGTGTATGTTGCGCCTTCGTTGGGGCATTTCGATCCCATAGCGATGCAGCTCACGAGCTCGTTGAACGGCTCCATCCGCAGGAAGAAGGCGCTGCTGTCGCTGATCAGCTCGTCCGTGAACCAGGGCGCCACCATCTATGTCGGCATCGTCGTCTTTGGGGTGAGTGACGGCTTTGCCACGTCGCCTCACTCACAGCCGCCAGCAGCAATGTACAGCCAATAGACGCCAAAGTGCAAACAAGTATGTGATGACCCATCCGCTAGCGACTGCTATGATAGAAGCGAGAACCCGCAGTGCGCGATGGCTTTGTTTGCTGTGTCAGTCATCATGTCTGGGCATAACCAACGATCACTTACGCGCCGGATGAGGACATGGTGACGTTAGGAGAGCAGCTGAAATAATTTCAATTTTAGACTGGACACAAACGTGCGCAGGTGTACGTGGCGTGCGGCTACGAGCTGACGGCGGCGGTCGCGTTCCCGTCGCTGGCGTACTTCCAGCTGCTGCGCTTCCCGCTGGTCATGCTGCCCAGCACCATCGAGAACTGCGTCAACGGCCTGATCGCCCTGCGCCGCCTGCAGGCCTTCCTCGAGGTGGGGCCGGTGGACGAAAGCTCTGATTCTAAGGCGTGCTGTGCACCAGGCTTCTTCCTGCAATGCCTTGGCTCATTCTTTCATAAGGTGGCGACTCCGCAGTCGCTGAGATAAGTTCGGTACACGTTAATCTGCCCAGTGCGGTGAGTGCAATTGCCGCTGGACAGGTTGGACACGTGCATCGACTTGTTGATGCTAGTGAGATTATGGCGGTGAGTTCGTACTGTGGGCAACCTCGACCTACTGCTGAGCAGCGTTCTGGGTGTGTGACAGGCAGACGAGATGCACCAGGCCCCGGCGCTGCCGGCGGCCGCGCCCAATGAGCCCGCGGTGAGGCTGTCCCGCGCCAGCTTCGCGTGGGCGCCCGGCGATGCGCCGACGCTGCGCAACGTGTCGCTGGAGGCTCTCGCCGGGCAGGTATAGTCTACTTTCAGTCAACTTATTAAGTTACTATCATGTGAACAATATCAACCTTAACTAGCTAAAGGAGGGCATGTTTGTACGGGCACTCAAACTGTGTCACAGCTCGACAAACTGTGACACAGTTCCCGAAGTGTCGGACCTCCGGAGGTGCTCTGTTTAGATTTCGAGAGATGTGTCACGGTTCGACCACAGATCTACTAGTTTGTGTGATCAACTGCCCAATCTGGACACAGTTGGGCTCCGTCGACACACTTCCTTAGCAGAAAGATATTACGGAGATTTTCTGGAAGATGAACATATAGAATTGATGCCCCCGCAGCTGGTCATGGTCGTGGGCGAGGTGGGCGCCGGCAAGTCATCGCTGCTGGCGGCCATCCTCGGCGAGATGTACCGAGACGCGGTGCGCAATCACTCGGTAGAGGGCTGGTCACGCTTTGCAAGCGCCTTTGGCGGGTCATGATCGAGCAGGATGGTGGGGCTACCCGACTGGCGGGGCTGGCGGGACTACTCGAAGAGTGGTAATCCTCACCAATATCTCGCTGGTCGGGCAGCAGCCAGCGCACTCTGTTCGTTTTTACATAAGATCATGTGATGATGCTCGGAAGCGAAAAGTCAGGAACAGCCGGCCTTGATGCCGGGGCAAGGCACACACATGCATGAGTTTACGAGCACATTGTTGCCATCCTCGAGCATGCACGCTGGCGAAGCCATGCGTTCGTGCAGCCACCTCATTCAGCGGTCATGCCTCTGCAGGGCGAGGTGCTGCTGGCTGGGTCGGTGTCGTACACCAGCCAGAACGCGTGGATCCTGAACTGCTCCCTGCGCGACAACGTCGTCCTGGCTGGCACCTACAGCGAAGCTGCCTACCAGCGGGTCCTGCAGTGCTGCGCTCTGCTGCCAGACATGAAAACCCTGCCGGCAGGTGCGATCCCTCTGCTTCACTATGGAAGCCACTGCCCTTCTGCTGCCAAGCATGTGTGTCCGGCATGCTGCGAACATGCATCGCTGACAGCTGTGGCTGCTGTGGCAGGCGACATGACAGAGATTGGTGAGAAGGTATGGCCGTGTCACGTCGCCTCACAAGAAACGACCTTGGTGACAGCATGCGCTGCCAGCCTTGACGGCTTCATCTGCTAATGCTATGGTGCAGAAGAAATTGCTTGACTCGGGATACGGGTCCATATCGTCGGCGGGTTTTCGTCCTGAAGTCGGCACGTAAAGTCACCACGTGCGTGGACGCCAGGGAGTCAACCTGAGTGGCGGTCAGCAGCAGCGAGTGGCGCTGGCACGCGCGTGCTTCGCCGCGGCGGATGTTGTGCTGCTGGATGACCCCCTGTCCGCCTTGGACGCGCACACGGGCCGCCAGATCATGGACCAGTGCGTACCTGCAGCGGTCTGGTTATGGGTCTCACAGTCAGCGTCCATTGCGCCGTCTTGCTTCGTCCGCTTTGTGCCTCTCTGCAGCCAGGTGCTAGCTGCTTGTGTTTTCGTATAGCTGTAAATGCTGCTTATGAAACAACGACAATCTGCGTGTGCAGGTGCATATGTGGGCTTCTCGGCAAGGCCACACGCATCTTGGTCACACATCAGGTGCCAGCCGCCTTGAGCTGGAATGTACTGACTTGTGCTGTGTCGGTCTGGCTGCCGCTCCGTTCAGAGGTTCATTGCAAAGCCTGCATCAAACCTCTCTCAGATCGTGCTTGATGAAGTGCTGTTGCCCATGCTGTTGACCATGTATTATGGCACTGCCAGCCTACTGTGTGAGATGGCGACCTGATCTAGTCCTGCTCCCGCCGTGTACGACTGCTGCACGTACTGCGCTGCAACAGGTGCAACATCTCAGCCGCGCAGACGTGGTAGTCGTGCTGAAGGGCGGCCGCATTGCCGCCACCGGCACGTACGACAATCTCATCGCAGCTGGACACGATTTCGGCGAGCTCACACACGCCGATGCGCAGGTAGACCCGACAGGGCGGCTGTCCTTGCATCAGCTGAGCACCTCTGTAGGGATGGCAGTGTGCCGAGAGGCCTCTGACGCGCCGCCAGTCTTGCGATCAGCAGGGAGCCATTGCGACATGTCCAGTATATGCTGCAATTCTTGATATCTGCGTATTGCATCTCGAATCTCAGTAGCGGTACACAACAGCAGCCAAGTCCGGTCAAGCTGCGCGCTGCACGTCATGGCGGTGATCACTTGCAGACTGCGTGATGCTTGTGGTGGCAGGAGGCGGACGCGGACGACGAGCCCCTGGCCGAGGAGGCGTTGCGGGATGCGGCGCACGACGGCCTGCTCCCCGCCGCGACGATGCCGGCCCTGCCGGACGACGTGTTGGACAGCGCTGCTTCGGCGGCGCTCGAGCGCAGCGATCGGATGCTTCCCGCGCCTGAAGCACTGGCAGACTTTATGGAGGTGAGCGTGGCTCTGAGCGGAGTTGAGAGCGCTTGCTGCTTGGGATATATGTTTACAGGCTCAAGCAGGTTGAAAGTAGCTGAGCTCACGATAACAAGCTGAATGCTCGAGCAGGGAAGCAGTTTTCAAGAGTAGTTTCCCACTAAGGCTATTCACACGCAGGCACAAGGTCGGCTCGATAGTCCCGCTGAAGTGGAGCTGGTCGACGTATCGGAAGAAGCGGTCGGAGTGCGCTGTCAGGCGTGTCCTCATATCTGTTTTCAAGCAGCCCATTGACCGACGCATCTGGTGCATGTCACCATAGCACTCTTGACTCAATTTTGATGCTGAAGCCTGGGTGTCCAGATTCTGAGAAGACTCGTGCTGCACTGCAGATCACGGTGCAGGGCGAGAATGGCAAGGTCGGCATGCTGACGAGCGACGGGCAGCAGCCGCTCGACAAGCGAAAACCCGCGTTGGAGGACGTGGACCTCAACGACGACTCTGCCGCCGAGCCCGCAGTGGATGTTTCAGACACCGGCAAACTCGTGCAGGCGAGAGTTCCTCAGTATGTTTTCTGCAAGACCCTGCACATGCATCCATACCTGCTTTGCAGATTGATGCCATCCTCGAAGCGATAGTTTTGACATGTTGTGATACTCTTGCAGCGCCGCCTACACCAACAATCGCACTGGACACAGTCCAACATGCAGGTGATGTCTCCAGATCACACTGTGGTGCGCAGGCAGAAGAGCGTGCGGAAGGTCGCGTGGCATCTGACGTCTACCGAGTGTACATCACCAGCTGGGGACCCTGGCTGATGGTCCCCATCGCGGTCATCGTGTTCTTCATCTGCGAGCGCAGCCTGACAGTGCGTCACCGGCATCGACCGTATGCGCAGGCTGACTATGGACCCACATAACTTGCTGTGCTTCCTGCCTCAGCAACCACTCCAGCCCTGCCCGTCACCCTGACCTCACTCACAGGGGGCACATATAACATTTGACCTCTACCTCCCGCGTGCATGTTGACTGTCGTTCTGACCCTACTGTAACCCTGGGACATTTGCCAGAAACCTTTCTGAAACCCGACCCCAACCTCCGAAGCTGACAATGACTGTCACTCTCACCCGCGCGCAGGTGGCCCAGAACTGGTGGCTGTCACGATGGTCCGACGCCACCGCCGCCGCGGACGCCGCCGGCGGGCCGCTGCCCGGGGCCCAATCGCACGCCTTCCTGCGCGCGTACTTCGCGCTGGGCGTCTCGGCGCTGGTCTGCTCGCTGGCCCGCAACTACGCGCTGCTCAACGGCAGCGTCGCCGCCACGCGCCGCCTGCACGCGCGCCTGCTCACGCGGGTGTGTTTGCTGACATCCACTGTGCTGAAGAGCATTTGATTCTCTTTAAATATGGCATAGTTGTCTGTAGTAGACCATTTTCACAGGTATTTGCATGACGGTTCAGACTGCCGACACAATGGCCGCGGACCTGTGCATGCTGATTCGCACGGCATCGATTCGCAGATAGTGCGGCTGCCGATGTCGTTCTTCCACACCACCCCCAGCGGGCGCATCGTCAACCGGTTCACGAAGGACACGGAGGCGCTGGATGTGCAGGTCCCCTCCGCCGTCCAGTCCTTCCTCGTCTGCTCCAGTGCGCCGCTGCCTGCGTGTTGCAAGATTCAAGGTCATTCGCCAGACTAGAATGTATTTTTTGCTTTCTGCCAAACAAAAAGACCAGCGATTTTTGGAAGTAATCATGAATGTTTTCTGTTTCTTAAAAACTTTTAATGTTACTCTAAATCTGTTTTTGGTTGTGTTTCAAGTATTGTTCAATGGGTGTCCAATCAAGCGTGACGGCGCGAACAGCACGTCGCACAGCCTGCACGCCTGACGCCCTGCCCGCTGCGGCGGCTCAGCTGCAATCATCAAGCACCGTGCACTGTTGGTGCCTGGGCTCGGATGGTGTCTTGAGTCGTGCGAGCAAAGGCAGACACGTCGGTTGCCTTGGAAGATGCGAGAATCACTCGCATCGCCGCAATGCTGCGCAGTGACGGTGGTGAGCTCGGTGATCGTCGTGTCCGCCGTGACGCCGCCGGTGTTGCTGGCGATTTTTGCGCTGGCCCTGATCTATCGCCAGATCCAAAAGCGCTATGTCGCCACGTCGCGTGAGCTCAAAAGGTACGCCTGCAACGGTCCGCCGTTTGACTCATGCTTCCTCGACACAGAGTTTATTGCACATGCTTGCGTCGCCCGTCTGTGCATGCCGCCTAACAGCCTGTCCGTTACAGCATTTTGAATCACTTTGAGGGGTCTGCGTTGCATCATGCTTAGTCAACGATCCCCTCTGTCGCTGACGCGTGTGTCGCCGTTACATGATGCAAGTCTTTGTGACTGAGGCCTGACAAGCTCCTGCTCTCCCGGGCAGGCTGGACGCCATTGCCTTCTCGCCGGTGTTTGCGCACTTCACGGAGACGGTGGCGGGCCTGGAGACGCTGCGCGCGTTCCGGCTGCAGGACAGCTTCATAGTGCGCGACCAGGCGATGCTGGAGCAGAGCAACCGCGCGTTTTGGCCCATCCAGTGCGTCAACAGGTGCGTTGCGATGGGCCAATCCTGGCGGTGACAACGAACAGAGCTCGGCCATACCTGAGATAGGACAACTTCTCCATTGCTTCAGTAGCAGCCGTGTCAGGACGGGCTCACTTACACAGCATGAAGTGCAGCTGTCGTGCTGTCGTAACTGCCTGCGTTGTGTCGCAGGTGGCTGTCGGTGCGGCTGGAGATGATTGGAACCAGCATCATCTTCAGCGTCGCCCTGCTTGTGGCCGCCGTGCTCCGCATCGACGCCGGCCTGTCCGGCCTCGCGCTCAGCACCGCTATGGAGCTGACCTCCTACATGAACTGGGCGGTGCGTGCGGAACACTTCCAGGCCCCATGAGCCTTTACCTTGCATTGGCACCATATTGTGTGGTAAACGACAGTACTTGGTGTGCATCTTGCAAGGGGTGTTGTGGAGCGCATATCTGCTGCTGTACTGCAAAGATCCTCGCAGCGCTGTTGCTTTCGGGTTTTGGCCCTCATACAGGCTTTGACGCCCACAGCGGATCAGTGGATCGCCTGTGCGCCTGGTTGTAATCTAATTCATGCTCCATCCCAGTGCAGGTGCGGATGACGGCGGAACTGGAGGTCAACATGAACAGCGTCGAGCGGCTGGTCGACTACTCCGAGCTGCAGCCCGAGGCGCCGCCCGTTATCGAAGCTGCCAGGTAGCCTGCGATGTTGACGCTGGCGATATAACCTCTCCATAACGGCTGCTATCATTTGCAGATGATGTGGCTTCGATGCATGCGATGGACCTTTGCAGGATGAGCGACTCACAGAAGAGGTGACCTCATATGTGTTGCACAGGCCGCCCAAAGGCTGGCCGAGGCAGGGCGCCATCAGCGTGGAGGCTCTGGAAGTGCGGTACCGGGCGGACCAGCCGACCGTGCTGCGAGGCCTCACCTTCCAAGTGTCTGGTGCGCAGTCGCCCACTGTGCGATGATCGTTCCTACTCGCTGGCTCTGCTCGAGCATGCACGGGTGACAGGCTCCATGCAAAGAAGCGGAAGCGTCACGCCTGCTGACACACACGGTCTAGTGAGCCCTCATCAGTAGCAAGTTGATGTTTGCACTTCCCTGGCCGTGGCTTACAGCAGTGTTCCTCATGGATGAGTCTACGCAGTGACCGTGGAAAGTCACCGGACTGTCGCTGTGCGTGTGCTCCGTTCTGCTGGAACGCTGACGCCTGCGCCTGCTCAGGGTCTACAAAGGTGGGCATCGCGGGGCGCACGGGGTGCGGCAAGAGCACGCTGGTGGCGACGCTATTCCGGCTGGTGGAGCCGTGCGGCGGGCGGGTGCTCATCGACGGCGTCGACACCGCGCGCATCGGCCTGCAGGATCTGCGCAGCCGCCTCGCCCTGGTCCCGCAGGTGGGGTGCTGATTGCTTGCCGCACCTTCATGCTGCGGGCAGAACTAGCCCCGCATTTGCGAACTGCACTGCGCCCGCAGTCGCCGCCATCGTCAGGTGCTCTGGCAAGACCATGGCGAGACATATTGTTGAGGCGTGACCTCACGCATCCTCACCCCGAGGCCCACCGCCGTCGTTGAGTCTGCATGAGGCCTCTCGAGATCACGCCATTGCTTCTTCCGCCTCCTGCCCCATGTCTGCCTGAGTAGAGTGTGCTTGCCCGACTCTTCTTCGTCCATTCGGGCGATTAACTGAGGGTTCTTGCATCAGCACCGCCGTCTTGCTGCGCGCAGGACCCCATCATCTTCTCGGGCACGGTGCGCAGCAACCTGGACCCCTTTGGGCGAGCGGCGTCCGACCTGGACGTCTGGGAGGCGCTGCGCCGGGCCAGCCTCAAGGACTTCGTGTCCGGCCTCGAGGTGCCGTTTTTTGTGTGGCTCCGGATACTGCGTGCTCAGCCTTACCACCTGTTGTTCCGAAGCAGGCGGGAATTGCAGCTGACTGCACTGCTGATGTCCAAAATGGCAACTCAGGCGATTTTATTCCCTCCAACATGACCAGAGATTTATCAGCAGATTCGGGATAGAGTCAGGGTCAGGCTTAGGATTGGGGTTGATATTAGGGTCGAGGTTTGAAGGAGATGACTGGCGACGCAGGGCGGTCTGGACGCGCCGGTGGTGGAGGGCGGCAGCAACATGAGCACGGGGCAGCGGCAGCTGCTGTGTATGGCCAGGGCGCTGCTGCAGCGCACCCGCATCCTCGTCCTCGACGAGGCCACGTCCAATGTGCGTGCGACCTGCACGAGCCAGCCCGGCATGGCCACCGCCTGATGTGTATGCGCTGATTAACCATCTGCGCGGTAGTCGTTATGCTCCATCACCTACTCCACTCACCACAGGACGACTACATGAGGACCAGGCACAAGCGCTTTGCTTGCAGACTGCACCGGGTAGCTGCTGAACGGACATCATGTGGCGGCCACGCAGGTGGACAACGCGACGGACGCGGTCATCCAGACGACCATCCGCAGCGCCTTCGCCGAGTGCACGGTTCGCGCTCTCTGTTTCTGCTGCCCTTACCTGGCCTTGAGCCCGAGTGCGGGGCTTCAGCGACATGGGCATCCATGCACTCGTGGGCCCAGCACCGATGCCTCTGGCAGCCGCTGTCCTCACAGACGAATAGTCTACAGCACCCACTTTGCGTTTGCCGATTCTGACATGCTGCCGGCAGGTGCTGACCATCGCCGACTCCGACCGCGTGCTAGTCCTGGACGCCGGGCGCCTGCTCGAGTTCGACACGCCCGCCGCGCTGCTGCAGGTCCGTGCCGCGTCTCAGTGACGCCCTTTGGGTTGCCACCTGCTCGCAGGGTCTCGCCGGTTTTTGCAGTGATATTCTGTGCGACGCGACGGTGTATGCTCTGAGGTTCCCGCTTGTGGAGGCGTTGCACACGTGCCTCTCTTGCCAGACCCCTGTATTGCGGCCAGAGGTTGTGGCTACCGGCAAGGACCGGCTAGGTGCCGACGACGGTAACATCGGTAGCATGTCGTCAGCTGAGGCCACCAAAGTGTCATGCCCGCTTCCTACGCTGCGCAGGACTCCCGGAGCGCGTTCAGCGCGCTCGTTGCCGAGAGCAAGAAGAGGTCGCACAAGAAATGAGGCACTGGACATTGAAAATCCCTGTATACGCTGTAGCGAGCAAGTGTACTGGCAAGTTCCGCTCAAGTGCGAGTCTGCACAGAGGAGTGGCTGGGGTTGCGAGTTGCAATGGCGTGCACCGACAGGGCGGCGTTCTAGTAGCCATGGCATGTAATCAGGAATGATAGCTATGCTCAGCTGGACAACAGCCTGGCAGCACAGCATGTCATTTGACTGGCGCATGGGGTGCAAACAGCGAAACCTGCTCGCTGTCGGCCAGATTATGTATGCAAGCAAAGAGCGCCCAGCGAGGCCGAGCTGCAGAAACATGGGCAGATGGACTTTGACGCACCGCTGCAACTGTGGGGCGCTGAGAGGCAAGCCAGGCTTCGGCCCGACGACAGTGACACGTGGAGGCGTAAACCCCCCAGTCGAAGCTCTCGTTTCCGGCTGCCCGCATCGAAAACTTTTGCGACAGAGGCCCTGCCGCGTGCAAAGCGAAGGCAGCATGTCGATGCCGTGAGAACGGCCGTGCTGCGGTCAGCTGACGGAGGGCTCCTGAAGCATTGATCCACCAAGAGCGATGGCTGCAGCCAGGAGAATACTACTGTGGCTCGTAGCGGTGGCAGCCCCGTTCGCCCACGCCGA
>JAABUX010004782.1_pt1 | contig 16944 bp, 14 predicted proteins | sample 5561851 | NCBI WGS metagenome assembly JAABUX01 (sample SAMN10711883, study PRJNA513361) | rock metagenome | isolation source: Antarctica rocks | place: Antarctica: Victoria Land, Richard Nunatak red sandstone | collected 2016-01-03 | reverse complement strand
AGTACACGTGCGAAAGTGAGTCACAGGAGCCGTGCAGTGACCTAGCGCCGTGAGTACCGTTTACAAGACGTACTCGAGGAATCAGTGGCCCGATTTTACACTGACGGGGGATGGGCAAAAATAGCCAATCTCCGCAAAATCTCCGCAAAATCTCCGGATGGGGCCCATCAGGCTGCGGCGTCTGCGCCAGGGCGCGCTGTAGACGCGTGGCGAGCCGTGCGACCACACGCGCGGCGGGGCTGCGCGGGCGCGCCACCGTGAGTGGCAGGTGCGCTTCCTCTGCCGCCAGGACGTTGCGCGCGTCGAGCGGGATCGTCGCGGCCACGGGTAGCCCCGTGTCGGCCGTCACGCGGGTCGGGCCGTGGCGCAGCAGGCTCCCCCGCCCTTTGTTGAGGACACACCACAGCGGCGGGCCGGCTCCTCGCGCCCCTCTGTCGGCGGGATCGAACCCCCGCAGGTCGAGTCGTTCGGCCAGTGCGCGGACCTGCAAGAGCAGGTCGGAGAGCCCCAGCGGGCTGAGCGCCCCCACCACCAGGACGAGGTCGGCCGCGCGCAGCGCAGCGAGGTGAACTTCGCCGAACTCACGCGGCGGCAACGCGGCGCCCACGTCCACCAGGACCAGGTCGAAAGAGAGACGCAGCCGCGCGAGGAGAGCCGCCAGGTCAGCGGGAGCGAGCGCGACCTCCTGCGCCGGGCCGGGCACGCCACGGATGAGCGTGAAGCCGGCGCGATGGGCGTGCAGGTCGCGCGATCGGCAGGGGGCATCCGGCGGCGCCGGCGTGGTCGCGGCGGAGGCGACGTTGCCGCCGCCCGTGACGCCGAGCAGCGGGCCGAGCGCGCCGCGCGCGCGATCCGCATCGACGAGCACGACCCGCCCGGTCGGGGCCAGGGCACCGGCCAGCGCGGCGGCCAGCGTGGAACGGCCGGGGCTGCCGGTTGGCCCCCACACGGTCACGACGCGACCGGATCCCTCCCATAGTCCCATGTCAGTGCGATGGCGGAACAGGCTGAGCATGTTAGACCCCTCCACCCAGGAAGGTGCGTAGTGCGCTGGCGAGGACGGGGTAGAGCAGGGTCACGCCGATGATGGGCAGGCCGAGCGCCGTGCCCAGCGCGGTGGCGCGCAGCACGGCGTAGGCCAACTCCTCGCGCCGCTTCTCGTCGATCATCGTGCGCACGCTGCCAGCCAGGTCCTTGAACATCGTGGCGGCCCGCTCCAACGGCACCGCGCCGCCCAGCGTCGCCGCGATCAGGCTCATGGCCTCGCGCACCTCCTCGCTGCCGCAGCGGGTGGCAAGCACCTCCAGCGCCTCGGCCATCGGCACGCCGTTGACGTGCAGTTCGCGGGCGAAGGCGACTTCGCGGGTCAGCTCGCCAGGGCGTAGCGCGAGGCGGTCCAAGGCGCGCTCAACGGGGCGTCCACGGACGACGAGCGCGGCCAGCCCATAAAGGAACGTGACCAGTTCGAGGCGCAGCCGCGCCCGGCGCGCGTGGGCCAGGCGACGGAGCGCGAGGAGCGGGAGGTGGTAGCCAGCGAGGAGGGCCAGCGGGAGCAAGACGAGGAGGGCGAGGGGAGCGAGTCCCAGGGCCAGGGGGAGGGCGCCGCCGAGGAGCAGGGCGGCGAGCAGAGCCTTGGCCTGCTGGCGGCGCAGCCAGGCGACCGAGCGCTGGCCGTAGCCGGCGTGCAACAGGAGCCAGCGCAGTGCGGGGATGCCCTCTGTTGCCGGCCGGTGTGCTACCAGCCCCGGCCCGACGGGGCCGCGTGTGTCGCCCACCACGACGCGCCGCAGATCGACCCATAGGGTCACGAGCCGACCGCGACGCGGGCGGGGCAGCACGATGGTGCGCGCCCGCCGGCCGACCCCCGTGCGGATGCGTGTGCCGCTCCCGCCGGATAAGACGGGTGCGGCGAGGACGAGGCCGCCGACCGCGAGGGCGACCAGCAAAGCGAGGGCGAGATGCGCCATCATGTCCATGGCTACACCGCCCGCCCGGCCGCCTCGCGTGCCGCCCGGCGCTGGTGCCAGGTGGCGAGGCGATAGGTCCCCACGCTGCCGCCGGCCACGAGCGCCGCCACGACCCAGCCCAGCGGCGACCCATACGCTGCCGCCACCATGGTTGGGTCGAGCAGGCGCAGCAGCAGGGTGGTCACGAGGGGGAAGGCGACGATGACCAGCGCCGTACCGCGCACCGTGGCGAAGGTGGCGCGCACCTGCAGGCGGAAGGTCAGGTCGAGCCGCGCCAGCGTGGCGATCATCTCCAAGGACTCCGAAAGGTCCGCACCCTCGGCGGTATGCTCCTCCAGGGCGGCGCGCGCCAGGCTGAAGGCGGGGCTACCCAACCGCTCATCGAGGTCAGCGATGATAGCGGTGAAGCCGACCGTGGCCAGGCCGCGCTGGGGGTCGGCGCGGCGCAGCACGGCCTCCAGGGTCTCGGCCAGCGGCGGTTGCGTCGCGCGCGGTAACACCTCGCGTAGGATGCGCAGGGGCGGGAGGCCGGCTGCCGCGGCGCCCGCGATGAGCAGGAGCATCTGCGCGACCTGACGCGCGAGCAGCAGATCACGGCGCTCGGCCCGGTGGCCCAGCCAGGCCCAGGGCAACCAGGCGGCGCCGACGAAGCCGACGAGGGCGAACGCGGGCACGCCAAGCAGCAGGAGGCCGACGATAGCGCCGCCCAGACCGCACAGCAGGCTCACAATGGCGAAGCGGTGGAGTGACCAGTCGTGCAGGTCGGCCAGGGTGAGGCGCCGCCGCACGCGTGCCCGGATGCGCTCGTCCAGGCGCGGGCGCGGCGTGCCGCCCGCGTAGCGCAGCCGCGCTTCGTAGCTGGCGAGCAGGGCCACGGTGTCGAGCGGCGGACGTGGCGGGACCAGCACGAGCAGCACCACGGCGGCGCAGGCGCCGGCCGCTGCCACGGCGAGCAGCGTCCCGAGTACGGGCGCCACGGGGCTGAGGGGATTAAGCGCGGCCATGCCCGCCTCCTCTCTGGCCTCGCGCCAGGGGTAACGCGTCGAGCGCGGGGAGATGGCCGCCCGCCGCCTCGACCCGGTGCCGCAGGGTCTCCGAGACGGCGTAGCGTGTCCGGCACAGCCGCCCCTCCTCCCACACCAGCAGGTCTTGCAGCGACCAGTTCACACCGACGCGCCCGACCACCTCCGCCAGCGCCGTCAGGCGGCGTCCATCCGGCCGCTTCTCCACAACGGCAACCAGATGGACCGCCTGCGCGATCAGCTCGTAGGCTACCTCGGCCGGCTTGTCCGCCAGCATGCACAACAGCACCAGCCGGTTGAGGACCTCGGCCGGTGTGGCGCCGTGGACGGTGGTGATGCTGCCGGCGTGACCCATGCTCATGGCCATCAGCATGTCGAAGGCTTCCGGCCCGCGGCACTCGCCGACCACCACGCGCTCGACGCCCAGACGCAGGCTCTCCTGCACCAGGTCGCGCTGCGTCACCTCACCCGTGTGGGCGGGATCACCCGGCTGCCCCGGCCGGCACTCCAGTTGTACCACCTGGGGACCGAGCAGGAGCTCGTTGGTGGTCTCGATGGTGGCGACGCGGCAGGTCGGTCCCAGCGCACAGAGCAACGCTTGCATCAAGGTTGTTTTGCCCGAGCCCATTGGCCCACCGACCACCACGCTGGCGGCACCGTGGACGTAGAGAGCGGTCAGGTACTCCCAGGCGACCTGGGGCAGCAGATTGCGCGCGACGAGGTCGGCGCCGGAGAGTGGCGCGGGCGGGTGGATGCGGATGGCGATCGACCGGCCGTGCAAGGCGACGGCTTCGTGCAGCAGCGTGATGCGGATGCCGGGTCTCCGCGCCGTGACGCGCCAGTTAACCGCATTTAAGGGATGCTGCTCCGTCGCGATCCAGTGCTCCACGTAGGCGTCAATCTCCGGGGCCGAGAGGGTGAGGTCGAGCCGTTCCAGGCGGCCGTGCTGCTCAACCCACACCGGTAGATTGGGTCCGTTGATGAACACGTCGGTGATGCCGGTGGCCGGCGCGTCCTCGATCAGGGCGGCCAGCAGCCCGTCACTGCGGCGCAGGCGCCCGAAGATGTCGCGGACGGCCGCCTCCTCGGGCAGGATGGGCAGACGTCGCTCCAGGGCGGCGCGGTTGTGCCACTGGACCGCCGGGCGGATCAGCGTCTCGCGGATCTCCGCGTCGCGCGCCTCCTCCGTGAGGTCGGGGTGCGCGTCGAGGGACGCTTGCGCGCGCTCCTCCAGTGCCCCGACCTGCGCCGCCACCGCAGCATAGTACGCCTCGCCCGCGAGCACCGGCGGGCGCGCGTGGCCGCCCTGCGGCGCGGTGATCGTCTCGCGGCGCCGGTGCAGCGCCGAGTCTCTACGCAGGACCACTGCCCCCTCCTTCTAGTGAGATCGCCCCGCCAGTCGGGGGCGATGGTGTCGGTGAGAGCCGGGCAGGGAGGCGCGTGAGCGCCGCGGCGACAACAGCACGCAGGCCCGCGACCAGCCCCACCTGGCGCTCTGGCAGCAGCCCCGGCCGGATGTGGCGCACCACGTCCTCGACCCCGCGCACGAAGCGGGAGCGGCGCGCCACCCCGTCCGGCAGCAAGACCGGCAGCAGCGGCTGGTCGGGGTCGGCCAGGCGCGCCCGCCCCACCAGGTCGCCGTCGTGCGCGACCACCCCCGCGACGGCGATGCCGCCGGCCTCATGGAAGCGGCCCATGATCCGGTGCAGAGGTAGCAGGGCGCGCTCGTCGGCCGGCGCGTGGTTGATGACGAGGCGGCAGCGTTCGGACGCCAGTCCCGACGCGCGGAGGAGGCGGGCGTGACCGCGCGCCACCCGCTCCACCGTGTCAGGCAGCGGCCCCGTTACCACCAGCACCGTGTCGGCGCGGGCAGCCAGCTCCTCGTGCCAGAGGGCGTCGCCGCCGACGCCCAGGTCAAGCACCACGTCGTCGTAGCGTTCGCGCAGCAGGTCGACCAGCGCATGCAGGGTGAGCAGGTCGCCGGCCATGCGCTCACCCCCGTCCGGGGTGGTCACGCCGAGCAGCACGTCGACGGCCGGGCCGCCCTCGCCACGCGGGTATGGGATCAGGGAGGGCGCGAGGTCGAGCCCGCGCACGGCGTCGAGCGCGGCGGCGCGGTACAGCGCCGTGAGATCCGCCTCGGCGCTGTCCGCATGCCGCCCCTCGTCGAGCGTCGCCACAGCCGCCGCGACCTGCGGAGCAGCCACGGCGTGCAGCGCCTCCAGGTCGCGGCCCGGCGGGACGACCAGCCCGAGCGCGTCGTGGAGACTGCCACGGAGCAGGTCAAGGTCGACGAGCGCCACGCGTCGCTCACAGACGACGCCCAGGTAGGCGGCCAGGTTGGCGGCGAGCTGCGTCTTGCCGGTCCCGCCCGCCTCGCCCACGAGGACGATGGTCCCACCCGTCGCGGCGCTGCGCGCGCTGCCCAATGGACCGGCCTGCACGAGCAGGTGCGCGTGCTCCGCGGCCTGCTCGGCGCGCAGCAACAACTCGCCGGGAACGGGCGGCCAGGCGGCGATCCCGACGCAGCCAAGGCGTTCCTGCTGAGCCAGCACGTAGGGCGGGTACGGCGGGCCGGCCAGCAGGTCGTCGGCGCGGCGCAGCGCGGCGTCGACGAGCAGGAGCGTGGGGATGCCGGCGCGGGCGAAGGACGCCACGAGCGCGCTGTCGGCGTGGGGCAGCGTGGCGTGCAGGAGCACGACATCGGGGCGAACGGCGGCGATCTGGCGCTTGAGCGTGCCGGCCGTGGCGGCGATGGCGGCGACGGTGAGCCCCTCGCCCTCCACCGCCGCAGAGGAGGAGGCGTCGGCGACCGGCACGCCCAGGACGACGCGCGGGCCGCTCGTAGGACGTGGGCGACGCGGGTTAGTCGGACGGGACATGATACAGCCTTCGGAACTCACCCTGACCGACGCCGCGCAGGTCGCCGCTCCGGTCGGTCGGCCCGACCAGAGCGAAGGAGAAGGCGGCGTGCTGGCCGCGCAGCCACAGCAGCGTCGCCAACTCGCTCCGTGGGACGACCAGTGTGACGGCAGCGGGGATGGCCTGCACGGCGGCGACTAGCGCGTGCGCGTCGACCGGCTGGACCGTCGCCGTGATATCCGGGCTGACCGGATCGCGCGGCAGGGCCGCCAGCACCTCCACGGCGTCGCCGACAGAGAGGCTCGGCAACGGCTCGGCCAGCGGGCCGACGGGCACGGTGTAGCGGGCATAGCCGCGCGGCAGGGCCGCCGCGTCGACCACCAGGTTATCTCCCCCTGCCCTCGCGAGGCGCTCCCGCGCGAGCGGCTCGTCGGCCAGGATCGGCGCCAGCACGCGGCGGCCCAGCACGCCGGACAGGTCGGTCGCCAGGGCTGGTGTATCGCCGAGCGGCGCGCCGGCCGGGGCGAGCCAGACGCGCACCATGTCGCGCGTGAGCGTCTGGCCCACGCCGATGTCGCGCGTCGCCACGAGCACCACCGTGCCGGGTGGCGCGGCGCCGTGCGCCTGCATCCCCTCCAGTGCAGCAAAGAGCCCGAGGAACACGCCCGCCACGACGAGGGCGGCCACGACACCGCGGCGCGGACGCCTGAGATACGTCATAAAATGTCTCCTCCTGTATGTCGCTTGGTCGTCGTCGTTTAGCGGTACACCGCCTGGGCGCAGGCGTGAAAATGCTGGGGCACGGCCAGCCCCTCGTGCGCGATGACGCCGATGGTGGCGTCGGTCGAGAGGCAGACCGTCGGATAGTGGTAGACGCGGCGCGCGTCCTCGGGATCATGCGCGCCCAGCGCGAGCGTCCAGACACGGGTCGTCGCGAGCGTCGCGGCCACGTCCAGGCGCGGGTGCGCGCCGGTATAGTCGCGCGCCAAGCCCTGCTGTAGCGCCCGGCACGCCTGCCCTGCGGCCGTCGTTCCGCCAGGGTCGCGTGCCAACGCCACCGCGCAGGGCACGGGCGCGCATGAGGGGTCGAGGCACGCCAGCGCGGGCATGCCCGCCACCAGCCCGGTGTCTACGATGCGATGACTCGCGTCGTAGGCGGCGTCCGCCACGAGACGCCCGACCAGAGTATGGTCGGCCCCTTCCTGGATGCCAGCCCAGGCCACGACCCCGAGCAGGACAATCACGTAGAGCGTGACCGCGGCCAAGACGGTGATCGAGCCGCAGGCGGCGTGACGCGACAGGCGGCGCAGGCGCGTGATCGTCATGGCGCCAGTCCCCCATAGGTGCCGGTGCTCTCCTGCGAGAGCGTTGCCCCCAGCGACGCCACGCCGCCGAAGAGGGTGAAGATGAGCGGCTCGTGATAGGTCAGATGCACCGTCACGGTCCCGCTGTAGCCGGCCGGGGGCGGCGCGTCCGCTGCCTGGGCCTGGTCGGCGCGGTGGACGTGCCCCGCGCCCGCGTCGGTGTCAATTGCGACCCATAGGCGATCACCCTGCAGGCCATTGGCTACCCCGACGTTCAGAATCGCATCGTCGACCGCAGGGGTCTCGCCGTTGGCCGCGGCGGCCTGGCGTACGACGGCGCCGGCCACACCGTTGAGTTGCCACCAGCGCACACCCAACACGCAAAGCTGGAGGCAGAGCAATCCCACCGCCAGGAACACCGGCAGCACAAGGGCGAACTCGACCAGGGATTGGCCGCGCGCCGCATGACGCCTCCTCACGGCGCCACCTCCCGGCTCACGAGCAGGTGATAATGTAACGCCACGGTCCGCTCGACGGTGATGGTGATCCGCACGAGCGTCCCCGTCGCCGTATACGCCACGTTGGTGATGGCGCCAGCCGGGTCGGCCAGGGACACCTCCGTTCGCCAGTGGTCGAGGGCCTGACGCGCGGCGGCCAGGCCGACGGCGGTAGCCGCACATGGTCCCGCTGGCGCCTGGGCCGCCGTGAAGGCGGGCGCTGGCGCGGGGACGCCGAGCTCGGCTGAGAAGGGCGTGGCGGCGGGGAGAGGTGCGAGTTGGTCCACGCAGTTGGCCACGCCGCTAGCGGACGTTGCCGGGGAGGCGAAGCGTGCGGCGAAGATCAGCGTTTCGTGGATGCGGTAGGTCAGGGTCGTCGGCCCGGAGGCGACGCCGTCGAGGAGCGGCGCCACGTCGCAGCGAATCGTCGTCGCGGGCAGCGTCCCGGCGAGGGTGGCCGGCGCCCAGACGAGGGCCACGCGCCGGCTGAACGGGTCGACCTCAGCGGGATAGCGTGGGTCGTGCGCGTAAGAGTGGGGCCGCGCGGCAGACCCTGACGGGAAGCACGGAGAGGAGCCGAGCGCACCGGCGTCGAGCAGGGTGTAGTCCGTCGCCGTGACGCTCTCGGGGTAGAGCACCGCGCTACCGCCGTTGCCGAGGTCGTCGATCGTGAGGCGAGCCTCCACCGGGTTCTCGTCCACGGCGGGTAGCAGGTGCAAGGGACGCCCAACCGGCCAGTAGAACGTGCTCGGATCGGGGTTGTGCCCCCAGGGCGAGGCGTAGAGCCGGTCCTCCGCCGCCGGGTCCTCGGCGTGGGCGGAGCGCACCCAGGCGTAGGGCACGACCGTCTGTGCAAGCGTCGCATCGCCGCGCGCCGGAGTGGGCGTCGCCGTTGGCGGCACGGGGGTCGCCGTGTGGGTCGGGGCCGGGATGGCGGTGTCTGTTGGGGCCGCTATCGGTATCTCGGTTGGCGGCGCGGCACGCTGCTTGAGGCAGAAGACGTTGTTGTAGTCGCCGGGGTTGTAGCCTGCCGGGACAAGATCGCTGGGCAGGTGCAGTTGGTCCTTAACTATGTAGATGACGCGCAGTTGCGGCCAGTAGCAGTCGCCGGTACCCGTCGCGCCGGCCGGTAGTCCGGTCCATGTATCGCTCGTCGCGGTGGTGCGATGCGGGCTGCCCGCCACCTCCGCCCCGACCGTGCAGGCGGATAGGTCGGACGTAGACGGACACTGTACCTTATAGAGGTGCATCTCGTACTGCCAGGCCATCGCCCCGCCGTTGGGCGGCTCGACCGCGCCGGACGGAATCACGTCGTAGCGCGCGAGCGTCACGTCCCCCGCCGCTGACGAGACCGTGAGCGTGGTGGCGGGCGGCTCCGGCGTCGAGGGGTTGACGTAGAAGCGGAAACCTTGCCCCTCGCCGAGGTTGTCAGCGCTGCCCTGCCAACCGGCCGGCCCCGTGATGCCGTTGTCCAGCACATAGGAGCCGACGTGGACGAACGTGACGCCGCCGCTGCGCAAGAGGAAGGGCTCGTCGACCTCGACGTGATAGCGATAGGTGTGCCTGCCCAGGGTGTATGCCCCCCGTTCGATGGAAACGGTGCCGGTGTCATCGACACGAACGCCGCCGAGGTCCTGCGAGAACGTGAACGGGCGCGCCTGCCGGGGCCAGCCGTCCTTATAGAACGGGACAGACGGCGGTGTGTCGAGCAAGAAGACGCTGCCGCCTTCGAGGTTGTTGTCCATGCCGCCCTGGATGAAGGTGGTCGCGTCGGAGCCGGGCGCGCACGTCGCAGCGGCGCAGATCGCGGCCGGGTTAGCGTCGAAGTAGAAGCTGGTGTGGGCCGTGACGGTGTTGGAGGCGCCGGTCGAGAAGAGGTTGTAGGCGGCATTGGCCTGCTGGTAACCGATGCCGGAGAGCCAGGTCTCCCAGTGGATCGCGCCGCCGGTGATCGTCTCTGCCGACGGGCGCACGCTGATATTGGCGAAGTACTCGACCAAGGTGCCGTCGGCGAACTGGAATGAGACAGAGAGATAATAGATACCATTCTTCGCTGGGGTCGTCCAGTCAGCGCTGTAGGTGAACAGGGATGTGGTCGGGTGCGACCCACCTTGGTTCTGCTGACAGCCTGTCGCCTTGACGGTATATGGCTGGGTCGCCATGGGAGAAAAGTCGCTTCTGAGGACTTGATAGGACACAACGGTCGGTGGCGTATCATCGACAGGGGCATAGGCGGCGAATGTCAGATGGACAGGCTTGTTGTACCCGAAGGAAAACTGCGGGGAGTAGTAGTCGGCGCTATAGGGGCCGTAACCGGGGTCACCCGGGGCGGCGAGGTTGCCAATCTGGCAGGTCGCAGCGGAAGGAGACACTGCCGACTGTGCAGCCAGCACGGGGCAAGCGCGGGTGGAAGCAACGGCGAGGCACAGGACCAGAGCACGATATAGATGGCGCATCGCTTAGATCCCACTCCTCCAACGCCACAGGCCGCCGATGGCCCCAGAGGTGAACACGAGGTGCGCCGCATGGTCCTCCCAGAGGCGCGTGTACGCATCTCCCTGCATTACGTCGTAGTCCATCGCCCCGCCGAGATGCGCTGGCCCATAGGCATTCGTGTCGACGAGCAGGCGCCACGGGTGCCCATCCTGTGTGCCATAGACGCCGGTGGACAGGGTGCGCGCCGTTGGACTGAAAGCGGCGATCCAGCCACCGTTCCCGCGGATACCCGCAACCATCGTCCCCGGCAGGGGGTCGGGGATGGCCAGGCGCCAGTGGCGGCCTTGGTCGCCGCTGGCGTAGATTCCTTTGTAGCCCGTGAGGTAGAGCGTGCCGTTGACGAGCGTCGGGTCATAGAGGTGCTGGTTGCTCTTCTCCCCGAAATCGGAAGCCAGTGCCCAGGTCCGGCCCGCATCCGTGCTGCGGTAGACGCGGCCATTCACGCGATCGACGGCGTACACCACAGAGGTGTTGCGCGGGTCGATCAGCAGGTCGCACTGCACGTTCTCCCAGCCGTACTGCGGGGTGTCCGAGTAGCGCCACGTCCGCCCTGCATTGTCACTACGCAGCACGCCGATCCCGCTCATACAGGCATAGACACGGTTGTTGTCCACGGGGTCGATAGCGACATCGAGGGCCTGGCCGGGCAACTCCGATGGCCCCGCCTTCAGAACGGCGTCGAGCGCCGGCGTCTTGGCGATGTTGGTGGTGAGGTTCGCCAGACCCGTATACAGAAGAGCCTTTGTGTGAAATACGATGGCGTCGCTCCAGGTGGCGCCGCCGTCGGTGGAGCGCAGGAGTCGATGCTGCCCCGCTGTGCTCAGGCAGAGCGCATCCGTCCCCGTGCAGCCTGCTGCATAGATGATGCGCGGCTGGCGCGGGGCGACCGCCAGGGTGTTAGCCGTGAAGTCGGCGGGCCAGATGTGATGGTCCGTCCAGGGCAGCGTGCCAGACGCCGCCTGCCGCACGATATCGACGTTCGCCGTGCTAACGCGCCGGGTCCAGTGCGCCCCCTGGTCGTGCGAGACCAGCCACATGCTGCCGGCCGGCACGACCGGCGGGTTGGCGAAGGCATAGGTGCTCTTGACCATGACATGACCGCCGGCATAGATCGTCCCGTTGGGCAGAGCCACCAGGGCCGTGACCAGCACGTTCGGCAGCACGGGCTTGCCCCCGTCGAGTGGATTGAACGGGACCGGCGCATGACGCGCCACGCCAAGCGCAGCCGCATGAGGGATAAGCAGGGCGCCGGTCAGGGCGATGATGGTCAGCAGACGACTGGCTGCACGGCCATATGAGACGCGACGTATCACTGCTGTTCCCTTCCTATGCCCGCACCTGTGCTGCCATCCTGAAGCGGTGCGTGGTCGACGACAATGACCTGATCGTGACCGTGGCGGACCCGGATGAACCAGCGCGCATGCGGGAGCCGGAGCAAGGGATCGTGGGCCTGTGCCTGCGCCAGCAGGGCGGCAACCTGACGATTGGAAACGGGCTGCCCCACAGGTATAACCGGTGTTGGGCGATCTTGTATGCGCGGTGGCAGGAGCCCATACCCCATGAGAGAGAGTGCCGCGAGCACCACGGCACCCAGCAGGGAACATGCGATGTATCGCTGCTGTCGGGCTCTGCTCCCCCGGCGCGACGTGGTCCACCCTGCCGTCCGACTCATCTCACTGCCTCCCAGTCTCTCCTTGCGGTTAAACGCGTGGATGTTATGTCACACATCAATCATATCCTGGCACGAGATCTCCTATGGCCCCGGTGTTGGCGCCGTCGGGACCGGCGTGCTGCTGTTGGTCAGAGTGGTCGTCACCCGATCGAACGTATCGACAATGGCAGGCTGCAAGAACTTGAACGCCAGCACGGCGGCCACCGCGACCAGCGCCAGAATGAGCGCATATTCGACCAGAGCTTGCCCCGGTTCGGCGCGCGTGGCCCGCGTGCGCACGCGTGTCAGGATGTGCTGCCCCACGACCAGTCCCGCGACGATGGATTCGTTTATCTTGTCCACTGTGTCCTCCCTACTTCTGTGCAACGAGATGGGCACATTGAGCATCCCCCACCGGCTTCTATCCGGCCCGATGAACTGTGCCCGCGTAGTCCAACCATCACGTCCAACGATACCCGGCGGATCTCCGCAAAATCTCCGGCCGGAGATTTCGCGGAGATTTCGCGGAGAAAAGATAGCCTCAGCCTCCTCCCAGCGGCCATGAGCCTCCCGCGCCGCTCTACGACGCTCCCTCTTTCCCTCCTTCCTGCGCACCACGCCGCCCCGCGCACTGCGGGCGATGCACACATGTCGGGCGATTGGGTATCATGGGACCAGGCGCGCCTGGCCACCACGTCTAAGTAATAGACGCGCTAATACATTGCTATAGCTTTGGATGGGAGCATAGCAGGGAGAAGGAGTCGTGTCAAGGACAGACAGCCCCGCTCATGAGCCTGACCCTCCAGTGGAGGATGTGCCCACGGTCACGCGGATGTTCCGGCGCCTCCTGGAGGCGCGCCCCTCGCCGGACGGTCGCCCCTATAAGCTGTCCGAGATCGCCCAAGCGACGGACTTACCGGTGGCCTATCTGCGCGACTTGCGCAACGGTGGCTTCACCATGCCCACGCTGGACCGCGCCCAGCGTCTGGCCGACTTCTTTGGCGTGGAGCCGCGCTACCTGCTGGGGCAGGAGGAGCGCGTCGAGACGGCGGAGGTGGAGCGGGAGCCGAACGGGCAGTACCGGCTCACCATCCACCTCGAGGCGGAGCAGTTTGGGCCGCTCGACGACATCGCGCATCGCTGGAGTGTCTCACCGGCCGAACTGCTGCGCGCCATCCTCGCCATGGTGCTGGGCGACCTGGAGGCAGTGACGCCGGCGATGCGCCGGGACTCGCGCCTGGGGCTGGTGACGGTGGACGTGGTGGTGCAGGCGCTCATGGTGGTCTACGAGCGGCAACTCACGGCGTATCACGCGGAGGTCCAGCCGGATGACGGAGTCGGCGCGGCGACGCGTGGACGGCGCGGACGCGCAGCAACGGCACCGCAGAGCAGCCGGCCACGACATCGCGCGGCCGAGACCGAGGGGGCGGACGAGACGGGGCCGACCGCTTAGGCCGGCCGGTTCGTCGGCTGGAGGAGAATTTCGGCGATGCTCACGCGCGGCGGTCGGGTGAGCACGTAGAGGATCGCGTCGGCCACGTCCTCGGTGGTCAACGACGCCGGGTTGTGCGCGTCCGACCGCGACGCGCGGCCAGCGGGCTCGACGACGGCGACGCGGATGCCGTGCGGGTCGCCGCGTTGGCGCAGGTTGTCGCATAGCGCCGCCACCTCCAGGGCGACGCGCGCGGAGGCGAGGCCGCCGACCCCGGCGCGTAAGACGTGGCCGGCGACCGGGGCAACCACGACAATGTCGCCGCCGCCCTGGCGCTCCATCTGGGGCAAGGCGGCGATGGCGACGTGCAGTAGGCCGCGCACGGCGGGATGGGGCTGGCCCAGACGTGGCCGGGCCGTCGCCCCCTCGGTTGGGAGGACGGCCGTTGCATCATAGCCGCCGGCGACGACAAGGATGTCGAGGCGGCCCCATTCTTCAACAACGCGGCGGACTAGGGTGCGTGCCCGCGCCCGCGTCCCGAGGTCGGCGGGGAATGAAAGGATCTGGCCACCCGCGCCCCGGATCTGCGCGGCCAGGGCGTCGACGTGGGCGGACGCGGAGGGTGACACCGTGAGCGCGACACGCGCCCCTTCGTCGACGAGCAACCGTGCGGTCGCGACGCTGATCGTGGAGAGCGTCCCTGTGATGAGAGCGACCCTCCCGGTGAGCGGCGTGCTGGCATTGCTGGCAGACCGATCTCTCCCTCTCATACATCCTCTCCCGCGCTACGTGAGGCCCATGATGGGTTGTCTGCTCCCCCGGCTGCCCATTCCATGGTCCCCTGTCTCTTGTATCGACGGCAGAGGCGCTCACCTTTAGACGGTGCAATCATGCGATGACCAGCAGGACAAGGCATCCTCCCTGTCATCGAAGCCACACCAGAGGTCGTGATCCGGGGCGGCGATCATCCGGCGCATGGGGTGGAGCAGATCGTCGAGCGCGCATGGCTTGGTCAGGATCGCGGCGCCGTCGCGATGGAGGGCGGCGGCGTGATCCCCCACCTGATCCCTATTCTGTACTGACGCGCGTCGTGGTGTATCTCGCGCGACATCGTCGGCGCGGGCTGCGTGGGCCCTGACGTGTGCTTCAGCACCACTACGGCCACCATCCCATCGGTAGAGAAGCGGTCGCCGCCGTCGTTGACGGCGGTGGTGGTCGGGCCCATGCCGGGTTCCATCACGACGGCTGTGACGAGGCCGGCCTGGCGCAGGAGGTCGACGATCAGGGTGCGCTCGGCGTCGAGGTCCCCGTCGATCTTTATCGTCCCTTTGGGTAGGCCCTTCTTGTCGCGCAGCACTTTGATGGCGATGTCACGCGAGGCGTCGCCGACGAACAGGTCCAGGCCCGTCTTAAGGGCTTATCAAGGAACAACGTATCCACTTTTCGCGCCTGTTCACGGGTAAACAGGGCACAAGAGTGACTACGTTATTCTCTGGCGGCCCCTTACTGTCGCGCCACACTGCCATGCTCGTGCTCGACCTGACGCCAGCCGATCGTGACGAAGGCGGCGATGATGGCGCGCTGCGTGCCCTCGATGGCGATGGGATCGCCCAGGATCTTTTTTGTGAGGTTGGCATAGGTGCGCGCGGGCAGGCCATTCCAGTCCGACGCGGCGTGCGGGGTCGGCACGCTGGCCCCCGCGTGGGACATCGCGGCGGTGGCGGGGATGGAGCGCGGCGCGTATGTCGCCGTCGCGGTCGTGGCGATGACGCCTGATCGGGAGGCAAGCGTCCCACCGGGGACAGCGGTGATCACCGTGAGGGACAGGGTAAGTGCGGGCAGAGTCAGGCAGGTACGCATGAATATCCTCCTACGACCTACACGATTGGTGCGCATGGCACGACGGGAGTGCGGTGGGCCGATCCGTGGGCGCGCCGTGTGCGGCGGCATCTGCGTCGGGGTACGGCACCCCTCAACGACATGTGCAGCGATGCCCGTGGGGTGGCAGGTGTGGTCGGCAAGGGAATAGACGTGATGACACACGGAGTCTGAGCTAGTGCTCCAATCGTAGACCATGGAGGCCGGAGCTGTCACGACATGGTCGTGGAGACGGCTATCATAAGCTCCTGATCTCAGCCAGCCGGGTCATCGGCCGCCGACGGGGAAGTGATGAGGCCAAGCAGGACGGGCCATGGTTCGTGCAGTGCGGGACAACAGTGCGCATGCAGATGCATGTAGCGTGGTGCTGAGAAGACGTTCAGCATGACGCAGGCAACAGCATCTATACATGAGCAAGCAACGGTGATCCACATCGAGCGCTACAGAGAGCATATCCCGGCGAGAAAGAATCAGTCAGAGTCGCACATACCCCGGTCGGAGAAGTGGTCATACATGATTGAGCGGCAAAGAATACACGAACAACAAAATAAAAGAAAATGGGAAGAACGTCAGGGCGCGTGTCATGATCCGGAGAATGCCCTTTTACCAGAGATGGAGACCCATTTAGACGCCTCTGTCGTGACATGTAATCGTTGGCTCCGCATGGACCACTTTTGGGCCCGATCGTTGGCTCCGCATGGACCTCCGCAATTTCTCCGCACAATCTCCGGATGACGCCGCCACGCTGAGACCAACGCGCTATCCGCGCAGGGACTAAGGAGGGTTTAGCGCCGCCCCGCCCGATGTCTGGTTCCCGATCCCATCCGCTCGCCTGGCCTAACCACATCCTGGTGGCCCTCTGCGCGCCCTGACCGCGCCCCTCCATGCGCACCCATCCGGAGATTTTGCGGGGGGTTCCTCCCCCGTCAGGCCAACTGCACGCCTCATCCGGAGATTTTGCGGAGATTCCCCTGCTAACGTGAAGGCGTCTGGTTCGAGGCTACACCATCACAAGAGCCTCCGGTGATGCCGGGTCCCACCGCAACGTCCCGGCTGGCGAGCGTCGGAGACCGCCATCTCTGGTCCGACTGGTCACGCGATCCCACCATGAGCGGATCGCCACACGGCCCACGGTCACGAGGGAGAGGCTGGCCGGCCCATCACGCGTCAGTACACGCCCACGTCGGCGTTTGAACGCGCGCGAGGAGCCGCTGGCCGTTGCCCTCTCGTCGACATGTGGGACAGCATCGGGGTACCGTGCGCGCATGGCCGCATCGTCACAGGCTGTGCGCAGCGCATCACCCCAAGAATGGCACGCGGACGACACATTGGCCACACGACGAGGAAGGAGGTCGAGGATCGCCATCACGTTTACCGTATCGCATCATGCTGAGTCCACCATCACGTATCGCGTCTATCGCTGAGGAGGAGATTTCGCCTATGGCATCCGATCATGTCATCGCCCTGTCCCATCTCGTCGCTGTCGGCCTCGGCCTGGCGCTCGTCGCCTCCGCCGGTCGGAGCCTTGCCCGCCGTCCGCACACCCGCGTACGCACGGAGGATGTCGTGCCACGCAGGCAACGCCTCCGCACGCTCGCCCGGCTCCTCGGCCGCCTCCTGCGCGGCACGGCCTGGCTCGCGGTGACCGTCGCCCTTGCCGTGGTTGCCCCCATCGGGCTGCTCTGCGCGAACCAGCGGTATCCCCTGGTCGCACCGGTCCTCGCGCCCTTCGAGGCGCGACTGGCGGCGCTCGGCCACCGCACCGCCCACGCGCGCTGCTTCCCGCTGCTCGCCTGGCACGTCTGGCTGGTGCGCTGCGCCGGCTGCCATCGCCG
>JAABUX010004781.1_pt1 | contig 16948 bp, 14 predicted proteins | sample 5561851 | NCBI WGS metagenome assembly JAABUX01 (sample SAMN10711883, study PRJNA513361) | rock metagenome | isolation source: Antarctica rocks | place: Antarctica: Victoria Land, Richard Nunatak red sandstone | collected 2016-01-03 | reverse complement strand
ACGGCGGCGCGCAGCCCACGCTACGAAGCCTTCGCTACGCTTGCCTACGGCGCTAGCAGGTCCATCGGGAGCTTCAGGTTCCGTGGCCGGCTCGGCTGCCGGAAAGCGCCCCAACGCCGCTATCGTCCAGGGGACTAGGACGCCGCCCTCTCACGGCGGAAACCCGGGTTCGAATCCCGGTAGCGGTACTTCCGAACCCCCGAGTTTTCGGGGGTTTCGTCGTTCTGAGGGTCGTGCGCCACAGCGTGCGCCACAGTCGGTATCGACTTAGGAGGGTTTAGGTAGGCGTCCAGGCGCTGTCGTGCGGCGTCTTCGCCGCCAGGAACGAGGTGCCCGTAGCGGTTCCAGGTCTGGCGGACGTCGCCGTGGCCGGCCCAGGCCGAGATCTGCTTCCAGTCGAGGCCGGCGGCGATGAAGTAGGAGATCGCGCAGTGGCGGGCCTCGTGCGGTGTGATCGGTTCGAGGCCGGCTTCCTTCCACGCTTTGTTCGCGCGGGCGCGGATGGTGGAGGCGAAGAACGCCTCGGTCGCTGTGCGGCCGAAGACGAGGTCTGCGCTGCTTCGGGTGGTCCGCTGCTGGTGGGCCTTCAGTTCCCGGCGGACAACGAATGCCATCGGGACCGCGCGGCGACCGGCGCCGGTCTTGACGTCGATCGGACCCTTGACCGGATCCCAAGAGCGCTCGACCCGAATCACGCCGGCGTCGAAGTCGATGTTTGTCCACTGCAGGCCACGCAGCTCGCCGCGGCGGAGCCCGCAAAAGAGGGCAACGGCCCAGAGCGCCTTCTCGCCATCAGGGAGCGCGGCAAGCAGCTCGTGCGCGACCTCGGGTGGCTCGATCCGGTCGCGGCGGCCACGAATCGCAGGAAGGTCGAGGTTCTCGGTCGGGTCGAGAGCGACCTCGTCGCGGCGGATCGCGCGCCGGTAGATCACGCGGAGCGGGTCGAGGATGTTGGTAATCGTCGAGGGGGAGAGGCCCTGGCTGCGGAGCCCGTCGACGAAATCCTGCACGTCTCGGCGCTGGAGCTCCGAGAGCTTCCAACCGCCGAGAGCGGGGATCACGTAAGTGTGGAGCAGCTGCTCGTAGCCGCGAGCGGTTGACGGCTTGTACGGCTTACCGGCTCGGTCGAGAAACGTCCCGTCGTGCACGCCGGCGATGAGGACCTCGGCGGCCTCAGCGATCGTCTTGGCCGTGGGCGGCCGCATCGTGCCGCGGCGCAGAGCGACCTGGGCGTCCTGCCGCCAGAGCTTCGCTGCGCTCAGCGTGGGGAAGGTGCGCCAGACCTGGCGGGCGGTGCGGGTGTCGTACGCCTGGGCCTGATAGCTCGGAGTGCAGTTGCACCGTCCTCCGTCGCGCGACTTGCAGTTGCGAGCGTGACGAGTGCGGATTCCTGTAGCCATGACGGCGACTGATGCTAGGCCCGCGGACGCCTGAAAACCGACTCGGCGTTCTCGTTCGCCCAGCGCTCCAGCTCCGCAAGCGGGACCAGGCGCAGCTTGCCACGCCGGATCAGTCGGAGCTCGGGTTGGACGTGGCGCTCGAAGGAGTCGATCGACATGCCCAGCGACATCGCCGCCTCCTGGCGGCTCAACGCGACCCGAGGGACATGCATCGGTGAAGCGCTCACGCTCCAAATCCTAGCGCTAATCGTTCTAATAGCGCTAGTATCGAGATTCTGACCTCTGATGGCCCGCTCTGTCCCCTGGTGTCCCGTGGTTGACCCGGTAGCCGACGCCTCGACCGATCCGTGGATGATCGTCGCGGAGTTCGCCGAAGCCATGCGCGTGCGGCCTGTGACGGTGCGTTCGTGGATCACGAAGGGCCAGCTAAGGGCGACGCGGGCGGGACAGCGGAAGTGGCTGGTTCGCAGTTCTGAGCTGACGCGGATGCTGGAGCAGGGCGGCGGGCCGAGCGCCGTTCCCACGCCGCCGACTCCGCTGCCGGTTGAGCGTCCGGACCCGGACGACTACCCGCCAGAGGTGTGGGACCAGTTGGGCGAGGAGGCCGCCCAGGATGAGCGGGAGCAGCGTGACCAGGGCTACGCATTCGCCGAGTACGAGTGGGAGATCGCGCTCGAGCAGAGCCGAATGGCGCCGCCCGATGCCCGCTTCTGCAGCCGGATTCGCCACGTCGCCCAGGCCGCGGCGGGCCGCGCCGCCGCGATCAGGGAGAGGATGGACGACCCCGAGGTCGCGTGGCAGCCGATTCCGAACTCGGCCGGCACGACGCTCTCCTACGAGCTCCGCCCCGGCGGCAACCGGCCAGGGCCGAAGGACGCCTGGGATCGCGTCGATCGTGTCGTGGCTCGTCTCGGGGCGGCGATGGAGTGCACCTCCGCAGGCGCAGTCGCGGGCGCGCTCACCGACCTCGCGAGCGCGTTGAGTGATGTTGCGGATGCGATCGAGAAGCGGCCTGTGCCGTCGCCGGAACCGAACGAGCGTGGCTGGCGGGCTGACCCGTAGCTACAGAGTGAACTGCAGAGCAAACTACAGAGTTGGGCTCTGTAGTTGGGACCGCCCCCACCCCCGCCGCCATTGGGGATCTAACGCTCTGGTGCGCTCGACTACCCGCCCCCCACATGCAAACCAAGATGGGTAGGGTTCGGGTAGTCGAGCGCACTTTGCTTGATGTGGAGGCGGCGGGGGCGGACGGGGTTCTGGGCGCAGGCGGGACTGATCTGGGGGGGGGGAGTTGACTTGATGGCCTGGGTTGATGCAGACGGGGCTACGAAGCGGGTCTCGGCGTTCGGATGAGGTAGTCGTCACCGGGGACCTCGAACGTTCTCTTGTACTCGGCGTCGGTGAACAGCTCGGTGTTCTTCTTGACCACGTGTTGATGACGACGACCGGCGAGAGGGTCAGGCAGCGGGAGGCTTGCGGCCGGGCTGCGGCGGCTGTGCGCGCCGGCGGCGCCGCGGCCTCGGGACGATCACGACGTCGGCGTCGAGCGCGTCAGCCATCGCCACGAGCGTCCGTAGCTCCGGGTTCGCCGACGCCGTGAGGAGCCGGCGGACGCTCGCCGGGTTCTTCCCGATCTCACGCGCCAGCTCAGCCTTCGTCATCCCGTGGCGCGTTCGCAGGGACTCGAGTTCGTTGATGACCGCGTCGATCGCGTTGATCTCCCTCGTGGCCTTCTCGAACTCGGCCCGGAACTCGGGGTCCTCAAGACGGCTTTCGAGACCTCGGTCGTGGAAGCTCTTGGTCACGTTTCGGGTGTCGGGCGCCTCCACCTGGCCTACAGGCGTAACATACATGTTACGGGTAGAAAAGACGCCGGGGGAGCGATATTGGCGCGCTGTGCGGCAAGCCCGCCGCGCCGGCATCCGGGGATCAGCGGTTCGTCGGATGCGCAGGAGACCTGTCCGCACCAGTCGGCAGCATGTGGCCGTGGCAAAGCGTGAAGCCGAACAGCAGCACGGCCTGACCAGTCGGGTCTACGTGCCGATTCTCCGGGAGCTAGTTCGCCGCTTTCGCGAGCCCAACGGACAGCGTGTCGTCTTCACGGTCCGCGACGTTCGGCAAGTTGCCGCCGATCTCGGGATCGAGATCGGCAATGCTCCGGATCTCGTCTACAGGATGCGGGCCCGGACCCGACTGCCAGACGACATCCTCGACATGGGCTTCACGATCCTACGCGGGGTCGGCCGAGGGCGCTACGCGCTCGAGATCGGCGGTGAGGCAGTCATTCGATTGCCCGAGCACGAGGTTCTCAGTCATAACGACCAGACGCCGCTCCCAGTTCGTCGGCTGCTCCCGGAGAACCTGGTTGAGCTCGACGAACAAGGCTTGCTCACGGTGGTCGGCTACTGCAAACTCCTCGATCACTTCACGGGGCTGACGGTCTACCGTCTGCGCTCACACGTCCGCAGGTCCGTCCCCAACATCGGGCAAGCGGAGCTCGATGAGATCGACGTGGGCGTAGCGCTCCGTGATGACGACACGCCGGTGGTGTTCCCGATGGAGGCCAAGGCTGCTGACGAGGTCATCAACCGCGTCCAGGTGGCCACAGCCGTCGCCTACTGCCAAACCTACTTCCCGGGTCACGAGATCCGGCCAATCGTCGTCAAGCTCACGTACGACGGCATCCTCCACTTCCTCGAGTTCAGGCCGACGACGGCTCTAGCTGGTCTGCGCATCATCCATTCCTGCGGTTATCAGCTGAACTTGTCCAGGAAGCAGCGTGACCTAATCCGCGCTACCAAGGCTGCCTTAGCTGCAGCGACGGTGCCGGAGCCGCACATCGACTTCACGCCGTCAGGGCAGGCAGAATGACCGCACCGGTCTGCATCGATCTGTTCTGCGGCTGTGGTGGGCTCTCAACCGGCCTTTTGGATGCCGGAGTTGACGTGCGCCTTGGTGTCGACTTCGACGGACCAAGCATCGCTACCTTTGACCTGAATCACAAATCGCGTGGGTCGAAGTCTCTCCACGTCGACGTCAGGACGCTCAGGGGCGAGGACTTGATCGCGCATTCAGGCGAACGTGTAGACCTGCTTGTTGGCGGTCCCCCTTGCCAGCCGTTTAGCGTTGCTGGTAAACAACAGGCTCTTGCGGATAGCCGCGGCGACTTGATTTTCCAGTTCGTTCGCTTGCTTGACGAGACGGAAGCCTCGGCTTTCATCTTCGAGAACGTTCCGAACCTCGCCAGCGTTGCAAGCGGCGAGATCTTGGCTCAACTGCTGGGTGGGTTTCGCAGCATCGGCTACTCAGCGACCGCCAAGGTTCTCCTAGCCGCGGATTACGGTGTGCCGCAGATGCGCAAGCGTCTGTTCATCGTCGGTAGCCGCGACCAACGTGTTATTTCGTTCCCACCGAGTCCGAGTCACGTTCCAGAAGTCGCGGGTCAGCTGACCTACGGACATCCCTACGTCACGGCCAGCGACGCACTCGACGATCTGCCAGATGTCCTGCATCCGGAGGCCGAAGAGGTCGCTAATCACGAGCCGACGTTCCATACCGACGACATGCTCGCGGCCTTTGCCGATTTGCCCCCTGGCAAGCGCGAGCCAAAGTCTCGGCATGATCGACTGCATCCAGATCGACCGGGCTATACGTTGCGAGCTGGCACCGGCAATTTCTCTCCGCTGCGTCCGGTGCATCATCGCTACGACCGTGTCCTGTCTGTCCGAGAGTGCGCACGGCTTCAATCCTTCACGGATGACTTCCACTGGCCGGACGATCAAGCCCGGCTGCAGCAGTACAGGCAAGTCGGTAATGCTGTGCCGCCACTCCTCGCGAAGGCAGTGGGAGAGCACGTCGCCAAGTTCATGAATTGGGAACTCGAGCCGGATCGGTTCGCGATAGCGGGACCGCCAAGCCACGAAAAGCTGACGCTAGCCGAGAGGCTGGAGCGGCGCGCGAAGTACATGAGGGGTGGTGCATCTGGTGCCCGTGCCGTACAACTTGCCTCGTGACGGACACGCGCACACCGGAGCAACGGCGCCGGATCATGGCATCAGTCCGTAGCAGCCACACGACTCCTGAAATCCGGCTCCGTAAGGCACTCTGCGCCGCGGGCATCCGTGGCTGGCGATGCCATTACAACCGAGCGGTCAGCAAGCCCGATCTGGCGTGGCCGGCGCTTCGTGTCGCCGTTTTTGTCGACGGGGCTTTCTGGCACGGCCATCCCTCGCGGCACCGCTCGGGACGTTCAGGCGACTACTGGGACCTGAAGATCGCCCGCAACATCGAGCGCGACCGAGAGATCGATGCGATCCTGTGTGCGGCGGGATGGGATGTCATCCGAGTTTGGGACTTTGAGGTCCGAATAGAACTCGCGACGGTGGTCGATCGGATCCGCGCCAACCTCGCTCCACGCGCCATCGGGGATGCGACATGGCACCGCACAGTCCGGGCTCCGGACGCCCGTTAGAACCCGCGAGAACTGTTTTGCGCTACCGCGGTCAAAGGGCAGCTATCGGTCGGACCGGCATCGGATCTGCAGCGATGGGCCAGGCGACGCGTAGCACCCTAACGTCCCGGCTCTCAGCACCGGCGGCACGCTGTGTCAGAGTCGAACGGCGCTGAACGACTTCGAGGACGATGAAGCTCCGTGTTGATCCGTGGGATCCCGAGTACGGCGGCTCGATCGAGTTCGAGCCGGACATGGGCCCACCGCCAGGTCTTGAGCTTGCCGTCGAGGTAGACGGGGCATGGAATCCCGTGCCGCCCCCGGCCGCGCGGTCGAACCTCTGTTGTGCATTCATTGACGGTGTACGACGGATAGACGTGCGCCTCTTCGCTGAGGAGGGCGCCGCCGCCGCGCCGGCTCTTGCGGGCTCGTGGGCGGTCGGCGTCGCCTGGTCTTCGCTGCCCCCGCAGATCGCGGATGTTCGGCTCGGGCGCGAGCTTGTTGTCGGCGGCGGATTGTCAGCCGATCCGCTGGACATCGAAATCGGTCAGCGCCGCGTCAGGTTCCAACCACGCGCGGTTAGCGGCGTGACCCCGCTTGAGCCGATCCAGGGGCTGCAGAACGCGATGCGTGAGGCTGAGGCAACGCTTGCGCAGGACGTCTTGTCCGGCGGCGAGGCGGAGCTGGTCGTGTCCGACGGGCCGTTGACCTACTTCGCCTCCGGTCCGGCGATCGGGCTCATCAAGCGCCAGTCGCGCGCCTACCTCGACGGCGACCACGCCCAGGTGCTCGGACGGCTCCAGGCGGGCGCACGGACGCCGATCTTCAAGTTCGGCGAGCAGCGGCTCGAGCGCTACTCCTGGTACCTGTGCCTCGCGCCTAGGCGAGCGATCGATGGCGCGATGGCCGGGCTTGTCCGCCTCGAGGTGCTGACCAACGGCGGAATCGACCATGCCCGCGAGCTTGCTGACCTGACCAGCGCGGTGCTGCCGAAGTTCGCCCCAACCCCGGGTCGCGACCCGCGGGCGCCGCAGAACCTCTATCCCGTCAGTGCGCTCGAGGCTAGGTTGCGCCACCGGTTGGGCGATCCCGCCTTGATCAGGCGAGCTCTGGAAACGGCAATTCATGCGGAGGTGTTGAGTGGACGGTGAGATGTCGCGGGTCGGGCGGGTGCTCGGCACCGAGGACTCGACACCCCTTGAGTTCTGGGTCGGAATCGAAGACGGCACGTACCTCCAGCTTGACGACGTCGTCATGGTCCAAACCGACGTCCCCGGTGCCGGGCAGCTGCGGATCAGCGGTCTCATCGACATGGTTCGCGCGCGCCACGAAGGAAGCCGCTTCGACACCGACGTGTTCCTGGCGGACCAGGGTCTGCTCCCAGTTGAGACCGCGCGCGCCGCCCACGTCGTGAGCACGCGATTCGAACCTGAGCTTTACGTGCCGCCCCGGCCAGGGGATGCGGTCATGCGCACGACGGGCAAGGCGCGCGACGAGGCGCTCTACTTCGACACGATGGAGGAGAAGCTCGTCGCGGGGCTCGCCCGTGACGAGCTTCCGGTCTACATCGACCTCTCGTTCCTCGACGGTCGTCGGGGCGCGCACGTGAACATCTCTGGGGTGTCCGGCGTCGCTACGAAGACTACGTACGCAAGCTTCCTGCTCTACGGCTTGTTCCACAGTGACGTCCTCGGTAATGAAGCAGCGAACACGAAGGCGCTGATCTTCAACGTCAAGGGTGAGGATCTCTTGTTTCTCGACAAGCCGAACGTGCGTCTATCCGACGAGCACCGGGCCGACTACGCCGCGCTTGGGCTCGCGGCTGGACCATTCGAGTCGGTGGGCCTGTGGGCGCCGGTCAAGCGGGGCTCGACGGTCGCGGTGCCCGACACGGGCAGCCGGCAGACGGGCGTGACCTCGTACTTCTGGACCGTGCGCGACGTTGTCTGCGATCGTCTCTTGCGGTTCCTGTTCGCCGAGGAAGGCGACGAGCGTAGCCAGATCGCCGACCTGGTCGCGCGTGTCGAACAGCAGCTCGAGCGCTTCGCCGAAGACGTCCGGGACTTCCCCGCCTCGGTCAGGCTGCCCGACGCGCTCGGAACCCCCTCGGTGATTCATTCGTTCGACGATCTCTGTGAGCTGATCGCAGGGCACCTCGAGGACGACACCTCCAACTGGCGGGGATACATCGCCGCCGGCACAGTGAACGCGTTCCTACGCCGGCTCGACAGCGCCCGCTTCCACTGCGGGCACCTGATCCGTGGCAAGGACGCCGCCGACGTCGACAAACACCGGATCGACTGGCAGTCGAATCAGGTCAGCGTCATCGATATCCACAACCTCCATGACCGCGCTAAGCGGTTCGTCGTCGGAGTCGTGGTCAAGAAGCTGTTCGAGCAGAAGGAGGCGGCTGGCAGCGCCCGGCCGCTTGTGTTCCTGGTGCTCGACGAGCTCAACAAGTACGCGCCGCGGGAGGGGTGGAGCCCACTCAAAGAGGTGTTGCTCGACATCGCCGAGCGCGGCCGCTCACTGGGACTGATCCTGATCGGCGCCCAGCAGACAGCATCGGAGGTCGAGCGCCGCGTCGTCGCCAATAGCGCCATCCGCGTCGTCGGACGCCTCGACACGGCTGAGGCCGAACGCGCCGAGTACCGGTTCCTTTCGTCGGTGGCCCGCCAGCGCGCGGCGATCCTTAAGCCGGGGTCGATGATCCTCGCGCAGCCACAAATCCCGGTACCGCTCCAGATTCGCTTCCCGTTTCCGGCGTGGGCAACCCGCTCAAGCGAGGTCGCCGAGGCACCCGGAACCGACCCATTCGCGAGGTTCGAGCGGTGAGGCTCATGCATACGGCCGACTGGCACGTCGGCAAGACGCTTTACCGTCGCCAGCGGCTGGACGAGGTCGCAACCGTTCTCGATGAGGTCGTCACGATCGCGCACAACCAGGAGGTGGACCTGGCGATTGTCTGCGGCGACATCTTCGACCAGTTCGCCCCCTCCGCTGAAGCCGAGCGGATCGTTTACAAGACGCTCGTCGAGCTGCGCGCCACCGGCTGCGCTGTGGTGGTGATCCCCGGCAACCACGACAACGCGCGGCGCTTCTCGGCGATAGAGCGGCTGTCTGAGGCGGCCGGGATCCAGATCGTGCCGACGGTCCGCCGACCGTCCGCCGGCGGGATGCTCGAAATCTCCTCCCGCGACGGATCGCAGGTCGCGCAGGTGGCGGCGCTGCCCTGGGTGCCCGAGAAGCAGCTGTTCGGTGCTGCCGAGATGCTCGGTCTCGAGGAGGATCCGAACACCGCATACGCCCAAGGTCTGGCCCAGCTGCTCTCGGCGCTCTGCGCCGAGTTCGAGCCAGGGAAGATTCACCTGCTGGCCGCCCACCTCTTCGTCGCGGGCGCCACGGTGGGTGGGGGCGAGCGGACCTTCACGGTGGGGGACCTGTTCGCGGTGACACCCCAAGCGCTGCCCGCGACCCCACAGTACGTAGCGTTGGGCCACGTGCACAAGCCGCAGGCCGTGACAGCCGCTGGGGCGCCGACCCGATACGCGGGCTCGCTTCTACAGCTCGACTTCGGCGAGCGCGAGCAGCAGAAGAGCGTCGTACTCGTCGAGGCCGAACCGGGGCTCCCGGCGCAGGTAAGCCCGATCCCGCTTCACGGGGGCAGCGCACTGCTCGATCTCGAGGGCACGCTCGACGAGCTGCACGAGATGGATCTCGACCCCGATGCGTGGGTGCGGGTGATACTGAGTTGCGACGGCCCGGCGCCCGGGCTGGCCGACAAGGTCCGTGAGGTGATCCCGCGCGCGCTCGACGTCCGTCTCGACTATGAGCGCGAGGAGTCGACACGGGAGCCCGGCGACACCCGTCGGCTTGAGCCGCGCGAGTTGTTCGCACAGTACTACCGCAGCCGTTACGGAGCGGACGCCGGCGAGCCGGTCATGAAGCTGTTCGACGAGCTGTTCGAAGAGGTCACTGGTGCGGCCGCTTAGCCTGACGATCGAGGGCTTCACCGCCTTCCGCGATCGCCAAGAGATCGACTTCGCGCCGCTCGAGCTGTTCGTGATCACCGGCCCGACCGGGGCCGGGAAGACGAGCATCCTCGACGCAATCTCATTCGCCCTCTACGGCGAGGTCCCGCGGATCGGGAGCACCCATGGCACCACGGACGTGATCTCGCTCGGCACCGACCGCGCGACTGTGCAGTTCGAGTTCCAGGTCGGCGGGGAGCGACCCCATCGCGTTGTCCGAAGGATCTCGCGCCGCACCAGCCAGACGGTCACGTTCGAGCGTCAGGAGGGCGAGGACTGGGTGCCGGCTTCGACCGGCGGCGTCAAGGAGACCAACGGGGCTATTCAGCAGCTCGTCGGGCTCGACTTCGACAGCTTCACACGCGCCGTCATCCTGCCGCAGGGGGAGTTTCACCGCTTCCTCAAAGGCGAGGTCAGCGAGCGGCGCAAAGTGCTCTTCTCACTGCTGGGCGTCAACTACTTCCAGCGGATGGGCCGGCTCGCCCGCAGCAAACAACAGGCGCTCGAGGCCGGAGTCGAAAAAACAGCGGCCCTACTCGAAGAACACTACGCCGACGCCACCGCACAGCACCTCGACGAGCTGCGCACCGCCGAAGCCACAGCACGAACGGCGCAGGCGTCGGCGTCCGAGGCACTCACCGCCGCATCCGAGCACGCCAACGCCGCCGAGCGGGCGGTTGCGCAGATCAAAGTCCTTGCCGACGCGCGCGGCGAGGTCGCGAACCTCGCCCACAGCCTGGCCGACTCACTCGATGGGATCCGCGCAGCCGAGACCGAGCACGCCCAAGCCTCAGCCGATCTGAAAGCTCGAGCGGACGAGCTGACCCTCGCGCGTGACGCGGTCGAGCAAGCGGAGGCCGACCTGAACGGACTCGTCTCCGAGCTCGGGACGCTGGAGGTGATCGCCGAGATCACCGCCGCTGCGCGGACTCTGGACGAGGTGGGGGAGCTCGAACATCAAGCTGAGCAAGACCTAACCGAAGCTGACGCCGCGGACACGGCCGCCAAGACGGAGCGGGCCGCGGCCGAAGCCGCGGACACGAAAGCAGCAAGCGAGCTGGAAGCGGCGAAAGCCACCGAGCAGGCAGCCGCATCCCGCGCCGATGATGCGCAGCGCGCCGCCGACAAGCTGAAGCAAATCGGCGAACAGACTGCCGCGCGCGTTACCGAACTCGCCCAGGCAGACGAAGCGCTTAACGCGGCCGAGGCCAAACTCCCTCAGCTAGAGGCCGACGCCGACGGGCGGCGTCGCGAGCTCGATGCAGCGGTCGAAGCACTCGACTCGCACCGGCGGTTGCATGCGGTTGCCGAGCTCGCCGACGGCCTCACAGCGGGCGACCCGTGCCCCGTGTGCGGCGTTCCGCTGAGCACGGAGCCGACGGTCGCGCCAGACGCCGCCGATGCACTCGCCTCCACGCGCTCGGCGGAAGCGTTAGCCCGCGCAGCAGCCGCTGAGGCCGAGAAGGCAATCGCGGCTGCACAAGCAGGGATCCTCGGGGCGCGTCAGCGCCGCGACGACTGTCAGGAAGCCGTGAGCGCGGCGCTCGCCGGCCACGACGATCAGACAGCGCTCGAGGCGGCAAGCGCCGACGCTGAGGAAGCGCTCACCACCGCCCAGACCGAGCTCGAGAAGCTTCGCGAGCTGAAGGCGGCACGCGAAGCCGACCGCGAAAGCGCCCGGGAGACGCTGACGGCAGCTCAACTGACGACGGCGCAATGCGAAGGCGCCCTCGAGGGCGCGAGAAAGTCGATCGCCGACATCCGCAAGCGACGCGACGCCGCTGAGCTCACGCTGCGCGGCCGATTCGGCGAGACCATCCCAAGTGACGCGCTTGATCAGCTCGGCGCCGATCGATCCAAAGTCGCGGCTACCACCGAGACGCTTGAGCAGCGCCGATCACGACGCGACGTCCTCAGCGAGAAGCATGACGCGTCGGCGAAGCAGCTCGCCGACGCCGACGCAAAGATCGGGCAGATCGACCTGGAGCTCACCGCGGTGGTCACCAAGCTGGGATCGCTCGCCACCCAGGCGGCCCCAGCTATGGGCGACGCCGAGATAGGCCCGCCGCCGACCCTCGACGGTAGGCGTGAGGCCTCGGCGCGACGGCTCGCGGCATGGTGCCAGGGCGCCGATGGTTTGCTCGAGGAGCAACAGGCGGCTGCTCAGGCCGAGCGCGATGCAGCCTACCCGGCGGTGCTCGCGCAGGCACAGCGGCAACTCATCGAGGCGTCCGACACCGAACACGCATTGACGCTCCTGAAGGATGGCGAGCGGTCCGCGATCAAACTCGCCACCCAGGCGCACGCCGCGATGGAGGAGTGCGAACGCAACATCGAGACCCGCCACCAACTTGAGGCCGAGGCCAAGGAGGACCGGGGGCGAATCGCGGTGCTCGCCACCCTCAGCCAGGAGCTCCAGAACAACCGGTTCGGTGAGTACATCATCGAAGAAACCCTCAGTCTGCTCTCAGACCACGCATCCGGCGAGCTCAAGCGCATCTCCGGCGGGCGCTACAGCCTGCGCCCGGCCAAAGGTGAGTTCGAGGTAGTCGACCACCAGAACGCCGACGAGCGACGGAGCGTCAAGACGCTCAGCGGTGGCGAGACCTTCCTTGCGAGCCTGGCGCTTGCGCTCGCGCTTTCGCGCCACATCGGCGAGTTGGCCAGCGAAGGAATGGGCGCCAAGCTCGAGTCGGTGTTTATCGACGAAGGGTTCGGCACGCTCGATCCGGCGACGCTCGACGAGGTGATCGACGCGCTTGAGCGCCTACGTGCCGAGGAGCTGGTCGTCGGCGTGATCAGCCACGTTCCGGAACTCGCCCTCCGGATCCAGAGCGGGCTGGAGGTTCGCCAGATCGACGGGCGTAGCCGGATTCTCGTAGCTGGCTCCGAATGACGGGCGTCGGAAGTGGTCAGACGGCGCCGTCGGTCCAATCGTTGACCACGAGCTCCCAGTCCAGCTCGCGGCTCTCTTCTCCGCTCCACACGTGCCAGAAGGCTGGATCCGACGAGTGGGGGCGATGCTCGCGCGACAGATCGCTCATTCGCACCATCATCGGGAGCGGCGCCGCCCAACCGAGCAGGATCGCGTGCTGCGAGGGCAGGCTAGGGAGTTCGCGGAGAAGGCCGCCCAGGTTGTCTGGGACAAGCCGGCCGACGAGGTCTTGGTCCCGGTCGTTGACAATCCGGTGAAGTAAGAACGTGTTGCACTGGGCTAGCACTGTGGGCGACAGCTCTGACGGTCTCTGTGAAGAGAGCACCAGCCCGAGACCGAACTTGCGGCCTTCACGCGCTATACGCTCGAACGTCTCGCGGCACATCCGGCCGGGGGTTGAGTAGCCGGACTCCTCGCCGAGCTGCCGCTGCACAAACACGTGGGCTTCCTCCAGAACCAAGACAGTTGGCAACTCCTCCTCGTAGAGCTTGCGATAGCGCTGCAACGCCTCGAAGATCACGCGGGCCACGACCGCGATCACGATGTGCAACACGTCGGCCGGGACCATCGAGAGGTCGATGATCGCCACCTGACCGTTGTACGCGTCAGGACCGCCGACGTAATCGGTGAGCCACTGATCGAAGGCGATCTCCTCTTCAGGAGCCACGATCGGCTTGAGCCGCGCATCCGCGAGCATTGAGCGGACGCGCAGCATCAGCGTTGCGACGAAAGCAGAACTCGCGGCGAAGTCGACGCTTGTAGCCAACACCTCGAGATGATCAGGCATCTCATCCGCGCCGAATGGGATCGGTGCGTCTTCGCTCGCGCCGCCGAGCGCCTCGACGGTCGGTAGTGCGTCAAGCACTGCGTCGGCGCATTCGACGACCTCCAGGAGTTCCGCTTCGAGGAAATCGTTGAAGCCTGCACCGCCTGAGTACGTGTACGCGTGGCTCGACGCGAGGTCGCGCGCGTTCGCAATCAGAGCGTCAATTTGGTCGGCAGCCTCGCCTACCAAATCCTTGTAATGCTCGACGGCCGTCGTCAGGTTCTCCAACAGAGCCCCGCACCGCTTGTTCGGCCCAAATGCACCGCTGTAGCCCGCGGGCCCCTGCGCGAGTTTCTCGTGCAGTTGGGCGCGGTAGCCACGAACTTGTCGCGCCAGCGCGACGGCCGGTCCGACATCCAGAGTGCCGCCAGCGCGTAGGTTGCGCAGAGCCTGAAGCAGCAGCGGGCGCTGGGTTCCTGGCGCGGCCTGAGCGAATGCGGCCCATTCGTGGCCGTTCCAAATCCAAGCCGGGACTCGCAGCGGTGCGGCGTCGGCCGTGTCGGGCTTGACTTGAAACACCCGGGCGTCGAGATCCGAGAAGGTCTCTCGGTACTCGCCGTTCGGGTCGAGCACGATGAATCGCGCGTTCGGTCCCGGCGGGCGTCCCGCGGCCTCCCGACTGCGCGTCGCCGCTTGGAGCGACCACCGAATCAAGCCCGCGACTGAACAAGACTTGCCGCTGCCGGTGTTGCCAAGCACCGCGAGGTGCCGTCCGAAAAGCTTGTCAGGATCGACCGTCACTGGAACCTCGGATACGAATGCGGAAGTGCCGATCTCTACGCGCAGGTCCTCGTTGCGGCCCTCCACGAGGGCGCGCTGTTCCTCGCGGCTTGGCAGCAGTACCGGATCACCGACCGAGGGAAAGCTCATGACACCGCGGCGTAGCTCCAGCCGACGTGTTCCGTCCTGTTCCCGGGTCAGCAGAGTGCCCAGCGGCACAAGCGTCATCTTGCGTAGCGGGAACGGAAGATCGATCAGCCCGAAGTCCTTGAGGCCGGTGCGCTTCGGGTAAGGCGAACGCTCAACTCCTAGCCAGGTCACGATCCCGACGAGGGCGCCGACCTCGCTGGGGATGAGGACGAAGCTGTTGATGCGAGGAAAGCGTTGTAGCTGTCCGGTGTTGAGCGCGACCGCCTGTGGCGCGTCGAGGTCAAGTAGAACTCGGAGCTCGTCTGGAGAAACGGATTCGACGCTGCCAATGGCGCGCGCCGCAGCCCGCTCGATCGGCGTGCTCACGCCTCGGCCTCGGCCTCGGCCTCGCCTCTGTCGGTGCCATGTGGCACCGCTCGGCGGCGCAGGAGCTCGGCACGGCGGAGGCTGATCGTGTCGATGGCGGGCTTTGGCAGGTATGAGTCAACGAGGGTCCTCAGGTCGGCGAACTTCGGTCCGACGAGCAACGAGATTTGTTCGTCGCGACCGTTGGCGTCAAGGAATGAACGCAGGCGTCCGGCGCTCCAGTCGTACGAGATCACAACGAGATGAGTCGATGGGATCGTGAGCATGTCGGCGAGGACTCGGTTGACGTGGTCATCACCAAACCCGTAGCCGTAGACCACGAGTGCCGAGTTCGGGCGGCACAGTGCCGCCGAGAAGTCGCGAAACAGCTCGGCGTACGGGTGCTCCAACGTCTCGACGTCTTTGGCGGGGTTCGGGTAGATCATCAGACCTTCGGCCGGGCGGTCCGGCACTGCTGGATGATCGGCAGATGCGCCGAACGGCAAGCTGACCCGCCGAAGGGCGTCCGCATCCCAGCGCCAGTCCAGCGAGCCGTGGATCTTCGTCAGCCGCACAACCCCCTCCAGGTAGCGTGGCTCGCCTCGGATGCCGGGCGGGTTGTAGTGCATGTCAACCTCCAAACGCGAAGCTCGAAACACTGGCTCGAGTGCGCCGACAAAGCGGTCCAGCGGACGCAAGCCAGCCAGGTCGCACCCGTACTCCACGAGCCTGTCGTAGTTCGTCGTGAAGAGGTTGAGACGCTCACGGGAAGCCGCGCGACTGGCGAAGGTGAGCAGGAACGAAACCAGGAGCGTCCGAGCACCGCTGGCCTCTGCTTCGGTGCGAACGGCGACGTCGATCCCGCGCTCGCAAGCCAGCACGCTGGTCAAGAGCGCGCGCAGGACCTCGTCGACGTTCTCGCGCCATTGCTGCGCCTTCTCCTCCTCGCCCAGTACGGTCATCCCAGCGATCAGTGCGAGGGCGGCGCGCACGCGGTCCTCGACGTTGGGGCGGTCACGCCTCAGCCGTGTCGCCGACGCGGCTGCCGATGTCTCAACACGATCTGCGAGGTCGCCCGAAAAAGCTGCATCCATTGTGGGAGCGGCGGTCTGCGCGAGCCCGGCAATCGCTGTCGTAAAGCCGTTACCCAGCAGCAGCGCGAGATGCTCGCTTTGGAGCACTGCCGAGAGCCACGGTTCGACGACATCGCGGATTGCTGCGACACGCTCAGCGTCGTCGAGGTCGGGATCGACGTTTTCGTCTCCGCCAGCGCGGACGTAGTGCTCCGGTTCCGGCACACGAGGAGCCTACCCGCGACAGAAGGCTCCGCGCCATCGAGCGATATCCGGTCGGCGTCGCAGCGAGCTGGTGGTGGCCGTGTGGGGCGCGAGCCGTGCGCCACAGTTGCGCCACAGTCGACCCCAATCAAGCGCGGTTATCTGCCCCCTGAGGGCGGTTCCGCGGGACATCAGAAACGGCTCATTGCAGCGAGAACGGGCCAAGGTCAGTCTCCCTCGGTCGGGTTCGAATCCCGGTAGCGGTACTCCGATCCCCGTATGGGCCCACGGTCGTCGATCGCAAGCTCGGCTACATCGTGCTGGCGTCGATCACGAAGCGGTAGCGCACGTCGCTGGCCACGACACGGTCGTACGCCTCGTCGATCTGGTCAGCGGAAATCACCTCGATTTCCGGCGGCGTGTTGTGCTCAGCGCAGAAGTCGAGCATCTCCTGGGTCTCACGCAGTCCGCCTACCAGAGAGCCCGCCACCGACCGGCGGTTGGGAATCAGGCTGAACGCCGACATCTCCAGCGGGTGCTCGGGCGCGCCGAGCTCGACGAAGGTGCCATCGACGGTGAGCAGCGCCAGGTACCGGTCGAGGTCGAGGTTGACCGAGACGGTATTGAGGATCAGGTCGAAGCTATTCGCGAGCTTCTCGAATATCTCCGGGTCTGAGGTCGCGTAGTAATGGTCGGCCCCGAACCGCAGGCCATCCTCCTGCTTGCCGAGCGTCCGGCTGAGCACGGTGACCTCCGCACCCATCGCATGGGCGAGCTTGACGCCGATGTGACCGAGCCCGCCCATCCCGACGAT
>JAABUX010004780.1_pt1 | contig 16949 bp, 18 predicted proteins | sample 5561851 | NCBI WGS metagenome assembly JAABUX01 (sample SAMN10711883, study PRJNA513361) | rock metagenome | isolation source: Antarctica rocks | place: Antarctica: Victoria Land, Richard Nunatak red sandstone | collected 2016-01-03 | reverse complement strand
GAGGTTCTGCTGTAGCAGCTCTGGGTCTCTTTGGGGACATGAAGGGCCACTGATCTGACCATTTGTCCAAAGGAGTAGCTGGGGAGTGGAGACCACATGATGGGGAAGAGGAAAACGGGTTATACCCTTGAGACTCATACATAGGGGGGTTTCCAGCCTGCTCGCTTGTACCAGGACGAGAGTCTTTATCCTTGGGTGGTGAACCCCACTTGGCTCGGTGGTCTGCCTTTTCCTGCCAGCTATAAGATCTCGCCAGGGGTGGTTGTAGGCCATGAGAAGCGGGCGATGAAGGGGTATGCGGTTCGCCTTTAGACTGCTGTTGAAGTTCGGCGTCGCGTTTCATACGATGCTCCTGAAAGCCTTCTGGAGGTTTGTCCGTACCTAAATCGACGGCCGAATGCCGTCGAATACTACTGTAGCCTCCTCCTCCGTTGCTTGCCTGAGGCGCCATCTTTTCATCCCCTGCTTGCGCGTAAAGATTGAACCCACGGAGCGGCTGTGTGCCATGGGGGGCTTGTGTACCAGTGGGGGCAGGAGGCTGCCTTTTCTTGACTTGTGGTATTTGCGTTTTCGTAGCTTGCGTGTCGTCCTCGGAGGATGAAGCTGATGAGGAGGAATCAGTGTACATCCCCGGCATCCTGGTATCCTTCTTGCCTGACGGGCTAGTGCTTTGGTGGTTCGAGCTTGCAGAGGTAGCCCGCACATGGGAGGCGATCCCACTCGCGGCCTGAGTCTCGTAGAACCTTGTACGGCTGTTACTACTTCTTGGAGCCGCGGAGGTTGCAGACCTGTGAAGGGAGTTTGGTGAAAGGTTGAAATTGGATGCCTCCGTATGCCCTTTTTGAAATTGTGGACCTGCTCGAGGCTTCTTTTTGCCAAACGGTCCATTGATTCCAACATGTTCTCTAAAAGCCTGTAAAGGATCCGGCTTCTTCGCGGTTGGTACTGGACTTCGGGGCGGGGGCATGTGGGTTTGAGATCTTGAATTCGTGGGACGGTCACCTTTAGATGACACATTGAAATACGCGGACGCTTGTGCTTGCGGCTCATCCCCTCCTGGAGTACCTGGCGCAAATCTTGGTCGATTCGGCGACGGTCGATTCGTGCTACCCTTGCCCATGCCTGCCATGCCCGCTTGACTATCCTGCCATCGATCCCATCCAGATCGCCGAGGCGTTGTTCCAGCTGAAGTCGCACCCGCAGGCTCACGTCCAGGCTGAAAAGTTGATGACGTTGAGGGCTTTGGCGGTACTGCCCTTGCTGGAGGAATTGGGCCCTGCCCGTGTCGTGGTCTCATTTGCTCCCAGGCTTTGTAGTCATTGGTCTTGGCCTTTGTGTCGTCTCCTCCACTGGTGCCCCACGACGTTGTTGTCTCTGGTCGACTAAATCGCACGTTTGAATACTTTTGAGCACCTGAGGGTGGAGTGGGAAAGGTTGACTTTGGTATTGGCGGAGGTGGGGGCCGTGGAGGCGGAGGGAAATTGGAAAATCCAGTGGCAGGAGGTCTCGAGGGCACGGGAGGCCTTGTAGGGGGTGAAGAAGTGGCGGCATATGTGTGAAGTAATCCTGCGCGGATGCGGTGCGCATCGTATTTTGCCCGTTGCTGCGGATCCTTGAGGATCTCATTTGCAGATGATATAGCTTGGAACTTTGAGTTGCACTCCGCTTCTCTGCCCGGATTACGATCGGGATGGTATTTAAGAGCTACAAGCAAACGATATCAGCGTGGATTTGGACAGAATCGACGGCACTAAATAAGATCGAAGAGTGAAAACAGATAGGCCATGACATGCAATTAGAAGCCAAAAGGGCAGTGTATAGTGGCATGGCCTTCACCAGCGCCCAGCACCCCGTACCTAGTCTCATGAATGCTTTCTTCACATCATTCGCATCCGCCGAAGGGTTGATTTCCAGGTCTGCATAGTAGTCTTTTTCTGCTTCTGCCTTTACCATTATGCCGAACCAAATTTGGCGATTAATGTCCGTAGCACAGTGGCGACGAAGACGAGCCCGGCAGAACCCTTCTATACATTCGGATTGTCAAGCGCCTGCTTGGTGACCATGAGTTGATGGTTGTCTCTATAAACTGTCTCTGAGCCTAAAGAATTCCCAGATAGAGTGGGGCAATCCTCAGGTTTGGAATCCGATGTCAACATGAAATCCGACAATAATCAGTCCATGGATAGTTGAGATCATGCGAAGCTATATGGGAGACTGGTACCTGCGTCAGTGTCCGACCTGGAAGCAGCAGCTAAGGGCGGTGTAGTATTTAGCCTGCATGAGCGTTGATATGAGAGGCGATGAACCGTAATTGTCAGGGCGAAGTAAGGCTGGTGTTGGAGTAAATCTCAGTCGACCACGGTGGTGGCGAGCACGAGCAAGAAGCTGGTAATATGACGAGTAAGAGAGGCAGCGAATGAAGGTGAAGGTCACGTTTGATTCGCGAGATGCCTAGCTCTGCGTGGATGTGTTGGCTAAGTACCTTAGCCTAAGTACCTTAGATGATCCAGGCCGATAGCGCCCGAGGAGCGGCCCCCAGGTGTCAAAGCCTTACGAAAAGCGAGCAAGCGACCCGCCCAGACCATTAGGAAAAGCCTAGACTCATAGGTAGAGAAATGCCTCTCCTAGGTCAACATACAACGTATGCGGGATTTCAGCAGCAATAGTATCGAGGTTATCAACCAGGGAATCTATGGCGTTTGGACGGATTGCGTTGCTTTCATGCTAGGACATCATTTGCTTTACGCTGCTTTACTTCTTCTTGCTCTCCATTTGGCCCATCTTTGTTGTTATATATGTCAGTCAGCACTATCTCCAATTCCGTCAACAACGCGTCAACCTCTTCCTTCGTCCCAACCGTGATCCTCAAGCAGCCTAGACAGCCCGCTTCCTTGCCCCTAAAGCGAACCACCACGCTTCTCGTCTCCGCTAAGCGCTCGTATACGGCCATAGCAATCTCGTTGCTAGGTTTCCCACCTCTATTCCGGGGTTTGTCAAGAACCTCAGTCAATAGAAAATTGGAGTCGGCTCCACCCAGCAATCTGCCAATACCTGAAATCTTGGGTAGTTCCTCGAGCATCCGATCTCGCTGTTGCATTATCTTCTCGCGATTACTTCTCATCACAGCCAAACTCTCCGGTCGTAAGGCAGCGATCGCCAGAGCGCTCGTCGGACTTGAGATGTTGTAAGGAGCTTTGAGGTTGTTGAGCAAGCCAGCGATTTCAGGAGAGGCAAACGCAACACCGAGTCGTATCCCTGCCAGGCCAAAGGCTTTGCTCATAGTTTGCATCACTACAAGGTTGGGCCATTCGGTGACCCATTCTGCTAGACTTGACCCTTCAGGGGAGAAGTCGATGTAGGCTTCGTCTACCACGACAACACCGTTCCATGTGGGATGCTCAAGAATCTGTTGTATATCGGCTTTCTTTATGAGGTTTGCAGTTGGATTTCCAGGTGAGCAAATGTAGACTATCTTGATAGACGAATCCGAAGAAAGTGCCTGATTGATGGCCTCAGAGCGCAGTTGGAAGGATTTAGTTGTATCCAAGGGTACTTTGACTATCTCTAGATCGTTGACTTGGGCGCTCACAGCGTACATTCCATATGTAGGAGGGCACGTAAGAATCTTGTCCCGACCAGGTACACAAAAACACCGCAAAAGAGCATCGATAGCTTCATCGGAGCCGATCCCTGCGAACAGATTCTCTGGGCGAAGTGTTTTCGAAGTGTGATGATGTGTATTCCGTAACTTGCATAATCCCTGCTTCAGCTCCAGTTGGTGACTTCCGCAAAACTCAGCGTTCTGTCTCTCGATAGACATCCGGTGTCTTACGGGTCAGGGTATCTATTCAACCCAAGTAAATCGATGCTGGTGGCCCCATCGCTCCAATTCTTCGACTTGCCAAGGTCCAAGCCAGGTCCATACGCATTCTCATTGGCATCAAGCAATATATTCTTCCCATCGTCTTTGTAGTCACTACACCGTTAGCCCAGATTTGGCGAGAAGTCGAGCGCACCCACTCTCTTGCGCATCTGTATGGGACTAGTGCTAATATGTTTGACCTTGCGCACTTGGATAGGTCAAAGGGCGACGTGGTATATGCCATTTCCTTGGTTATCATACACTCTGGTAGGCGAATACTGTGATCGAGTCACCCATGCAAGTCATGGATGCTATCTGCCAAGACCCGGCTGCCAAGACTTGACTAGCCCTGTGTTCTCTGTGGAGTGCATTAAGACAGAAAGTAAGGTACTTACAGCTCTATTGGCTTATTCTCATACCGACATTTGAAGTATTGCTGTGGGGGCCTAACTGAATGCTTTCCGTAGGAAGGCGAGATTGGACCCATTGGAAGAATACAGTATGCGCGTTGTCTTGATCTCGAAAAGCCAAGGTGAGGGCTCTTTCGATGCTATGCATACTCTGTACCATTAACTACTGCCGGCAACTCCGTATGTCGTGTGAATGAGCCTGCATTGTAATCGTGGTAGAATAGCCAAACATCCTTCACTTCCCAGTACTCCGTACGTACTCCGGACTCAAGACTCCAGAGCCACGGACCTTTTCGATTACACTTCCTGTATCGGGCTTAGTAGATGAATAGAGGTTGGTGCCTTGAACCTTGTAGCGCGGCCTCGGCCGGGTGCCTCTCCAGTCAACCAATCACATCGGCGATTCCCCATCCAACCCACACGTCACTCTTAGCCTGGCCTACCTGCATTACGGTCAGGATTGCAATCAGTGGCTGTAGATTTGTACCATGCGAGCCATGGCATACCAGAGCATGAATACCAATGCCAGCTATGCATCGCCTCCCATTGCTAACCCGGGAAGCGGCCCAGCTCAATTTCACCCCTCCCCCTCGCCCTCACACCAGGCGCAACAGCAGCAATTACATCTCAACGCTTACCCCTCACATGTACAGCTAGCACAACGCCCGGAAGGGCAGATGAATAACGGCCCCGGGCATCATAATCCGCCTAATCAGATCAGCGGCATTGGTGGTGGTGGTGGTGGTGGTGGTGCTGCTGCTGCTACTATCACCAATGTCCCCAATGATCCTTTCAAAAAACCCTATCTCCCGCCAAAGCATGGTCGGTTGGCCCTTCCATTCGGAGATTGAAGGCTTGTATCTTTTTGCACAGAATAGAAAGCACGTGCTTACATCCTTCTCCACTCTTCAGCTCCACCTCCATCCAATAATTTCCCGTATCCGCCCTCATCCTCAGCCTCGTCGACGCCAACAACAGCGACCTTTCCTCCGCCAGGCCAGTCTAGGCAAGTTCCGAACCCGAGCGCCTCATATCCTACCCCAACCTCCATGACAGTCTCAGCTCCACCTCCAACGTCCTCCACCCAGTCAACGCCTACCTCGGAGGGACCTCCTCAAGCTACAGATACAGCGTCCCAAATCAGCAGACTTTCCCCGCTGGATCAAGAACGCGTCGATGCCCTTCTCAACGTCAACAATCTTCTGCTGCAAGATGTACAAATTCTACAGAAGGTCGGATTGAAGACGCCACATCCCGGGAATCCTCAATCCCCCCAGCAAGCCAACCCTACCAATGCATCCCCTCCTCAAACAAAGGCCGACGCCTCTGACACAACCCCTACATCCACCGATGCCCCAGCAGCAGCAGCAGCAGCAGGAGGAGGTGCCAATCCCCCCACAAACTCCGCAAGCAGCACACCCACCACGACCACCCCAACAACCGGAGTCCCCCAACAAACCTACAACCAGAAGAAATTCGTCGAATACATGAAGCGCCTGCAATCAAACATCATGTTCCTCGTCAGCATGTCCGACACCAACAAGCAACGGCAGAAAGCGCCCTATCCCAGCCATCTGGAATCGCTCCCCAACTGGCTGGCCGAAGGCATGAAGGAGGAGGAGAAGCCGCAGTTCGAGGCGTTGAAGGAGGGATACGGCAAGCTGAGAGAGCTGTGGCCGGATTGGAAGCCAGGTCCGCCCGGGTTGAATCCACAGCAGCAGCAGCAGGCTCAAGCGCAGGCGCAAGTTCGACAGCAGCAGGCTCAGTCCACCCCTGCCGGCTGATTTTACGAGGAGAGATCGGCGTGGGCGGTAGGGCAACTGTTCGAATACCCCTGTTATTGAAGTAAACCGGACAGTGTACCATATCCTTCGAACCATAATCTGCCATCTGGAGATCTGCATCTATAGTATATATCAGTAGCCCCTCGAGCGGACCATTTGGCGTTTAATAGATCATGTAATGCGTCCAGGAGGAAGTTCGCTGTATAGAAAAGGTATAAATCGAAGATGTCCCCCACTCAGCTAAGTCTGTAGGAAGAATATTCACATCACAGACACTATGATGATGGGAACGGTCCAGCATGGCAATCATAAGGTAGTCAAGCGTTACTGCTGAACCTCGATTATGTATCTACCATCCAATCCAATCCAACCCAAAGCTCCATACCCAAGTCATCAAAGCTACAAATACCTCGATGAACCCACTGGAAACACCATTGCTCAAAAGAATAGAATCGTGACCATCGAGTACCCAAACAATCAATACATACCACTGAGTGTCCCCTCCTGCGATTTTCGAAGAGAAAGGGCTAGGACGGAGTTCGTATAGGGTGGGTGTCCAACCACCCCTTGAACACCAACGTGGATGTGGGACTCAGCTCCCCGTCCCTGGGGCAAACGAGCTCATATCCGGAAACACGACGCGAATTGAAAGGAGCCGTTGCGAAGCGCACACGACTTGCTTTCCGGTGTAGCTCAGTGATTCGAAGCATTCCTTCTCTCACAACCCAAACGTCCACCCCCCTTCCCTCCTCAACCTCTGCCTCGCTTCCACATCCCGTCGGATCTCCTCGTCCGTCAAACGGTCCGCCCCGGCCCAATTCGCACTGCTCGTCCGCGATCGGAAACGATGATGGCGCTCCCGGAACATCTCTTCCATGTGCGGGCTCTGCACCGGCCCAAAGACGGCATCGGCATCCATGTTCTCGTCTTGCGTCATCAGGAGCTCGCGCAGGTTGGGCGATTGGGCCCACTCTGGGAGGTTGGCGGGCTTGGGTTTGGAGTCGGGGTCGGAATCGGATTCGTCTTCGTCGTCGGTGGGGATGTCGTCTAGGTGGATGTTCTCGCCGTTGATATACTGTGGTGAAGATTTGGCGACTTGAGGGACAAGTCGGGCTTGTGGAGTTTTGTGAGGTTGTGATTGATGTGGTGGGTTGGGGTTGTCGGCGAAAGGGATCTTGCCATTTTGGTATATGGCGATATCGGGATGATGACCCGGTCGTGATATCTGATTTTGGTGAGCGTGTTGTTGGTATGCCTGATTGGCAGTGGTCGTTTTGAGGAGAGAAGATCCATTATGATGTTGAGGCGCCGGAGGAGGTGCAGTAGTGTAGTTGCTGTTGAAAAAGGATGGCTTGAGACCACCCTGGCGAATACCTGATTGTCGTATTGGAGGCGCCATGGTTGGTCGTACCCGGACCTCTTGAGCTTCCTCATCATCTGTCTTCCTTCGCTTACCATCGTTCTGTTGGTACGCCGTACCTCCCTGCGGTCGACTTGGTCGTGTTGACTCCTCGTCGGCGTCAGGGTCGAAGACTCTTTTATTGAGTGGCTTCATCGGGTTATGGACTGGCTGATTGTTGGCTGGCCTATTATGATCCGGTAAATTATGAAGTCTTGACGGGGGCCTCGGCCCCCCAAGCTCTTGCCGAGACGTAGAAGCGACTTGTGCTTGTGGTGCAGCAGGAGCCTAGAATGTTAGCTGGTACTTATTGAGCAAGGCGGGTAGTCTAGGACTTACATTTTCCGTGCCTAGTCGCTGCGGCACACGCTGCTGCTCCTTCAATTCCATTCTTCTTTTCTCGATGGCTTGCTTTTTCGCCAGGATCTTAGGATCTTCGATCGTGATAACACGTTCTCGCTCTCGTTGCCGCTCTGCGTTTTGACGCTGCAACAGTTCTTGCTTTCTTGCCTCTTCTTGTAGGGCGGTTCGCTTTCGCTCGATCTCGCGCTTCTGTTCAATCTTGCGTTGGGCGCCCTTTTCGTCCTTACAGCAGGTCAGTACTTGTGTCCTGGGGACAGAGCATCAAGGGCACATACCTGCTCCTTTTTGCGTTCTGCGGCAAGCAGCGCTTTGGGTTTGGTTGTCGCCGACGACACAGAACTTTTAAGGCTGCTATTTGACGCCGTAGTATGCAGACTCGCATTGCTGGGTTTCTTAGCTACAGCTACCTGCTTTAGCTGAGGCGGAGGTAGGGATTCCTGTAGACTTGATGAGAGAGTAGCGCTGTTCATTCGAATGCCTTGCGACAGAGTGCCCACACGGATAGCCACTGGCTGGGGCTTTGGTTTAGGCGCTGCTTCTTTGGCCGGCTTGGTAGGTCGTCGCACCTCTTTAGATTTCGGCACAAGAGATTGCTGGCGTTGGCCATGCGATGGAGGTGGGCCCATGGATATCCCCGGCTGATCCTCTTCGACAACATCAGTATGGACACTTTGTGCGTCTTGGTTTTGCGTTCTCCTGGGGCTCTTCCTTATTAATCTTGCAGGTTGTTGAAGAATCTCTGCGACCGGAGCTTTGACATACGACTGCTGTTGCGCAGCAAATCTCCTGTCATCCTCACAAATTGATGCATTCTCTGCTTCAGTTCCTGCACGGTCCTTAGCTTCAGCTTCCTTTCGCTTCTCCTCTTTCTCTGTCGAGCTTCGCGTTTTTCGGCCAACAGGGTTGTTAACTGGACTGCGTGAGAATCTTGGTTTTCGCAGACCTTTACTATCAAGCGCTTCGTCTATCGAAGGACCTTGAGTGCCTCTTGGATTGCCGATTGAAGGGTCCGACAGTGTCTCCATTCTGGCTTGCGCGGACACTCCGGCACTACTTGAGAATAAGCCCCTAGCAGTCTTCATGATAGACTGCAGCCTTGACTTTGAAGCACTAAGGGGTCCGTCAACATACCGTTTGGACGAGGGACTGTCAATAGGTGTAGTTGAGGGTTTTGGCACGTTCGCCAACTCTACCCTCGTATGGGTGCCGTCTTTAGCTGGCGAAGTAGACGGAGAGACTGAGAGGGGTTTTGGGTGTGGCGATGTGTCGGCCTGTAGGTCGCCGGCATTGACTTGATTTGTGACTGACAGTTGCTTTGCTGTACGCTCCTCGTTGCGGACGCGGCCATAGTCATTGTCGCTAAAGGTTTGCTTGCCGCTAATTTCCCCCATGACATCGACAGAGATGCTTTTGGGCAGTTGAAGTCTGGTGGCCTTATCTTGTCGCGGCTGTGGTGGTTGTATCCAATCGTCGTCATCTTCATCTTTGGTATTGAGAGCCACGGCTTCCGAAGCTACACCAGCCATGTACTGTAAATGTTGCTGCTGGATTTCCTGTACGGGCAGTTCGGGGTAGCTGGGATTGGCTACAATAGCAGCCATTGGAATCGATTTGGTGGGTCGTGCAGGCTGTGACTTTCCGAGCATGTTGATTCTGTCGTGAAGGCGTTGTGTGGATGATTTATTATGAAGTTTGGTCATCTTCGAATCCTGATCGGATTCTTCTCGTACCAATTGTGGTTTCTCTGTCTCAACGTCGACGTCCATACCTTCATCTTCTGGAGCAATTTCAGGCTGCTTTGACCCTCCCATTGATTGTCCACCAGTGAAACGCCCCAAGAAACTACCTCGACTTAGATTCGCTTTCGACTGGTCCAAATGGCTGGTCCGCGACATTCTAGCCCCTATGCTTTTCTTTGTTGTTAATGGCTCCCGTGCAGGTAGTGCTGCGAATGTAAGACTGCTCTTTCGTACTAAAGGCCGTGCTGGGCTTGATCCTTGAGATGGCGAACGCGATCCGTCCGCAACGAGGTCTTCCTCTAGGTCTTTTTCCGTGATGTCAAACTCCATTACGTCCTTCAGTGCTTCATCCCCTAGAGCATTGTCCTCGGCGACGGCTATTTGCTCAGTAGATATCTCATGGGATGGTTCGGCCTCAATCTCAGCTTGGACGGCTGGAGGCCCTTCGTGCTCTGTATTCTCAGTTGCTGGTGCTCCGGCGATTTCCGTATTTGCTGGATGGAGTGATCTATCCGTGGTATCTCGTCCCTCTGTAATCTCGGCAGCGGCTAGCTGATCTTGCAATGGTGATTTTGGAAAGATCTCCACCGTATCATTCGTTTCGGCCGAAGATTGCGGTACATTGCGTATATCATCAATCTCCATATCATCCTCGGGAAGGCCATGGTATCCCGAGTCAGTGTTTGCTTTAGTTGTTTTCTTTGTCGTGGCTGGGCTGATGGGATCTTCTGCTACTTGGAACGCAACGGTAGTTTTGGTAGGACTCGGTTTGAAAGGGGATACTTTGTGTTGGGGGGTATCGTTTGGCCGATGACTTGCCGAGAATACATCCGTCAGAGGCTGTATATGCTTAGCAGTTGTGCGTATTCGGAATGAGAGGCACTCACTTCTCGAGCCTCCAGCGGGTTCCGCTTTCTGGCTGTCCTGGGGGTCTTTCCACGTAGTTTTCCGGGGGTCTTGAAGATCTCTGTGACATTGACTTGGTTCTTGCTGAATATGTCTGCCATATGCTCGTTCAGCCATTCCACCTCATTGCGAGCCGAAAAGGTAAAGTCCTCGATTTCCTGGGCGCAGAATTGGCCAACTTGAGCGTTCTCGTCACCGATCCATGACTTAGAACCCACAGACATGTTCGTAGAGCGCATGGCTGCTAAGGCACGCTGAGCCTGCATTGCTAATCACCGTTTGGAGCGGGTTGAATGTAAAGATTATTCGATTCGGAGGTTCGTTAACTCGTCGATGGTACTAGTACAAAGAGTATCAAACCCGAGCTCTATCAACACTACCTGATATAGCGTAGATATGGTGTTTAAAGCCGACATGCGTGTGTTAGCCGGCGTCGGGGGCCTCTAACAGGATGATTCCAAGAGCGAATTGCTGAAGCTGTATTGCAACAGGGCACATTGTTTTGATCGACAATTAGCGTGTGCTCAAGGTTCTAAAGTCTTGGCGCGGAGAAAACCGCGACTCTCCGAAGTATACAACAACAAACCATGACTTTATGGGGTACACTTTTTCCATTCTCCTTCAGTTTAAAGCAGTAACTTCATACGGTTTACCTTGTCCTTTTTCCACTGAATGCTGCTACTTCTGGTCTCTTCAATATTACGAAACAGTGACGGTGTTCCTGATACCTACTACAAGTATCATCCAATAGTTTTTCCATTATCCACTGACCCATCTACATTGATGCAACATTGTGATGAAAAACACCGCCGCTGGCTGCTGCACCAACGGATATTGAGCCTGCGAAGCTGGTCGTCTATCACGCCGTTAGAGTCCATGACTCCAGCGCGGTAATCAATTCTATGTGACGCGGCATACTGTAGGAGTAGCCTGCAACTCGGCTATGCTCCTTACGGCTGTGACTGCAATTACTGCCGGCGAACGGTCAATGAGTTCCAAATTTCTTCCGAGGGCCATGAGATTGACGCCTGCGTGAATAGGGTCATGTAGGATAGACTAAGTTCGGTAATAGAAATTCGAAAGATACTTACCGGGATATTGCACTCTTCAGCGACGTGACTGAGCAGAAATATATTCCCTGCAACCCACTCATTGTATCAAGAAATTGATCATGAATGACGTTGTCGAGAAGGTGCTAAGATTTCTGAGGAGCTATTAATTGTATCATACACCGAAAACGCCAGAACGGAAAGCCACTTGATGAGGAAAGCGCGACGAAAGCCAGTAGAAAGGGGCTGCTTCCGAAGGTGAGTCGAGACCGATGTGGGCACAGGCAATTCCCATATATGTCAACATGATTGTGCAGAGGCGTGAAGCGATGTCAGTCCTCATCACAGCCTAGCATCAACAACAGTATTTCTTGCGTGCGTTCCTCCCACTCCACATCCAACTTCTCATACATACATCCTTCTCCGCTGACTAGATCATTGTTACGATCGAGTTGAACAATGAGTTGTCCAAACATGTACAACTTTCAGGCGAGACGTGACGGCGAATTGACTTGCAGGCACTGGCTTTCCGCGCCAGAAGGTTGCAAAAATACACAGTGCAAATACTCTCACACAATCACTGGAGTTATGGCGCCGCCCTCGATGTTCGCTTGCCACGCGTACAATAATGGTGGTTGTTCTCTTACCGAGGACGAGTGCCTCTTCACCCATGCTATCACCAGTCATGCCACAAAGTATCTAAACATGCATCGTGAGTTCAGCAGGTTCATCTTGGAAATGGTCTGAATTGATTCTCTCCATAGATCCAGACCTAGCTCTTAGGGATATTCCCATCGCCGAGGCGGCTGCAAAAGCAGGTTTTGACTGCGGCAACTGGGCAAAGCTCAAGGGTCTCATCACTGCTGTACGTGCAGTCAATGCACCTATCTCCTATCCGGATCGCTGGAACGGTAAGGCACAGTTCATGAGAACAACATCTCTGATTTACCCTTTCGTCGTTTGACTCGAAGCTCGAGAGGCTTGTCATCCCTTCGAGACTCTTCTTGCCCTTACGCTATGACTTGATGCTGATGCAAGCATAGGCCCTGCAGCGTACCAAAGTCCCATCTACCCCGACCACTGGACTGCAGCTCATCAGAAAAGGCAGCAGAAAGGTGCAATTCGGGCCTACCACGACATTGAGACGTTTCCATCAGTGCCAGCTTTCGTATTCAGCGCCCCCCAGGTTCTCCAGAACATCACCAACCAGCCAAGAGCACAAGGTGCTGCACGTGCCCCTACTGTCAAAGGCACAGGATCGAATCGAATTCCACTCGGACCAATATCCGGTAACAAACGCCAAAGGGACGACGCTATCTACACTCTCCTTTTCCCACCAAAGCGCCAGAAGGGCGAGAACGCAGGGCAGCCATCGTCCACGTCCGAATTCATCATCCATGACGAAAATATAGAAAAAGGTCCTCCCACACGTCACCCCCTTCCTCACCAGACATCGACAATGACAACCAAAGCGGCACGCAGTAAGCCCTCCAAGAGCCAGCGCAAAGCACGCCAACGCGCCGCACAAGACCAGATGAGCCGTGACAGCTTCGCGATCATAGCCCGCATCGCCAGCAAGCTGCGAGCAAGTGCGTATGCTCTGGCCGTAGACCGCGACACGCTGCGTCAGCGTTGGGAAGTCGATGAGAATCTGCAGTTGCAGACGGTCACGGACCATTTCGTAGATCTTAACGAATACTTTTGCGTGGCGGAAGATGGTATTAGAGATGCGTTGGATGTTGTTGAGAGGCGGCTGCTGTGAATGGGACACTCTCTCCGCTTATGGCTAGAGAGGGGAGATGCTGAGTGAAAGTGCAGGCGAGGAAGGGGGTTGGGTACAGAAAAAGGATTTGGTAGTAAGTGTTGCACTTGGATATTGTTAGACTATCCCTCTTACGGTAGCTCTGCCAGAGACGCAGATAGTCAGGTTCCATTCGAGAACTTTTTGCTGGATGATAGGGGCTTGGATAGACATTGTATAGGGTACCCAATTGGGCAGCGAGGGCTGCGAGGCAAAGGTGGGCGGAGGTGCGCTCCAACGGATTCAGTCTTTGCTCGGTGTATGTTGTACCGTGGGCAAGCTATTTTCCTCGTGCTTGAAGACTATCCTGCTGTCTCTAGTCAGTATGAAAGCGGGTTTACTAGCTTAGAGCCATGGGATCAACTCTCTGTGAAAATCATCATTACTAAGTAGTCATATGAAAGGATAATAGCCACGTCATGCTCCATCAATAAAAGGATCGTCCCCCATTGTGAAGCCTGTCTTCAAAGATACAAGACGAGCAGATATGGCCATCGCACGCATTTCCATAGGTACATCGCAAAAGCATCGGAGTGTGAATACTATCTAACCCATGTACCAGTCAAGAACTTCATCCGCTTCCATACGCCTCCAATTTTGTTTCCATGCCCGTACCGACATAATGGTCGATAAGCAAAACCCCTTTGTGTGTTGATGGCTTCGGTCCTATGGCAAGGGCGCTTTACGCCCTCTGGCCTTTGTGAAGTGCCTAGCGCCTAGGTGGCATATTCAGCTTGTCCTCCGAATTGAGAGTTCTGGTACTGCTCCTGGTGAGAAGTGACACCTGGAGTAGGCTCCTAAGAAGATTGAAGTCAGCTTATGGTCTTCAAGACGCAGCATGGAGCCGTAAGACACGAATGGACAGTAGACCTTTAGCCTAATGAAGGGCCTGAGCCCCGAACTGACATACCTGCTTAGGCGCGTGAGGGAAATCAGAGGAGCTGTAATTGGGCTCGCTGCCTGGCTCAGACTTGATGGGAGCGTTGGACATGGGCTTGGAGCTGGACACTTCTGGGGAGGTTGATCGGCCACGGGCGTTGCCAATATAGTTTTGAGCCTTGGCGCTGTAGTCTCCGGCATAGGCCTTGACCGTTTCGGAAGCGCGGGCGGTATGGTGACCGGCAAGATCCTTGACTTGAGTGGCTTGGCTGTTCACGATGTTTGATGCGTTCGCCATATGCTCGTCAATGAGGTCCTTGTTGGTCATGTAGATCAAAGGGCCGAGGTAGATGCAAGAGACGCCAATGAGAGATAAGCCCCAGAAAGGAACGAATTTGATGAGCCAGTAACACGCGACAGCCGCGACGAAAGCTGCTGAGGTAGTCTTTACATTCTCTGCGAAGAGAACGCGTTGGAATTCGATCACGAAGAAGTTGATGAATTGCTCAAAGTCTTCGAGAGATGCTTCAAGAGCCTCACGTGGGATTGTATAGTATTTCTTTGGACGGAAGGAAGTAGCGAGTCCTTGTGAGAGGACAAGCTTGCCTGCTATCTCCGCAGCGGCTGTGACTAATGGGATGTTAGGGATACAATGTCTGACCGCGACAAGTCGTTATCACGGTGTCACTTACCACCAAGGACCATATACAGAGCCTTGAATGACCAGCGAAGTGCAGGTAGGTAGCGTGCGGCGAAGATGAAGAGGACGATGGAGATAAAGGATAGGGTGGTTGCACGAGGATTGTCCCACTGGGATGGTTAGCCAATGACAAGCCTCTTGGAAGGTATGGGTTTCCTTACGCTGAGAAGGTTGTAGAAGAAGGAATGATAGTGAGTCAATGGTTGCCCAGTTGCAGTAGACTGCTCAGGGGTTGTCCGAGAATTCGCCAGATTGCTGAATTCTGAGGTCGTCTTTGCGTGTTGATCTTTGGCCATGTCCGCAACAGGACCGTTCCCAAAGGTATCCCTCACATTCTGTGTAGCAGGGTGATTCTGAACTGTATTGGCAGCAGCTTGGTAATCTGTAATGGATGTCAACGGTTTTGGAGATAGGTCACGCGAGCTCTTGATAAACTATGTAGCAGAGATGTCAGCCTGGTTCAGAGAAGCCCAGATGGGTTTGATGGTACCTGACTGCTGTAGATGCTGTCCCTGGCATTCTGGACGTTGCCATTTGTAGAGTTGCTGTCCATGTTCTTGATCGTGGGGACTTGAAATTCAGAACTTGCAGGAATCTGCCCGAGCTGAGGAGGAGCGTCAGTCATCTTGGCAAGATGTACAGAGAGTGAGTGAAACGGTGTGTTACTTGGACTTGAAGATGAAGGGTTGAAAGGCTTGGTAGAGAGGGTGTGAAATGATGTTGTGAGTTGTTGGTTGGAAGTTGTTTTCTTTATTGAATTTTCTTGATTTGCGGTCGGACCCGGGCAATAAAATTATGACGCAGCAGGCAAGCACGGCAAGGAGGAAGCGCCGTCTATATCAAACGTCGGCCTTCTACTCCGTAAAGCATTCTACCGGGCTGAGCTATATGTCACTTCCTTAACTACACTTTGGATGAACCTCATAGCACGACTTACATGTATCGAGTACTGTGCCCGATTGATTATTGCCTGTTGGCCCTCCTTTTAGAATACTGGCGTGTAGCCAATCCTTTTCAGCAATCAAGCTCCAACAGTACCAGAACGCTTGATTGAGTTCGTGGTGCAGCCAAATGAATAGCATACCCAATACTGATAATTTCTCCGAAGCGCTTAGCTGCATCTTCAGCCAAAATCAACAAACTCGGTCTCTGCTGCCCTTGTACAGCGTTGTATAGCATATATCTACTTTTACTTCTGGTTGACTCAATCATTACACAATCCTGATCGTATTCACTTTCGCGACGTGATGTGATTGGACGTTGACGTGTTTGCAGACATTGATTCGCGTGTCCAACCCTTGCTATGACTTTGTACCACGAACGGCCATGCCTCTTCAAGGCGCGCTATTCAGCGGCAGCGTTGGCTCTGCATGCTAACCAAGGGTCACCTAGATATTGCCTCTGAAGCACCACCCGTTACTCCTTAAGGTAGCCGTTGTGGTGGCTTAAAGCCATATCCGTGGGCGGACAACATTCATAAAAGAACCCTTTGGTCATGCACGAACGCTGTTGGATGTCAAACTGGAATTTTGTATGACCAAGAGCCTCATCGCCCCTCATTTCTCTATTCGCACTAAAGGCTATCCCATTAACTGTTAACCGAACAGACAACCTCCAACGCCAAAGAAGTCGTGCAAGGCCGTCTGCACAAAGAAAGCAAGTTGTCAATACCAAATCATGATATAAACATCTGATCATGCTGATGCCCGACGACGCCTGAGAATTTTCTTCTCAGTAAGTATCGAATCTGCCATGTTCAGCTGAATGAGAGTGTATGCGGCTCCGAACTCTGGCGTCATACCAATTGATGTGCTTGTTGGACAGCCCTTCCTTCGCTTCGGTATTGCCGGAGCCTCTGGCGTTGACTGATATGCCGCAATTTCCTCGTCTCGAGTCTTGTCAGTCGTGCGTGCACGCTTTGAAGGCTTCGACTTCCGGCCTCTCACTGAAGATTTATTGAGTCTTGGAGTGGATGTGATGTTCGTAGGAGGTGGGCATCGATACATCTCAAAGATTGCTTTTCCGGGTGTGTTCACTGGAGTGAAACTTATGCTTGT
>JAABUX010004778.1_pt1 | contig 16955 bp, 16 predicted proteins | sample 5561851 | NCBI WGS metagenome assembly JAABUX01 (sample SAMN10711883, study PRJNA513361) | rock metagenome | isolation source: Antarctica rocks | place: Antarctica: Victoria Land, Richard Nunatak red sandstone | collected 2016-01-03 | reverse complement strand
CGTAGCCGCGTTGCATGGGACCGTGTCGCGTCGGATTCGACTGCACGCGGCCCGATCTGCGCCGGTTAATTGAATTTGACCTATGCGCTCAGACGACCCGACCAGGCTGCGCGGCTGCACTTCGACACAATCCGTTCGAGGGTATCGACACCGTCATGGATCGCTTCGAGCGGCGCAACGGCATGTCCGAGAAGCAAGCCGCGTATGGGAGCCGGACCGGCATACGCTTGCGACAACGCTTTCGCGTCGATCCCTTGGTCAACGAGGCTGCTCACAACGCGACATCATCGAGGTCGCCCACCGAGCGCATCTGGGCGGACGCATCGCAGCGTCGAAGGGAAGGCAAGTTTCGTGCATCCACAAAACCCGACGAACATGTCGCCTACGCGACGGTTCGTTCTCTCACGGCGTTCCCTCTTAGCCTCGGCGGTGACGATCGGCTTGACGGCAGCGTTGCCCAGAACGGCTCTGAGCGCCTCGACCTTACGCGTCGGCATGATACCCGACGCCGGTGGGACTGCGGTCTCGATCGATCAAAAGAAACCGCTCCGCGATTACCTTGCCGGCAAGCTCGGGCGAGACGTGGAACTCGTCATTCCGACGAACTACAATGCGACCGTCGAGGCGCTGGGCAATGCGTCGCTCGATTTCGCGTATTTGGGCGGCCTAACGTATGTCAAGGCGCACGCTCGGTACGGCGTGGTGCCGCTCGTACAGCGGGCCGGCGATCGTCAGTTCCATTCGCTTTTCATCACCGGGATCGCAAGCCCGATTCACGCTTTACACGACCTCCGGGGTAAGAAGTTCGCGTTCGGCGATATCAACTCAACGAGCGGGCACCTGATGCCGTATTATGCGATGTTGAAAGCGGGTCTCGATCCGGAACGCGACCTCGTATACCGTTACACCGGGAACCATCCTGCGACGGCAAAAACGGTCGAGGCGTCGGTCGTTGACGCCGGCGCCATCGATGAGAGCGTCTACCACGCGATGATTGACGGCGGTCAGCTCGACAAGGCGAAACTTCGTGTCTTCTTCACGACGCCGCCGTTCGTCGACTATGTGTGGGTTGCGCGCAAGGACATTCCGGCCACGGATCAGCGCGCGTTCGCGGATGCATTTCTCTCGTTGCACGAGGCCGGGCAGGCGACGGTCCTCGAGATACTGCGCGGCTCGTCGTTCGTGCGCGCAACCGACGAGGAGTACGCAACGCTGCGCATGGTGGCCGCTAAGCTCCAGCTGCTCTGATGCTCGCACTGCGCGGCGTGCGCGTCGTCTATGCGCGCGACGCACGCCCGGCGATGGCCGGTGTGACGCTCGACGTCGCCGCCGGGGAATGCGTCGCGCTCGTCGGCCCTAGCGGCGGAGGGAAAACAACCCTCTTACGGTCGATCAACGGCTCCGTGCCGCTGGCCGGCGGCACCATTCGAGTAGACGGCGTCGATGTCGCAACGTTGCACGGTGCGAACTTGCGGCGTCTGCGGACCCGCCTCGCCATGATCGCGCAGCAGCACGATCTCATCGATCGGCTGCGCGTCTACCAAAACGTCATGGCTGGCGCGCTTGGACGCTGGAGCACGTTGCACGCGCTGCGCTTCTTGATCGCTCCGAGTCCCCAAGAGATGGAGGAAGCGCGTACGGCACTTATCAGCGTTGGCGTTCCGGAAAAACTCCGCAGTCTCACGAGCGACCTCTCGGGTGGCCAACAGCAGCGCGTCGCGATCGCACGGGCGCTCTTGCAGCGGCCATCGGCGATCCTTGCCGACGAGCCGATCGCCTCGCTCGATCCGCTGCTTGGAGAGCAGATTCTCCGCCTACTGTGCACGCTCGCGCACGAACGCAACATCGCGCTCCTTTGCTCGCTGCATCAACCGCAACTGGCCCGACGCTACTTCGACCGCGTCGTGCCGATCGTGGACGGTATTCTTGGGGTCGATGGTGCGGTGCCGCGCGCCGCCGTCGCCGACCCCGCCCAAGCGCGATGATACTCTTACCAGATCTCTCCGCCGCGTACTTACGCGATCTCGTCGTGCCCGTTAGCCAAACGATCGGTATGGCAGCTGCCGGAATGTTCGTCGCCTTCGCGCTTGGCATCCCCATTGCGGTGGCGATCGGAACGCGCGCGCCCGGCTACCGGCTCCTCGTGACCGCGCTGTCGTCGCTGCGCGCGATCCCCGATCTGACGTTGGCGATCCTTGCGGTCGTCATCGTCGGCCTAGGACCCGCCGCGGGTGTCGTTGCACTCGCGCTCTTTTACACGGCGATGGTCGGGCGCGTGTACGCCGACCTCTTTCTGACGGCGGATCATGCACCGCTCGAGTCGCTGCGCGCCACGGGCGCCTCACGCCTGGCGATCGCGGCCTTCGGCCTCCTCCCGCTGACGATGAGCGATCTCTTGACCTTCGGATCCTACGCCTTCGAATGCGCGATGCGGGCCTCGATCATCGTCGGTGCAGTCGGCGGCGGCGGTCTCGGTACGGAATTGGTCGGCTCGCTCAACGCTCTGGAGTATCATCGCGTTCTGACGTTGATCCTCGTGCTCGTCGCGCTCGTCGCCGCCGTTGACAATTTCGGTATGCTGGTGCGGCGCATGCCGCGTCTGGGACTGCTGCTTGTACCGGTCGGCCTCATCTCGCTTTGGTTGAACCGTCCGCAACTCTTCTCGTTCGCGCACGCGCTCGGCGTATTTAGCGGGATGTTTCCGCCGGCACTGCGCTCGACCCAAGTCGCCGCGCTGCCGTTGCTCGTCACCCAGACGCTGGCCATTGCGCTGGGCGGCACGCTGATCGGTGCCGTGGTCGCCTTTCCAACCTCGCCCGCCGCAGCGCAGCGGATTGCGCCGCCCGCGCTCGCGCTCCTCGTGCGCCGAACGTTCGATGTGGCACGAGCGATTCCGGAACTGGTGTGGGGCCTCGTGTTCGTCGTCAGCATCGGCACGGGGCCGCTGGCTGGGGCGATCGCGCTTGGACTGCACTCGGCGGGCGTGTTGGGAAAACTCTACGCCGAGAGTTTTGAGAATGTACCTTCAGCACCGATCGCGGCGCTTACGTCGACGGGTGCCCGAACGCTGCCGATCGTAGCGTTCGGGTTCGTACCGCTCGCGCTCGGACCGCTTGTGGTCCATACGCTCTTTCGCTTGGAGTGGAACGTGCGTGCTGCTGCCATCGTAGGCATGATCGGCGCCGGCGGCATCGGTCAAGCACTGTACCAAGCGCAGCAGCTCTTTTTCTATCGGGAGATGCTGGCGTACGTGCTCGTCACCTGGGGACTCGTCGCGCTCTCCGACTGGTTGGGAGAACGGCTGCGCCTACGGTTGGGTTGGCGTTTCGTCGCCGGATGAAGACCCCTCCGAGGCTCCGCGGCGTCGTTGCGGCTGCCGCAACGCCACTTCTGGCCGATCTCGGGCCCGATGTGCCGGCATTGTTGCACCATTGCCGATGGCTGCTCGAGAATGGTTGCGATGGTATCAACCTGCTTGGAACGACGGGCGAGGCGATGTCGTTTTCCGTTGAACAACGCTTGGCCGCCATGGAAGCCGTCGCGGAAAGAAACGTGCCGGTGCAGCGAGTCATGGTCGGCACGGGGGCGAGTGCGCTGGCCGACGCCGTGCTTCTCAGCAGGCGCGCAACGCAACTCGGATTTGCGGGGGCGCTCGTGCTGCCGCCGTTTTACTACAAGAACGTCGCAGACGATGACATTTTCCGGTTCTTCTCCAGCTTGATCGAGCGCGTCGCCGAACCCGCGCTCACGTTGTACCTGTACCATTTTCCAGCGCTGAGCGGGGTACCGATCAGCAGTGCGCTGATCGAGCGGCTCGTCACGACGTACCCGGGGACGATTGCCGGCATCAAAGACAGTTCGGGCGATCGCGCCCATACCGCGTCGCTCGCACGAACCTTCGACGGACTCGATGTCTTCCCGAGCGCCGAGTCGGAGTTGTCCCGTGCGCCCAGTCTCGGCTTTGCGGGTTGCATCTCGGCGACGGTCAACGTCACGGCGCCGCTGGCCGGCATCGCGTGGGCCGCGTCCACTGACGTCGCGGCTGCGGATGTCGATCGGCCGCTGTCACGCCTGCGCTTCATCTTTGCGCAGTATCCGCTCATCGCGGCAGTACGCTATGCGCTTAGCGTCCTGCACCATGACGAAGGCTGGGTCCGGACGGTGCCGCCCTTGAGTGCATTAAGTGCCGGCGATGGCGAGGCGCTCATGGCAAAGCTTGCCGAAGAACCGCACTTTGCAGTCATTGTCGACGCCGTGCGGCCTGCGGTATAGTTCATTTCATTTCACCGGACGGCGATCGGGACCGCGAGCGTCTTGCCGGCTTCGTCGGTGATCGTCGCGGTGGAGGTTCCCGCAGCGAGCGGTTTGACCGAATACGTGGCGGTTGATTTACCGGTCGCTGCGACGCCCGGTGAGAACATCCCGACGTCGCGGATCACGAAGTGATCACGATTCGAATCGACGTCAAAATTGACGAGATTCGCCGTTTTGTTCGATTCGTTCACGAACTCGATGCGAATGCCGGAGCTTGCCGTCGGGCTACCGTCGCCGCAACATTGGCGAGTGCATGGACCCTTCACTCTAACGTGACTGATCTACTATCGTACAGCAGTCGCCGGCAGCGAAAGGCGACCGGGCATCGAAGCATCCGCGGAGGAGGCCAACGTGCGCACGAGTTTACGAAGACATCCGGAACGCGCGTTGACGTCACGCGAAGACGTCGATGCGATCCTCGATGAGGCGCTGGTCGCGCACGTCGGCTTCATCGATGAGCGTGCGCCGGTGGTCATTCCAACGACGTACGCGCGCGTCGGAAACGTGCTGTACCTCCACGGTGCGGCCGGCGGCCGGTTGGCGACGGCGCTTTCCTCCGCCGAGCAGATTTGCGTCACGGTGACGTTGCTCGACGGTTTGGTCCTTGCCCGTTCGGCCTTCAATCACTCGATGAATTATCGCAGCGTCGTCATCTTCGGGCGACCGCGGCCCGTGACGGATCACGCGGAAAAGGAGCGCGCGTTCGCAGCACTGGTCGAGCACGTTGCCCCCGGGCGTGGCGCCGATACGCGAGCTGCCTCGCCGACGGAATTGAAAGCAACCGGCGTCGTCGCCGTCGATCTCAACGAGTGCTCGGCCAAAAGCCGCAGCGGACCGCCCAAGGATGCGAGCGGCGACGCATCGTCACCCTGCTGGGCCGGCCTCATTCCGGCGCGCCTGGTCTTTGGCCAACCTCAGCCCGATGACGGCGCCGCGGACACGCCGCTACCCGATTATCTGCATGGCTACGATAGACCGCGTTGATCCGCGTTGGGACCAGCGGCTGGGTGTACACGGACTGGCGTCAGCGCTTTTATCCCAAAGGGCTCGCGCAGTCGCGGTGGTTGGCGTATTACGCGAACCGCTTCGATACCGTCGAACTCAACGCGACGGCCTACCGGCTGCCCAACGAATCGCAAATTGAGCAGTGGTGCACGACCGTTCCCGGCGACTTTCTCTATACGGTAAAACTGAGCCGACTGATCACGCATCGCAAGACGCTTCCGGCACGCGTCGACCGATTCATCGACAACTACATGCAGCGCGTCGCTTGCTTTACGTCCGGCAGAGTCGCGCAGTTATTGGTCCAGTTTCCGCCCTATCTCAAGCGTAACGACGATCATCTCGGCACGTTTCTCGACAAGCTGCCGAGGCAACACCGCTACGTCGTCGAATTTCGAGACCACTCGTGGCTCGTCGCACCGATCTATGCGGTGTTGCGCGAGCGTAACGTCGCGCTGTGCCTTCATGACTATCCCGGCTTCCGAATGCGCGACATCGTTACCGCCTCCGATCTCTCTTACGTCCGCCTGCACGGCTATCATGCGATGTACGCCGGCTCGTATCCCCGGCGCACGCTGCGACGCTGGGCGATGCGGCTGCGCCGAATCGAAAGCGTCGCACAAAACGTGTTCGTCTACTTCAACAATGACACCGCCGCAGCGGCGCCGCACGATGCGGCCGTCCTTCAGGCACTGTTGCAAGAGCCCGCTTCGTCGCGCTCCACGGCCGCGTCGGATCCAGAGGACTCGCTATAACACCGTAGTGACGATGCCGATACGATTACCGTGGGAAACAAACTGGTGCGGCGTGCCGTGGCCGCGACGATGCTCGCGCTGGTTCCGGTTGCGACGCTTGCCGCGCCCGCTACCGTTCCCCAGCGAAGCGCGGGGAACCGGCCGTCATCGACGGCGTGGTATGGGCAGATCGATGCGTCGTGCGGCCCCGGGACCCTTGCCGCGGTGTACGGCGATCTCAACGCCCTCGATGCGGCCGATTCCTCCGGTGACACCGCCGCGGTCGTGGCCAACGCCCGGAGCCTGGTCGACACTACGAGGGCATGCCTCGCGGTCCGGCCGCTGGCCGATCCGGTGCAGGTTTATTTGCGCAGCCAAATGCTGACGGCGCTTCTCTTTCGTTTAGCCGACGACGACGATCCGCACGCGACGAAGCCCACCGCCTCCAAGATAGCTCACGTCGCGTCTGAGATCTGTTCGTCACCCAACTTACAACGTGAAAGCGACCCGTATCGCACCGCGCGTAAGATGCTGCACGGCGTCCTGGAGAAGCTTCCACCGGTGCAGGCGTCCGCCGGCGCATCGCATGCATTGAGTCCGAAGCTCCGGGAGTGCGCTCGCCGCCTGGGGGTGTAGGACGCCTGACGCAACGAATGGCGCGGCGGGTAGCGAAGAACGTGCCATGGTGGAACCCATTCGATGGGGCGTTCTAGGCACGGCCAACATTGCGCTCAAACGGTTCATTCCCGCAGTCGTGGGATCGCGCAACGGCATCGTCGTCGCGATAGCAAGTCGCGACGTAGTGCGAGCGCGCGAGAGCGCCGGTCGGCTTGGGATCGCGAAGGCGTACGGGTCATATGAGGCGCTGCTTGCAGATCCCGACGTCGATGCCGTCTACAATCCGTTACCGAACAGCCTGCACGCCGAGTGGACGCTCCACGCGGCCGAAGCCGGGAAGCCCGTGCTCTGTGAAAAACCGCTTGCGCTCGACAGCGCGCAAGCGCGACATATGATCGCTGGGTGTCGCACGCGCGGCGTCACGCTCATGGAAGCCTTCATGTATCGCTTTCATCCGCAACACGCTCGCGTCCGAACATTGCTCGGCGAAGGCGCGATCGGCGAGCTGCGCGTCGTCCGTGCCGATTTCACGTTTCTTCTAGAGCCGTTCCGGCGCGATAACGTCCGTTTGCAGCACAGCCTGGGAGGCGGTGCGTTGATGGACGTCGGGTGCTATGCGATCAACGCCATGCGGATGATTTTCGGTGAAGAACCGCGCTGGGCGTCGGCGCAATGGGATTTTCGCGAGGAGTTCGGCGTGGAGGTCGCTGCGACGGCCGTTTTGGGGTTTTCCGACCACCGCATGGGCACGTTCGATTGCGGCTTCCGGGCTGCGGGACAAGGGTCGTATACCGTCGTCGGCACGAAAGGTCAGATCGACGTGCTTAACGCCTTCGTTCCGGGTGAAGCCGATGTTTCGGTACTAGTCACGACGGGTTCCGAGCGACGCGATGAACGCATCGCCGGCGTCAATCAGTACCGTTTGGAAGCGGAGGAGTTTGCCGATGCACTGTTGCAGCAGCGCGCGCCCGCGATGTCGCCTGACGATGCACTCGGCACCTTGAAGGCGATCGAGGCGCTCCGCGCTTCGGCACGAGACGGCGGTACGCCATGATGTCGAGCCGTCGGATCGCTGACGGGGAACCGCACGTTGGACGCGGGATCGGCCGTCGTGCAGAGTCCCTTCGGAGTCGGGCTTTACGTCGCATGCGATACGCAGGGTATCGTCGCGAGCCGCTGGACGCATGCTCGGGCGCGCGCTCCCGCAATAATGGGCCATGACGCGCTCTTGAGTGAAGCGGTTCGTCAGCTCCGTGCGTATTTCGCCGGGCGTCTAGGCCGCTTCGACGTGCCGCTTTGCCTCGCCGGAACGCCGTTCGAGGTCGCCGTTTGGAGAGCCGTCGCGCAGCTCGCGACCGGCACGCTGATTTCATACGCCGACGTCGCGCGCGCCGTGGGCAGGCCCAATGCCTGTCGTGGCGTCGCGCGAGCAATGACCCGCACTCCGCTTGCGCTCTTTATCCCGGCGCATCGCGTCGTCGGCGCGGACGGGCGCGTCAAGGGCGCGTCAGCCACGTCGATGCGGCGCCGTCTGATCGCTTTCGAACGTCAGACCGTTCGGCCTGATGCGGTGAGCCGCCGGTGAAGTCGCGTCCGGCCTCCCTCGGCCGAGAATGGCTTAGCAGCGGGAGGGTGGCGTGCGTTGCCTTCGTATGGAGCGCAGTCCGCTTGAATTTGGAGGGCTCTATCGGTGCGCCGTTTTCTCACCGTCGTGCTGCTTGCGTTTGGGTGCTTGGGAGCGGCGCCGGCGCCGAGCGGCGCGCCGAAGCCGCTGACGTTCGAGGCGTTGCGGCAGCTGGTCAGCGTTAGAGACGCGCAGATTGCTCCGGACGGCTCGCGGGTCGTCTACGTGCGGTCGGTCGGCGATTATAAGGCCGATCGCAATCTGACCGAACTCGTGCTGGTGAACGTCGCGGATGGTACGCGACGCATCCTCACGCATGACCGCGACGGCGTCCACGAGCCGCGCTGGTCGCCGTCGGGCGATCGCCTTGCGTATCTGGCTTCACCCGAGCGGGACAAGCCCGCACAGCTGTATGTGATGCCGATGAACGGTGGCGACTCCGAGCGCATCACCGATGCCAAGACGGGGGTCGACACCTTTGCGTGGCGCCCCGATGGAGCGGCCTTTGCGTACGCCAGCGAGGACGAGGCACCGAAACCGAAGCCCGACGGCTATGTGGAAGCGTTCCGCGTGACGGACGAGGATTACTTGACCCGCGAAGCAAGCCGCGCGACGCATCTCTGGACCATTGGAGCCGACCGCAAAGGAGCGACGCAACTCACGCACGGGCCTGCCTCGGTGAGCGCCGAGGACGCCGCATTGCACTGGATGCCCGACGGAAAACGGTTGCTGCTTGCGATGCAGCCCGACGGTGTGTTCGCTCACTTCACGCAGGAGCGTGCCACCTTCATCGATGCAAGTACCGGCGCACAGACACCGCTAGATCTCGAAGGGCCGAATGCCGCGCCGCTGCCGTCGCACGATGGGCACTTGGTCGCGATCGCATTGCCGCGACACAAGACCGTCTACTTGCAGAGTGACGTCAGCATCCGGGATGTGAACGATGGCCGTGAAGTTCGTTCGGGGATGGCGCTCGATCGCAACGTGCACTGGGCGGGATGGTCGCCCCGCGATGATGCCGTCTACGTCGCGACGGCCGACGGCGTCCGCGATGTCGTCTGGCGCCTTCCGCTCGCCGCGGGAACGCCGCAACAACTCGACCTGGGGGATGTAGACTTCGCGCCCGGCGCTTCGATCGCGCGCGACGGCACGCTCGCTTTCGTGGGACTGCGCCGCGATGATCCGAGCGAACTGTATGTCCTGAGCCCCAAAGCAACGCGACCGCGGCGGCTGACGAACGAGAATGGGTTCCTCGACGGATATGCGCTCGCAAAACGCGACCGCTTCGACTGGACGAGCGATGACGGTTTGAAGATGAACGGCGTGCTCACCTATCCCGTCGGCTATCAACCGGGCAAGCAGTACCCGCTCGTATTGGACGTACACGGCGGCCCGGTCTCGACGTCGACGTGGGACCTTGCGGGCGTGGAAGCGACGCTCGACGAGGTCTTGGCGACCGATGGCTACTTCGTATTGCAACCGAATTATCGCGGGAGCGACAACTCCGGCGATGCCTTTCTGACGGCGATCGTGCCGCACGTGACGAGCGGGCCGGGCCGCGATAACTTGGCCGCCGTCGCCGCACTCGAGAAGACCGGCATGATCGATCCCGCACGCATCGGCGTAAGCGGATGGTCGGGTGGCGGACTGCAGACGTCGTGGCTCGTGGGGCATGCCGCGTATTGGCGCGCTGCGGTCACCGGCGCGGGCGTTTACGATTGGTTCGAACAGGCGGTGCTCGCCGACATCAATGAGGACTTCGCGCGCACGTTTCTCGGCGGCGCGACACCGTGGACGAATGACGGGCGCGCACTCTATCGCGAAGAATCGCCGCTGACGTATGCTGACGCGATCCGCACGCCGCTGCTGATCCTCAGCGACATGGGCGATCAACGCGTCCCCGTGGCGCAGTCCTTTGCGCTCTATCGCGCGCTGCACGATCGCGGAAAAACGGTGAGCTTCGTCGCGTTTCCGCGCAAGGGTCACTTCCCGACCGATCCGGTGGGGCGAGAAAGCGTGCTCAAACGCTGGGCGGGGTGGTTCGAACGGTGGATGAAATGAAACGCAGCGCATTGCTCGCATACGCATTGCTAGCACCGCTGACATTGGCTGGGGCCGCCGCGCGGCCGCTGACCTTCGACGACATGCGTCACGTAGCGACGTACTCGAACGTCGCGATCGCACCCGACGCACGCCGGATTGCGGCCGTGCTGCGTCGCGGCGATTACGACAAGAACCGCTTCGACACGACGCTCGTGCTCGTGGACGCCCGCAGCGGATCCGTTCGCGCGCTTACCCCAGGACGGAAAAAGGTTTCGGACCCGGTGTGGTCGCCCGGTGGCGACCGGCTGGCGTTTCTAGCACCTGCGGGCGAAGCCGACAAGCAGAAGACACAGGTCTTCGTCCTGCCCACCGATGGCGGCGAAGCGAAGGCGATCACGGCTTCCCAACGCGACGTGACCGCGTTTGCGTGGAGTCCGGACGGACGGCGCATCGCGTACGTCACGCAAGATGAATCGCCCGATAAAAAAGCCATCGAAGCGCACGACGATGCATTCCAGGTGACGTGGCAACCATGGACGGCGCGCAGCGCGGACGTTCCCTCGCATCTGTGGCTGACGGGTTCGAACGGTGGTAAAGCGAGGCGCCTGACATTCGGCACGTGGAGCGTCGTGGACCCCATTGCCTTCGGAAACGGCGGCCGCACGATCGCCTTCACGCAAGCACCCGATGGATCGTTCGATGCCATGCGGCGCGGGCGCGTCGCCGTTCTCGACCTCGCAACGCGTACGGTACGCGGGGTCGGCCCCGTCGGAAGCAGCGGTGCCGCCTTTTCACGCGATGGCCGCACGCTCACCTACCACCAGCCAAACGCGATCGCCCCGGTCGTCGACGATGCCGTCGTCGCGTCCGCGGATGGGCGCCGGTCCAGCGCTCTGACGCACTTCGGGCGCGCGGTGCGCGACATCGCATCCGACGGCAAGAGTCTTTTCGTGAGCGCGCCCGACGGAACACTGACGCGTCTGTACCGCATACGCCGTAACGGCGGCGCCACGGCGCTACCGCTGGGCCCGCTCCAGCCGTACGACTTCAGTATCGCACGCGACGGAACAATCGCGGTCGCTGCGGCGAACCCGAGCGATCCATCAGAACTCTATGTCCTCCGCCCCCCCAGCGAGAGCCCGCGGCGTCTGACCGGCACGAACACGTGGCTCGCATCCCGCACGCTAGGGAAGACCGCGACGCTCGCGTGGCGCAGCGTCGACGGCGTCCCACTGGACGAAGTCGTCACCCTTCCGCCCGGCTATCGTCCCACGCAGACCTATCCGCTCGTGCTCGAGGTTCACGGCGGTCCCACGAGTTCGAGCCCGGCGACGTTCTCGGAGTTACCGCAGCTCATGGCGCAGCGCGGCTGGATTGTTTTACAACCGAACTATCGTGGCAGCGACAACCACGGTCCGCGCGCGGTCGCGACCTCGCTCGGGCGACCCGCGTCGCTGGCCGGCAGCGACATCCTCGCCGGGATCGCGCTCGCGCAACGGCGCTATAGCGTCGATCGCGCCCGCATCGGCGTTTCTGGGTGGTCGGCGGGAGGCTGGATGACGTCGTGGTTGATCACGCACGACGGACGCTGGCGCGCCGCGGTCGACGGCGCAGCCGTCGATGACAACGTGGCGGTCGTCACGCTCAGCGACGTCGACAGCTACATGCCGCAGTTGCTGCGCGGCGATCCGTGGCGCGACTCGGGCGCCATGGACCGCGCGCTCGCTGAGTCTCCGTTGACGTACGCCGACAAGGTCAAGACGCCGACCTTGATCGTCACCGATGCCGGAGATCAACGCGTTCCGACGCCGGTATCGTATGAATTCTACCATGCTATTCGGGCCACGGGGACGCCGGTCGAATTGCTTGTCTACCCTGTCAATGGGCATTTCCCGAGTGATCCGCTGCACGCCGAAGACGTGTACCGCCGCTGGATCGATTGGTTCCGCAGCCACTTCTGAGCGAGCTTGGAACCGGCGGGCACCGGCGTTCGTTTCCCCTTCGGTTGTACAGTAGACCGTCTTCATCTTCAACTTCTCACCGTGAAAGGGATTCACATGAACAAACGCGCCATTACCGCCATCGCAGCGGGCGCCTTCCTCGCCGGCGCCGCCGTGCCCACGATTGCCTTCGAGCGCCATCCGGCGCTTCGTGCAGGGCTGAACAATCTAATGGCAGCCCGCGCTAACCTGAACCAGGGTTCCCGCGATTTCCACGGCTATCGCCTCAAAGCGATCTCCGAGGTCAACCAAGCCATCAACGACGTCAACATGGCCATGCGCGTCGATCAAGACCGCAACGGCCAGGAAAAATAGACTCCGCTCATCACTTTCGAGACGACCCGCGGTTCGCGGGTCGTTTTCGTTTGCGACGGATTCGCGGCTGCGCGACGAGAACGCCATCGGCGTGAAACTGTTCGTGAACTGCCGCGCGTATGCGTTCGACGCCGTCAGCCGAACCTATACGGTGCGCAACGCGCTGCTCGTCGACGGACCGCGATTCGCCGGATTCGACGCATCACTAGCCGGGGCTGGAGTCGAGCGCATCGATCTCGGCGGGGCTTGCGTGGTTCCGGCGTTCGCCGATTGCCACGTGCACCTGACCGACACCGGTTATATGGCCGGCGCACGCGATCTGGGAAACGTGCGCAGCGCGGCGGAATTTGAAGCTCGCATCGCCGCGCTGCCGCGCGAACGCTTCGTCGTTGCGGGCGGCTACGATGAGTCGCGCTGGCTAGACGGCGCGTGCGCCGGCGCGCAACCGCTCGACGCGCATCTGCCCGACGCCTTCGCGCTGTGCGTGCGCGTTGACGGACACTCGTGCCTGGTCAATCGCAAAACGCTCGCATATCTTAGGCTCGATGCGCAGTTGGCCGGGCTGGAACGTGATGCCGCAGGGACACCGACCGGCCGCCTTTTTCTCGAGGCGAACTGGCTCGCGCAGTCGCGTTTCTTCGCACAGCTTCCTGCCGGTGAGCGCGGGGCTGCCGAGCGACGTGCGGCCGAGCTTGCATTGCGTGAAGGTGCGGTGCATCTACACGTGCAGCTCGTCGGCTTCGAGAGCCGGGACGCATATGCGGCTGAAATCGAGGCGCTGCGTTCTCTACCGGGTTTGAAGATTTACCCGAAGATCTGCGAGCGGGATCCGGCGCTTGCGCGCTCCTTCGGCTTGCCGTTCATCGGCGGCGACGTGTTCCTCGACGGCTCCATCGGAAGCGGAACGGCGGCGGTGACGACGCCGTACTGCAACGCTCCGTTCAGCGACGGCGCGGGATCATGCGGACGGCTCGCGCTCGATGACGCCGCTGTGTCGGCATACTTCGGCGAAGCGGAACGTCTGGGCGTATCGGCCGGGGTGCATGCGATCGGCGACCGCGCGATCGAGCAGTGCGTGGCAACCTGGGAACGAGTCCTCGGCGGCAAGCCCAGTCCGCGTAACCGCCACTTCATCGAACACTTCGAGCTGGCGACGCCGGCGCAGGTCGCGCGTTGCGCGCACCTCGGCATCTATCTCTCCATGCAGCCGCAATTCGATGCCGACTGGGGCGGCGACGGTGGCATGTATGAGTCACGGCTCGGTACGCAGCGGATGCGCGCGATGAACGCGCTCGGGAGCGCTTCACGAGCGGGGGCGGTCTTGTGCGGTGGTGACGACAGCCCGGTGTGCCGGCTTTCGCCGCTGGCGGGGATGGCAGCTGCCTGCGCGCACCACACCGCACGCGAACGTCTGGGGCCGCTCCAAGCGCTCACGATGTATACATACGATGCGGCTCGCCTCGGCCACGCGGAGGCGCATGCCGGAGCGCTCGCGCCCGGTTACGATGCCGATTTCGTCGTTCTCGATCGGGACGCACCGCTGGACGGATCGTTTGCAGCGGCGCACGTCGTGCAAACCTGGGCGAGCGGCGAGTGCGTCTATGATGGTGGCTGATGCGAATCCTGATCGTTGAAGATGACGAGCGGATCGCTGATCCGGTCGCGGACGATCTGCGGCGGCAACGGCATACCGTCGACGTGGCCAGTGACGGCTCGAGCGGGCTCTCCTACGCGAGAACTGGCGTCTACGATGTCATTCTTCTCGATGTCATGCTGCCGGAGATAACCGGTATCCAGGTCTGCCGGCGACTGCGTCAAGAGCGTTGCGATGCAATGATTCTGATGCTGACGGCGCGCGACACGACCGAAGATAAGGTCGCCGGGCTGGATGCCGGCGCCGACGACTATCTGATCAAGCCATTCGATCTCGCAGAACTAGGGGCGCGGCTACGAGCGCTCGGCCGTCGCCAATTCGCGCGGCGCGATGCCGTATTGCGCAGCGGTGTGTTGTCTTTGGATCCGACGGAACTGCGCGTGCGGTGCAACGAAGGGGTCGTGGCGCTCACACCCACAGAGTTTGCCTTGCTCGAAACGCTAATGCGCGAGCCGCTGCGCGTTTTCTCTCGCGCGATGCTGTTCGAAAAGGTCGCATCGCTCGACCGCTCGGCCGCCGACGAATCGATCAAGACGCACATCGCAAACTTGCGGCGTAAGATTCGCGCAGCCGGCTGCGCGTACGATCCGATCGAGACGCTCTATGGCAACGGCTATCGACTAGCCGAACCGCCGTGAACGCTTCGGGGGACGCACGCGAACTCGAGCGCCGCCTCAACCTCGCCTATCTGACCGCCTTTGGGATCGTGCTCATCATTTTCGCGGCCGCGGTCCATCTGGCGTTCACGCTCGATTTTCGCCACGAAGAACGAACGCGGCTCGATGTCCTTACCGCGCAGGCGCTCGCGGCTTACGACATGCACGACGGCGCGCTCGACATCGATGCCGAAGCTCCCGAATTGAGCGACTCTCACCTCGAAGGCGTTGCGTGGTATTCGCAATCGGGACGCCTGCTGGCGCTCGCCGGGACGCTGCCGGATATCGAAGAACCGCCCTCCGCAGGGGCGGAGCGGCACACGGCGCGCTTCTGGTCGCGCGATGTCGCAAGCGCGCATGGATACGTTCGAGCCGCCGTCGTTACGGCGCGCGACGCTCATAGCCTTGCGCGCGACGATCTTGGACTCGGCATCGGCCTCCTGGTTGCGCTGATCGCGGCCAGTTTCGGGGGCCGCTATCTCGCATCCCGCGCCATCGTGCGCATCGTCGCATCGATGCGAACCTTGCGCGATTTTACCGCCGATGCTGCGCACGAACTACGGGGTCCATTGACGGCGCTGCGCAGCAATGCGGACGCGAGCCTGCGTGACGGCTCTACGTTATCCGAAGTTCACCGGCACCGGCTGGAGACAATCGGCGCCACGGCACGCGACATGACCCGCACCGTCGAGGACCTGCTGTTGATTGCGCGTGCGGAAACGCCGCTCGAACGCGAACTCTTTGCCATCGACCTCGACGAACGCATCGCAAAAGCGGTCGAGGCGCGCCTGGCGCTGGCCGCGCACAAGGGTGTCGCGTTGCAATCGGAGCCCTGCGGACGAGCACGCATGTATGGCGATCCCTCCGAGATCGATCGCATTCTTGGCAATTTGGTCGACAACGCGATCCGTTTTACGCCGACCGGCGGCCACGTCGACATCCGCTGCAGTCCCGAACGCAGCGGCTTCGCGGTCCGGGTGCGGGACACGGGGGTCGGGATCCCGCCCGAGGACCTCGCCAAGATCTTCGAACGTTTCTGGCGCGGCGATCCGGTGCGCCGCCAAGATGCGGGCAGCGGACTGGGGCTCGCGATCGTGCGGGCACTCGTGCGCCGCCACGGCGGCGAGGTCAGCGCCCGTAGCACGCTCGGACGTGGCAGCGAGTTTGCAGTTTGGTTTCCACTTCACCCGCCACAACCCGGCAGCCTCGGAAACCTTCACTAAATCTCGACCGGGCGCTGATATGGTAGGCGACGGTGAATCTGGCTCGGTTCGCGCTCGACAACGTCAAGGTCCTCATCTTCATCACGCTGGTTCTCGCGATGCTCGGGATCCGCGCGTATCTCGTCACGCCGCAGTCGATCTTTCCGACGATGAGCTTCTCGAAGATCGACGTCGTCGCCGATGCCGGTGACCTGCCGCCCGATCGCGTCCGGATCGCCGTCGCGCTTCCACTGGAAACCGCGCTCGAAGAATTGCCCGGCGTCTCACGCGTGCGCGCGACCTCGAGCGCCGGTTCAGCCGAACTGATCGTCGAGTTCGATCCCAAAACGGATCCGAACGTCGATCTGCAGGCCGTCGACCAGAAGATCGCCCAGGTTCGCGGGTCGCTTGACGGCCTTACGAACGCCGTGGCCGTTATCGTCAATCCCAACTCGGAGCCGGTGCTGTCCTACGCGATGACGTCCAAGACGCTTTCGCAAGCGGTCCTGCGCGACATCGGTCTCCATACGATCGTCCCGAAACTCTTCGGCATTCCGGGCCTCGGCCGCATCCTCGTGACGGGGGGACCGACGACCGAGTTTCACGTCAACCTCGACCCTGGAGCGCTGGCAGTGCACGGTTTGGGTGCGCAGGACGTCGTCAAAGCGATTGCCGACGCCAATGCGGTGAACGCGGTCGGTGTCCACCAACAGTATGCACAGCGCTACGCAATTATCATCGATGCCGCCCTCAAAGACGTTCCCACCATTGCGGCGATCGGCGTACCCGACAA
>JAABUX010004777.1_pt1 | contig 16956 bp, 11 predicted proteins | sample 5561851 | NCBI WGS metagenome assembly JAABUX01 (sample SAMN10711883, study PRJNA513361) | rock metagenome | isolation source: Antarctica rocks | place: Antarctica: Victoria Land, Richard Nunatak red sandstone | collected 2016-01-03 | reverse complement strand
GCCTTGCCCGAACCAACCACCACGAAGAACCATCACCCAGGTGAACCCCGCCAACCATTTGGCGTCATTCCCCCAGGCGACAAAGGCTATGTTACCGCCTTTCGCCAGCGGTTCAAGAGTCTTCTCCGGAAATTCGCGAAGGTCGCTCGATCGATCAGCGATTAGTGTCAGGCGATGGCTCGTCGTAAGTCCGGGCCACTTCGATCATCAAGGTTTCGAGTTGTCGGTAATAGTCGGCTTCTTCGAAGGTCTTTTTTTTATCTTGGAGTGCGGCGACTTGCAATTCCAGTTCGTTCCGTCGGCGAATCAACTCGGGCGGAGCCTGGCGGTCGATCTCGGTGCGGATGAGGTGGAACTGGTGGGCTTTGAGGCCGTCGGCGGCGGTCCCTTTGGGTTTGCGGGTCAGCCGAGTTCCATCGAACCAGTCGGCGGGGGTCCCTTTGCCGTCGGCGTTGTCGTCGATCAGGGCGTGCTCGGTGCTGAGCCGAGCCTTGGTCTTGTAGAAGTCGGCGGTCTGCTTGGCGGCGATCAGGAAGGCTTCGAGGAGCGAGGTTTGGCCGTCCTTGTCGAGGTCGGCGCGAGGGTTGGTCCAGGCTTCGGCGAGGTACTGGCCGAGCCTCGCGTAGTTTTGCTCGACGCCGCTCTTGGTGGCCGTGACGATGACCCGGTTTGGCCCGGAAAGCTTGCTCAGGAACGGGCCGCTCGACGACGAGCAATCGAGCACGGCGACCGGCCCTTCGATCGGCTTGAGCCAACCGGCCAATTCGAGGTCGGTGACGTCGGGACCTCGGAGGTTGAACTTGGCTTCTCGGCCGTCGAACGAGCCGTGGCCGATCAGGATGAGCCAGAGGGTGCCTGGAGGGTGGGTCTTGGATCGGTCGGCGAGATAGTCGCGGAGGCGGTCGTGGTCGGAGAGGGTCGGCTCCAGGGCTTTTTCACCTGTCGGTGGTTTCTTTTCTCCGATCGCCGTGAAGTCGGCCCCGGCCTTGGTGGCGGTGTCGCGCCATCGAGCGACCCAGGATTGGTACGTCACTTCATATTCCGGGGTGCCGGGAGCCCCGACCACGACGAGGACGGTGGGGCGGTCGATGTCGGCGGCGGTGCAGAGGGCGAAGGCGAGGAGGGTCGATACGGCTAAGTTCATGGAAAACACCAAAACTGGGAAGAGAATTGCAGATTGCAAATCGCAGATTGCAAAAGAAGGCCAATCAAGACAACTCTTCGCGATCTGCGACTCCGCCTTCGCAGAAGTTAGGCGAGGCCGTTGACGCGGCGGATGCCCCACTCGGCGGCGAGGCAGAGGATGACGATGAGGAAGAAGACGGGTTGGTGCCACAAGGGGGCGGTCCACGGCTCGACGATGGGGGCGGATCGGGAGGGGAGGCCGGCGACGAAGGCTTCGAGGCGATCGCCGTCGACGACTTCGCCGTGGGTCTGGGCAGCGATGGTGGTCATGGCGTCCCAGTTCGGTTCGAGGCGGGCGAACTCGTCGGCGGAGGGCTGCGCGGCCCAGCCGGCGTCCCGGGTCCCGATTGTTGTCCCGTCGTCGGCAGTCGCGGTGGCCTGGAAGCGATACGGTCCGGGTTGGGCCGTGGCGACCGACGCGAGGTAGGCGCCCGGTTCGTCGGCCAGGGGTTCGGCGTTGAGCGACAAATGGGATGCATCGGGCAAGGTCACGTCGATGGCGACTTTGGCGTCATCGAGCGGGCGGTATTGCGGGTCTCGGACCCGAAACGTCAGGTCGATGGTGGGGGATGGGGCGTCGGCTTGGGGTTTGAGGGTGACTTCGACCCGGCGGGGGACATCGGCGACGAGCCAGCGGACGGTTTGCCTCCAGGATCGGTCGAGGTCGGTCTCGGCCGGGTTGGCCCGGCGGAGGCCCCAGCGCCAGAGATCGCCGATCAGGAGGGCGGCGACGTGCCCCTTGCCGAAGGGTTGCGCGACGAGGGCGGGGACGAGTTCGTCGGCGGCGTCACGGACCTGGGCCAGCACGGCGGCGCCCGGTTTGATCCCGCCGACCGCGTTGGGGCTGGCGAACGGGGGCATGGCGGCGAGGCGGGTCCGCTCGTCTTCCTCGGTCTTTCGGGTCCTGATCCAGGGTTGAAGCCAGCCTTCTCGGGTGAGGACGAGGCGGTGTTCGAGCCCCTCGGAGGGGGTGACCGGCGAGGGTTCGCCGAGGCGGTCGAGGTAGACGGGCAGGAGGTCGCCGACGGGGGTCCGGTCGTACTTTCCGGCAGAAAACGAGTCGGGGCCGCCGAGCATGAGGAGGCCCCCGCCTCGCTGGGAAACGAAGTTGCGGAGGAGGGTCATCTGGTCGGCGGTGAAGAAGCCGGCCTCGATGTCGTCGAGGATCACGGCGTGGTAGCCGAACAGCCCCTCGGCGGTTTTCGGGAAGCCATCGCGGAGTTCGGTCTCGTCGATCGTCCCGAGGCGGACCAACACCGGTTGATCGGCGGCTTCGGTGGTCTCGGGGTCGGCGTTGTCGAAGCCGTTGAACAGGGGCGAAGTCGTCCGATTACCGCTGGCCTGGAAGTCGAACTTGGGCTGACGCTTGGCGATCCGGATCAGGCCGACGAGCTGGACCTGGTCGTCGCCGAGGATCGCCCTCCTCAAGAACTTGAACTCCCAGCCGGGCCGACCGCCGACGTAGAGGACGCGGAACGGGCCTTCGCCCTGGTCGACGACGACGAGGCGGGAGTTGTTGGCCAAGGTCTGCTCGTCGTTCGCCTCCGAGACCGCCGACGCCTCGACCCGGTAGAACTGGACGCCTTTCTTGTCGGGGCGGAACTGGAACCGGAACGCGAGCGGTCGGGAAGCGTCGGCGGTGGTGGGGGTGGCTTCCTGGCGGGCGACCTCGGCGCCGGACTCGTCGAGGACGACGACTCGGATCGGTTGGTCGCGGAAGCCGGTGGCGGCGACCTCGGCCTTGAGGACGACGGGCGCGGCCTCGAAGTTGGCCTGGCTCACGGAGACGTCGCGGACGCCGATGTCGCGGCCTTGGGCTTTGGATGGTGGGACGACGGGGTAAACCGGGGGCAAGCCGGCGAGGTCGAGGTCGCCGAGGTCGGTCCGGTTGCCATCGGTGACGACGAGGACTCCGGCCAAGGGGAGACCTCGGAACCGTCGCCCGATCGCCGCGAGCGACGTCCCCAGGGTCGAGCCGGTCCCGTCGAAAGTCACCGTGTTGAGGGATTCGACTCCTCGGAGGTGCGAGTCGAACAGGTAGGGGCGGACGTCGAAATCTTGGGCCAAGCGGGTCCGCCAGGGGAGGTCGTCGCGGACGTGGGAGCGGACCCAGTCGCCTCGGGTGGATGGGGAGCCTCCGTCGCGGATCTGGAGGCTCTGGCTGTTATCCACCAGGACGACGAAGGCGTTGGCCCCCGGCTTGGGCCTCGACCCGGTCAGGAGCGGCTCCACCAGGCTGAGGATCAGGACGGCGAAACCGACGGCTTTCAAACTCGCGGCCAAAAGCTTGACCGGGCGACCGGCCCTGGCCCGGGCGTAGGTCCAGGCGAGCAGGAGCAGGACGACGCCCATCAGCGATCCGGCGGCGACGGTCCACTCGGGCGAGCCCCAGATCAGGGACGAGGCGGTGGCGAGGGGCGAGGGGCTGGAGTTCATCGGCCGCTCCCGAGGCGTTCGTAGTAGCGGCGGACCCCTTCGGCGAACCGGGGGGGGACGGGGTCGCGGTCGATCGGGACCAAGGCGTCGGGCGACTCGCGGCGGCGGACCTCCTCGGCGACCCGGTTGCGGAGCTCGAGGATCGGGTCGGCGACCATCTCCTTGAGCTTGCCGGGGTCGAGCGGCTGAGCGTGCCGCCTGGCCTCTTCGCGGGCGCCTCGGGCTCGGTCGCGAATCCGGGCGGCCTCGGCGCGGAGGTCGGGGTTGGTGAGCAGTTCCTCGACGTCTCGGAGCCGGTCGGACCACTGGCGGAAGCCGTCGCCGGTGATCGGGTTGACCCCTTCGCCCCGGTTGGTCCCGCCGACCCCGCTTCGCTCTCGACCACCGCCTCCACCACCGCCGTTGCCTCCCCCTTGGGGTTGCCCGCCGGGGTTGGGCTGGCCGCTCGCGGGGGCGAACTCTTCGAGTTGTCGGTTCAAGTCGTTGGGCTGGTTGCCGCCCCCTGCTCCGCCACCCTGGCCGCCACCGGGACGTTGCCCGCCGCGCTGGCCTTGGTTCTGGCCGCCTGGTTGCCCCTGGCCTTGACCCTCTTGACCCTGGGCCGCTTCACCCGGCTGTTGACCGCCTACGCCAGATTGCCGACCCTGACTCGCTTGACCGTTCCGACCCTGACCCGGTTGTTGACCCTGTCCGGGTTGGCGACCTTGGCCCTGGCCAGGTTGTTGGCCTTCGGCTTGACCCTGACCCGGTTGTTGGCTTTCACCTTGGCCGGGTTGTTGGCCTTGGCCCTCCTGCTGACCTTGGGCTTGCCCCGGTTGGCGACCCTGCCCGGGTTGGGGATCTTTGCCGGGTTGGTCACCGGGTTGTTGACCTTCGCCGGGCTCTTGACCCTGGCCGGGTTGACGGTTTTGGGGGTCTTGGCGACTCGATGAGCGACCGATCTGGTTGGATTGTCCTTGCTTGGGGAGACCAGATCGACCGGGTTCCGATCCAGCCGGGTCGTTCGCACCGGGCTGGCCGCCCGCCTGTGGATTCGAGGGGTCGCCGGGCTGGCCATTCGGCGAGGCGGCTCGGCGGGTGTTGGGGCTATCGGCGCGGGCGAGGCCCCGGTTGGCCTGGTCGGCGAGGTCTTCGAGTTCGTTCTGGGCTCGCTTGAGCGCGGCGGATTCGTCGCCGAGGATGCTTCGCGCGGCTCGTTCGACCCCTTCCTTGAGTCCGTCCAGCCCTTCGCCCGCCTGGCGGGAAGACCGGGCGGCCTCGTCGGGCAGCCCGGCCTGGGCGAGTTGGTCGGCCTCGTCGAGGTCTTTGGGGATGGCCTTCTCCCCGGCCTTGCGGACGGCGTCGAAGAGTTCCTTGGCGAGCAGGGGTTCGGTTTCTTCGGCCTCGGTGACGGTGGATTTCATCTGGTCAAGGAGGCCGTCGAGGTCCTTCTTTTGCCGGGTCAGACTCTCGCCGACCTTTTGCTTGGCTTCGGGGTCGCGGAGGGACCGCTTGGTTTGCTCTTCCCAGCGAGCAAGCTGGTCGGTGAGCTTGGTCTGCTCCTCGGACAGCTTGCGGGCCTGCTCGCGCATCTGACCGACGTCTTCGCCGAAGCGTTCGGACGACTTTTTGCGGAGGTCTTCGCGGAGGTCCTTGAGTTGGCGTTCGGCCCGGGTCCCTTCGTTGAGGGCTTGCGAGACCTTGCCTTCTTCGAGGGCCTCGGCGGCTTGCCTGACCTGCTCGCGGCCTTTGTCGATTTCGGGGCGGGCTTCGGCCATCCGGTCGCGGTTTTCCTCGCGCTCCATCCGCTCGCGGACCTCGTCGGTATCGCGGAGGATCTGCTGCTCCTGGTCTCGGAGCCGCTTGAGCTGGCGATCGGCTTCGGCCTTGGCCTCGGGGGTCTTGGCGGCTTCGAGCGCGGCTTGGAGTTCCTTGAGCCGCTCGTTGAGGTCGGTCTGCCTCCGGGCGAGTTCGGCCAGTCGGTTGAGGACCTGGCGGGTTTCCCGCTTCTCGGCCTCGGCCTTGGTGGCGTTCTGCGGCGATTTGGCCGACTTTTGTTCTTCGTAGCGGTTCTCGTCGTTGGACAGTTCCAACTCGTTCAACTGCTGCTGCGAGGCCGAGCCACCGCCTCCCCCCTGCTGCTGCCTGGAGCGCTGGCGGGCGACCTCGAACTCCCTGGCCCGAAGTTTGAGCAAGGCTTGATACGCGGCTTGCTCGGCGGCGAGGGCGGGTCGAAGCTTGTCGATGCTTGGGCCTTCCGCAGCCCCGGCGAGGTGCGATTCGGCCTCTTTCATCGCTTTGACGGCGGCCTGGAGGTTGGCCTTCGAGGTTGGGTCGCGGAGGGCCTGGGCCATCGGCCCGGCTTGCTCGATGGCCGAGGCTTGCGACTCGCGGACGACCCCAGCGTCGGCGGCGAATGCGGCGGTTGGCTTCGCTCCGGTTTCGCGGCGGACGAGCTTCCAGGTCGCGGCGATGATCTGCTTTTGCAACTCGGCGAGCTTCTCGGCCTGCTGTCCGTTCTGGCTTTGTGATTCGGACTGGGCGCTGCTGGGTGGGGCTTCCCCTTGGCGGAAGATCTCCTCGAAGTGGCGGACCTCGGCGAAGAAGAGGTCGCCGGAGGATCGCCGGGGCTTCAAGTCGGGTCCGATGTCCTCGGCCCAGAAGAAGTAGCTGACGAGTTGGTCGGGCTGCGCCTTGAGGTTTTCCATCGCGATCAAGTGATCCGCCACCCGCTTCTTCGAGGCGGGGCCATTGGGGTCGAGGACGAGGTCGACCGCCTCGCCGCCGGGGGTGATGTAGTTGATCCCGTGGCGGATGACGCCGAAGTCGTCCTCGGTCTTGGCCTGGACTTTGAATTCTTCGACCGGCGACACCCGGACGTCGCGCCCCGGGGCGCTCAACGCGATCGTCGCCGGGCGATTGATCGTGACGTTGATCGACAGGTCCGTGGCGGTCTTGTTCTTCCGACCATCGCGGTCCGTGAGTTCGACCTTGTATTTGTGCGACTCGGCCAGAACCCAACCGGCCTGATAGATCGGCTCGGCTTCGCCCGCCTTGTTGACCGGGGGCGGCCCGGCGACGAGTTCGAGCGGGGTCGCATTCCCCTTCTCGTCGACCAGCCGGGCCGAGGCGACCTCCTTGTTGAGCCGGAACGTCAGGCCCAGAGTCGTCCCCTCGACGGCGGTGACGTGGCGGACGTCTTCGAGCGTCTTCGAGTCCAAACCGGTATAGCTCGGGTAGGTGAGGTGGGCGTCGACCTTGCGAACTTCGGGGAAGGTGAAGACCTTGACCCGATAAGTCGGGCTCGTCTGGCCATCGAACGCGACCCGATAGGTCAACTCGCGGTTGACCGACTCGATCCGACCGGCGAAGGTAGGATCTTCCAGGCTCCGGGCCATCAAGGTCGGGGGAGTTGGCTCACTCGATTCGACCAAAAGCTGCGCCGATGCGGGAACGTTCGACCCGAACCGGGCGACAACCAGGAGCGGCATCCCGCGCTCGACCTCAGCGTCGCCGGGGTCGACCTGGATGTCGGCGGCGGTGGCCCGGCCCTCGATCACGGCCAGTGGTGCTGCGGGGCTGTCCGCCTGGTGAGGTTGGGGAGTGATCCAGAACAGCAAGATTGTCAGGGTGATCAGAACGAACTGAGCCAGTTTGACCCGTCGGTTCCGCGCGGTGGAGATGACCTGCGTCCAGTCGTGGGTAATCTGGTGCTCCAGGGTTTCGCGGATGACGGCGCTTGGGAGGTAGCCAACCACTCGACCTGGGCCTTGCCGGGCGTCTTCTCCCAGGGCGGCAAATAACCGTGAGTCCAGGTCGGGAAACGACGCTTCGACTCGCTCGGCGGCCCGGCGCCGTAATCTGGTCTGGTCGCGCTTCTCCCAGGCATCCCAGCCCAGCTTGATGAGGTCGACGACGGTCAGCAACACGAGAAGCGCGGATCGAGGCAGGATCGCGTCGGCGGTCGGCTCGAAATAGCGCACCGTTGCCCAAATCGCAATCAGCAGGAGGATCGCCGCCAGCCAGAGGTTCGAGGTATGCTGAGAGACCCGCCGGGCCACGCGGTCGAGAGCGGTTTGCAATTCACGGTTCATCATGGCGATCAGGTCCCCAAAGCCGAGGCGGGACGAGGGAGTCGGGCTCGATCAACCCGGCCCGCCAGCCAGGTTTCGCCGATGAGGAGGGCGATCGTCCCTAAAACCAACCAACGCCACAATTTTTGACGCCCCTCAAGCTCGGCGGTCTGCATCTGCCGGAGCGCCTCGGCGTCGAGCTTTTGACGGGTGGAATCCCCCGCCAGGCGGACCCCTCGTTGGGCCAGGGTTTCCCTGGTCAACGGCTCGGTCCGGCTCTCGCCCGGGTCGAGGTTGACGGCGAAGGTCCGGGTTTCCTCGCCGTCGGGATAGAAGCGATGAACCGAATAGATCCCCGGCGCGTCGGTCGCGGTGATCGCCTCGGTCCCTGGTTCCAGCTTCGAGGTCAAGCCGTCGGGTTTGCGGAGTTCGACCCCGTCGGCCTTCGCCGGGAAGCCCAAATCCGCCAAGGGGACGCGGTCGCCGACCCGATAGCGCTTCGGGTCGGTGCTCGATGCGCCTCGACGGTCGAGCAATCCCGCCATCAGCGGGACGAACTTCGACGACCGGGCAAGCTGGCTGTCGGTCGGGTTCCAGCCGCTGCTCAGGACGACGACTCGCCCCCGGCCCACCGGCTTTTCCACCAGGGCGGGCGAACCGTCGTCGAACCGGGCGAGGATTTGGGCTTGGGCGAACGCCGGGTCGGGGTTGGCGACCGACCGATGCTTCCAGAAGCGGATCTTGGTGAAGTCGTTGAATTGGGGTCCGGCCAGGGGGGCGAAGGTCGGGTGGTCGAACTTGATCTCGCCGAGCATCGCGTCTCGACCGGCCTGGGCTTCGACCCAATCGACGCTCGCCACGCCGAGCAGCGTCGCCAAGGTGGGCGAGGCGCCGCCTCGGGTCGCCACGACCAGGGCCGAGGTCCCGGCTTCGACCTGGCTGCGGATCGACGCGGCCAGACTTGGGGCGACCTCGCTTGCCACCACGATCAGACTCGGGGGGGATTTGGGGTCGGTCGTCGACGGGTTGGCGACGACCCGGATGGTGCGCCGGGGGGTGCTGTCGAAGACCCGATTGAGGTAGTAGAGCAGGCCGTTGGGGTCGTCGGGGCCGTCCGGCCCGAAGAAGCCGATGGTGTCCTCGGTCTTCGGGGCGGCGGCGATGTAGGCGAGGTTGTCGAAGGGGAAGGCGTCGCCGGTGAGTCGGAGGGTCGAAGGGGGGGCGGTCTTGGGGTCGAGGGGCGGCGTCGGGACGCGGACGACTCGGCTTTCCCCGGGCGGGACGGTGGCGGTGACCGGTGGCCCAACGGCCTTGCCCTGGGGGTCGACCCAGGCGACCTGGAACGCCTCGACCCGAGAGGCCGGGTCGTTGCTGATTCGGACTCGGGCGGCAAGCTCGTCGCCGGTGGATTTGGTGGGGGTGGCGACTCCATCCCCCGCGTCGGCCAGGGCCTCGACCCCGGCGTTCCCACCGGGCAAGGCGACGGTTTGCAACTCCAACTCGACGTCGGATGGCCAGGCGAAGTTGCCCAGGGCTTCGAGCTTGCTCCCGGCTTGCAAGTCGCTGATCAGGATCACCCGGCGGGGGGATCGGCTGGCCTTGGGGTCGCGGTCCCCTTCGTCGGCGACGACGGCCACCGCTTCGGCCAGGGCCGAGCCAAGCTCGGTCCCCTTCCAGCCCGGTTCCAGGCTTTGCAACCGGCCCCGGGCCAGCGCGAGCCGGGCCGAGGGTTCCAGGGTCGCCCCCTCGGCGAAGCTTAAGACGGCGCGTGGCGAGGCGTCGAACGCGAACATGGCCAAAGGGTCGCCCGGCTTGGCGGCGGCAAGAGCAGCCTCGGCACGCTTCTTGGCCTGGGGCCAAAGGTCGCCGCGCCTCAGGCTCGCCGAGGTGTCGACCAGGACCAGGGTCCGGCGATGCTCCGAGTCGACGTCTACCTGCGCCACCGCCCTCCAGAACGGCCGGGCGAACGCCAGGGCCAGTAGCGCCAACGCCCCGGTCCTCAGGAGCAAGAGCAACCAGTGGTCGATCCGGCTCCGCTGCGTCACCCGAGGCGGCGACGGTTCGAGGAACATGATCGACGAGAACGGGACCTCGCCCTTGGGCGTCTGGCGGATCAGGTGGAACACGATCGGCGCCACGATCGCCAACGCGCCCAGGAGGTAGAGCGGGGTCAAGAAGTTCACCGCGACGCCCCCCTGGTGCGGGTTGAGGCCCGCCCCCGCTTCATCCGATTCTTGAGGAGGTCGAACAGGACCGACCCCAGCGCCTGATCCGTCGAAACCGCGACGAACTCGACCCCGAGGTCGTCGCAGCTTTGCCGGACCTCGGCGGCGTGGGCGTTGAAGCGGGTCAGGTAGCCGGTCCTCGCGGCGGCGGGATCAACGTAGACGTCGCGGCCCGACTCGGCGTCGCGGAACCGCGACGGGGTGTCGAACGGGAAGTGGATCTCGGCGGGGTCGAGCACCCTGAGCACGACGACATCGTGGCCGGTCGCCCGAAGGTATCCTAATCGAGTCCGAAGCAATTCGGTCGGGGCCAACAAATCCGAGATGATGATCACCAAACCCCGCTTGCGGACCGTGGCGGCGACCTGATCCAAGCTCTTGGCCAGGTCGGTCGACTTCGCCTGCGGCTCGCGTTCCAGGAGCGCGATCATCCGCGCGAGGTGGCCGGGGCGGTGCCGGGGCGGGAGGTATTGGGTGAGAGTGTCCTCGAAGGTGATCAGGCCGACGGCGTCGCGCTGGCGGGTCAGGAAGGTGGCGACGGTGGCGGCGAGGGTCCGGGCGTAGTCGCTCTTGGTGTAGGCGCCCGAGCCGTAGGCCATCGACCGGCTGGTGTCGACGACCAGGGTGCATCGGAGGTTGGTTTCGTCCTCGAACCGCTTGATGTGGTAGCGGTCCGACCGGGCGAACAGCTTCCAGTCGAGGTATCGGGGGTCGTCGCCGGGGGTGTACTGGCGATACTCGGAGAACTCGACCGAGAAGCCGTGGTAGGGCGACCGGTGCAACCCTTTGACGAACCCTTCCACCGCCGCCCGGGCGCGGAGTTGCAGGCTCTTGATCCGCATCAAGGCTTGCGGGTCGATCGCCGCTCCGGTGCTCGTGTTGTTCGCCCCCAAGGTCGCCATCAGCGGGTCGGCCCCTTGATGTGTTCGAGGAGCCGGTCGACCACCGAGTCGACGGTCACGCCGTCGGCCTCGGCCTTGTACCCCAGCAAGATCCGGTGCCGGAGCGTCGGGTGTGCCAGGGCCTTGATGTCGTCGACCCCGACATGGTGCCGACCCCCCAAGAGCGCCCGAGCCTTGGCCCCCAGGACCAACGATTGCGCGGCCCGCAACCCCGCCCCCCAGGCGACCCAGTCGTTGACGAACCCAGGCGCTTTCGGCCCCGGTCGGCTCGCCGCCGCGACCTGGACGGCGTAGCGGATCAACTCCTCGGCGACGGGAACCTTGCGGACGACCTCGTGGAACTCAAGGACATCCGCCCCGGTGAACAACGGCTGGATCGGTTCGGGCTTCCTCGACGTGGTTTGCTGGACCACGGCGACCTCGTCGGCTTCGGGCAGATAATCGACCACGACGTTGAACAGGAAGCGGTCAAGCTGGGCTTCAGGGAGGGGATACGTTCCTTCCATCTCGATCGGGTTTTGCGTCGCCAGGACGAAGAACGGTTCTTCGAGCGGGTAGCGGACCCCCGCCGCCGTGACCTGGTGCTCTTGCATCGCTTCCAGAAGAGCGGCCTGCGTCTTGGGAGGGGTCCGGTTGATCTCGTCGGCCAAGATGACGTTGGCGAAGATCGGCCCTTTGACGAACTGCATCCGCCGCTTGCCGCCATCGAGTTCTTCCAGGATTTCGGTCCCGGTGATGTCTGCGGGCATCAGGTCGGGGGTGAACTGGATGCGCTGGAAATTGAGGTGGAAGACCTGCGCGATCGACCGGACGAGCAAGGTCTTGGCCAAGCCCGGCGCCCCGGTGATCAGGCAATGCCCCCCCGCGAACAGGCTGATGAGCAACTGATGCGTCGCCTCGGCCTGGCCGACGATCACCTTGCCCAACTCGGCCTCGATTTTAGCCCGGCTGTCGCGGATCTTCTCGACCACCCGGCGGTCGGACTCATACATCTCGACATCGGAAGTCACGCTAACAGCCCTCAGGTGATCGGCTCGAAAAAATCAAATTTAGCCACGGATGGAACACGGATCAGACAATTCTAGTTTTTCTTATCCGTGTTCCATCCGTGGCTAAAAATCCTCTGCTCAGGTCAGTGGGTCATGGCGTAGGTGATGATGTTGATCCCCATCGGGTAGGACTTTTTCTCGGCGAACTCCTTGAAGTACCAGGGGTCTTCGCCTTCGCGTTCCCAGCCGTCGCCGAGGTCGGTGTTGTGGCAGATGATGGCCATCATTCGCTCCTGGTCGTCGAATAAGGCTCGGTAGTGGACGTCTCGGGTGTTGCCGCCGTGGCCTTCTTCCCAGGTGATCCCGCTGCCTCGACCATAAAGCGCGGCCTCGATGCTGGGGACCTGGGGCTTTTCCTTGAGGCGGTAGACGCATCGGAAGATTTCGTGTTCGAGCGGGAGTTCCTGCGGTTCGCGGTCGGGGAAGACTCGCTTGATCTCGCGCCGGAAATTCTCGTATTCGTAGTCGCCCCAGAAGTCGTCGACCATCAGGAACCCGCCGTTGAGGAGGTATTTCCTCAGGGCGACAACCTCATCCTCGGAGAAGACCAAGGCACCCGGCTCGATGATGTAGATGAACGGATAGTCGAACAGCTTGTCGTCGGTCAGTCGGAGGACCACCGGCTCGGGGTTGACCTTGAGCGAGGTCAACTGCTGGAGCCGGTAGGAGAAGTTGAGGTCGCTGTCCGGGTAGTCGATCGCCCAACGACCACCGCCTCCCCAGCCCCCTCGGCCCCCCATCGAGTCGTACTGGATTCGGGCGAAGGTGAACACGTCGGTCTTGAACCGGGGGTCGACCTTCCAGTCGGGGACGCCTCGACGGTCCTCGGCGACCGACGCGGGCGGGGGACGTCGGCCACGGCCCCCACCCATTCGACCACCTCCGCCACCATAGCGTTGCGCCAGGGCCACGCCGACCCCGAGGCCGACCAGCAAGACCACCGCGCCCGACACCTTCCAACGACTCCGTCGTGTCATTGCGACTACTTTCCAGGTGAAGGTGAAGGGGTGTCGGCGGATTTGGCCCGAGCCGGATCAACTAGGTCGAGCAAGAGCTTGTGCGCGGCCCGGAACCGGGGGGCGGCTTCGAGGGCCTTGAGAACCTCTCGCTTGGCTTCGGGCTTCCGGTCGCTTGCGGCGAGGAGCTTGGCCAGGCGGAAGTGGATCTCGGCGGGGTCGGTGGTGTCGATGGACGCCCAGGCCCGGTACTCGTCGACCGCCTCGTCACGGAGGTCCAGCCGCTCGGCCGCCCCGGCGAGCCATCGGTGGGGCGCGACGATCAACGGGTTGATCGCCAGGAGCTTGCGGGCGGCCTCGGCCAGCTTGGGCCACTCGCTCACCGCCTCGTCGATCTCGGCCAGCCGCAAGAGGGCGGCGAGGGCGTTGCCGTCGCGGGCGGCCCAGGCTTCGAGCGCCGAGCGCTCACCGGAGGCGTCGCCGGTCTGGCGGGCGATCTCGCCTCGAAGCTCGTAGATGTTGCCGGGGGCGACGTCGTTGGGGTCGAGACTTTCCAGGGCGTTGATGGCGGACTTCGCCTCGGCCCACTTCTTCTCCAGGACCAACCGGACCGCGAGCCGACGTTTGGCCGGGTAGCTGGTCGGATGGTCTTTGAGGTAAGCGCCCAAGGCGGCGGAGTCGGCCTCGGGCGGGAGCTTGACCTCGTCCCAGCTTGAGCCGGGGGCGACCGCCTCGGCCTTGGCGTGGGCGAATCGGGCGAAGGTGTCGTCGAGCTGTTCGAGCGATTGCCCGGTCCGCTTCCTGAGGGCTTCGTTGATCGTCTCGCCGAGGCCGAGATCATCGAGGATGTTCCGCAGAGCGGGCAGGCCGAACGTCTCGACCAGGAACTCCACCGCCATCGCCGACTCGTGGTAGGCGAACTGCAAGTACAACCCCGACTTCGGCGCCAGGAACGCCGACGACAGCTTGCTCATCGGGGTCAGATCGGCGCCGAGGATCATGGCGCGAAACCGGGGGTCGGTGCTCGAACGCCAGGCGGGGTTGGCTTGCCCTTCCTCGTAGACCGAGATCCCTTCGCTCAACCACCGGGGCATCTTGTTCTTGGTCTTGCCCAAGGTCACGGCATGGCAGTATTCGTGCCACAACACCGACTCCCAGTTCGTCGGGTGGTCGCCTTGCGAGGCCGGGCTGTTCGCCGTGATCACCTTGCCGAAGCAAACCCCGAGGAACCCCTCGGCGCCGGGCAACCCGAACGTCCGGACGGCGAATTCCTTCTTGGCTGGAAAGATCTCGACCGTCACCGGCTCGTCGATCTTGACCCCGTATTTCTCGCCGAGCGTCGTCCGGGCCTTCCCCAGCAGCGCCAGGACCCGAGTGCCGTAGAGCTTGGCCTCGGTCGGGTCCATCCGGACCAGGAACCCATCGGCCTTGAGGTTCGAGAACTCGCGGAGTCGGTCGCGGAGGGTGACGAGGTTGAAGGCTAAGACGTTGTAGGCGTCGGCCGCGAAGAGGGCATCGGCCAGCTTCCAGCCTTCGTCCTCGTTGCCGAGGCGGAGCCAGTCCTGGCAAAGCTGGACCTGCGCCGGGTTGTACTCGGGATCGATGCTCAAGGCCCTTTGCTGGTAGGCCGAGCCTTCGGCGAAGCGGTACTTCCGGGACAGCTCGCGGCCGATGATGTGGTCGACCTCGGGGTTCCTCGGGCGATGGGCGAGCGCCTCGGCCCTGGCCTGCCCTTCTCCGGTTGGGTCGTTCCGCAGGTGAGCCAGCACCGCCCGATAGGCCCAGGCGCGAGGCTCGACCGGATTGACGTCGAGGGCCAGGGTCAGCAGCTTGCTCGCCTCGTCGTAGTCTTCGTTGTCGACCCGGATGTCGGCCTGGAGGAGCAAGCTGTCGACGTGGTTCGGGTTGATCTTGAGGGCGGCGGCCAGCTCCTCGGACGCCTTCGGTCGGTCGTCGTCAACCAAGGCTCGGGCGAGGAGGTAGTGGAAGTCGGCGAGGTTGGCGGCCTCGGGTGGGGCTTTGGCCAGGGTCGAGGCGGCGAGGGCGTTGTCGCTCTTGCTCAGGCTGAGTTCGGCGGTCGCGAGGTAGGCGTCCACAAGCTCGGGCTTGGCCTTGATCGCCGAGTCATAAAACCGGTCCAAAACCTGGCGAGCGTCCGCCCCTCGGATCGTGAAGTAACGCCCCAGCGCGACCCGGCCCTCGGGCGTGTCGAACCGCCGGGGGGTGTTCTGAACCAGCCGGTCGATGGCGTCGAGCATGTTTTGGGCTTCGCCATCCCGCCCGCCCTCCCGATAAACCTCGCGGGCCAGAAGCCGGAACGAAACGCCCGAAGGGTTCCGCCGCAGGGCCTCTTCAAGCGTGGCGATGGCGGCGTCGTATCGCCCTCGGGCGCGGTCCGCCTCGACCTTCCAGCGATACCAAGGCTCGGCATGGTAACCGCCCGAGGCCAACTCCGCCTCGACCCGCTTCGAGCACTCCTCATACTTCCCCGACCGGAACAAAGCCTCGGCATCGACCAAGCTCATCGCCCCGCTCGCCGCCGAAGCCCCCTCCCAAGCCAACCCGCCCGCGACAACGAGCCAGCCGACCAGCTTCCAGGGGGATCGTCGCTCGGCGAGGTGCATCATGAGGTCCGTCCATCAAGTACCGGACGATCGAGGGCGAACGACCATCCGAGCATTCACGGCAAGGACTTCGATTATAGGCCAACCGGTCGATCGAAAGCCAAGCATCAAATTCCAGTGGTTGTGAAGAAACAGCGTCGTCCGCCACCACTCCGGCCCAACTTTCCCCGACCCGCCCACCTGATCTCAGGGCGAGGTCGAGTCGCCGATCATCGCCAAGTCGCCGAAGGGTTGGGAAACCTCCCCCCGTCTAGCGGTGCCACCGGACCTTGTTGTCAAAGATCGTTAGTTCGGCAGAGAAGCAAATATCAACAAATCCACAAAACGCAAAAAACAGGCGACAAGAGGATTTCGTTTTGCGATTATGGTGAATTGTCTCGGTGTATAACGCGATCCTTCCGGGCACCGGGGTATTCCCCATCGCTCCTTCCTCATTTCCTAGGCACATCAGACATCGGAGGGCTCTTGAGATAAGCTCCCTTCGATAAAATGGGGCTGGAGTTTCGATCCAATGTCGCCTTTGATGCACCACGATTTTTTGTCGCCTCAAGAGATGGAGCGATCAGCCTCCGACCTGCGTAGTGAAGTCGACTGGTCAACGATACCCGTTGATCCGTTTGTCATCGCCGCCCGTCTTGAGATTGACGTCTTGCTCGGATCATTTGAGGACGAGAATGTCGAGGGAGTCCTGCGAACGAGGAATGGACGGCCGGAGATCCTCATTCGAGAGGCGTCTAACATCGCCCGGCAGAAGTTCACAATTGCTCACGAACTCGGCCACCATCGACTTCATTGGATGCGAGCGGAGGGGCCGCGTGAGGATGAGGAGAACTTCGTTGATGATGACATGCTGTTGTACCGTCGGGGCCCTGAGTCCGGTCGCCCCACGGACCGCGAAGACCGCAACCGAGAGATACAAGCGAACATGTTCGCCTCGGCCCTCCTGATGCCCAAGGATGAGGTGATCCGCTACGCCAAGGACATGAAGTCCGTCCGGGCCATGGCCAATACGTTCGACGTGTCAGAGGTCGCCATGCGTTACCGAATTGGGGAACTCGATGTCTGGTGAGGTTGATGACCAACCATCAACGCCGTCCGATCCGGATCAGGCGGCATCCACGAAGAGCACCTCCCCCGCCGTCAAGCCGACGCGAAGCCGGAACAGCCTGGGCTTCGAATCGACCGGCCAGCCGACTCGATCCGCAGGCCAAGCTGGGGACAAACGCTCCAAGCACGAAAAAGATATGGAGAAAAGGGAGTTTTCCCAACGCATCGCAATCCAGTGGTCCGCCGTGGCGATCGTGGTGGCCCTACTGATTTACCACGTATTCGTCGTCTTTCGTGAGGGTTCCACCAAGGAAGCCGTGACTGGTTCACGGAGCATACTCAACGGTGTGACGACGCAGGGTCGGAGCACCATGAGGACGCTCTGATGTGACGGCGAAAAGTGGTGAACGACCTCGATTTATGGTAATCCTCCTCCTCGGTCCCGAAGCACCCAGGAGGATCACCATGGCCGCCGACCAG
>JAABUX010004776.1_pt1 | contig 16958 bp, 16 predicted proteins | sample 5561851 | NCBI WGS metagenome assembly JAABUX01 (sample SAMN10711883, study PRJNA513361) | rock metagenome | isolation source: Antarctica rocks | place: Antarctica: Victoria Land, Richard Nunatak red sandstone | collected 2016-01-03 | reverse complement strand
GGGACCCGCTTCCTGCCGGCAACCAAGGCACAGCCCAAGGAGATGCTGCCCATCGTCGACAAGCCCATCATCCAGTACATCGTCGAGGAGGCGGCCGCCTCGGGCATCGAGCAGGTCGTCATCATCACCGGGCAGAGCAAGCGCGCCATCGAGGACCACTTCGACCGCTCGTTCGAGTTGGAGCATCGCCTGGCCGACGCGGGCAAGCAAAAACAACTGGAGGAGATCAAGCGCATCGCCGAGCTGGTGGACTTCGTGTACGTGCGCCAGCCGCAGCCGCTCGGCAATGGCCACGCCGTGCTGTGCGCCAAGGACGTGATCGGCGACGAGCCCTTCGCGGTGATGTGGGGGGACGACATCGTGGTGGCCGACCCGCCCTGCCTCAAGCAGATGATCGACGTCTACGACCGCTACGGGCGCTCCGTGCTGGCCGCCATGACCGTCCCCGAGCGCGACTACCCTAAATATGGCATGATTAAGACGGGAACGCAGGCCGAGGACGGCGTGTGGAAGGTGGAGGGGCTGATCGAAAAGCCGTCGATCCAGGAATCCCCGTCGAGTCTGGCGCAGGTCAAGGCCTACATCCTGACGCCTGAGATCTTCCGCTTCCTGCAGGACACCAGGGCCTCCAAGGGCGGCGAGATCTGGCTGGCCGACGCCATCTCGATGCTGCTCAAGCACGAGGTGGTCTACGCCTACGAGTTCCAGGGCCGGCGTTACGACGGCGGCAACGTGCTGGAGTACCTGGAAGCCAACGTCGACCTGGCGCTGCAGCGGCCCGAGTTCCGCGACGAATTCATGGCCTACCTGCGCTCCATCACAAAGGACACGCCCGACGGGACCGCTAACGTGGCCGCCAGGCTCCCCAGGCACGAGAAGGAACAGGTGGCGACGGGCGGCTAGGTACGAGTTGCCAGTTGCCAGTTGCCAGTTGGAGCATGCTGCATACATCCCGGTTGTCAGCGGCCAGTAATAACGTGAGCGATAGCCAATCTCTTTTTCTGGCAACTGGCAACTGGCAACTGGCAACTTTGGTACGATGCCGGTATGAGCAGCAACATTGCGCCTGATCGGCCGCCCGTGGGCGCCGAGGGCCGCCCCGCTGAGGATAGCCGCCACCGCGAATGGACCGGGTTCGGACGGCGGCGGCGTTCGCCCCTACGCCTCGCCTTGAGCCTGGGCCTGGCCGCCGCGGCCATCCTCCTCCTTTACCTCAACCAGCCAGGGTGGTTCGCCGCGCCAGTCGCGGTCGTCGCGCCGCATAATCCGGCGCATCCAACACCTGCCCCTCAACCCTCTCCGACGCCCAAGCCACAGGTACGGGACCCCTTCATCGGCGGGTCGCGGGAGAACAACGGGGTGCGCATCACCGTCCTGGGCGTCAGTTATACCTACGGGAGCGGCGCCGATCAGGCCAACAGGGGCAACGTCTACGCCGTGGTGCGGCTGCGGTTCGAGAACCACTCGGGCAGCGACTACCCTCTGGTCCCCAACATCAACTGCCAGCTGCCCCTCTCGTGCTATTTCTACGTCAACGACAGCCAGGGCGAGAAGAACCCGCCGCTGCCCTACGACCCCACCCATACGCACCTGCGGGCCGTGATATTGCAGGACAAAGGATACGAGGAAGGGAGCTATACCTTCGAGGTACCTGACCGAGATCGGTTCAACCGCTCGCAGCCGCTGCAACTGCTCTACTATCCTAACCCGCTGACCGCGGCCGACACCGTCTATCGCTGGATACTGCAGGAGCCCACACGCCGATGACGACCACAATCGACCAAGACCAAGACCAAGACCAAGACCAGGACCAGGACCAGGACCGCGCCGAGCCTTCCGTGTCCGTGACCATTGTCGGGCACCCCCTCATCCAGCAGGCGCTGACCAAGCTGCGCAACCGCGACTCCGACGCCGAGACCTTCCAGCGCTACGGCCGCGTCGCCGCTCAGGTGCTGACGCTGGAGGTACTGCGCGACCTGCCCCTGCGCCGCATCCCGGTCGAGACACCCCTTGAGACGACCGACGGCTATGAACTGGCGGAGACCGTCGTGTTCGTGCCCGTGCTGCGCTCGGGCCTGGCCATGCTCGACGCCGTGCGCAACTTCTTCCCCGGCTCCAAAGTCGGCTTCGTGGGCATGGAGCGCGACGAGACGACAGCCATCGCCCACCAGTACTACAGCAAGTTGCCCTCGCAACTGGGCAGCAGCCGCGTGGTCATCCTCGACCCCATGCTGGCCACGGGCGGCTCGGCCCTGGCCACGCTCGACCTGCTGACCGCGCGCGGCGCCCGCGACCTGCGCGTGGCCTGCATCGTGGCCGCGCCCGAGGGGGTACGCGGCATAAACACGCGCTACCCCGACGTCCCCGTCTGGTGCTGCGCCCTCGACCGCGCCCTCGACGACCGCAAGTTCATCCTCCCCGGCCTCGGCGACTTTGGAGATCGATATTATGGGACGGCACATTAGTCATTAGTTTTTAGTCGTTAGTTTTTAGTCATTTGTCCTCGGCCCGGGAGCGTATAGTCGGCCTATAAAGGAGACCCAATGCAAAACTACCGGGAGTTGAAGGTGTGGGAGAAAGCACACCGGCTTACACTGGCCGTTTACAAGGCAACGGCAGAGTTCCCGCGTAGCGAAGAGTATGGCCTGAAGAGTCAGGTGCGTCGAGCGTGCGCGTCTGTTCCGGCCAATATCGCGGAAGGCTGCGGGCGCGGAACACGAGCCGAATTTGCTCGTTTTGCGACGATTGCAATGGGCTCAGCCAGTGAGCTTGACTATCACCTGCTCCTCGCTCACGACTTAGAAATGCTAACCGATGTACAGTATGAGTATCTCTCCGCGGAGCTTATCCAGGTTCGTAAAATGCTCACTGCCCTCGTCCAAAAACTAATGACTAATGACTAACGACTCGATGCACGACATCCTCGGCCCCGGCGGCGTCATCAGCAAGCGCCTGCCGGGCTACGAGGCGCGGCCGCCGCAGATCGCCATGGCCGAGACCGTCGCGGCAGCCATCGAGGCGCGTCAGCATGCCGTGGTGGAGGGCGGTACAGGTGTCGGGAAAGCCCTGGACGTTGACACACCCATCGCGACCCCGACCGGCTGGACGCGCATGGGCGACCTGCGCGCGGGCGACACCGTTTTCGATGAGACCGGCATGCCGACGCGGGTCGTGGAGGGCTTCGACGTCATGCACGATCGACCCTGCTACGAGATCGAGTTCTCTGACGGGTCCACCCTTGTCGCCGATGAAGAGCACGAATGGATCACGCATACCTGGAGCGACCGTAAACGCGCAAGTCGGCGGCGTGAGGCAGGGCCAAGACACAAAAACTTTGCGGATACCGAAACGCTCAAGGCCGTACAATCTCTGCTTGACTCGACATGCGCTGGAGACATGATCTCTGTCACGGAGGCGGTCGAACTGCTGGGAGGACATCGCTATTCCGTCTGGCGCGCCACGCTGGGTGTCGTGCCCGCGGTCATCAAGGGTCAACAACGCTCCTACGCGCGAGCAGCCCTCCTCGCCTCCGTGCTCTCACGGCTCCAAAAGGATGTCGACGACCGAAGACCGGACTCTTTGCCATTTTCACGCCTCACGACCCGCGATATTGCCTCGACGCTCACGATAGACATCGGCGCCACGCCGCGCCTGAACCATGCCGTGCCGGTCGCCCAGGCGCTCAAGCTGCCCGATGTCGACCTGCCCATGGATCCCTTTGTCCTGGGCTTATGGTCGGGAGACGGCACGTCTAACCGTGGTCAGTTGACAACGGCCGATCCCGACATCATTCGCGAGGTCGAGGAAGCAGGATACGTCGTCCGCAAACTGAAGGCCAAATATCTCTACTCGTTGCACCTGGCCTCCGGGCCTGCTCGTAGTCGATGGGAACCAGGGTTGATCGGCATTTTGCGCGATCTCGCAGTCCTCAACAACAAACACATCCCATTAAGCTACTTGCGTGCCTCCGAGAGACAACGGCGTGCTTTGCTTGCCGGGCTGCTCGACACCGATGGTACCGTGACATGGTGTGGCAGGATAGAGTTCACAACGACCGCTCCTCGCCTGGCTCACGACGTTCGTTCACTGATCCTGAGCCTCGGCTATCGACCATCCATGACGACTAAACCCGCGCGGCTCTACGGCAAGGACTGTGGGACCGCGTTCACGGTTTCTTTCACCACGGCTGACCAAGTGTTCCATCTCCCGCGAAAAATCGCGGTGCATCACGCGCGCTTACGCAACTATACTCCTGCTCGAAACGACTTTCGCTACATCACCGCCGTACGTCCCGTGCCATCACGTCCAGTCCGTTGCATCGGGGTGGCGGCGCCCAGTCACCTCTACCTGGCGGGCGAATCTTTGATCCCGACCCACAACAGCCTGGCCTACCTCATCCCCGCCATCTACAGCGGCAAGAAGGTCATCGTGTCCACCGCCAATAAGGCCTTGCAGGACCAGTTGGTGGCCAAGGACATCCCCTTCCTGCAGCATGCCCTGCCGCGCGACGTCACCGCCGCCCTGGTCAAGGGGCGCGCCAACTACCTCTGCCTGGACCACTTCGAGCACGAAGACGCTTTCCAGACCATGTCCGGACGCAACCGCGACTATCAGGCCCTCAAGCAGTGGTCCACCAGGACGCGCACCGGTGACTTCGAGGAATTGGAGGTGCTGCCCTCGCGCGACCTGCTGGCCCGCGTCAGTTCCACCGCGCGCAGTTGCACCGGCAACGCCTGCCCCTCCTTCGGCTACTGCTACGTCGAGCGCATGCGCGACCGCGCCGAGCGCGTCAGCATCGTGGTCTGCAACCACGCCCTGCTGCTGGCCGACCTCGTGCTGCGCGACCTCGGCGCGCACCTGCTGCCCGACCGCGACCTGATCATCGTCGACGAGGCGCACCGGCTGGAAGACGCCGCCCTCAACGCTCTCACCGTCAGCCTGGCCCGGCGCGACATCGCCGAACTGGTCGAGAGCGCCCTGCTGCAACGTCACGCCGGCTCGCGCGCCGCGTCGGAGTTGCTGACGCTGGCCGACGACCTCTTCCGCCCCTTCGAAACGTCCCCGGCGCGCAACCGATCCATCGTCGTCGAGGAACTGGGCGCCGCGCTACGCCTCTCGGAGGCGCTCGACGAGATCCACGAGCAGTTGGTGCGGCACAACCCCTACAAAGACCTGGCGCAGCCCACGCCGGAGAGCCGCCACTACGAGCGCCTGCTGGAGTGGACCGACCGCCTCACCCTCGACAGCCGGGTGATCGGGCGTATCCACGACGAGGACTGCGTCCGTTATGTCGAGTATGGCATCGGCGTCCGCTCGCGCGAGGCCACGCTGAAGTGGACGCCGGTCGACGTGGCCGAGCCTCTGGAGCGGCTGCTCTTTAAGCAGACGCCGGTCATCTGCACCTCGGCCACGCTGGCGGTGGGCGACTTCGCCTACTTCCGGCGCTCCGTGGGCATCGCCGAGGCCGTGGAGTTCGTGGCCCCCAGCCCCTTCGACTACGCCGCGCAGTGCCTGCTCTACGTGCCGGCGCACCTGCCCGAGTTCCGCACCTCCGCCACGCCCGCCTATACCGCGGCCCTCTGCGACGAGCTCGAGCGGCTAGTGCGCGCCAGCGGCGGGCGCGCCTTCCTGCTCTTTACCTCCTATCGGGGACTGGAAGAAGCCTATACGCGGCTGTGCGAGCGCCTGCCCTACTCCCTCCTGAAGCAGGGCGAGTTGCCGCGCGCCGAGTTGCTGCGGCGCTTCCGCGCCGAGGGCGACGCCGTGCTGTTCGCCACCAAGAGCTTCTGGGAGGGCGTGGACGTGGTGGGCGAGGCCCTCTCGCTGGTGGTGATCGACCGCGTGCCCTTCGGCGTGCCCGACGACCCCATCATCGCTACGCGCGTGGCCCGGCTCAAGCGCGAGGAGGGCGATTGGTTCAACGACCTGATGCTGCCCACGGCCATCCTGCAGCTCAAGCAGGGGTTCGGCCGCCTAATCCGTTCCAGCCGCGACCGCGGCGTGGTGGCGCTGCTGGACAGCCGCATCGCCCACAAAGGCTACGGCCGCCGCATCATCGAGGCCCTGCCGCCCGCCCGCCTGGTCCACCACATCGAGCAGGTCGAGGAGTTCTTCGCGACCGGAAGCAGTTCGCCATCGTGAGGAAGCGTGATAGGATAAAAACTCGGCCTACGCGTCGCGCCCCAACACCAACGCCGCGTTGATCCCGCCGAAGCCGAACGAGGTCTTGAGGACGTGGGTGGCGCGGTACGCCAGCGGCCGGTCGCGCACGTAGGCGAGGCCGCACTCCGGATCGGGATGGCACAGATTGACTGTCGCGGGCAACACCTCGTGCCGCAGCGCAAGGGCGGTGATGGCCAGCTCGATGGCGCCGCTGGCGCCAAGGGCGTGCCCGTGCATGCCCTTAGTGGCACTGACCGGGATGCGGCCGACGTGCTCACCGAAGACGCGCGTGATGGCCTCGACCTCGGCCGTATCGCCGAGCGCGGTGGCACTGGCGTGGGCGGCGATATAGTCGATGTCCGTCGGCAGAAGGCCCGCGTCGTCGAGCGCGAGGGCGGCCGCGCGCGCCGCCTCGCCGCCGCCGGGACGCGGCGCCGTCATGTGGTAGGCGTCGCTGGTCGCGCCGAAGCCGAGCACCTCGCCGTAGATCGGCGCGTCGCGACGCACGGCGTGGCCGCGCTCCTCCAGCACGAGCACGCCCGCGCCCTCGGCCATCACGAAGCCGTCGCGGTCGCGGTCAAACGGGCGCGACGCGGCGGCGGGGTCATCGTTGCGCGTGGAGAGCGCCCTGATGATGGCGAACGCGCCGAAGACGAGCGGGCTGAGCGGCGCTTCCGCGGCGCCCGCGATGACCACGTCGGCGTCTCCGCGCGCGATGGCGCGGAAGGCTTCGCCCACGGCGATGGTCCCGGAGGCGCAACTGTTGGCGTTGGCGATGCTGGGGCCACGGGCGCCGAGGTCCATGGCGATGTTGGCGCCGCCGGCGCCGCCGAAGACGGCCAGGGCCAGCATGGGGCTGACGGCGCGCAGCCCATGAGCCACGAAGTCGCCGTGCTGCTCCTCGGCGTAAGCCACTCCGCCGAGCGCCGAGCCCAGGAAGACGCCCACGCGCCCGCGATCCTCGCGCTCGAGGTCCAGCCGCGCATCGTCGACGGCCATGCGCGAGGCGGCCAGGCCGAACTGCGAAAAGCGGTCGAGCCGGCGCGCGCGCTTGGCGTCGATATAGTCGCGAGGGTCGAACGCGCCGGCGTCGACCTCGGCCGCGACTTGCGACGAGAAGGGGGCAGGGTCGAAGCGCGTGATGCGGCGCACGCCGCGCCGGCCCTCCAGCACCCCCTGCCACAGCGCGTCCGCGCCGACGCCGATCGCGCTGACGACCCCCAGGCCCGTGATGACGACGCGGCGCTCGTGGGGCGGCTTCACCGCGCCATGCTCGCGGCGCCGCTAGGCTGACGCGCCTTCTCAGCCGTGCCCCCGACCTCAAGCCCGGCCTCAGTCTCAGTCTCAGTCTCAGTCTCGGCCAGGTCCTTGATGCGGCGCAGCGTTTTGGTGGCGATGTCGTGCACGAACAGCCCGCCGACGATGTAGCGCGCCACCAGCGGCCCCAACGGGCGCGGCCACGGCGGGTCGAACAGGTGGATCAGCCGCACCGCCGTGCCCTCCCTGCCGCCCGCATCCGGCGACGTCGTCAACGCCCAGATCACATCCATTCCGCGCGTGACGCCGCGCACGTGCCGGTAGCGAACCTCGCGCCGCCCGGGGTCCAGCTCCTGAATGGAGACCCACTTGACGGGGAAGCCGTCGCGCGTGGCGGCCATCTCGACCAGGCGCTGCCGCGCGTCGCCCCTATCGGGCAGGTCGCGCAGCACGGCAACCCAACGGTAGTGGGGCAGGATCTCGGGCCAGCGATCGATCGCGGCGGCCAACTCGTAGACACGCCGCACCGGCGCGGCGATGGTGATGCGATCTTCCGTGTACATAAGACCTCGATCAAGGGCGCCTGACGACAATGGCGGCCGGACATGTGGTGGCAGGGTGATAGATGAGACTACCAGAACGGGGCGCACCCGTCGAAGGCGCACCGACGAACGATACGCGCTTGCTGGCAAGCCGCCCTCGCGGCAAAGATGTATCAGGCAGGGGCCGTGCCAGACGGACGACATCGGACGGGCGCACCCGCACGCCTCGGGTGCACCTTAAAATTGTGAAATCCGACCTGCGACCGCAGTCGGGTGTGGTCCGCCGTCACCTCGCTTTTGGCCTCGTTCTGACACCGCAGTGTCCGTGCGCTGCCATGCGACCGCAGTCGCAGGTCGAATCCCACAATTTTAAGGCGCCCCCCCACGCCTCACGACGGGTTGACAGGCGGCGCGAGATTGTATAGACTGAAAATCGTTATCACTTCTGAGGGGGAGGCAGGGACAGCGTCGTGATGGACGAGGCATTGGCGGCGGCGGCGGGCCGCCTGGAGGCGCGCGGGCATCGCGCTACACCTCAGCGCATGGCCGTGCTGGTGGCGCTGTTGGCGCAGCGCAGCTACGTGACGGCGCAGGACCTGCACGCCAGCCTGCGTCGGGTGCAGCCGCACCTGGGGCTGGCCACGGTGTATCGGACCCTGGAGCTAATGGTCGAATGCGGTCTGGCCGAGTCGTTCCCGCAACCGAACAACGAACTGCGCTACGTCTTCTGCTCGGCCCGCCACCACCACCACCTGGTCTGCACGCGCTGCGGCTTGGTGGCGGAGGTACCTGGCTGCGCGCTGCAGGGCGTGGAGCAGGAGCTGGAGCGGCAGAGCCACTTCGCCATCAGCGACCACGCCCTGACCTTCTTCGGCACCTGCCAGGACTGCGGGACAGTCCACGCGACTGAGTTCGCCGGGGCCACGCCCTAGCCTTCGCCATGCCCGGCGCCGCATCCGACCGCAAGGAAGGCCGGACGCGCCGCCAAGCCCTTTTTCTCCCGTACTTGAGAACGGTTTTTCATTGGGAGCGGTTTTCTCTCTCTTGGTTGTTGACGAGCAGCCGTCGCGGACGGGAAGGATGAGGTCATGAGGAACACAGCGGGCACACGGCTACGGCTCATCGCGTGGGGCGCGGCCATCGCCGCGCTTGGGCTGGGCGGCATCGCCACGGCCGGGGCAACGCACGCACTGCCAAAGGCGCGCGCCGCCACGGTGGTCAACGTGGTGGCGGCCGAGAACTTCTACGGCAACGTGATCGCGCAGATCGGCGGTTCGCACGTCCATGTGACAAGCATCATCAGCAACCCCAACACTGATCCGCACAGTTACGAGTCGAGCACCACCGACGCCAGCGCCGTGGCCAGCGCCCAGATCGTGGTGCGCAATGGCCTCGGCTACGACAGCTTCATCGACCAGCTGGACAACGCCTCGCCCAGTCCCAGCCGCGTGCTGATCGACGTGGGCCAGGTCTTCGGGCGCAAGACCGGCGACAATCCGCACCAGTGGTACGATCCGGTGACCATGCCCCGCGTGGCATCCCTGGTCGCCGCTCAGCTCTCGCGGCTCGACCCCGTGGACAAGGGGACCTTCCAGGCCAATCTGCGCGCGTTCGACGCCTCGATGTCCGTCTATACCAGCCGCATCGCCGCGCTGCGCAAGCGATTCGCGGGCACGCCAATTGCCGTGACCGAGCCGGTCTTCGGCTACGCCACCGCGGCGGTCGGGCTCACGGTCCTGACGCCGCACTCATTCCAGTTGGCCATCCAGGAGGGCAACGATCCCTCGCCGCAGGACGTGCAGACGGAGGAGAATCTGCTCACGAGCAACCGGGTGAAGATGTTCGCCTACAACCAGCAGGCCGTCGCGCCGATCACGACCAGGCTGCTGCCGCTGGCCCGCCGGCGCCACATCCCAATCATCGGCGTCTACGAGACGATGCCTTCGTCCAAAACCTACCAGAGTTGGATGGTCGCCGAGATGCAAGCCACGGACCTCGCGCTGAGCCACGGCGTCTCCACCGAGACGATCAAGTAGGGTAGTCATTAGCCGTTAGCCGTTAGCCGTTAGCCGTTAGCCATTAGCCATTAGCCGTTAGCCATTAGACATGGTTCATTTGGAGCCTGTTCTGCTTGACAGTCTGAACAGTCGAAAACAAAGTGGCAGCGGCCATTTCACGCCTACAGCGGGCCATGTCGCACCTATCGCCGATTTAAGACTGTCAAGTCCGATTGAACCTTGTCTTAGCCGTTAGCCATTAGCCGTTAGCCGTTGACTGATTGCATAGACCCGGCGCCTGGGTAGCGGCTAAGAGCTTTGTACGAGGCAAAACGATGAGTTATATCACTACCGCCATGACCGCCCCCATTGGCCCCCAGGTCCTGATGCTCGACCACGTGGCCATCAGCCTGGGGGGCAGGCCGGTGCTGCGCGACGTGACCGCCGATATCCGCGCGGGCGAGTTCGTGGGCCTGATCGGGGCCAACGGGGCCGGCAAGACGACGCTGCTGCGCGTCATCCTGGGCCTGCTGCGCGCGGGCGGCGGCCGGGTTGAGGTATTGGACCGCCCGGTGCGCCACGGCAACCGCGCCGTGGGCTATGTGCCGCAGAAAGCCCAGCTCGACCCGGACACGCCGCTGCGCGGGCGCGACCTGGTGGCCCTGGGGCTCGACGGCGAGCGATGGGGCTTCCCGCTGCCCAGCCGCCGCCGCAAGGAGCGCATCGACGAGGCCCTGCGCCAGGTCGACGCGCTGTCCTACGCCGACGCTCCCGTGGGCCGCCTCTCCGGCGGCGAACAGCAACGGCTGCTGATCGCGCAGGCGCTGCTGACCGATCCCCAAATCCTGCTGCTGGACGAGCCGCTCTCCAACCTGGACCTGCGCAGCGCCGGCGAGGTGGTCCAACTGGTGGCGCGCATCGGCCGCGAGCGCGGCGTGGCCGTGCTATTGGTGGCCCACGACATCAACCCGCTGCTGGGGTCAATGGACCGCGTGCTCTACCTGGCGGCGGGGCGCTCCGCCATCGGCACGGTCGACGAAGTGGTGCGGGGCGACGTGCTCAGCCGCCTCTACGGCTACCCCGTTGACGTGCTGCGCGCGCGGGGGCGCGTCATCGTGGTCGCCGGCGGCGCTCTGATCGGCACGGACGAGGACGAGGACGAGCAGGTGCGGTCGTTAGTCATTAGTCATTAGTCGTTTTCCAGGAGATAACATCCCGATGCGCTTGTACAGCCACGACAACCCTAGTGCCACTGCCCTGCCGGGCATGATTCACACGAGCCTGCCAGTATTGCGCCTATTGCGTGCTCAAACGGTCAAGCAGAACGGGCGCCACACAAGCCGCGTCTTACCTGCTCAACTGGCAACTGGCAACCGGCAACTGGCAACTATAGTATGAGTTGGCTGCAGGGCCTGTTCCCATCGGACCTGTGGCAGAACGGCCAGGTGACGAACGCGCTCACGGTGGGCACGATCGTGGCCATCGTCTCGGCCGCGCTGGGCTACTTCGTGGTCATCCGCGGCTTCTCCTTTGTCGGTCACGCCGTGACCGACATCGGCCTGGCGGGTGGGGCCGGCGCGGTGCTGGTTGGCCTCAACCCACTGTGGGGACTGCTGGCCTTCTGCACCCTGGCCGCCGCCGGTGTCGACCTGCTGGGCGGCCGCGTGCGCGAGCGCGACGTGGCTACCGGCGTAATCCTGGCGCTGGCGCTGGGCGTCGGGGCCTTGCTGCTCTATGTTGGTACCAGATTCGTCAGCGAGCCCTACGCGCTGCTCTTCGGGTCGATCTTCGAGGCCGATCCCTCGGTCACGCCGCTGATGGTCGGCATCGGGCTGGGTTGCCTGGCCGTGCTGGCCGCGCTGTACCGCCCGCTGCTGTTCTGCTCGATCAGCCCCGAGACGGCGGCGGCGCGCGGCGTCCCGGTGCGCCTGGTGGGACTGATCTTCATCGTGACCATGGCCGTGGGCGTGGCCGAGGCGGCGCAGGTGGTGGGCGTTTTGCTCTCCACGGCGCTGCTGATCGGACCGGCGGCGGCGGCGGCCTACCTGACGGCGCGGCCGGGACGGGCCATCCTGTTCGCCGCGCTGATCGGCGTGGCCGAGACCTGGCTGGGCATCGTGCTGGCCTACGACAGCTACACCTGGCCGCCGGGCGGCAAAGGCTGGCCGGTCAGCTTCTTCATCACGGCGCTGGCGCTGGGCGTCTACCTGCTCGCGCGCGCGCTCCGCCCGGTGGGCCGGCGTCGCGTCCGCGCGCCGCGCGCCGCCCAGGAGGCGGGGGCAGAGACCGGAACGGAGGTCATGGCCTGAGATGGACCTGCTGACGCATGCGCTTGGCCCCGGCATGGTCACCCAGCCGTTCATGCAGAACGCGCTGCTGACGGGGACCATCGTGGCCATCCTGTCCGGCCTGGTCGGCTTCTTCGTGGTGCTGCGCGGGGTCAGCTTCGCGGCGCACGCGCTGGGGCAGGTTGGCTTCGCTGGCGCGGCGGGCGCCGTCCTGATCGGGGTCGACCCGCTGTGGGGCCTGGTCGTCTTCGCGGTGGCCGGCGCGCTGGGCATCGGCGCGCTAGGGGCGCGCGAGCACGGGCGCGACGGCGCCACCGCGCTGATCCTGGTCGCCGCGCTGGGCCTGGGCGCCCTGTTCCTGACCCTCAACAACACCTACGCCACGGCGGCGTTCACGCTCCTGTTCGGCAGCATCGTGGGCATCAGCAGGTCACAGGTCTGGGAGACGGGCGCTTTGGCGCTGCCGTGCCTGGCGGCGCTGGCCACGCTGTATCGCCCGCTGCTCTTCGCCTCGGTCAGCCCGGAGGTCGCGGCGGCGCGGGGGGCGCCGGTGCGCGTCCTTGGCCTGTTGTTCCTGGTCGTCGTCGGCGTGGCCGTGGCCGTGGCCGTCCCGGTGGTGGGCACGCTGCTGATCTTCAGCCTGACCGTGGGTCCCGCCGCGGCGGCGCTGCGCCTGGCGCGCCGGCCGCCCGTGGCCATGGTCCTGGCGGTCGGGCTGGCCGTGGCCGCCACGTGGATCGGCATCGCGCTGGCCTACGACACGGGGTGGCCGGTTGGTTTCTTCATCTCGGCGATCGTGGGCCTGGAGTATTTTGGCGCCCGCCTGACGCGGCCGCTCCTGTCGCCGCGCGTGGCGCGCCGTCGAGCCCACGCGGATGGACCAGCGGCGGAAAAGGCCTGAGTCCAAAGAGATCGGTCACGATGAACACGTCGACGAGCATCATGCGACGGCGGCGGTTCCCGCTCCGTCCGCCCTGGTCACCCCTCGGTTACTTCTCCGTCTCAGTCTCGCGAGGACGGCGGCCGCCACCCGCGATCTCGTGCGTTTCGTCTTCCAGCATCGCGCGCAGCAGCAGGGTCACCCACGCGCGATAGGGGCGCCACGCGGCGGCGAGCGCGATGAGGTCCGTCGTGGATGGCGGGCGATCGAGGCCGTAGGCGCGCGCGACGGCGTGGCCCAGACGCGGCTCGGCCGTTGGCAGGTAGTCCGGCGCGCCCGCCCCGCGCACCAGGATGAGTTCGGCTGAGAAGTCGCCGATGCCGGGCAACTCCTTGAGTTGCGCCAGCGCCTCCTCCGCGGGCAGTGCTCGTAGGCGCGCCGCATCCAGCGCCCCGCCGACGGTCGCGTGCGCGAGGGCGCGTAGGCGCTCGATCTTCTGGGTTGGGAGTTCAGAGAAGGCGTCGAGGTCCGCGAGGCGCGTGGGGCCGGGGAAGGCGTGCAGGCGCTCGCCGTGGATCGTGACCGTTGGCCCTAGCTCCTCCGCCATCCGCGCCTTGATGCGCGCGGCCTGCGTGATGCGGATGCGCTGCCCGATGAGCGCCCACGCCGCGGCTTCATAGGGCGAGTAAAACAGGACCGGGCGCAGGCCGGGGTAGCGCGCCCGCAGGCGCCCGACCACCGGGTCGCGCTCGCCGACCGCCGGAAAGTCACTCCCGTCGACGTCGAGCGAGAGGATGCGGGCGACCTGCTCCCGCACCACGCCGGGGTTGGCGTCACCGACGATCTCGCCCACCACCACGCCGCCCTCGTCGCGGACGCAGACCCCGGCCACTGCCGCGCCAGCATCGGCGACGAAGGCCAGATGGAGATGACCGGGGGCCGCACCGTCGTACGCGGCGGGCGCGAAGCCCTCCAGGAAGCGAACGCTGGCGGCGAGAGCGTAGGGTCCGCGCGGGCGGAGCGCGAAACGCTCCACCGCCTTACCGTCCCCCGCTGTGCGCCGTGAGCGGGTAGCCATCGGGGTCGACGAACGCGAAGGTGCGGCCGAAGGGGCCGTCAAAGGGCTCTTGCGTGATCGTCACGCCGTCCGCTCGCAATGCGGCGCACAGCGCATCGGCGTCGTCGCAGTTGAGCCAGAGCGCCACGCCCCACCCGAGGCGATTGGCGGCGGCGAGATCCACCGCCGGCTCGCGGATGGCGAACGGGATGGGCGCGGTCTGGAAGACGACGGCGCCGGGCGGGCTCTGCGGCGCCGGCTCCAGGCCGAGTTGTGCGGTGTAGAAGCGGCGGGATGCTTCCAGGTCGCGCACCTGCAGCGCGACGAAATCGGGACCGATGATCTTCGCCATTGTACTCTCCTCTGTCTGATCGACGCCCCCGTGTTAGAATTAATCAGGGGCCTGACATTTTTATATTATCAGGTCCCTGATAGATTAACAAGGGGGGACGCCAGGATGGTGCGACAGGCGCCGGTGGAGGAGCGGGTGGGTTGGGTGCTCAAGCGGGCGCAGCAGGCGCTGCGAGCGGCGATGGACGAGGCGTTGCGGCGGCGCGGGCTGACGACCGCGCAGTACGCGGCCCTGAACGCCCTGGAGGAGGCGTCGGGGCTCTCGGGCGCGGAGTTGGCGCGACGCTGCTTCGTGACGCCGCAGACGATGAACGAGATCGTGGCCCATCTGGAGGCGGGTGGCCTCGTCAAGCGGCGGCGCGGCGACGACGCGCGCGTTCTGCGGGCCGATCTGACGGCGGCCGGCCTGGACTTGGTGAGCGCGTGCCACCAGACGGTCGCGGCCATCGAGGAGCGCATGGTCAGCAGGCTGAGCCCCCGCGAACGGCAACAACTCCTCGACGGCCTGCGCCGCTGCGTCGACGCATTGGAAGAGGCGCCCGCGCCGACGATGCAACCCTGCCGCGACGTGACTGAATGTCCCAATGCCGTACCCTATAGCTAGCGAGGCTGCGTCTCAGACCGACAAGACGCGCCGCGAAAACGTGACTCGATCGCCACACGTTCGCCCATAGGAGGAGTCCAAGCGCCCGGTGGCGCGACGAGTGATCAGGAGCCGAAAAATGGCCGATGGGCCGCGTGGTGGGGACAGCAGGGATGGGATAGCCCCGTTTTTTCTGGCGCAGGGGGAGCAGACCGGCGCGGACGTGGCGCGGCGCCTGGCGTCCTTTATTGGCGGGGCGCGGCGGACGCTGGACATCGCCACGTACGATTTCCGGCTCTCCGACGGCCTCAAGGCTATCGTGGCCGCCGCGCTGGCCGAGCGGGCCGCGGCCGGGGTGGCTATCCGCATCGTGTACGACGCCGATAAGCCGCCTACCCCGAACCTACACGCCGGCATGGACCCGGCGCCGGGCGGGACCGGTTCCTTCGTGCAGGCGCTGGGCCATCCCTGGCGGCGCATCGGCGGACTGAAGCTGATGCACGACAAGTACCTGATCCGCGACGCCGCGACCCCCGAGGCCCGCGTCTGGACCGGCTCGACCAATCTGACCGACGACGCCTGGACGCTGCAGGAGAACAACGTGCTGCAACTGGCGTCTCCGGAGTTGGCCGCCGCCTACACCCACGACTTCACCGAAATGTGGCAGAGTGGGACGTTCGAGGGGAGCGGCGCGTTCGACCCGGGCCCGGTCACGCTCTCGTACGACGGCAGGCCGGCCACCGTGCGGCTGTTGTTCTCTCCTGGCCGTGGAGCCGCCATCAACCGCGCGGTAGCGGAGCGGGTTCGGGCGGCGCGGCGGCGGGTGCGGCTCTGCAGCATGTTGCTCAACTCGGGCGCGTTGCTCTCGGCCCTGCTCGACCTGCTGCAAGATGGCCGCGTGGCGGTCGACGGCGTCTACGACCGTACTCAGATGGAGAGCGTGCTGGCGCAGTGGCAACAGGTCCCGCGCAATCGCTGGAAGATCGGGGCCGTGCGCGACATCGTCGACCTGGCCCACCTGGCCGGTAAGGATTCCACGCCGTACAGCCCCACCTCCAAACATGACTTCATGCACAACAAGGCGCTGGTGATCGACGACGCGGTGGTCACGGGCTCCTTCAACTTCTCGCACAGCGCCGAGCAGAACGCCGAGAACATCCTGCTGATCGACAGCGCCCCCCTGGCCAATGCCTACAGCGTCTATATCGACCATGTGCTGACCAAGTATCGCGCCAACGCAATGTTGTAGCTCCCCTCTCCCGGGGCAGGGAGAGGGGCGGGGGATGAGGGATTCTTATGGCAGCTGACGCGGCGCAACGCGTGGCCGAGGCGCTGCGAGCGCGGGGGGAGACGCTGGCCGTGGCCGAGTCGTCGACCGGCGGGCTGATCCTCTCGCTGCTGACCGACATCCCTGGCGCCAGCGGGTGGTTGGGTGGCGGCGTGGTAGCCTATACCAACGCGTCCAAGCAACACGTCCTGGGCGTGGCGGCGATAACGCTGGCCACGCACGGCGCGGTCAGCGGCGAGACGGCCATGGAGATGGCGCGCGGAGCCCGCGAGCTGTTGGGGACCGTCTGGTCGTTGGGTGAGACGGGTATCGTCGGGCCGCAAACCGGCCACCGCTCGGCCAAGCCCCCCGGCCTGACCTATATTGCCGTCCACGGCCTGCCGCGTGACGCGCCGCCGGGGCAACCGGTGGAGCGCGTGGTGGAGTATCGTCTGCCCGATCCAGGCGACCGCGTGGCCGTCAAAGCGGCATTGGCCCACATGGCCCTGGCGGTTCTACTCGATGTATTGGGACACTGATAGGACAGCTTCACTGACCACGTCACAAAGGAGTT
>JAABUX010004775.1_pt1 | contig 16959 bp, 15 predicted proteins | sample 5561851 | NCBI WGS metagenome assembly JAABUX01 (sample SAMN10711883, study PRJNA513361) | rock metagenome | isolation source: Antarctica rocks | place: Antarctica: Victoria Land, Richard Nunatak red sandstone | collected 2016-01-03 | reverse complement strand
GGGCACCCTCGCCGCGGCGCCAACACATCGATCCATCTCGCACCGCACCTGAAAACGTCAGGGTGCCATCATCCGTCCTGCAAGCGCCAACCCAGCTTCACCTGTGACCCAGATTTGAACCACGCCGTACGGCTTGTCCGAGGTGGCCTCGATCACTTCGCCGCTCACGGGCAGGTCCACGGAAACGGTGAGAAAGTGGTCCGGGCCGTAGTGGAACACCTCGCGTCCCAGCATCACCCGCTTGCGGCCTTGCGCCACAAGACAGAACGCCGGCGCGTGCAGCACGTGCAAGGGTTCGGTCGGGCGGTTGCTGCGGATCAGCGACAGGCGCGGGATTGCGGTGCCATGCACGCCATCAGATGTGGCGTGACGGACCATGTGCCCAGCGAGCACGCTTGTTCCATCCATGGCTGACCCGTCCCCAACAGAGTTCCAGTCAATGCATCTGGCCCGTCTGGTCCACGGGACGCCATGCAGGCTCTTATTGTTTGGAGGATCGTGCAAGGAGACTGGAGGAGTGTGCTACCTCCTTGCGGCCTCATGGCCTGATGCTCCCGCCGCCTTGCAGGAATGATCCTGCACGAAGAAGGACGGCATCATGGTTGGAGTGGACGGAAAGGTGGTTGCCATCACGGGGGCAAGCAGCGGCATCGGCGAGGCAACCGCAAGGATGCTGGCGGGCATGGGCGCAAAGATCGTCATCGGCGCGCGGCGGACGGACCGCCTGGAGCGGCTTGCCGGCGAGATCACGGCGGCGGGCGGCAGCGTGCGCGCCCGGATGCTGGACGTGACGCGCCAGGCAGACGTGGCCGCGTTTGTGGAGGTGGCGCAAGCCGAGTTCGGCCGTTTGGATGTCATGGTGAACAACGCTGGCGTGATGCCCTTGTCCCCGCTCGACGCGCTCAAGGTCGAGGAGTGGGATCGCATGGTGGATGTCAACATCAAGGGCGTGCTCTACGGCATCGCCGCTGCCCTGCCCGTGATGAAGGCGCAAGGGGCCGGGCAGATCATCAACCTGTCCTCGATTGGCGGCCACCGCGTGTCGCCGACTGCGGCGGTGTATTGTGCGACGAAGTTCGCCGTGGGCGCGATCTCGGACGGGCTGCGGCAGGAGATGGACCGCATCCGCGTCACGGTGATCTCGCCCGGCACCACAACTTCGGAGCTGGCTGACACGATCTTCGACCCGACCGCACGGGATGCGATGAAAGCATGGCGCGCCATCACCATCAGCCCCGACGCGGTCGCGCGGGCAATCGCGTATGCCATTGGACAGCCTGAGGACGTGGACGTTAGCGAGATTGCTGTCCGTCCAACCGCAAGTCCTCACTGACGGATTGGGCTGTCCGCCAAACCAACCCCAGGCGGACGCTTAGCCTCCAACCCTCTCGTTAGATGTCCCGGCCAGGATAGCCGGAGGCGACCCACTTCAAATATTCAACCGACCAAGGTCAGACAACTGGAGTTGACCGGAAGCGGACCAAAGGTTTTCTAGCAGAAGCGACGACAGGTGAGTGCCGCACAAAACAATAGGACCCACTATTTATACTGATTTTGCTGAATTACACGAGTGTCGATATTCTGGATCCTCCGAATAAACTATGGATCCGGCCAGTAGCATTTATCAGGTGAGACGCTCCAACTCCCCCTGAAGGGCAACAAATAAGCCATTGATGACCATCTGCTGCAATGCAAATGGTGGGTCTGGCATTTGATCAGGCGCTAACCCCAAAAAGTCCTCATCGAGAATGGCACTAAGTTGGTCCTCGACGTCCTTCTTGAGCACGAGGTGCATTTGATCGTGTCGATACAGCTTCGTGCGGCGAAGTGCCTTGAAAAGATCAGGGTACGCTTGCTTTACATCAATCCAAAAATACCCCTTTTTACCCGAAGCGGTTCCCGTATTTTCCACGGGTTCTACAAAGCAGCGATTACAAACGTTGATAAAATGCTCGAAATCCGCCATCGTTACAGCAGCCGAAAGCGCTGCAAACCGCTCTGCCTCTGGAAATCCGTTCGCTCCATAGAGTTTTGGGAGGCCTTTTGTTTGAGCTACCCGCTCCATTTGTCTCAAGTCAACCATAATGCGGGCGATCCTATCTTTGAGCCAAACCTCTCGGTGAGTAGCCTTCACAAGCTGGGGTCCTGGCAGGCTTCCCTCCCGACTGGAGCGCGCTTGATTGATATAACGGCTAATCATTGGAATTTTAATTAAAGGTTTTGCTTTCGACGACACATCAATTAGACCATAGCCACGCAGATGCCTGGTATAGTCACTGCCCTCCGCGAGCTCGAGAAATTCTGCCACATTCCCAGCTGCCAGCATCTCCAACATTCCATATTCTGCAGAATAGAACCCACTGAGTTCTGAAATCACATGCCGAGAATAGAGCGCAATATCGGCTTCCCTATCTTCTTGTGTGAGTTCAAGAAGCTTTCGTGAGATCCTTGCTGGACGTCTCATGTTTCGCTGGGCAATGAGCGTGTGCAGATGAGAGCATGCCATTCGCGTGAGAAGTGGATGTCCACCGTAACGCCCCGAAATGTAACCGACAGCTTCATCTTCAAAGACTAGCCCCATCCACTTGCCAATATGATTGATCAGCGTGCCAACTTCGCGTTGAGTAAGTCCCGTAATATATTGTGGTGGTACGATGCTGAACACCGGATTCTGCATTTCTGCAAAGGTGTCCTCCTCGACGACCGTAGGATTCACGCCAGCGATGAGAAATGCGATGCAGCGTAGTTCACTCTGCGTCGTCCACATCGTCTGCCAGAAATCGACGAACTCGGTGTGCCAATGACGATCCGCTTTGGCGAGTGGAGAGACCCACTCGATCTCATCGAATATAATGCAGATCTTGGCACGTGACCCAATCGCCCTCACAACGCTTTTGAACTGGCTCGAGATATGCTGTCCGCGATCGTCCATCGCCCGTTTCTTCGGCAGACGGGCAGAGAGGTCCCTGATGACCCTCGCCATAAAGTCTTGCCAATGAAGATTGCGGAATTCCGTGTCCTTACAATCATAATAGAGCGTAACCATACCGTCGCGCTCTGCTAACCGTGCCACTTTGAAGAGCACTGACGTCTTACCTGTCTTCCGAAGCCCAAATAAACCACGATTCTGAGACTGCTTGATAGCCGTCAGGATTTCTGTGACCTGTTGATCGCGACCGACAAAAGTGAGGTCGTTTCGAAGAGGCAGTTGATCGTTAAAAAGATCTCTGGAAAAGAGTTGTTCAGATATCTGACGACGAACGAAAAACTAGTCAGTTTTTCCAGCACTAATCTGCTTGGTAGTGAATACGACTGGTATTCTTGTCTGCGTATTGACAAGCGAATTGTTCTGCATCCACCTGAGCGCATTCTGATCTGGAGTTACCAAGAAAAATACAGTGGGATCTACTCGACCGCCCGCTGGTGGCTCATGCATCACCTGCTCTACAGCTTGAAGTGTTCTTGGTTGAAGCGAGGGGTAATGAGAGATAATCAGGAGCACCTCCTCGTGAACTCCGAATTGTTGCTCAATATTAGTGTCCCCACTCAGAATATAAGCCGATATCTGTGTGTTGTGAGCCCTTCTGGAATATGCGCTATTCACGTCGAAGTTCGAGAGGAACGGCAGCAACAGTTCTCGCTCATGTGGGTGTTGGCGGAGGTGACCTTCGAGAACGTCACTTTTTATGATCGGCACGCTCTCAATCTCCCGCAGCACTTCGGCTTAGCGCAATCATAGAGATGCTGTACGGTGTTGGAAACCTGACGGGTACCTCACAGCCGGCGGGTCAGAGGCGACGACGCTAGAGGTCGAGTGACAGATGGGAGTGTCAAAAACCTGGGGCGCTACGCCGCGAGCTGGATTGCCGGGTGGCCGAACCGTTCGTCCAGCACCGCGGCCCTGACCTGAAGCACACGATGGGCGCCTCGAGGTGACCAGCGCATCTGCCGTCGCTTGTTCATGCGGGCACTCACCAGCTGGTTGACGGTGCTCTCGGCCCGCGAGGTCGAGATCGGCTTGCCAGCCCGGCAGCGCTGGCCGTAGTCGATCAGCGCGCCCTTGTTGGTCTCGATGTAGGCGCGCAGCTCCGTGCAACGCGCGACCAGGCGCCCTGCTCCCGCTCCCATTGCGGTTTCGTTCAGCACGCTGGCGTCCTTGGCCCAGCTCGCAATCCGGCCCAGAGCCTCGCACGCTGTCTCATGGTGGCCGTTCCAGAGCAGATGCCGCAATCGTTCCACGTCGATCCGAGCCTGGTCGAGCGGGACGAGGGGCGGCGGCTCGAGGGCGCACAGGCCGCCCATGACCTGCTCGACATGCTGCACACGCATAGAGATGGAACCAGTCCAGGATGGGCTCCACCGGGCCGCCCGTGGCCGAGCGCACCAGCGCCGGCAACGCGGGGTCGCCGTCGCTGATCGCGGTCACTGGATCGCCCTCCCGCCAGCCCTGATCAAGCAGCGCCGCGCGCAGCAGAGCATGGGGCTGCTCGGCCACGCTGCGCACCAGGGCGAAGCGTCGGGCAGGGTGGCCCTCTCGCTCCACCTTGCCGCAGATCGCCTCAAAGTTCCGAACCTGGTGACCAGGCACCGCACGGATGTAGGCGCCATCGAGCATGACGACGGGCCGGTGGTCATCCGCCGCTACGGCCTTGGCCGGTTCGCCTCGGACAGCCGTCACTTCTGCGGCTGCTTGCCGGTCGGCTGCCTCAAGCTGCCGGGCCACCGCATGGGTGCGGGCGCGCAGGCTCTCGTGGTTTGCCGGCGAGACAGGCAGCAGAGCCTCCAGAATGCGCACTCCATCCCGGAACGAGCTGCGCGCGCCCAACTCGGCCTGCACCCGCTCCAGCTCCGGCGTGCAGCGCGCCGTCAGTAGCACGCAGACCGGCGACACCGTCGCCGCCTCCGCCATGGGCGCGGGCTGGCGGCAGCGGCACAACTTGAACCGCGGCGCCTCGATCTCCACCGTGCCGAACAGGGTCTGCAGCCGACGCGTGCGCCGGTCCTTGAGCGGCTGCAGCACCCCGCATGCCGGGCAGACCCGGTAATGGGCCGCATGCTCCGCCACCTGGCCGCACAGCATGCTCGCCTGCAGCTTGGCCAACAACGTCTTCGTCTCGGCGAGCATCAGGCCGACCTCCGCGAGCGTGCTGACCACCCCCGGCCGGCTAATCGTCACCAGCTCCGTCGTATTTACCTCACCCGCGTTTGTCCGCGCCTCCAACCGCACCGTCCACTCCATCACACCTGCCGCCCTCATGGTCAGGCATCAGCCAGGCCGATCAGCCCGAGACAGGCAAGCAAGCATGTTGCCCCAGGTTTTTGACACTCCCGGCGCTGCCGCTCACGGGAGCGCATCCTGGATTGAACGAGAAGACTTATCCTGGCGGAGCCGAGGAATCCGAGGACGATCGGGTTTGGCCGATGCGGCCCGTTCTGGTATTATCCGCGCCAAATGCGAAGTGTTCCGGCGCGACGGCCTTCTCGGCAAAAGAGAGGCGACGCGCTCGGCACCTACGGGAGGAGATACATGGAAGGGCCGGGCGGCGCCTTCAGCGTGCGCGAGACGCACGGCATTCTTTGGCGGCCGGAGAACCGTGTCCACGCCGCGAGCGAGGGATTGGGCTGGATGTCCCTCTATGTCTCCGCCCAGCGAGAGGTGGCCTATGAGGCCTCGTATCGCGCCGTCCGCGACCATCTCGTGATCCTCCATCTCGACGGCCCCGTCGGGGTTGGCCGCGTCCTCGGCAAGAGCCAGGAGCGGCGCACGATCGGGCCGGGCGGCTCGTTCATCCTGCCTGGCGGCGTCGACTTCGGCGTGCAGCTCGAAGGCGGCCTCGAGAGCCTGCACATCTACCTGCGAGACGCGGTGCTGCGCGAGGTCGCCGCGGACCTCACCCGCGGCGACCCCGCCCACGTCGAACTCGTCCCCCGCCTCGGCGACCAGGATCCCCTGATTGAGCACCTTGCACTCGGAATCCGCGAGGTCCTGACCGACCCGGACCCAGGCGCCGCGGTCTATGCCGACCAACTCGCCCGAACGCTCGGAGCGCGGCTCCTGCGCGCCCACTCCAACCGCGTCCTGCAACCCGCGGCGCCGCGGCGTGGCGGTCTGACGCGCGCCCAGCTCTCTCGCGCGGTCGAGGCCATGGAAGCCGGTCTCTCCGGGCCGCTCTCCCTTTCCGAAATCGCTGCCGCGACTGGCCTCAGCCCGGCGCACTTCGCCCGGCGCTTCAAAGTCAGCTTGGGCGTCGCTCCCCACCAGCACTTGCTGCGGATGCGCCTGGAACGGGCAAAGCGCCTGCTGCGCGAAACTGACCGTTCCATCGCGGGGGTCGCGTTCGAGTGCGGCTTCTCTCACCAGGAGCACATGACGCGCTTCTTTGGCAGCCTCGCCGGGACCACCCCTGCCGCCTTTCGGCGCACGACGCAGGCCTGACCAACCCGGCTCTCGGCACGAGCGCACGTTCCGTGCAGATGTACGCGCGACTCGTGCAGGACGCGGAACCGCGCATTGTGCCAGTCTTGGCTCAACAAGTCCGACGCGAGCGGGCGTGGTGTCGGGCAACCGGCACACGGGGAAAACGACCGATGGCCCGACCCCGCGTGTGCCGGGATCGCGGACGCACCTCCACGCGCCTGCTCGGCGGCTCGGCAATCCGGGGTTCGCGGCGATGCAGGCCTTCATTTACACGACCCTTCCGGCACGAGTGGTGTTCGGCCAAGGCACGTTGGCCCGGGTGGGAGACGAGGTGCGCCGCCTTGGCGGCGGCAGGGCGCTCGTGCTCTCGACGCCCCAACAGATTGGGGAAGCGCGGGCTTTGGCCGAACGCCTCGGCCCCCTTGCGGCCGGCGTGTTTGCCGAGGCGGCGATGCACACGCCGACCGACGTAACCGAACGCGGCCTTGCGCGGGTGCGCGAGCTGGGCGCCGACTGCCTGGTCGCCCTCGGCGGCGGCTCCACAACGGGCTTGGGCAAAGCGATCGCGCTGCGCACAGACCTGCCCCAGGTGGTCATTCCGACCACCTACGCAGGGTCGGAGGCGACGCCGATCCTAGGCGAGACCGAAGACGGGCGAAAAACCACCCTGCGCAGCCCGAAGGTGCTGCCGGAGGTGATCGTCTACGACGTGGACCTCACGCTCACCCTGCCGGCCAAGCTCTCGGTCACCTCGGGCATCAACGCCATCGCCCACGCGGTGGAGGCGCTCTACGCCGAGGAGGCCAACCCGGTCGTCTCGATGCTCGCCGAAGCCGGCATCGCCGCCCTCGCCCGTGCGCTGCCGCGCATCGCCGCGGACCCGCGTGACCGGGAGGCACGGTCGGACGCGCTCTATGGCGCATGGGCCTGCGGCACTTGCCTGGGCTCGGTGGGGATGGCGCTGCACCATAAGCTCTGCCACGTGCTCGGCGGCAGCTTCGACCTGCCGCACGCGGAAACGCACACGGTCGTGCTGCCGCACGCGGCCGCCTACAACGCGCCCGCAGCAAGCGGAGCGATGGCGTGCGTCGCGAAGGTGCTCGGAACGTCGGCCGACGGGGCGGCGCAGGGATTGTTCGACCTCGCCCGTGACCTCGGCGCGCCCACGAGCCTGCGCGAGATCGGGATGCCGGAGGACGGGCTGGACCGGGCGGCCGACCTTGCTGCCGCCTCGCCGTACTGGAACCCACGCCCGATCGGGCGCACCGCCGTCCGCGCGCTGCTGCAAGCCGCCTACGACGGCAGCCCGCCGCGCGTATCGTCCCTGCCGGCATTTCCAACGGAGACAGCCCATGCGTGACGCCAACGAACACACCATCACGGACGCGGTCCTGGACCGGTTTGCGGACACGCCCGATCCGCGCCTGAAGACGCTCGTGCAGGCCCTGGTGCGGCACCTGCACGACTTCGTGCGGGAGGTGGAACCGACCTTCGACGAGTGGCAGGCCGCGATCGGGTTCCTGACGCGCACGGGCCAGATGTGCTCGGACACCCGGCAGGAGTTCATCCTGCTGTCCGACGTGCTGGGCGTGTCCATGCTGGTGGACGCCGTCAATCACCGCCAGCCTGCGGGCACCACCGAGACCACCGTGCTCGGCCCGTTCCACGTGGCGGGCGCCCCACAGCCCGCGCACGGCGCCGACATCTCGGGCGGCCTGCCTGGCGAGAGGCTGCTGGTCGAGGGCACCGTGACCTCGGCGGACGGCGATCCAGTGCCCGGCGCCGCGGTCGAGGTCTGGTCCGCCGACCAGGACGGGTTCTACGACGTGCAGCGCACCGACCTCGACGGGTCCGCGCTGCGCGCGACGTTCCACACGGACCGGGCGGGCCGGTTCCATTTCTGGACCGTCATGCCGGCCCACTATCCCATCCCGGACGACGGGCCGGTGGGCGCCCTGCTGGCCGCTACGGCCCGGCACCCATATCGCCCGGCGCACGTGCACTTCATGATTTCGGCGCCGGGCCACGAACTCTTGGTAACGCACATCTTCGCCGAGGGCAGCCCGTACCTCGACAGCGATGCAGTGTTCGGGGTCAAGACCAGCCTGATCGAGGCCTTCGAGACGAAGCAGCCCGGCACCGCGCTGGACGGCCGCGTGCTGGACCGGCCCTGGCGACACCTGACCCGCCGCTTCGGCCTCAAGCCGGCCGTGGCCCGCGCGGCCGCCGAGTAGCCGACGGGCAACAAACAAACGGGAGGGAGGAACGACGATGATCGAAACCGACGTGCTGATCGTGGGCAGCGGGCCGGCCGGCTCCGCTTCCGCGCTGGCACTGAGCACCTACGGCGTGCGCAACGTGCTGGTGAACAAGTATCGCTGGCTGGCCAACACGCCGCGGGCGCACATCACGAACCAGCGCACCTTCGAGGTGCTGCGCGACCTGGGCGTGGAGGCGGAGGCCAAGGCGCTGGCCGTGCCGCAGGACTGGATGGGCAACACCGTGTTCTGCGCCTCGCTCGCCGGCGAGGAGCTGGGCCGCATCCACACCTGGGGCACGCACCCGGCCCGGCGCGCCGACTACCAGCTCGCCAGCCCGTGCGAGATGGGCGACTTGCCGCAGACGCTCATGGAGCCGATCCTGCTCGGGGGAGCAGCCGCCCGCGGCACGCGGGTGCGCTTCGACACCGAATACTTGTCCTTGGTGCAAGACGCCGACGGCGTGACCGCGACCGTGCAGGACCGTCTGGATGGCCGCGAGTTCCAAATCCGCGCGAAATACATGATCGGCGCCGATGGCGGGCGCAGCAAGGTGGCGGAAGACATCGGCCTGCCCATGGAAGGGCGAGTAGGCGTGGGCGGCAGCATGAACATCGTGTTCGAGGCCGACCTGTCCCGCTACGTAGCGCACCGGCCGAGCGTGCTCTACTGGGTTCTGCAGCCCGGCTCCAGCATCGGAGGCATCGGCATGGGGCTGGTGCGCATGGTGCGCCCGTGGAATGAGTGGCTGATCGTTTGGGGTTACGACATCAACGGTCCGGTTCCTGAGCTGACCGACGCCGAAGCCGTCCAGATCGCCCGCAACCTGATCGGCGACCAAGAGGTGCCGATCCGTATCAAGATGACCTCGCTGTGGACCGTGAACCACCTGTATGCGACGCGCTACAGCGACGGGCATGTGTTCTGCATGGGCGATGCGGTGCATCGCCACCCGCCATCCAACGGGCTGGGCTCGAACACCTCGATCCAGGATGCCTACAACTTGGCCTGGAAGCTGGCGCTCGTGACCCAGGGCAAGGCCGATCCGTCCCTGCTCGACAGCTACGACGCCGAGCGCGTGCCGGTGGGCAAGCAGATCGTCACCCGCGCCAACAAGAGCATCGAGGAGTTCGGGCCGATCTTCGACGCGCTCGGCCTGCCGGGCACGCAGGACGCCGCCCGGATGCGTGCGAATATGGAGGCGCGCAAGGCGACAACGCCGGAGGCGGCCGGGCAGCGCGAAGCGCTGCGCCGCGCCATCGCAGCCAAGACATACGAGTTCAACGCGCACGGCGTGGAGATGAACCATCGCTATGCCTCCTCGGCCGTGGTGCCGGACGGCACGCCGGAGCCGCCGTGGACACGCGACCGGGAGCTGTACTACCACGCCACGACCTGGCCTGGCGCCCGCCTGCCGCACGCCTGGCTCCAGCGCCGCGGCCTGCCTGTCTCCACTCTGGACGTGGTGGGCCACGGCCGGTTCACCGTGCTGACCGGCATCGGTGGTGAGGCCTGGGCGAACGCGGCGAATGCCGCATCGGCGTGTTACGGCGTGGAGGTCGAGGCACACGTGATCGGCCCCGGGCGCGAGCTGGAAGACCTGTTCGGCGACTGGGCGGAGACGCGCGAGGTGGGCGAGGCCGGCTGCGTGCTGGTCCGCCCGGACCAGCACGTGGCCTGGCGCGCAAAGGAGGCGGCGGCCGATGCAGGGGATGCGGAAAGCCGGTTGGCCGACGCGCTCGGCCGCATTCTCGGGCGGCAAGGCCGCGAGATGGCGCGGGCCGCCGAGTAAGGGCGGCCCGCCAAGAACAGAGGATCCCGACTGGGACGAGAAAGGGAGGGGACGAGGATGGCAGGTGACCTGGCGGAAAAGTGGCTTGGCGCGACGCGGCGGCGCGTTTTGGGCAATCTCGGCCTGGCGGCAGGCGGCGCCGTGCTCGGCGCCCGGCCGTGGGCGGCCCGCGCGGCCGGGCCGGTGCGGATCGGCTACGTCAGCCCGCAGACTGGGCCGCTGGCCCCGTTCGCCGCGGCCGACGAGTTCGTGCTCGGAGTGGCGCGCGACGCCTTTCGCAAGCTCGGCCAGCCGGTTGAGATCCTGGTCCGCGACAGCCAGTCAAATCCGAACCGCGCGGCGACGGTCGCGGGCGAACTGATCAACGCCGGCGTCTCGCTCATGCTGGTGTCATCGACACCGGAAACGACCAATCCGGTCTCCGACCAATGCGAGCTTGCCGAGGTGCCGTGCCTGTCCACCGTGGCACCTTGGCAGCCCTGGTTCTTCACTCGAGGCGGCAAGCCCACCGAAGGCTTCGAGTGGACATACCATTTCTTTTGGGGTCTGGAAGACGTGATCGCTACCTACACGGCGATGTGGGGGCAGCTTGAAACCAGCAAGGTCGTGGGTGGCCTGTTCCCGAACGACGGCGACGGCAATGCTTGGGGCGATCCCAAGCTCGGCTTCCCGCCGGCCCTCGCCAAGCAGGGCTTCACCCTGCGCGACCCCGGCCGGTTCCAGAACGGGACCGACAATTTCGCCGCCCAGATCGGCGCCTTCAAGGCGGCGCGCGCGGAGATCATCACCGGCGTCGTCATCCCGCCGGACTGGACGACGTTCTGGACTCAGGCCAGCCAGCAAGGTTTCAGGCCGAAGATCGCATCGGTCGGCAAGGCGCTGCTGTTCCCCACCTCGCTGGAGGCACTAGGCGTGGCCGGGCAGAACCTCTCGACCGAGGTCTGGTGGAGCCCGCGCCACCCGTTCCGGTCTTCGCTCACCGGCCAGAGCTGCGCGGAGCTGGCAGAAGCCTACACCAAGCAGACCGGACGGCAGTGGACGCAGCCGATCGGTTTCACGCACGCCCTGTTCGAACTCGCTGCCGACATCCTTAAGCGCGCCAAAGATCCCGCCGACCGCTCGGCGGTCCTGGACGCCCTGACCCGGACGGGCCTCGACACGGTGGTCGGGCCGATCTCCTGGGGCAAGGGACCGGTCAAGAACGTGGCCAAGACACCGCTGGTCGGCGGCCAATGGCGGATGGCCCCCGCAGGGCCGTTCAAGTTCGACTTGGTCATCACCTCGAACGCGGGCGCACCCGCGGTCCCGGTTGCCGACCGAATGCAGGCAATCGGCTAAGGCGCGCAGTGGCGACCCTTCTCCGGCTCACCGGGTTGCGCAAGCGTTACGGCGCCCTCACGGTCGCTGACGGCGTGGACTTGGAGGTGGCGCCGGGCGAGGCGGTCGGCGTCATCGGGCCGAACGGCGCGGGCAAAAGCACTTTGTTCAACCTAATTGCCGGCGACGTGCGCCCGGACGCGGGCACGGTGCACCTGGCGGGGCAGGACATTACAGGGTTGCCGCCGCACGCGCGGGCGCGGCTCGGCATCGGCCGGTCCTACCAAATCCCACAGCCCTTCGGTCGAATGTCGGTTTACGAGAACGTGCTGGTGGGCGCCTCCTTTGCGGGGGCGGGACGCGACCCGAACGCCACGCGCCGCTGCGCTGAGGTGCTGGAGCGCACCGGGCTGATCGACAAGGCCGGCCTCCCCGCCGGGCGGCTTACCCTGTTGGACCGCAAGCGGTTGGAACTGGCGCGGGCGCTTGCCACCTCCCCGCAACTGCTGCTGCTGGACGAGATCGCGGGCGGCTTGACGGAGGCTGAGAGCCACGAGCTGGTGGAGACGATCCGCGGCGTCCGAATCGCCACGGGCACCGCCATTGTCTGGATTGAGCACGTGCTGCACGCGCTCGTGCCGGTGATCTCACGCCTGGTGGTGTTGAGCTTCGGGCGCAAGCTGGCCGAGGGCACGCCGCACGACGTGCTCAACAGGCCAGAGGTTCGCGAGATCTACCTCGGCCTCGACGACGAGGCGGCGACGTGACGGCGCCGCTCCTCGCTACGCACGCCCTGTCCGCGCGCTACGGAGATTTCCAAGCGCTGTTCGGGCTCGACGTGGAGGCGCACGAGGGCGAGGTGGTCGCCTTGGTCGGCGCGAACGGCGCCGGCAAGACCACCCTCCTGCGCGCGCTCTGCGGCCTGTTGCCGACGGAGCGCGGCGCCGTCGTGTTCGCGGGCGAGCCGATCGGGGGCCTACCGGCCCACCGGATCGTACGCCGCGGCATCGCCATGGTCCCGGAAGGGCGCCGGCTGTTTCCCTCGCTCTCCGTAGAAGAGAACCTGCGCCTGGGCGGTTACGCCGCCCGGCCCGGTCCCTGGACGCTGGACCGCGTATACGGCCTGTTTCCCGTGCTGCGCGAGCGCCGGGCCTCGCCGCCAGCGGCGCTCTCCGGCGGACAGCAGCAGATGGTCGCGATCGGCCGCGCGCTAATGGCAAACCCTAGTCTGCTGCTTTGCGATGAGGTCAGCCTCGGCCTAGCGCCCGTGGTGGTGCGCGACGTGTACGCGGCGCTCCCGGCCATCCGCGCCGAGGGCACTGCCCTGATCGTCGTCGAGCAGGACATCGGCCAAGTGTTGCGCGTGGCCGACCGCTTGTACTGCCTCCGCAAGGGAACAGTAGCGCTGCAGGGACGAAGCGCCGACCTTGGCCGGGAGGAAATCCGGCTGGCTTATTTCGGGATGTGACGTCATGCAGTGGATTGACGTGCTCGTGCAAGGAGTGCTGGTCGGCGGGCTCTACGCCCTATTCGCTACCGGGCTGTCGGTCATCTTCGGGGTAATGCGCCTGGTAAACCTGGCGCATGGCGACCTGATCGTGCTCGCGGCTTTCTTGGCGCTTGCATGCGTGCAGCACCTCGGCTTCCCGCCACTCGCGACTCTCTTGGTCGTGGTGCCGATCATGGCCGGGTTCGGCTACGCGTTGCAGCGCCTGGTGCTGAACCGCACGCTCGGCCACGACATCCTGCCCCCGCTGCTCGTGACATTCGGCCTTTCCATCGTGGTCCAGAACGCGCTCCTCGAAGCATTCAGCGCGGACAGCCGCAAGCTGGCGCTAGGCGGTTTGGAGACGGCGAGCCTGCAGGTGGTGCCGGGCTTGACCGTCGGGTGGTACCCGTTGCTCGTGCTGCTCGCGGCAGGGACGGTGATCGGCGGCTTGCAAGTTCTGCTGTATCGCACCCAGGCGGGCGCTGCGCTGCGCGCCACCTCGGACGACCCGGCGACGGCGCAATTGATGGGCGTGGACACCCGCCACATGTTCGCGGTGGCGACGGCGACGGCGCTTGCAGTGTCGGGGATCGCCGGTGTGCTAATGGCGGGTTGGACCAACTTCGACCCACTCTCCGGCCCACAGCGCCTGCTCTACGCCTTCGAGGCAGTTATCATCGGCGGCTTAGGAAGCTTGTGGGGCACGCTGGCCGGTGGCTTTATCCTAGGCATCGCGCAAGCGATCGGCGCCGCGATAGACCCTGCCTGGCAAGTTCTGGCTGGGCACCTCGCCTTCCTTGCCGTGCTGCTTGTGGCGCCCCGCGGCCTGTTCCCGCGGATGGCAGGCTAAGATGACACCAATTCTCGTGCGCGCTACCCCGAGTACCACGGTGCCCGTCGCCATCCGTGCCCTCCTGCTGCTGCTCGCCCTTGTCGGGATCGTCGCGCTGCCTTGGTGGCTTGGCCCAGCCCGGCTCGGTGCAGCGGTGGAGATCGCCTACATGCTGGCGCTTGCTGTCCTGTGGAACCTGCTGGCGGGCTACGCCGGCATTGTCTCAATCGGGCAGCAGGCCTTCGTAGGCCTGGGCGGCTACGCGCTGTTCGCGCTTATTGTCCTCGCCGGAGTGCCACCGCTAGCGGCGCTGCCGCTTGCTGGGATCGCGGCAGCCTTGGCCGCACTGCCCGTCGCGTCCCTCTTGTTCCGGCTGCGTGGGCCACATTTTGCTATTGGCAGTTGGGTCGTCGCCGAGGTGTTCCGCTTGCTCTTCGCACAGGTCACGGCGCTCGGCGGCGGCTCCGGGCAGAGCCTGCCGGTGGCGGCGGTGCGCTCGATTGCGCCCGACCGGGCAGGGCGGCAGCTGATCCTCTACGGTGTCGCGGTGCTGGTGGCGGCTGGAGCGGCCCTACTGGCCTGGGGCGTGCTGCGGTCCCGTCAGGGGCTTGGACTGACAGCGGTGCGCGACAGCGAAATGGCCGCTGCAAGCCTCGGCGTGGACGTGGGGCGGTTGAAGCTCGCGGTCTACGTAGCGGTCGCGGGCGTGACCGGGATAGTCGGGGCGCTGATCTTCCTCCAGAACCTGCGCATTTCCCCCGACGCCGCCTTCAGCGTGGCGGATTGGACAGCGAACGTTGTCTTCATCACCGTCATCGGTGGGATCGGGACGCTCGAAGGCCCGTTCGTCGGCGCCCTTGTATTCTTCCTGTTCCGCTACTCCTTCGCCGAGTTCGGCACCTGGTACATGATCTCGCTCGGGGTGCTCGCCGCCTTCGTGATGCTCGCGGCGCCCGGCGGCATCTGCGGCGCCCTTGCCCGTTATGGGGTCGTCCTGTTCCCGACCGAGCGTCGTCTCGGGGTGCGTACTATGGCGGGATCGAGGACTGTCTTGAACCAAGCCGACCGGCCGCCTGGCTGCAGCGGCGCGCAATGATGGACGGTTTAACGCGCATGTGCGGACATCGTGTAATCGCGGCGAGGCCATAGGGCACTCATGATGCTGCGATCCGGACGCTGTCGCCCGGCGGTTCGCACCCTGGGAGGCGGTTCGATGACCCGGTTCGTTGGTGGGAGTGTCAAAAACCTGGGGCGCTACGTCAGCGCGTGTGGCGCCGCCTGTCAGCGTGTTGCATGGACCTGGGCTGTGGCGCTGTGTGATGGGCTGACGTAGGAAGTAGACCCCTGATTTGACCCTGGAAGCCTACCTTGCCCTTCAAGCTGAACCAGGACCGCCGCTACCACATCACGCGGCAGAAACACAGGGTCATCAACTCGGCAGCTTACGATGCGGCCCTGCGCCAGCGCGGAAGCCTCACGGTCTGGTTTACAGCCGAGGCGATCGAGGGTTGGCGCGCAGCGCCACGCACCACCCCGGGCGGGCACCCTCCGCAGCCCTTCCACGCGCGATGCGCGCGGAACCTTCGGCTGCTACGCCCTGGTATTCACCGCTCGCCATTATGACGGCGCTCACCTTGCGCGCGGTGTTCCGCCTGGCGCTGCGTCAGACCGAGGGCCTGATCGGCTCCATCATCGGCCTGCTCGGGCTTGCTCTGGCTGTGCCGGACCATTCGACCCTGAGCCGCCGGGCCAAGACGCTTGAGGTGCCGCGCCCACAACCACGCAGTGACGGCGAGTCCATACACCTGCTGGTGGACAGCACCGGCCTGCGCTTGTGCGGTGCGGGCGAATGGCTGCTTGAAAAGCACGGCACCAAAACGCGTCGGTCCTGGCGGAAGCTGCACATCGGCTTGGATGCCGGCAGCGGGCAGATCGTCGCCGCGTCGCTCACAGCCAAGGAGATCGACGACGGCGCCGAGGCGGCGATCGGCCGGTTTAAGCAGGTGATCGGCGATGGACTGCGCTCGCGCACGGACGAACGGCGCGAGACCGAGGTGGACATCGCCGTCCATGCCCTCAACCGTATGTCGGAGCTCAGACGCCCGAACTAGGGGTCGACCCAACATTCGCGACGCTAGCCGCAAAGTAGTGGAAGCGGCCGTGCCTGGATGAGCAGTACCGTATGCGTAGACCCCAGCAAAGCACTCAGGCGAGTAAGCGGGGCAGATTCCCGGGCACGCAGGTGCAGCAGAACAAACATCCGCATGGGTGGATTACGCTATCATTCTGAAATTATGCTGTTTTTTAAGTTTCGAAATCGAGATAGAACGCCTTGAGTTACGTTATTGCCCGGGAATCTGCCCCGCTTACCTCAGGCGAGACACTTTCCACGTCTCGTATGGGTTTATTATGGGCATTCTGAGCTCGACTTTGGCCTTTTCAGGCTGGGTAGCACGCGGCTTCCATGAGACTGTTGAGAAGCGCGCTTGGGATTGTTGCCATGGTCTGGGCGTGCGGGGACGTTGAGAAAGCCTGTGCGATCCAGATCTGGCGGCAGATTGCGGCGAGCGCGTCTGAGATGGCGTGGTGCATGGATCGGCACAAGCAACTTCAGTGGTTTAGGGAGCGCCAAGAACGCAATTGGGATTAGAATCGGCATAGTTCATACCGCAACGAACAGTATTTGGTTGCTAATTGCGAACTCTTATCATCTACGCCTGACTAACGTAGCTGCTCAACGCCCCTGCGAGCTGACGGGTGTGAAGCCGTGCGTGAGGTGGCTTGACGTGACGGTGGCGGCTGGGATTCAAGGCTGGGATGACCGAGCTTCCTGATCTCAGCCAGCTGACGCCC
>JAABUX010004774.1_pt1 | contig 16959 bp, 18 predicted proteins | sample 5561851 | NCBI WGS metagenome assembly JAABUX01 (sample SAMN10711883, study PRJNA513361) | rock metagenome | isolation source: Antarctica rocks | place: Antarctica: Victoria Land, Richard Nunatak red sandstone | collected 2016-01-03 | reverse complement strand
GGCCGCACCTCGTCATCCATCCAGCAAGCGCGACGATTGCCACGCGCTGCCTATCCGCCCACCCAGCCACCCAGCCAATCAGACACACGCGCCAGATTTACGCGGTTTCTGACCGCCGTTTACAGACGAGGTTGCCCGGGTCGAGCAGGTCGGTTTCCCGCGTGCCCGGTGCCGCGCCGCGCACGTCCACGCCGCCTGTGGCACCCTGCTCGGTCAGCACCACCGTGCACCCGGTTGGGCGGCGGCTGTCCGTGAAGTGGCCGACGCGCACGCCGGGCACATCGGTGATGGCGCCGCCCAGAACGGCAGGGCGCGCCGGCGTAGGGGTCTGCGCCGCAGCCGGGCCGGCGGACGGCAGGGCCGAGGCGCCCAGCCCGAGGGCGGCCGATGCTGCGAGCGCGCGACGGTGCATGGCGGAGCCGTCCCCTGGATGCCGCGCCAACATGGCACGCCGCCGGCATGCCGGACAGGTTGGGTTACAAGCGCTATCCATACAGGCCGCAACCAACCTTGAGGTGACCCGATGACCAAGGCTCCAACAACGACGAAGGCCGCGAAGACCAAAGCCGTGCAGACTGCGGCCACAAGGGACGCGACACCGCCACACGGCACCCCGGTCGAGAGGCCCAAGGCCGGGCACAAGCCGAACGCCCTACAGCAGCCGCTGCAACCCTCGCCGGAGTTGGCCGCCGTTGTGGGGGAGGGGACGATTGCGCGCGGCGAGGTGGTGAGCAAAGTGTGGGAGTACATCAAGGCGCACAAGCTGCAGAACCCGGACGACGGGCGCGAGATCATCGCCGACGACAATCTTCGCAAGGTTTTTGGCAAGGACCGGGTGACCATGTTCGAGATGAACAAGCACCTCGCCCAGCACCTGAAGTAGGGCAGTCCAGAAGGCGGGCGGGCCAGGGTTGGCGACCTGACCTGCGAGCCGTGGCCTGGTCGGCCTCGCCCAGGCTCGACAAGCCGCTTTTCGACACGGCTACAACACTGCCGCTGCAGCACTGCCACCGCCAGGTTCGTGGTAGTCCCGCTCGACACCCGGCACGACGCGGTGCTGGCGTGCAACCGCTTCTACGCCGGCGTGACCCCGCGGCAAGCGGCTGTTAGTGTTCGTGGGCCAACGCAAGCCGCCGGCCATGGCAGTCACGAGCGCCGGCGTCCAGCGGCGCTGGGCCAAGCTGCGGGAGTTTGTTCGTCGTTCGCTTGCTTATCGCTCCATCCTCTCAAAGTGGGGAGCCTCCGGCAAACCCCGAGGCGGTTACATCGAAGCATTCGTCGATCATGCTGACGACACTGTCGAGGAGCACCGATCGTGCGTGGTGCGACGACCACGCGAGCGGTGGACGTAATCAAACGGCCGTCTCCAGGCTTCGCTTCAGCCGATCGGTCACCAGCCGCACGTGTGTCATGAACCGCACGGCAAGGCGTGGAACCGGTCTTTGCCGGCTGTAGATCGCGGTCAGAGTTATCTCCAGACCCGGCGTAAGCGGCCTTACGACGAGCCCGTCTGCCAAGCCGGACAGCAGGATGACCGGGTCGCTGATGAAGATTCCGGCCCGATGACGAACTAAGTTGACCGCCGCGTAAGATAGATTTGTCTCGATGACGTTCTCGAGCCTGACCGCCAGACGGTCCAGCATCTCCCGCAGCAGCAACCCGGGCGTTGTTGCAGGATCCACCAGGATCACTTTTTGCCCCACCAGCTGTGCTGGGCTGACTTCGGCGAACGCCGCTAACTCATGGTCTGTGGGCAGGATGCAAACCATCCGGGCCCTCAGGATTGGCTCCGTCGCGATCGCCGGGTCGTCCACGGGGGCATAGACAAAGCCAAGGTCTGCGCCCTCCTGCCGGACCTGCCGCACGACCTCCTGGATAATGTAGGCGTTCAATCGAACCTGCACGCGCGGCCGTTCCTGGGCGAAGGCGGCCAATGCCTCCGGTATGATGCAACCGGCCACATTCGGGGTGGCCGCGATCGCCAGGTTGCCGGCCCCCGCGTCGCGCAACTCTGCGGCGCGACTATCGACCACACCCGACTGCGTCAGCAGCCGTTCGACCTCTGGCAGCAGTATGCGGGCCTCGCCCGTTGGGCTGATCCGGGTGCCGGTGCGCACGAACAGGGACAGGCGCAGCTGAGCCTCCAGCTCCTTCAGCGTTTGGCTGACCGCCGGCTGCGACACCCGCAGTAGCCGCGCCGTCTCAGTCAGGTTGCGGGTCTGCATCGTGAGCCGGAACACTTCAAGCTGACGCAGGTTGAATGCCATAAGCAACCCTTATGACTGACTTGCTATTTCCTAGTAGACCTTTGGCATCCAAACTCCAACACTCTGTCGACGCGTGCCGGAGTTTAAATGATCCTGCTGACCAGCCAGCCCCAAATTGAACAGACTGGCGCGGTGGAACCGACGAAAGCGGCACCAGCGTTGCGGATTGGCTGGATCCGGCAACCGGGCGTGGTTAGCCTGTTTCTGCTGTCGCCGGACCTGCTGTGGATCGGGCTGTTCCTGGCAGGACCCTTGTTCCTGCTCGGGCAGATCAGCCTGCATCTTTACGTCCCGGGTGAGGGAATCCGGACCGTGTTCGAGTTTGGCAACTACGCCCGCGTACTGACCGACTCGCTGTTCCACCGGGTTCTGGCGAACACGCTGTACCTCGCCGCCTGGGTGACCGCGATGTGCGCGCTGCTCGGCTTCCCACTGGCCATCGTACTGGTGCGCGCGCGCGGACTGGCCCGGGTGATGCTGTATTTCGCCATCGTCATCCCGCTGCTGACCAGCGCCGTCGTGAAGACCTTCGGCTGGACCATCCTGCTCAGCAACCGCGGCGTGATCAACCAGATGCTGGTCGGGTTGGGCGTGACCGACGCGCCGGTGAAGCTGATGTACACGCTCACCGGCGCGGTGATCGCGTTGACACAGGTGCTGCTGCCTTTCATGACCCTGGCGCTCGCGGCTTCGCTGGAGAACATCGACCCGGCGATCTACGAAGCCGCGCGCAACTTGGGGGGCCGGTCAGCCCGGGTCTTCTTCCGCATCACGCTACCGCTGTCGCTACCAGGTTTGGTGTCGGGCGCGGTGCTGGTGTTCACGCTGGCGGTCAGCGCCTACGTCACGCCGCGTCTAGTCGGCGGCCCGACCGTCAAAGTGATGTCGGTCGCCATTTACGAACAGGCAATTGTGCTGCTGAACCTGCCGCTGGGAGCGTCGCTGTCGTTTCTGCTGTTGCTAATCGTACTGCTGCTGTTCGTCGGCACGCTACGCCTGGCGCGGCCGCGCGTGGCCGCATGATGCGCAATAGCGTGGGCCTGCGCATGGCGGTCGGGTGCATCCTGGTGTTCATGCTGGCGCCGATCGTGGTGGTGATGGCGACGTCGGTGACCACCACGGCCTATCCGACCTTCCCGCCCCGTGGCTTCACGCTGCGCTGGTTCCAGCAATACCTAGAGTCGGAGACGTTCATGGCGTCCACGCGGCTCAGCTTCGGCGTGGCGCTGTGCACCGCCATGCTGGCCGGCATGCTCGGGACGCTGGCGGCGGTGGGGCTTGACCGCCCGGGCCTGCTGGGACGCGACATCCTGTCGTCGATTTTGATGTCGCCCGCGGTGTTCCCCGCCATCGTGTTGGGGATAGCAATCCTGACCTTCTACCACGCCGTGGGCCTGTCCGGCACCTTGGCGGGCATCGTCGCCGCGCATGTGCTGGTGACGGTGCCGTTCGTGATCCGCATGGTCGGCGCTAGCCTGGCGCGGCTGGACCCCACCCTGCAGGAGGCCGCGCAGAACCTGGGCGCCGGCCGGATGCGCGTATTCTTCCGTGTCACCTTCCCGCTGATCCGGCCCGGCGTCGCAGCCGGGGCGATCTGCGCTTTCCTGCTGTCGTTCGACGAACTGGTGATCACCCTGTTCATCGCGGGGCCGGGCCACGAGACGCTGCCGGTCCGGGTCTTCTCCTACCTGGAATACACCAGTGACCCGATGGTGGCGGCGATCTCTACCGCGTTTACGCTGTTGACGTTGTGCCTGGGGTTACCGCTCTACCTGCTGCTGATGCCGAAGACGGTGCGGTAGGCCGGCATGTCATTGACGCTCACGCACCTCTCCAAGCGCTACGGCACCGCAGCAGCGGTGGACGACATCTCGCTGACTGTGGCTAAAGGAGAGTTCGTCGCCCTGCTGGGTCCGTCGGGCTGCGGCAAGACGACGACGCTGCGGATGATCGCCGGCTTCGTCGAGCCGTCATCCGGACGGATTGAGCTGGACGGCCGCGACGTCACCAGGCTGCCGGCGCACCGCCGCAACATGGGGCTGGTGTTCCAGAACTACGCGCTGTTCCCACATATGACGGTGCAGGCCAACGTCGAGTTCGGCCTGCGCTGCCACGGCGCCACCTCCGCGTTGCGGCGACAGCGCGTTGGACAGACGCTGGAACTGGTGGGCCTGCAGGCGATGGCGGCGCGCTATCCCAGGCAATTATCGGGCGGCCAGCAACAGCGCGTGGCGCTGGCACGCGTGCTCGCCCTACGGCCGGCGCTGCTGATGTTCGACGAGCCGCTGTCCAACCTGGATGCAAGACTGCGGGTGCAGATGCGCCGCGACATCCGCGCCTTGCAGCAGGAGGTCGGCATCACCGCCCTGTTCGTGACCCACGACCAGGAGGAGGCGATGGCGATGGCGGACCGCATCGCCCTGCTCGATCGCGGCAGGCTGGTCCAGGTCGGCGAGCCGGCCGAGGTCTACGACCGGCCGCGGACCCGCTTCGCGGCGGAGTTCCTGGGCACCGCCAACTGCCTGGCCGGCACGCTGTCGGGCGTCGCCGGCGGCCAGGGACGCTTCAGCTGCGTGTTCGGCGACCTGCCCATCACCGTTGAGGCACGCCAGGCCGGTCCGGCGGTCGCCGCGATCCGGCCCGAACGCCTGGTGCTGGGCGAAGCCGGCACGGCGGCCCGGGTGCGGGAAGTCGTCGTGCTGGGCGGGACGGTGGAGACCATCGTGGACCTGCCCGACGGTACACTTATCACCGTTCACGAACCCAACCGCGACGCGGCCGCGCGGCGACAGCCCGGCGATGCCGTCCACGTCGCCGCGGCCGCAACCGATCTGCGTCTGCTTGCCAGCTGACTCGATCAACAAGGAATTCCACAATGCGTAATCGTGCGCCCCGCTTTGCCGCCCTGCTGTTGGCGACCGTTCTCACCAGCTTCCCGCTCCGTGCTGCGGAGACGCTGACGGTCACCGTCTATGGTGGCACGTTCGAGCAGGGATGGCGCAAGGCAGTCATCGAGCCGTTCGAACGGGCGAACCCCGACATGAAGGTGCAAATCGCTACTGGATTGACCTTCGAGAACGTGGCCCTGATGCGCGCGCAGAAGGACGACGTGAAGGTGGACGTGCTGCTGATGGACGAGGTGGCGTCGTCTGCCGCCGCGGCTGAAGGTCTATTCCAGCCGTTGACGACCGACGTGGTCCCGAACATGAACGAACTCTACCCGCGCTTCCGCGTCGCCGGTGACCCATACACGAAGTTCATGTACGTCATGCAGGTGCTCTGCTACGACACCGAGCAGATCAAGACCACGCCCACGTCCTACGACGTGCTGTGGCAACCGGCGCTTAAGGGGCATGTCGGGATCGGCGACATCAGCAACACGGTCGGGCTGATCTTCTTCCTGATAGCCAACCATATGAACGGTGGCACGGTGCAGAACACCGATCCCGGGTTCAAGGCGATCGCGGCGCTGAAGCCCAGCATTGTCACCTACACCACCCAGCACCCGCAGATCAGCCAGCTGCTGACCAGTGGGGACATCTGGATCGAGCCCTGGGTGTCTGACCGGGCGCAGGGCCTGATGGATACCGGTGCCCCGGTGAAATGGGTGCTGCCCCGGGAGGGTGGCGTGCTGATCGACTCCACGATCGGCATCGCCAAGGGCACGAAGCATCTCGCGGCGGCGCAGAAATATATCAACTACGTCCTGAGCCGGCAAGCGCAGTTGGACAACGCCCGCTATACCAACCTCAACCCTGTCAACCAGACGGTGCAGCTGCCGCCGGACCTGCTGACCCGGCTCCCGGCCGGGCAGGGCGCGCTGGACCACGCGATCCAGCCGGACTGGGCGGCGATCAACAAGGTCCGCGCTGGCTGGAACGACCGCTGGGCGCGCGAGATCACCAATTGACCATCGCGCTCCCAAGCCCGCCCGACACGTACAGCATCGGCGTCGACATCGGGGGCACCTTCACCGACGTCGTCTGCACGGACGGCAAGGGCGGCATGCTGCTGCTGAAGACGCCCACCACCCGCGGCGCACCCGGCGTCGCGGTGCGGACCGCGCTGGAGCAGCTGGCGCGGCAGCATGGCATCGCACCCGCTTCCATCGCCCGCTTCGCCCACGGTACCACCGTGGCGACCAACGCGGTGCTGGAACGCAAGGGCGGGCGCACCGGGCTGCTGACGACGGAGGGTTTCCGCGATGTGCTGGAGATCGGCCGTTCGTTCCGGCCCAACATGTATGACCTGTTCGTGCGGCAGAACACGCCGACCTTCCTGGCCCCACGCTCCCGCCGGCAGCCGGTGCGCGAGCGCATCGGTCCGCTGGGCGAGGTGCTGACGCCCATCGACGCCGCCTCGCTGGACCATGCCGTCCGCGCTTTGCTGGACGAGGACGTCGAGGCAATCGCCGTCGCCTTCCTGTTCTCGTTCGTGAACCCGGCGCACGAGTTGGCGGCGCGCGACGCGATCGAGGTGCTGGCGCCCGGCCTGCCGGTCTCGCTGTCGCACGAGGTCGACCCGGCATTCCGCGAATACGAGCGGACCTGCATTACCACTTTCGATGCCTATGTGAAGCCGGGCCTGATCCGCTACATCCAGGCGCTGGAGGCCGACCTTGACGCAATCGGCGTCCCAGCGCCGTTGCAGGTGATGCAGTCGCGCGGTGGTCTCAGCTCCGCCGCGGTCGCGCTGGAGCGGCCGGTCCGGTTGTTCCTGTCCGGCCCCGCCGCGGGCGTGATCGGTGGAAAAGCGGCCGGACTGCTGGCCGGCGAGGTAAACCTGGTCACGTTCGACGTCGGCGGCACGTCCTGCGACATCGCACTCGTGCAGCAGGGGCAGCCGATGGTGCGCCCAACAGGTACCATCGACGGCTTCGTAGTGCGAGTGCCGATGGTGGATGTGAACGCAATTGGCGCGGGCGGCGGCAGCATCGCATGGATCGACGAGGGTGGCGGGCTGCGCGTGGGTCCGCACTCTGCCGGGTCCGAGCCCGGGCCCGCCTGCTACGCTCGCGGCGGGGAGCAGCCGACGGTGACCGACGCTTCCGTCGTGCTGGGTTATATCGACCCGCAGTATTTTGCGGGCGGTACGCTGGACCTGGATCCGGAACGGGCGCACCGCGCGGTGCAGGACCGGATCGCAACGCCGCTCGGCCTCTCGATCGAGCAGGCGGCACTCGGCATCCATCGCGTGGTTACGTCGCAGATGGCGGAGGGGATCCGCCTGGTGTCCGTCAAACGTGGCATTGATCCTCGTGGCTTCACCCTGGTGCCGCTGGGCGGTGGTGGCGGCGTGCACGCGACGGCCCTGGCGCGCGACCTGGCCATGCAGCGTATCCTGGTGCCGCGCTACCCCGGCGTGCTGGCCGCCTGCGGTCTGCTAGCCGCGCCGGTCGAACACGAGGTGTCGGCGGCGTTCGGCAAGCCGATCGAGGATGCGTCAGCCGGCGAACTGGGACCGATGTTGGCGGCGCTAGACCGGCGTTGCGCGGCGCTGATGGCAAAGGAGGGACTGGGCGAGGAGGGCTATGTCATCACGCACGCAGCGGATATTTGCTATGTTGGCCAGTCGCACCCGATCGAGGTTCCGATCGGCGACGGCGTATTGGTTGATGGTCTGCAGTCCTTGTACGAGGCGTTCCTGGCCGCGCACGAGCGCATTCACGGACATGGCGAGAAGGGTCCCGCCCGCTTCGTCAATCTGCGGTCGGTCGCCACCGCCCTGTCGCCGGAGCGCGCCATCCTCGACTACCACTCATCCGGCTCGGCAGCGGTGAAGGGCTACCGGTCGGCGCTGTTTGCCGGGTCGCCGGTTCGCGTGCAGGCCACGCTGGTCGACCGTGCGGCGCTGGCGGTCGGCGACATCGTGCGCGGGCCCAGCATCGTGGAACAGGCCGACACCACCACCCTCATCGATCCCGGCTGGGAGGCGCGCGTGGTCACCGGGGGAACGCTGATGCTGCACCGATTGGAAGGAGAGGCCGCATGAACGCAATCCCGCCGGCCCGCGACGTCGACCCTATCACGCTGGAGGTGGTGCGCAACAAGCTGGATGGCATTGCCGACGAGATGGAGTGGACGCTCCTGAACAGCTCGTTCTCGCCGATTGTGAAGGAGGGGATGGACGCCTCGGCCAGCCTATTCACCGTGAACGGCACCACGCTGGCGCAGGCCTGCGCCATCCCCGTCCACCTAACGACGCTGATCCCGTGCGTGGCCAACATCCTGCGCGTGTTTCCGCTGCCGACGATGGCAGAAGGCGACATGTATTGCATGAACGACCCGTATGCCGGGGGCACCCACATTCCGGACATTGCGGTTGTCATGCCGGTGTTCCACGCCGGCCGTATCGTGGCGCTCAGCGCGACCATGACTCACCACCAGGATATGGGCGGCATGGCCCCGGGCTCAGTGCCTACTAACGCCACGGAGCTGTTCCAGGAGGGCATCCTGGTGCCGGCGCTCAGGCTGCTGGACCGCGGCGTCTACAACGACACGCTGATCCAGATGCTGAAGCTGAACGTGCGGATGCCGGACAATTTCATGGGAGATTTGAACGCGCAGATCGCGGCCTGCCGCGTGGGCGCGGGCCGGATGCGCAACTTGGCAGACCTGCACGGGGCGGACCGCCTGCTCGCGTTGTTCGCAGCCCTGCTGGACCGGTCGGAGGCGATGACACGAGCCGCGTTGCGGGCGCTGCCGGACGGCGTCTATCGCTCGGTCGATGTGCTGGACAATGACGGGATCGACCTGGACCGCCGTATCCCGATCGCGGTGGCGGTGACCATCGCCGACGACACGATCGACTTCGATTTCACCGGAACCAGCGACCAGGTGCGCGGCCCATTCAACTGCGTGCCGTCAGGGTCGCAGGCCGCCGCCTACTACGCTTTGCGGGCGCTGACCGATCCGGCTATCCCCACCAACGGCGGATGCTTCCGCCCGGTGACGCTGACCTTGCCGGAGGGCAGCCTGGTCAACCCCCGCCGCCCCGCGCCAGTGAACGCGCGCTCGGTCGTGATCAAGCTAATTGCCAACAACCTGATCGCGGCCCTGGCCCTGGCGATCCCAGACCGTGTGACCGCCTTCAACGCCAACCAGCACCTGATCATGTTCGGTGGCCGCCGCCCGGACCGTAGCAGCTACGTGGTGGGCGAGATCGTGCCCGGCGGCACCGGAGCGTACGACACCGGCGACGGCGCGGACGTGGTGGAGAGCGACGCCACCAACGGCATGAACATGCCGGTGGAGGCGATGGAGATGGACTTCCCGCTGCGGCTGCTGCGGTCGGAGCTGCGGCCTGATTCCGGCGGGGCCGGCCGCCACCGGGGCGGCCTGGGCTACATCCGTGAATACGAGGCCCTGGCAGACGGGATCACGCTCACCCACCGGGGCGAGCATCATTTCTCCGACCCGCGCGGCATCCTGGGCGGCGGCGATGGCCGTCGGGCCGTGTCGGTCATCACCCGCGCAGACGGTGCCACACAGTCGGTGCCGTCCAAGCTGATGACCGTGCTGAACCGCGGCGACCGGTTGTCGATCCACACGGCGGGCGGGGGTGGCTACGGCGCCGCCACCGAGCGCACGCAAGCCGCGCGGGATCAGGATGCCCGGGATGGAAAAGTCACCGTGCCCTTCGTTCTCGACCTACCCATAACAAACGACGAGGCATCTGCATGACTCGACCCGATCTGCTGCACATCCTGGCCCCACGCGGGCTCTCACGGCGGCGGCTTGCGCAGCTGGTGGGCGGCGCCGGGTTGGCTGCCGGCGCTGCCGGCCGCGCGGCGGCAGAGGCGGCGACGCTGAACCTGTTCACCTACCCGACCTACGCGTCGGAGCCGCTGCTGGCGCTCGGGGCCAAGGACGGCGTCAACGTGCGCACCACAGTCTATTCGGGTGGCGACGAGATGCTGGCCAAGCTGCGGGGCGGCGGAACCCGCCTGTACGATATGGTCGTGCCCGTGCACAATTACGTGGACCTGGCGGCAAAGGCTGGGCTCATCGAGCCGATGGACCCGGCCCGCCTGCCGAACCTGTCGCAGGTCGTCCCGGCGTTCAAGACGATCCCGGACTGGTCGCCCGGCGGCGTATTCTATGGCGTACCGTTCGTGTGGGGTGCCAACGCGCTGGCCTACACTTTTCCCCAGACCGGTGCGATCAACAGCCTCGGCGTGCTGTTCGACGCGAAGTTCAAGGGCCGCGTGTCCATGCGCGACGACGTGGAGGACGCAGTTGAGGTCGGAGCGCTGTATCTCGGCATCAAGGATCCCTTCACGCTGGACGAGCCGGCGCTGCAGGAGGTGAAAAAGGTGCTGATCGCGCAGAAGGCGAACAACCGCGCCTATTGGAAGAACATCGCCGACCTGCGGGCGATGTTCGCCAATGGGGAGGTTGTGGCGGCCTGGGCCACGCTGTCCGTCGTGGCGCCTGTGCGCAAGAACGGCGTCGACATCCGCTGGGTCTGGCCGAAGGAAGGCGCGCTGGGCTGGAGCGAAGGGATATCCGCCGTCAAGGGGACCCGCAACAAGGCTGCGGTCGAGGACTACGCCAACTTCACCGTCAGCCCGGCCTATGGGGAGACGCTGGCGCGTCAGACGCTGTATGCCACCACGTCGGATACTGCGCTGAAGCAGTTACCCCCGGAGCTGGTCGAACAGCTGGGAATACAGCCGGAACGCATGGGCTCCGTGCTGTTCAAGCGCACTCCGGTCAACAAGCCGCGCTGGGACGAGATCTGGACTGAGGTGAAGCTGGCCTGATGCCTGTGGCAGACGGCGCCGCGGCCGGCATAAGCCTGTCCGGGGTAGTGAAGCGGTTCGGCGCTACACGCGCGGTCGACGGCGTCACGCTGAATATCGCGGGGGGACAGTTCGTGACGCTGCTGGGCCCCAGCGGGTGCGGCAAGACGACGCTGCTGCGGCTGATCGGCGCGCTGGAGGCGGCGGATACCGGCACGATCGAGATCGGCGGGCGCGACGTCAACTCGTTTGCACCCGTGGAGCGGCCGACCCGGATGGTCTTTCAGTCGTACGCGCTGTTCCCGCATATGACCGTGGCGCAGAACGTCGCCTACGGCCTGAAGACCCGCGGCGTGAAGCGTGCCGACATCCGCGATCGCGTGGCGGCCCAGCTGGCGACCGTCGGCCTGGCCGACCGGGCCTCGGACCAGCCCAGGGCGCTGTCCGGCGGACAGCAGCAGCGTGTGGCTCTGGCGCGCGCTCTGGTGACCCGGCCGCAAGTGCTGTTGCTAGACGAGCCGCTGGCCGCGCTGGACCTAAAGCTACGCCAGCGTCTGCAGGCGGAGCTAAAGGCGGTGCAGCGGTCGTCCGGCATCACCTTCGTTTTCGTCACCCATGACCAGACGGAGGCTTTGGCTTTGTCGGACGAGGTGATCGTTATGGAGCGCGGCCAGGTGGTGCAGCGTGCCCAGCCCGCCGAGCTGTACGACCGCCCAGCCACGCGTTATGTCGCCGAGTTCGTGGGCGAGGCGACGATCCTCCCAGGACGCGTCGTGGGCCGGGGCGACGGGCTGGTGCGGGTGGACACCGCGATCGGGCCGATGACCGCGCAGGACCGTGCCGGGTTGGACGGCGACGCAGTGGCGGCGGTCATCCGGCCCGAGGGCGTGCGTCTGACCCGGGCCGGGTCGCTCCCCGGCGTGGTGACTGCGACCACCTATCGCGGAGCCGACATGCTGGCCCATGTGCGGGTCGGTGCCGACATCATCCTGGCCAGCCTCGGCGGCGCGGCGCGGCATGACACCCGGATCGGCGACACCGTAGGCGTCGAGATCCTGCCTGGCGCCGTATGGCTCGTCCCCAACACCTCATCAGAAGCGAAGGAAGCCACATGACATTCACCGTTATCGCCCGTGACCCCGTGTACAAGCTGCTCGGGATCGCGCAGTCGACCAACCCGTTATCGGTGGGCGGCCGCTGCCCTTTCATCCGTGCCAACGTGGGCGCGGTCAGCAGCCAGGCGACGACCGACCCGGGGTTGGGGCCGCTTGCGATCGAGTTGCTGTCGCTCGGCCACTCGCCGGATAAGGTGCTGGCCGACCTCACGGCATCGGACCCGGATTTCTCCTGGCGGCAGGTCGGGATCGTCGACCGCCATGGACGGGCGGCGGTGCACACCGGGTCGGACAACAAGGACACCAAGGGCTGCTACATAGGCCAGGACTACGTCGTTATGGGCAACTACCTGGCGGGGCAGAACGTGCTGGACGACATGAATGCCGCTTGGCTGGGCAGCGCGGGCGAACTGTTCGAGGATCGGCTGCTGAAGGTGGTGGTGGCCGGCCGCGACGCCGGAGGCGACATGGGTGGCCACCGGAGCGCCTGCCTCCTGGTCTATGAGACGGAGGCCTACGCGCGCACCGACCTGCGGGTGGACTTCGTGCCGAAGGATAGCGGGTCGGACGCGGTGGACGCGCTCGCGGTCCTGGCCGGAAAGTGGCGGCCGATGATCGAATACTACAAGGTCCGCCCGCACAATCCGACCATGCCGGGCTGGCGTGATTGGCTGGCGGAGCAGGGCACCCCATTCGTGGATTGAACGTGGCGCGCACGCCGACCGGCGGCAGGGTGGCGTGGCCGTTCCTGCTCCCCGCCACCGCCTGGTTCACGCTGCTGTTCCTGGTCCCGCTTGCGGCCATCACGGTGGTGAGTTTCTGGTCGGTGGCGAACTACCAGCTCGTCCCTGGCTTCGGTTTGGCTGCCTGGCGGCGGGTGTTCCAGCCGACCTACCTCATCGTGCTGCTGCGTACCCTGCGGGTGGCGGGGTTGGTGACGGTGGTGTCGGCGCTCGTGGGCTATCCCGTCGCGTACTACATTGCCCGGCGGCTGACCCGGCGTCGCGCGCTGATGCTGACCTTGGTCGCGTTGCCGCTGTGGACCAGCTACCTTGTGCGGAGCTTCGCCTGGCTGCTGATCCTGGGCACCAACGGGGTGGCGAACTTCGTGCTGATGCGCACCGGGCTGGTGGCCACGCCATTGCGCTGGCTGTTATACAGCGAGTTCGCTGTCGTCGTGGCACTGGTGCACGTGTATGTGCCGCTATTCGTGCTGCCGGTCTATGCTGTGCTCGAGAAGATCGACCCCCGTTTAGTCGAGGCAAGCCGCGACCTGGGCGCCAGCCCGGCCCGCACGTTCTGGACCGTGTTGTTCCCGCTGAGCCTGCGCGGCGTCGCTACCGGATGCCTGTTCGTCTTCGTCCCGGCCGCAGGCTCCTACGTCACGCCGGAGCTGTTGGGTGGCACGAACGCGGTCATGCTGGGCAGCTTAATTGCACAGCAGTTCGGCGACGTGTTCCAGTATCCGTTCGGCTCGGCCTTGTCGCTGAGCCTGATTATCGTCCTGTTGGCCGTGTCCCTGCTGGTGCTGCGCTTGGGCAGGGTCGGCGGCGCATGAGGCGTCCCACCTGGCTGGCGGCGTGGACCTGGGCAGTCGTGGCGTTCCTGCTATTTCCGTTGCTGGTGATCGCGGCCTTCTCGTTCAACGGGCAGGACATGACCGCGCTCCCACTCACTGGCCCATCGTTACGATGGTACATCGCGCTGGCGCAGTCCGGCGAACTGATCGATGCGCTGCTCGACAGCGTCATCATTGCGCTGGCGGCGTCCGTGCTCGCGACGGTGCTGGGCGTGTCGGCGGCCATCGGGCTGTCCCGCATGACCCCACGGTTGTCGGGCCGGTTGGGCGCGGTCCTGGCCATACCGATGATGACGCCGCACCTCGTGATCGGGATCGCCCTGCTGAACCTCTATAGCCTCCTGAACGTGGATCTGTCGCTGGCCACGGTCGTGCTCGGGCATGTGGTCGTGGCAACGCCGTACGTGCTGCTGGTCGCTTCGGCGCGGCTTGCCGGGCTCGATCCCCGGATCGAGGAAGCTGCCCGCGACCTGGGCGCGTCGGCCTTTGCGGTCGTGCGCGACATCCTGCTGCCGCATCTGGCGCCGGCCATCGTCAGTGCCGCGTTGATCGCCTTCACGCTCAGCTTCGACGAGGTGGTCATCACCTTCTTCACCGTCGGAAACCAGAACACTCTGCCGACGACCATCTGGGCCATGCTGCGGTTCGGGATCACGCCACAGATCAACGCGATATCCACCATCGCGATGGTCATGACCGTTGTCCTGGCCCTCGTGGCCGAACGGCTGCTTCGCCATCGGTGAGCGCCACGTCACGGTGGTCGAGGCATGCAGCATTCTCGCGACCTCCTTAGCTCTTCGCCCTGGCCCTGCTCACCACCCCGGAACCCAACAGGAGCCGACCTAATCTCACGTTGCAAAAGGGAACTGTCCTGGGCGCCTCTGACAGGAGTGCCCAGGCAGTAGGCCCTTAACATATTGCTGCCCCTGTGCGCTCAGAACGGCCAGCGCGAGTTCGCGCCTTCTGCGCGGGCTGCAACCAGCAGCTTGGCCATGGCCTGGTTGGGACCATCCTGTGCAGCCGTGCGCTCAATCGTGGGCCAGTCGAAAGTGACCCTGTCCGAGGCCGCGTCCCAGCGTGCGGCAGGCTGCGCCGGGCCTGGCATGTCCAGGGAGGGGGAGGGCGGCTCAGCGTCGACAGCCTGCGCTCCGCCCCCGTGTTCCGCGGCACCGGCGCTGCTGTCCGCCGCGCCGCTGACCGGGAAGGCCGTCTCAGCAGGCGCTGTCCTATCCTCGTCGCCGTCCGGCTGCGGCCCGCCCGCGGCAGGGCTGGCCTCGACAGCGGCCGCGCCCATGACGGCCTCAAGCGGCAGGGCAGGGGCTGTATCGGCGGCCTCTTGCCGCGGCTTGCGTCCTCGCCGGCCTTGCAGGGACGTGCCGCTCTCCACTGCACCTGCTGTAGCAACGCCGGCCGGAGATGCTGCGGCGTTCTCGGCCGCGGTCGCCGCGGGTGCGCCCGGAGGGGCAACAACTGCCTTTGGTGGGCGGCCACGGCGGGCGGGTGTGAAAGAGGCAGGAGGGAGGACTACCTTGGGCGTGCGGGCCATGTGCGCCTTCTTGTGTGAGACCGGGCCTGGTAGCCGACCTAGGCAGGCAGGGGAACAGCGCCGCTACGCAAGCACCAGGGGCGACGAACCGTCGTGCAGGTCGCCTGGCCTAACCTGGGCCACCTGCCGGCAGGGGGTCAATCCCAAGTTCCTGGCGGACGTGCGCGAACTTCACCGGGTTGGCCAGGCGCTTGTCGGCCATCATCGTCCGCAGCGCAGCGAGGCCGACGTCGGTGAACACCAGCCGCGGCAGCCGCGCTGTGTCGTCCAGCCGCATCAGGTTGCGCTCCAGCAGGCCGGCCGCGGCCTGCGGCACCTTCGGCTGGCCAGCCTGCGGGCCGCCGCGCCACGTCTTGAGCTGGAAGCCGTCGGCGACGCTGGGCAGCGTCGAGAAGAACATGTCGAGCTCGCGGCGGATGTAGTCGCGCTCGGCAGGCGTGAAGAGGGCGGGTGCGGCGGGTGGCTTGGCTTCAGGCATGACGGACGCCATAGCACGCCCGGCTAGGCGCCGCCGCAGCCCTGAGCGCCAGAGCCCTGGACGGGTCTGCGCCAACCACGGCACGCACGCGCTGGCTGAGGCAGGCCTGCTGCCGATCCATGCCGATCCACTTCGCCGCGCAGGGCGGCCAGTTGCTGCCGGGCGACACCTCCAGCCGTCTCCTCCGTGACGCGTCACCTAGCGCGATACATTGCCGAGCCCCGGCGTTCTTGCTTTATCTGAGGCTGGCGACGCTCTAGGTACGTTGCCGTGCCCCGGGGCTGCATACCCTACAACGGCCATGACCAACCCCGAGGTGACCCGATGACCAAAGCTCCCACGACGACGAAGGCCACGAAGACCAAAGCCGTGCAGACTGCGGCCACCAAGGACGCGGCGCCACCGCACGGCGCGGTGGTCGAGAAGCCCAAGGCCGGGCACAAGCCGAACGCCCTGCAGCAGCCGTTGCAACCCTCGCCGGAGTTGGCCGCCGTTGTGGGGGAGGGGACGATGGCGCGTGGCGAGGTGGTGAGCAAGGTGTGGGAGTACATCAAGGCGCACAAGCTGCAGAACCCGGAGGACGGGCGCGAGATCATCGCCGACGACAAGCTGCGCCGCGTGTTCGGCAAGGACCGGGTGAGCATGTTCGAGATGAACAAGCACCTCGCCCAGCACCTGAAGTAGGGCAGTCCAGAAGTCGGGCGGCCAGGGTTGGCGATCTGAGCTACAGCAGTGGCCTGGTTGGCCTCGCCCAGGCCCGGCAAGCCGCCTTTCTCGACACGGCTACAACATTGCCGTCGCTAGGTTCGTGGTAGTCCCGCTCGATAGCCTACGCGGCGCATGTGCTCGACGTGTTCGAGCACTACCGGTTCCGCGCCGTCCAGGAGGAGCGCGCCATCGAGGCGCTGCGGACGACGGGGAACCTGCCTCAGCAAGAGGACCGCGGCGGCTTCCTCAGCCGGGACGACGGGTGGCAGGCCGGGTACTTCGACGGCTCGAAGGGGCAGGACCGCGACTACGTGCTGAGCTGACGCCGGCCGACTCCGGAGCAGGCGGGACATGTCGCTATGCCATAGGCACCCAGTCAGTGGCGACGCTGACCGTCTCGACAGGCAAGCCGGCAAACTCCCTGAGCAAGCTGCTCGCCGCCATCCAGCGCGTGCGGTCACCGACCACATACAGGCGGCGCTGCGCCCGGGTCACGGCCACGTTGAGGAGGTTGGGCGTGCCG
>JAABUX010004772.1_pt1 | contig 16964 bp, 14 predicted proteins | sample 5561851 | NCBI WGS metagenome assembly JAABUX01 (sample SAMN10711883, study PRJNA513361) | rock metagenome | isolation source: Antarctica rocks | place: Antarctica: Victoria Land, Richard Nunatak red sandstone | collected 2016-01-03 | reverse complement strand
CTTGGTCGTCCTGGCCGGGGCGGAAATCTCGGCCCTGGAGGGGCACTTCTTGGTCTACGGCCTGCCCAACCTCGACGCGGTCCCTCCCGGCGTGGCGTTGGCCGACCTGATCGCCGAGGTCCGCAAGTATAAAGCCGCGATCGTCGCCGCCCACCCGTTCCGCTGGGAGCAAGACTTCCCCGCCTTGGTCGCCCAGCACGGCCCGGTGTTCGACGGCGTGGAACTCGTCAGCAACAACGTCACCCCCGAGACCCGCGCCTTGGCCGAAAAGATGCTCCGCGCGACCCCCATGCCCGCGACCGGCTCTAGCGATGGCCACGTCCCCGAAGCCGTCGGCTGCTATCACACCGAGTTCCCCGGCCCGATCCGAACCATCAACGACTTCGTCACCGCCCTCCAACGAGGCGAGAGCCGCCCCCGCCACCGCGCCGGGGCCTGGCAAGCCTGCGGGCCGGTCGATTGAGGTCGAAACCTCGATCTTAACCCGCGACTCGCTCCCGCCGGTCCCGGCGGCGGCTGCCCATCGCCACGATCAGCCCGCCCGCCAGGTTGATGCCCCCGAGGACGAAGGCGACCCAGTACCAGTCGAGCGCCGTGGCGGTCGAAGGTTCCCCGATGGCCTTCCGGACGACCTCGCCCGGCCCGAGGCTGGCCAGGAACGGTTCGGGGGCGAACTCGGCCTCGGGGATCGGCCCGAACCGGCACTCCTCGACATCCACGCGAAGGGTCCGGGTCCGGTTCTTCGCTTTCAGCGGGATCGTCGTGACGAGGGAACGGAGGACGGGACGGCCGTCGGGATGGTCGTACCGGCACTCGGTGTCGGTCGCCTGATCCGGGAAGTCGTAATGCATCGAGCGGGCCACATACGAATCATCGACCGCGAAGACGAACGTATGAGACTGGCGGTCCTTCCCTTGGGCTAGCGGCGACGACCGCAACGAAAGCGTCACCACGGGATGCCCATCAATGGTCGAGGATTCCAACCGGGCCACTTCGAAGTCGGGGGGAATGCCAAGATCCTTGAAGATTTGGGGGTATTCGAGTAAGGCCGCCCCGCCATGAAGTGCGAGAAACCCGTGGTTGTTCACCGCCGAGTCGATCCGGCTGAGCGCCAGCCGGTAGGATTGCTCGCGGGTAGCCCGGGGTTCATCCGGGGACGTCCAGGCTCCGACGGTGGGCTTCAAATCGCGGCCGACCCGGATCGAGTGGTCGGGGTGCGCGAGCCTGGCGGAATCGCGATCGCGATTCCGCACGTGGTGCCGGGCAAACGGCCCCGAGCGGAGCAAGGTCTGCCGCTCTGCCTCGAACCAAGGCTCGGCGCGTTCCGTCTCGGTGCCGATCCGGAACGTGGTCGTCAAGCGGACGTGTTTATAAGGGGCCACCATCCGCTCGGCGGCGGCGAAGTAGTCGGCCAGGAAGGCATCCCAGGCGGCGGGGTCGATGCTCGGGTCGAGCTTCAAGCCTTTGAACCAGCGTCGGGTGAGCGGGCCAGTGCGGGTGACGATCTCCTCGATGTCGGCCCGGTAGGCGGCGTCCAACTCGTCGATCCCGACGCCCAGGTTGGCCCGGAGGTCGGCCTCGAACGTCGCTTGCTGGCAGGTCGCGAAAAGCTTGACGAACCGCCCGGGGCCGTAGACCCGGAGGAGGTAGTTGACCAGCGGGGCCCCCTGGTGGTAGGCCGCCGAGCCGGAGTACCAGTACCAGTCCAGGGCGACCAGTTGCCGGAGGGTGAAGCTCCGCCCGCTCGTGTGGTCGTCCCAGGCGGTCTGGGCCACTTCTTCGGGAGGCATCCCCTGGTTGGCCTGCGCCCACCCTTCGGTCAGGACCGTCGGCGGGTCGCTCCGGGCGGTGTAGTTCCGGGTGATGACGCAGTGGGCGACCTCGTGGCGGTCCATGTTTACTAAGCCGTCGGCTCCGGGCGGGAACCGGCCGACCTCGGACCCCAGCGCCATGTCGTAGATGGCGCACACCTTCAGGCCAAGGAGCGACCCCCGATACCAGACGATCGGCCAGGTCGCGGGTTGGTCGAGCCGGGCCAGCAAAGCATCAACGTGCCGGTCCATCGCGGCCACCTGAGCGCGGGCGTCCTTGGCTCTCGCCCCGACCATCGTCACCCACTTCCCCGGCGTCCGCTCCGGGTAGAACCAGCGAGCTTCCAGGTCCGCGAGGGGCCGGGCCAGCGGAAATAGGATCTTGGATGGCCAACCGGGGGGCACATGGCGGTCGAACCCCGGTCGCATTGCCAGCAAAACATGCCCGACGAGGAACCAAAGCGGCGCCGTCCCCAATAGCAAGCTCGCCAGCGCCTGGCTGCGCCGGGGGCCTCGGACGAGGCGGACTCCCGCCCCGACCGCCAGGCCAACCCCCGCCCCCAGCATCACGACCAGCAACCCGACCGGGAGGATCGGATTCGGATTCCAGACCTGCCCGAGCGTCAGGGCGCACGATAAGCCCCCGAGGCCGAGCCAAGCGAGCCAGACGGTGATTGCCCATCGTGAGAGCATCGGCGAATGGTCCTCCGTCGCGATCGGTCGCAAAACGCTTCGTTTCTTCGGCCCACCGTCCGAAGCCATCTTTTATCGCATCGACCGGGCCTGGCGACCGAGTTCGACCAATCGGGTTTGTGCCTGGTCGCGGTCGAGCAGGATCGCCTTCGAGGCCGATCGCCAAGCGACGACGAAGCTGTAGACCTGGCGGAAGGTCGGCGGCTGGTCGAGGGTGTCGCGGCCGAGTTTTGCGATCTCGATCAGGTCGTCGGCGACGGTCGCTCCCCAGCGAGTGGTGGGTCGCGTTTGGAGCGATTCGAGGGCGGATTTCAGCTCGCCTGAGGTCCGGGTTCGCCACTGGTCGGGGTTCAAGGGGGTCGGGGTGCTGGGAAGCGGGGCGGTGGCGACTTGCTTGAGCAGCGCGTCGAGGGCGATGAGGTCGAGTTCTCGCCCTGGTTCACCCTCGACGATGCCGAGGCTGATGTTTCGGGCGTAGAGGATCGAGATCCGTTCGAGGTCGCCCAAGGTCTCGAAGGCGGACTGATACCGGATGGAAGCTTGAGTGAAGTCGGCCCGGAAGCCCGACTCGGAGCGGTCGTCGCGGGCGGCGGCGATGACGCAAGCGACCATCACCGCCGCGACTCCGGCCCAGCAGGCGACCCGGAAGGCTCGGCTCCGCTCGCTGATCCGGAGCAAGGGGCGGTGGACGAAGCCGAACGCCGCACCGACGATCGCCCCCCCCGCGTGGCCGTAGTTGTCGATCAGGTTGTACAGGACCAGGCCCAGGAGCGCCGTGAAGCCGAGGATCGCGACCATCTGGTCGCGGAGGAACGAGCCGATCCGGGTGCCCGACCGCCAGCCGACCACCGCCCCCAAGCCGAGCAAGCCGAGGAGGATCGTCGATCCGCCTCCGCTCGGCGTCCCGAACGCCGCCTCGATCCCGTCGAGTCCGCCGGTGTCGAACCAACTCGGCCAGGCTTGGGCCAGGCGACCGCCCGCCATCCAGGTCTTCCCGGAGGCGATCACCTGGCGGATCAGCCCTCCCACCAGGTTCCCCAGGCCGCCGATCGCCAGGCAGACCGCGAAGAACGGACCCGAGCCATACCAGGGTTCGACCAACTGGCCGAGCTTGATCAGGCCGAAGACGTTCATCCCGACATGCAGGAGGCTGAAGTGGACGAACGTCGCGGTGACCAGTCGCCAGGCTTCGCCGCGACGGACCTCGGCCCAGGTCATGTCGGCGAACCGGTGCCCGGTGATCGACGAGACCGGCAAAGGGTTGGCAAGCCCTCCCGAAGGCGTGGGGATGGCGGCGGACCACTGGACCAGGTGCATCAAGGCAAACACGACCACCCACGACGCGGCGAGGGTCCAGGTGCTCGGGCATTCTCGGGCGTCATCGACGAGCACGGCGGCATCCCCTTCGGTGGCGGCTCAAAAGGGACGACCTACGCTCAAACTCCTTCGGATCTCCGACAACCTCCGGGCCGCCTCGGCAGCTTCGACCACGACCTTGGCCCCTTCGGTCGAAATCGAGAAGTCGAGCGGGACCCAGGTCTTGCAGCCCAACTGCTCGGGCGTGACGCGGAGCGGCCAAGGGTCGCCCCGACGGTAGACCCGGACGACCAAGGCCCAGAGGCCCGGCCTCCGGTAGTCGAACCGGCCTCGGATCGTCGCCTCGGTCCAGTCGTGGAAGTCGGTCAGGGCGTCCAACTGGTCGATCCGGTCGACCCGAGCGGTCCACTCGACCACCGCCAGGCCCTCGATCGGGACGACCTGGGGGTCGAACGGCGGGAGCTTGATCGGGGTCCGAAGCCCCTGATCGGCCTGGTGGACGACCGTCGGGTAGAGCCAGAACGCCGGGTGGTCGGGGCGGAACTCGCCGCCCGACTCGGCAACGCCCCCCTTCCGCAAGATCAACGATTGCCGACCCGAGATCAAGGCGGCACAGACCCCGGCCCACTCCTTGAACGCCACGGCGCAGGCGGCGGGCAAGGTCATGGGGGCTGAACCCTCGATGTCCGTCAGGTCGGGCGTCACGGTTGCCACTCATCTTTGGGGGATCGGTCCATCAGGTCGATCACGGCTTGCCTCGGCGGCTTCCCCTCGAACAAGATCCGGTAAACCTCGTCGGCGATCGGCATCGCGACCCGCCGCTCCGAGGCCCACTGGTGAAGGCTCCGGGCGGTCGGGACCCCTTCGGCGACGTTGGGAGTCCGGGCCAGGGTCTCTACGAGGGTCAAGCCTCGTCCCAAACTCTCGCCGACCGAACGGTTTCGGCCATATGGGCTGTAGCAGGTGGTCAACACGTCGCCGACCCCCGCCAAACCATAGAACGTGGATGGTAAGCCGCCTTGGTCGACGGCAAACCGGGCCATCTCGACCAACCCCCGGGTGACCAACGCCGCCTTGGCATTATCGCCGAAGCCGAGTCCGTCGCAAATCCCGGCGGCGATCCCCAGGACGTTTTTCAAGGCCCCCGCCAGCTCGACGCCGACGGCGTCGGGGTTGGTGTAGACCCGGAACGTCCCGTTGTTGAGGGCGTCGCGGACCCGGGCGTTGAGCGCCTCGTCCTCGCCCGCGACCACCACCGACGCTGGCAAGCCCGAGGCGATCTCCTCGGCATGGCTCGGCCCGCTCAGGATCGCCACCGGCCTCGGACCTAGGGCTTCGACGATGATCCGGCTCGGCCTGGCCAGCGTCCCGACCTCGATCCCCTTGATGACGCTGAGCGCGGGAACCTTGGGCGGGACCCGCTCGACCAAAGGGGCCAAGGTCGAGCGGAGGTAGGCCGAGGGGATCGCCGCGACGAGGAGGTCGACGGCTTCGGTGGCGTCGCAGGCATTCGAGGTGATCGCGATGGCTCGGGGGATCTCTATGCCGGGCAGGTGCCGGGCGTTGACGCGGGTCCGGCCGAACTCGACCGCCCAATCGGCGTCCCGCGTCCAAAGTCGGACGATCGCCCCCTGCCGCTCGAAGAGGAGCGCAAGGGCCGTACCCATTCCGCCGGCACCCAAGATCGCAACCCGTTTCATCGGCTACCCATCCGGCCGAACCATCGCGAAATGACCCTTTGATTCCAACGTGGAGTCGAAGCGGTCTATTCTAATGTCCAACCCAATCCGCCGCGAGGGAGCCTGCAATTTTCGAGCTTCAACGGATCTCGACCGCCCCGTTGCGGCCTCGGCCTCGCGCGACGGGGAGCCAGCGACCATCGTCCGCGAACCGGGAAGCCTGGGGTCCCGGATCATACGTTTCCGAGGCGGGGCTGATCCCGCCAGGTCCCGGGTCGGTCGGCGGTTCGATCCTGGGGATCTGCGCCGCCGGGGGTTTCCGACCACCCCGGGAACGTCGGATCGGCGACTTGGCCGGAGGGGGGATCTCGTCGTCGCCGGATTCGGTGCTGGCGCTGGCCTTCGACGCCCCGCCCGAGGGACGGCCGAGCGCGGCAACGTCCCCGCCTTGGCGACGGATCACATCTTTGGCGTCGTCGAGCCGGGCCGATAGCTCGCCGTTGACGATCCCTTCTCGATCCAAATCATTGCTGACCCGAGTCGACTCGGACTTGAGGTCGGCGACTTGCTTGCGGAGGTTCCCGTTGTCGTATTCGAGCTGGCTGACGCTGGCCTTGAGCGAGCCCACCGTGTTGCGGTGCGTGGCAATCGGACCGGACTGGGCGCAGCCCATAGGTACCACGACCGAGGCGGTCGCGAGCATCGAGGCGGCGAAAAATGGAAACCGACGGGTCAACATGACGATACCCTTCCTCGACTTCGCCTCGGCTTCGGGTCAGATGGTTGGACCAGGGTCAAGCCCAAGGTTCACCTCGGTCTCGATTCAAACCTTCACCCGTTTGCGAGGCATAGTTGGGAGGAGGGAGGTCGTCCAACAGATCCGGCCTCGGTTTGGAGACGCCGGGAAGGTCACCAGCGTCATCGTCGCCACCAAGACGCCCTCGGGTCCGGATCGCCCAGTAGATCGTCAAGGCCAGGCCGGTCGCCAGGGAGCCGACCAGGGCGCTCAGGAGGATCACCAGGCCCGTCGTGCTCTGGAAATTTCCCAGGCCAAACGGGAAGGCGATGCTTACCCGCTCGTTGTTGGTCAGGACGAACCAGAGGATCAAGCCGAGGACGACGGCAAGCGCCACCAGGCGACGGTACACCCAGAGGTTGCGGACCAATGAGTGGCGACGTCGTTTGTAGTAGGGCGATCCGGCCATCCGTTGCCTCGCTTTCACGCCGAAGCTTGCACCGGTCCGTCGAGCCTTGATGGCGGACCGCTCAACGATCCAGTCCTACCAAAAACCAGAATAGCATGGAAATGGTTTCGAAGTACGATTCGAGATATCGATCCCAGGTCCAAGGCCAACTAAACATCAAAACCAGCGCAGCCACGCTCAGGTACGGCCCGAACGGAAGTTCTCGATCAGAATCGACGACCTTTTGCCGGGTCAACCGTTTGATCAAATAGAGAGTGAACTTGTAAAGCGCCGGGACCAGGCCGACGAACGCCGCCAGGGGGATGGTGAGGACCGTGGCCTGCCAGCCGAGGAAAGCGCCGATCATCCTAAGGATGTGGATGTCGCCGCTACCCATCGCTTCGCGGCGGAAGACAAAGCCACCGACCACGCGGATGAACCAGATCATCCCGCCGCCGACGAACAACCCCTTCAACCCCTCCACAAGCCCGAGCCATGCGGTGGGGGCGTCGTTGGGGATCGGCCGGACGTGGGGAAATGCCATTCCCAGCCCCAGGCCGAGCAAGATCCCCAGGTTGGTCACCGACGCCGGGACGATCGTCAGGTCGGCGTCGATGAAGGTGATCACGACCAACAAAGAGATCAAGAGGATGTGGAACAGGACTTCCGCCAGGAGGGTGATGTCGTCCCGGACGTATTGGGTCGGCAGGACGGCGTCGATCAGGTAGGCGAAGAGGAACAAGGCCCCGACCAGAAACTCGATGGCCGGATACCGGATTGAGATCGGCGAATGGCATCGCCGGCAGGCTCCCCCGAGCCGCAGCCAACCGACGATCGGGACGTTGTCGCGCGACTCGATCGCCCCCCAGCACTTCGGGCAATGCGAACCGGGCCAGATCACGCTCTTTTCCCAGGGGATTCGGTAGATGCAGACGTTCAAAAAACTACCCACGACCGTGCCGATCGTGAACAGGCCGACGCCGTAGATCAGATGGATCGGCCAGAAGTAGTTCATCGGCGAGCCCCCTGTTCGGATTGGCGAGTGGTTGAAGCTCGCCAGGCTTCGGCCACCGAGTCGGCCACCTCGAAGACCGATCGGCCGCCCGAGACCACCTCGATGTCGGCCACTTCTCGGTAGATCGGGGTCCGAACCGCCAGGACGTCGGCCACCTCCTCAAGTGTCCCGGCGGCGGTCAAAGGGGGGCGGTCGGCCACGGGGTTCCTCGACCCTGATAACCGACGGGCCAGGGTGTCGGGGTCGGCCGTCAGCCAGACGACGAGCCCGAACCGGCGGAGTGCCCGGCGGTTCGCTTCGAGCAAGACCGCGCCGCCCCCCGTGGCCAGGACTCCGCCCGCCAGGCGAGAAGATCCCGTCAAGTCGAGCAAGACCTCGGCTTCCATCGCTCGGAATGCCGCTTCCCCGTCGACCTCGAAGATCGATCGGATCGACCGGCCTGACGCTCGTTCCAGTTCGACATCGGCGTCGGCGAACGCACATCGCGTCCGCTCGGCGACGATCCGACCGACGGTCGACTTGCCGGTCCCCCGATACCCAACCAGGACCAAGCCCGTCCGAGCTTGCATTGAACCTTCGCCGATCATTGGCGGATCGGCCCGAGCTTGCGGCGGATCACGTCGCGCATCACTTCGACCGGGGCGTCCTGGTCGGTGTAGAGGTGCGACTGGATCGCCGCCTGGCGGATGAACATGTCGACCCCGCTGATCGTCTTGCAGTCGCGTTCGCGTGCGAGCTTGAGGAACATGGTGTTCTCGGGGTGATACACCGTGTCCATAGCGATCGTCCCCGAGCGGAACCCGGCGGGGGGCATCGGCGAGTCGTCGACGTTGGGATGCATCCCGACCGGAGTGCAGTTGATGATCACGTCGGCGAGGATCGAAGCTCGGGTCCCCCAGTTCGCGGTTCGGCAGCCGAGCTGCACCGCGAGGTCGTTGGCGTTCTCCTCGGTCCGGTTGCAGATCGTCACCCCCGCGCCTCGCCTGAGCAAGCCGAAGGCGATCGGTCGCGCCACCCCCCCCGCCCCGAGGATCACCACCTGCTTCCGGTCCAGCGGGCCGGGTCCGCCGTCGGTAGGCGGCCCTCCCATCGCGGCCTCGATCGAGTCCATCGCCGCCCGGTAGTCCGAGTTGTAGCCGATTCGGGCTCCGTCATCCTTCAACACCATCGTGTTGCAAGCCCCGGTGCGTTCGACCCCGCCGTCGGCCGCCGTCAAGAGCGACACCGCCGCTTGCTTATGCGGGATGGTGATGCTGTACCCTCGGATCTTCAACCAAGTCAGTTGCTCGATCGTCTCCTTGAGCCGGTCGGCGGGGATCAGGATCGGGACCATGACCTTGTTGAGCCCGAGTTCGCGGAACGCGGCGTTGTGGATCGCCGGGCTGAGGCTGTGGCCGATCGGGTCGCCGATCACGGCGTAAACCTCGGTCATCTCGTTGATCTGGTCGTAGGCATAGTCGCGCTTCAGGACGTGATAGCCGAACATCCCCGGGGCGAAGTTGCGGTCGACGTTGAAGTTGGCGTAAGTATAAGGAGCGCCATACTTGGCCCCCAGGACCCGGGTGAACGACCCGGCCTCGCCCATCGCGATGGCGATGGTGGGGGTTTCCAGCTTCGAGGCGACCTGGAGGACGCGCAAGGCTTCCTTGACCGAATGCGCCCGGGTGGCGATCTTGACGACGTCGGCGTCCATCTCCTCGCACTGCTGGGCGATCTCCAGAAGGTCGCTCGGGGTGTGCTTGAGGTTGTGGTAGCTGATGACCCGCTTGGTCTTGCCGAACCGCCGGATCTCACGGGCGGCATCCATCTCGATGTCGACGTAATCGACCCCGGCGACGATCGCCTCGCGGATCAACCGAAGCCGCTTCTCCTCCGAGCCTCGCCAGAGTCCGCCGTCGGCGCCTCTCCGGGCGGTGAACACGCACCGGGTCGGTTTCTCGGCGAGCATTCGCTTGAGGTCCGGCTCGCGGCGTAGGCAATCGGCCCGAAGTTCGACCAGGTCGACCCCGGCATCGCTCGCCTCTTTCCATTCCTCGGCCAAGGCCGCATGCCGCCCCCGCCCCAGGATCGCACAGATCATCGGACCACCCCGCCCTGCAAAATCAATGAGGTGCCCATCGGTCGCCAACAATCAGGCTGAGAATTTCGAGAATCCGCAAAATGGGCGTTCTTCGAGGATAACTCAAAGTTGGTTAGTAAGCGGCGTCTTTTCTATCAAATCCGGCGACCGATGACGATTTAGGGCCTTTCGGGTTGTTACCGGAAAAAATTTGGTATACAAACGTCTAAAAAAGAGCGATTCTCCCCACTCGGAGGTTACGATCTTGATGGCACTTGTCCTTTGCGAGGTTTCCGATGGGTTCCGCGACTCCGAGGCAACGGTCGGCGTCCGGGCCTTCGATGGCGATGAACAATTTCTTCGGGTCGAACGCGACTTTCTCACCGAGAACTCGGGTTGCTACTACCTCTCGGTTGGGTTGATCCTCAAGGACCAATCGGGCCAGTTCGCCTTAATTGAGCTACCCCATGAGGCGGATTCGGGGGCGGCTCGGCTCTGGGTCGAAACTGAAAACTTGAAACATCCTTAACCTGTTCAGTTTTGGTCCAATGTAACTCATTCAGCTAATCCGCAAGGAATGCCGCCGGTCGGACCAACCAAATCAGGGTCGGAATTACCAAGATCATCGCCAGAAGCGTTCCCAAGACAAAAAGAATGCGGCCGACCCACTCGCTACGCTGCCCCAACAACCAGGCGTAGCCGTTCAATACCAGCCCGCCGCAAAAACAAACGTTGGCGATGATCGCATAACCGATCAATGAGAAAATCAGGCGGCGAATGTCGGTCAGGAGCAACGATATCGAAAGGGTCTCTATCAAAAGGATACCATTATAGATCAAGCGATACTTTTCCCAACGAATAAACAACCCGAAAAATCCCGACTGATTGCTGGTCGAGGCAATGCCGATGGTCGCCCGGGGCGGGGCAAACAGGTTCTCTGACGAATTCATCAAATTATTCCTCAAATCATTTGGTTTGTCGGTTCAAATTCGCCCGAACTGCCGCTCCAACTCCGACTTGGTGAACACTAAGGCCGTGGGCCGACCGTGGGGGCAGTGGTGGGCGTCGGAGACGAGGTGGCGGCGTTCGAGGAGGGCGGTCACCTCCTCGGGGGCGAGTTTCTGGCCGGCCTTGACGGCGGCCTTGCAGGCGATCATGGCCAGGACGTCTTCGAGGACCGCGTCGCGCGAGGGCGGCAAAGGTTGCGAGCCGAAGTGGTCGGCGAGGTCGCGGATCAGGCGATCGGGGGGGATGCCGGGGAGCATCGCCGGGACGCTGGAGACGAGGACGGAATCGCCATCGCCCGGCTCGATCAGCATTCCCAGGCTGGCCAGGGCTTCGCGGCGTTCGAGGACGGCGGCGACCTCGGCGGGGCCGAGCTCGACCGGCTCGGCGACGAGGAGGCGCTGCGATTCGACCCCGCCGCGCTCGATCCGCAACCTCAACTCCTCGTACAAGATCCGCTCGTGGAGCGCGTGCTGGTCGATCACCACCATCCCGTCGCTGGTCTCGGCGACGAGGTAGCTGTCGTGGACCTGGAGCGCCTTGAGCGGCAAGTCCCGGACGTCGAACGGTCGAGGCCCCGGCTCGGTTGCCGCGGACGGTTCATAGTTCACCGCCGAAGGCTGATCGATGGGCTGGCTCGCGACCGAACCGGCGGCCACCGGCTCGGCGAACTCGTCGAAGTCGGGATTCGTCGTCAGCGATCGGTCGAAGCCGTTCGACGCGGCCGATCCTGCCGGGTTTCCATACGGGTTGGCCCCACTCCGAGCCCAGTCGCGGTCGACCGGCCCTCCGGCATAGCCCGGCTGGGGGAACGATTGGAACGTCGACGAACCGTTGCTAGAAGGTGGAAACCAGTTCGCGACCGACTGCCGTTCGTTGGGTCGGGCCTCGATGGCGAACGGGGGCGAGTCGGCGGTCGGACTCTCGAACGCGGGTTCGGCCTCGCGGGGGACCTGGAGCTTGGAGTGGAGGTCGCTGGCCAGGAAGGTTTGCCGCAAAGTGGCGAGCAACTGCGAGTAGATCCGCTGGCCGTCGCGGAACCGGACCTCCACCTTGGTCGGGTGGACGTTGACGTCGACCTCCTCGGGCGGGACGTCCAGGTGCAGGAACGCCACCGGCGACCGGCCGACCATCAGCAGCCCCCGGAACCCCTCCGAAAGCGCGTGGCCGAGCGACCGATCGCGGACGTAACGGCCCGACAGGAACATGAACTGCCCCTTGGTCGAGGACCGGCTCTGCGACGGGTGGCCGACGTAGCCCCACAAGTGCGTCCGGTCAAACCGGCTTTCGACCCAGAGGAGCGAGTCGGCCAGTTCCCGCCCGAAAAAGACACCGATCCGGTCCTTGATCCCGGTGACGGCGGGCAGGTCGTGGAGAACTTTGCCGGAGGAGCGATAGGTGAGGTGGACCGTCGGGTGGGCCAAGGCGATCCGGGTGAACATCTCGATGACGTGCCCGGCCTCGGTCGAGTCCGACTTCAAATATGTCCGACGGACCGGGGTATTATGGAATAGGTGGCGGACCTCGATCACCGTGCCGACCGGGCAACCGCAAGCCCGGATCGCGCCGGCGACCCCGGCGTCGACCTGCATCTCCGAACCCGCCTCGACATCTTCCTGACGGGTCTGACAGCGGACTCTCGACACCTCGGCGATTGCCGCCAGGGCTTCGCCTCGAAACCCCAAAGTCTTGATCCGGAACAGGTCCTCGGCGTTCTGCAACTTGCTCGTCGCGTGCGGGGTGAACGCCAAAGGCAGGTCATCCGGCGTCATCCCCTTGCCGTTGTCGGCCACCCGGATCAGGTCCTTCCCCCCCCGCTCGACCGTGACATCAACCCGCGTCGCCCCGGCGTCCACGGCATTCTCAAGCAACTCCTTGAGCACGCTCGAAGGCCGCTCGACCACCTCGCCCGCCGCGATCTGGTTGATGACCGACGCCGGCAGTTGGTGGATGATCCCCATCGCTCGCCTCTACTGTCGTTGATGCAAATCGTTAGCTGGGGATCATATCGATCCAGCCAAACCCGTTAGGGACCGCTGATCCCAAACGAACCCAACCTCGCTCGCGACCCGTTTTCCCAACGAACCCAATCTCGCTTCGGATCGGGGACCATCGATCCTAAACGAACCCAATGACGAGGGCCGTTCACCAAAGAAGTCCCACCTCCATATCATCGCAAATTTGCCGAGGCGCAAACCAGACGATTTCCAAAAGGCTGGATTCGAGCCGGTCCACTTTGCGATGATACCCCGGTTGGCCGGGGAAACATGATCCAGAAAGGCGCGGGGGCGAGTGGGGGATGGCGCGATTCGTCGAAGTGTGCGGGGTGGACGAGGTCCCCCTCGACCGGGGCAAAGGGGTGACCGTCGACGGCCTGCCGATCGCCCTGTTCCGCGACCCCGACGACCCCACCTTGATCCACGCCCTCCTCGGCCGATGCCCACACGCCAACGGCCCGATGGGCCGGGCCTGGGTCGTCGACGGCGAGGCGATCTGCCCCCTCCACCGATGGAGGTTCAACCTCCGAACGGGCCGATGCACCACCGCCCCCGACCGCTCGCTCCACAAGTTTCGCTGCGAAGTCCGCGAGGGGCGGGTTTGGGTTGAAGGTTAAACAAGTCTGGTCTTGCAAACTCGATCGCCAACCGCGTCGTTGGCGATCGAGACGAAGACCCGATCAGGGGGCCGACGGCTTGGTCAGGACGACCACCTCGTCGCGGACGACGGCGTTGATCCCCATCGGGCCGAGCAGCGCCTTGAGGCCGTCTCGCAGCGGGATGCCGTCGGCTTTGCCGATGACGGTGGCCTTCGGGTCGAGGCGGCCCGCCATCCGGTCGGCGGGATCGAGGACGAAGTTTTCGCCGGTCTTCTCTTCGAAGTAACCGTTGACTTCGGTCAGGGTGCGGTCTTTGAAGTCGAACGCCATCGGCTCGCCGAGTTTACGCTCGATCCGCTCGTTGGCCCGCTTCTGGACGGCGGAAAGCTCGACGTCCGCCCCGGGCTGCGGGGTGGTGACGATCAAGCCCTCGGGGCCGGGCACGGCGACGAGGCCGAGCGGCTGTAAGGCCAGTTCGAGCCAGCTTCGGAGCGAAACCTGGCCGGAGAGGGTCAAGGGGATCAGGGCGTCGTTCGCTTTGCCAGACGAACGCATCGCGGCTTCATCGAGCTTGACCTCCAGGTGGGACATCGGGCCGAGGTCCTTCAACAACTCATCAAGCTTGATGGTGTCGAAGCCAAAGCCGACTTGCTTGTCGAGTGCCAGGGGGATTCGCCGGGCTATCGGGATCTCGGGTAGGGCTTTGCGGAGAGCCTCCTCGCCGCCCCGGACGACCTTTCCCTCTGGGTTGATTAGGATCGTGGTTGGCCAGGACCGGATGCCGTACTCTTCGACCGTCTGGCCGGTCGAGTCGAGCAGGATCGGGAACGGCAGGTCTCTGCCCCCCCAGACGTCGCGGACGATCGGGACCAGCTTGGCGTCGAGTTCGTCGAAGTCCTTGGCTTGCTTGTCGTGGAAGGCCAGGACGACGAACTTGTCGCGGTCTTCGGGGTGTTCGTCGTAAATCACCATCAGGTCGGGGAGGCTCCGGCCAACGCAAGGGCCGCACCAGTACCCCCAGAAGTCGAGGACCACCCACTTCCCTTTGAGGTCGGCAAGCTTGATGTCCTTGCTGATTCCTCGGGCGTCGGTGATGTGGAGCGGCGGGGGCTCTTTGTCGTAGAGCTTGCCGAGCGGCGAGGCCGGGATGTCGAGCGTCCCAAGGTCGAGGTCGGGCGTGTCGGCTTTCAACTCGAGGTTCTTGGAAATGTTCTTCAAGTCATGCGACCCATAACCATTGAACAGATATTTCCCGGCCGGCAGTTGGAGATCGAACGCCGCCTTCATGGAACTGCACTGGGCGACTCGGATCTTGCTCGGGCCGAACATCATGTAGACGTTGGTCCATTCGGGTCGCTTATCCAACTCCTTGCATGAGAAGTCGCCGTGGACCCGGACGAGCGGACCGACCTTGATCTCGGTCGAGTCGGAGACCTTCGTCGGGTCGACGACGGTCAAGCCGCCGACCTTGCGGTCGGCATCGACGGCGACGAGGGCGCCGGGGCGGTTGTAGAACTCGGCCGACATCTGGAACCGACCGTCGGCGTCGGTCTTCACGCCGCCGAAGGCGTTCATCTTCCCATCATCGAAGCCCCACATCGTCGCGACCTCGGCCCCGACGACCGGCGACCCATCCTGGGCGACGACCCGCCCCGCTACCCGGACCGGCGCGGCCTGGACATCAAACCCCAGCACAACCCAGATCAAACCCAACCAAGCGACGCAAATCCTTCGCATGCCTCGTCTCCTGTTGTGTTGTGGCGACGCCCGCGACCGAGGGAATCCCATCCCCGCCCGGCGCGACGCTCGCCCGAAGCGTAACGGGCCGAGCGGTCCAATGCCACCGAAAATCGGCCCCCTACCCCGATTCAGTCCCCGGACGATCGGGTGATCTTCTCGTTGGCCCGGCGGACTTGGGCTTCGTCGAACTTGATCACCTTGCGGTCATACGTCATCAAGCCGTTGACCTCGACCTCGACGTCGGTGGTCTGCGTGTAAACGGCGCCCGCCAATCCCTTGGGGATCAACTCGCCGAGCTTGTCGAGATATTTGACGTAAGTCCGGGTGGCGTCTTCCTTGGTCTTGATCTTGCGATTGTCCCAATAATGTTTGGGGTCCGCCCTCCAGAGGTGGTCTTCGAGGGTGAGCAAGATCCCGCCGAACTCCCCGAGCACGTTGGCCCGTTCGGGGTCGTTGAGGGGCATCTCGGGGTCGGGGTAGTGGTGGATGTCGAGGATGTCGCCGCAAGGGCGGTGGTTGCCCCCGCTGGCGGGGTTGACCAGGCGAGTCGGGTCGTGCCGCTTCGTCCATTCGGCGATCCCGATCGTGTCGAACTGCCCCCACGACTCGTTGAAGGGGACCCAGACGGAGATGCAAGGATAGGGCATCAAGTGGTCCATGATCTCGCGCCACTCTTTGCGGTAGTTGGCGGCCGACTCTGGGGTGCGCTTGACCTCCTCGCCTCCATTATATTTGAAGGCTTCCCACTTGGGGTATCCGTCGCCGCTCGGCATGTCTTGCCAGACGAGCATCCCCATCCGGTCGCACTCGGTGTACCATCGGGCCGGTTCCACCTTGATATGCTTGCGGATCATGTTGTATCCCCACTCCTTGGTCTTGACGATGTCAAAGCGCATCGCCTCGTTGGACGGAGCGGTGTAGAGGCCGTCGGGCCACCAGCCTTGGTCGAGCGGACCCAGGGGGAAGATGTCGCGGTTGTTCAACTGGATTCGGACGAAACCGTCCTTGTCTTCGCGTGTCGAGACCTTCCTCATCGCGGCATACGACTTCACTTCGTCCACTTTCCCCTCTTGACCGTAGCCGCGCAAGGTCACGACCAGATCGTAGAGGAACGGCGTTTTCGGGTCCCATAACTTCGGAGATGGGACCAGCAGGGTGATGTCGTTCCCCGCCGCTCCTCTCATTCGGGAGACCACCTCGTCGCCATCCTTGAGGGTCGCTTCAACCCAACCCTCGGGCGCGTCGGCCACCTCGGTCTTGACGGTCAAGGTCCCTCGATCGATGTCGGCGGTGGTGGCCACCGACGCGATGTGACGCTCGGCCACCGGTTCGAGCCAGACGGTTTGCCAGATCCCGCTGACCGGCGTGTACCAGATCAGGGTCGGGTCATGCCGCTGTTTCCCGATCGGCTGGAAAGAACCGTTGGTCGGGTCCCAGACCTTGACGACCAGTGTTTGTTCGCCATTGCCTCGGAGATGGGGCGTGATGTCGAAGGAGAACGGGGTGTAGCCCCCGGTGTGCGACCCCACCGGCGTCCCGTTGAGGTAGACGTCCGCCTTCCAGTCGACGGCTTCGAAGTTGAGCCGGACTTTCCGGCTCGCCCACGCCTCCGGCACGGTGAAGGTGCGTCGATACCAGAGTTCCTGGTTTTCCCGGAGGCTTTTCTGGACCCCCGAAAGGCTCGACTCCACGCAGAAGGGGACGAGGATCTTGCCTTCGAAAGATTCGGGCGTGGCCTCGCCTCTGGGACGAATGGCATAGTCCCAGAATCCATTGAGGTTCGACCATTCGGGTCGTTCCATGTTCGGGCGAGGATATTCCCGCCAGACGGCGCCCGAGTCGAGTTTTTCGCCCCAAGGCGTCTT
>JAABUX010004771.1_pt1 | contig 16968 bp, 15 predicted proteins | sample 5561851 | NCBI WGS metagenome assembly JAABUX01 (sample SAMN10711883, study PRJNA513361) | rock metagenome | isolation source: Antarctica rocks | place: Antarctica: Victoria Land, Richard Nunatak red sandstone | collected 2016-01-03 | reverse complement strand
TGCCGGTCGTTTTCACGTTGCCCTTGCCCGGCACCATTACGCTCTCGATGGTCAGGATCTCGCCGCCGACCTCGGTCCAGGCCAGGCCGGTCACCACGCCGACCATGTCTTCCGCCTCCGCCTCACCGTAACGGAACTGGCGGACGCCGGCGTATTTCTCCAGCGTCTTGGCCGTCACCGCGACCTTCTTCGCCTTCTTGGTCACGATCTCCAGCACCGCCTTGCGCGCAAGCTTGGCCAGCTCCCGCTCCAGGCTGCGGACGCCCGCCTCGCGGGTGTAGTAGCGCACCAGGTCGCGGATCGCCTCATCGGTGACGCTCCACTCGCCGGCCTTCAGGCTGTGCGCCTCGACCTGCTTGGGCAGCAGGTGGCGCTTGGCGATCTCGACCTTCTCGTCCTCGGTGTAGCCGGGGATGCGGATCACCTCCATGCGGTCCAGCAGCGGCTGCGGCATGTTGAGGCTGTTGGCCGTGGTGATGAACATCACGTCCGACAAATCGTAGTCGACCTCGAGGTAGTGGTCGGCGAACGTGGAGTTCTGCTCCGGGTCCAGCACCTCGAGCAGGGCGGACGACGGGTCGCCGCGCCAGTCGGCCCCGAGCTTGTCGATTTCGTCCAGGAGGAACAGCGGGTTGCTGGTCTTGGCCTTCTTCATGCCCTGGATGACCTTGCCGGGCATCGAGCCGATGTAGGTCCGCCGGTGGCCACGCACCTCGGCCTCGTCGCGCACGCCGCCAAGGCTCATGCGGACGAAGTTGCGCCCCGTCGCGCGCGCGATCGACTTGCCGAGCGAGGTCTTGCCGACGCCGGGCGGCCCGACCAGGCACAGGATCGGCCCCTTGATCTTGGTCGAGCGCGACTGCACGGCCAGGTATTCAAGGATCCGCTCCTTGACCTTCTCCAGCCCATAGTGGTCGGCCTCGAGCACCTTGCTCGCGTCGTCCACGTCGTTGCGGACCTTGCTGCGCTTCTTCCAAGGAATCGACAGCATCCAGTCGAGGTAGTTGCGCACCACCGTCGCCTCGGCGCTCATCGGGCTCATGGTCCGGAGCTTCTTCAGCTCGGACAAGGCGCGCTCCATCGCCTCCTTGCTGAAGCGGGTCTTGCGGATCTTGGCTTCCAGTTCGGCGGTCTCGTCCTTGCCGTCCTCGCCGTCGCCCAGCTCCTTCTGGATCGCCTTCAGCTGCTCGTTCAGGTAGTACTCGCGCTGGGTCTTCTCCATCTGCCGCTTGACGCGGTTGCGGATGCGCTTCTCGACCTGCAGGACGCCGATTTCGGCCTCCATGTGGGCGTAGACGCGCTCGAGACGCTCCGACACCGGGGCAATCTCTAGCAGCTCCTGCTTCTCGGCGATCTTGAGGTTGAGGTGGGCCGCGACCGTGTCCGACAGCTTGGCCGGCTCCTCGATCTGGTTGAGGCTGACCAGCACCTCGGGCGCGATCTTCTTGTTAAGCTTTATGTAATGCTCGAACTGCCCGATCACGCTACGGCCGAGCGCCTCCAGCTCCTTCTCGTCGCCAAGCGTCTCGGCGATCGGCTCGACGAACGCCTCGAAATAGCTGTCGGTGTCGCGAAAGCTGGTGATGCGGGCCCGGTGGCCGCCCTCGACCAGCACCTTCACGGTGCCGTCCGGCAGCTTCAACAGCTGCAAAACGGTCGACACGGTGCCGACCCGGTAGATGTCGTCGGACGACGGATCGTCCTGGGTGGCATTCTTCTGCGCGACGAGGAGGATCTGCTTGTCCTCCTTCATCACGGCCTCAAGGGCGCGAACCGACTTTTCGCGGCCGACGAACAGCGGCACGATCATGTGCGGAAAGACTACTATGTCGCGCAGCGGCAGGACCGGCATGGCCTCTGGCACGATGATCGCGGGGACGTCGTCGTCGTTGGCGACGACTTTCGCGGGCGCGAGGGTTTTCGGAGAGGCGGGGGATTTCGCCATGGGTAGACCTCCTCAGGACGATCGGCCAGGACCGACGGCTAGCGGCAACGGCCCGCCCACGATGGCACGGGCCTCACGGCGACATCCCCGAACTATGCGGCGGATGTCGTAAGCAACACTACGGATATCGGCAACGCAGCAGAGGGCCACAAGACCGCTCCGCCACAGTTGTGACCGCCAAGCTACAAACGTCAGGCGGATTGCTGCTCTTTGCTATAGACATACACCGGGCTGGCGCGGTTCTCCGCCACTTCCCGGTTGATCACGACCTCGTCCACCCCGTCGAGGCCGGGCAGTTCAAACATCGTGTTGAGCAGGATTTGCTCCATGATCGAGCGCAGGCCGCGGGCGCCGGTCTTGCGCGCGATCGCCCGGCGCGCCACCGTCGACAGCGCGTCCTCGGTGAACGCGAGCTTGACACCCTCCATCTCGAACAGCCGCCCATACTGCTTGACTAGCGCGTTCTTTGGCTTGCTCAGGATCTCGATCAGCGCCGGCTCGTCCAGGTCCTCAAGTGTGGCCACCACCGGCAGGCGGCCGATGAACTCCGGGATCAGGCCGAACCGCAGCAGATCCTCGGGCTCGACCTCGCGCAGGATGGTGCCCATGCGACGCTCGTCGACCGCCCGCACCTCGGCGCCGTAGCCGATGCCGGAGCCCTTGCCGCGCGCCGAAATGATCTTCTCGAGGCCGGAGAACGCGCCGCCGCAGATAAACAGGATGTTGGTCGTGTCGACCTGCAAAAACTCCTGCTGCGGGTGCTTGCGGCCACCCTGGGGCGGCACCGAGGCGACGGTGCCCTCCATGATCTTCAGCAGCGCCTGCTGGACGCCCTCGCCGCTCACGTCGCGGGTGATCGAGGGGTTGTCCGACTTGCGGCTGATCTTGTCGACCTCGTCGATGTAGACGATGCCGCGCTGCGCCCGCTCGACGTTGTAGTCGGCCGACTGCAGCAGCTTGAGGATGATGTTCTCAACGTCCTCGCCGACATAGCCCGCCTCGGTCAGTGTGGTCGCGTCGGCCATGGTGAACGGCACGTCGAGGATGCGCGCCAAGGTCTGGGCCAGCAGCGTCTTGCCGGTGCCGGTGGGGCCGACCAGCAGGATGTTGCTCTTGGCGATCTCGACGTCGTTGTTCTTCGCCCCGTGCGCCAACCGCTTGTAATGGTTGTGGACCGCGACCGACAGCACGCGCTTGGCATGCGCCTGGCCGATCACGTAGTCGTCCAGGACCTTGCAGATTTCCTTCGGCGTCGGCACCCCGTCGCGCGACTTCACGAGGTGCGTCTTGTGCTCCTCGCGGATGATGTCCATGCACAACTCGACGCACTCGTCGCAGATGAACACAGTCGGGCCGGCGATCAGCTTGCGGACCTCGTGCTGCGACTTGCCGCAAAACGAGCAGTAGAGGGTGTTCTTAGAGTCGCCGGCCTTGCTCATCAGCTCTCCTGCGTCCCGACCTGGGCGGGACGTGTCGTGTCAACGTAGAACCGTCCCATCGCGGCGGACAAGATTGGGCGTGAGACGCCACGAACCATGCCCGCCCCGCGGCGGCAACGCACGACATTGGGATGCCCGCCGCCGGTGCAATCGAAGTGGCGCGCCTCACCACACCCGGCCGCCAGACGGATCGTCAGACCTTGGGCGTATCGCCGTCGGCCGGAAGCGGACGGTTCTCGACGATCTGGTCGATCAGGCCGAACTCCAGCGCCTCCTGCGGCGACATGTAGGTGTCCCGTTCCATCTTGCGCTCGATCTCGTCGAGCGGGTGGCCGGTGTGGTGCTGGTAGATCTCGTTCAGCCGAGTCCGCATACGCAGGATCTCGCGCGCCTGGATCTCGATGTCGGTCGCCTGGCCCTGCGCGCCGCCGGAAATCTGGTGCACCATGACCCGGCTGTTCGGCAGGCTGTAACGCTTGCCCTTGGCACCGCCGGCCAGCAACAGGCTACCCATCGACGCGGCCTGGCCGATGCAGACCGTGCTCACCGGCGAGCGGATGAACTGCATGGTGTCGTAGATCGCGAGCCCGGAGGAAACGACGCCGCCGGGGCTGTTGATGTAGAACGAGATCTCCTTGGATGGGTTCTCGCTTTCCAGGAACAGCAATTGGGCGCAGATCAAGGCGCTGATCTGGTCCTCAACCGGGCCGGTCAGGAAGATGATCCGCTCCTTGAGCAGGCGCGAGTAGATGTCGAACGCCCGCTCCCCGCGCGCGGTCTGCTCGACCACCATGGGCACCAAGCTTGCGTATAGGGCGGTAAGGTCGCGGTCCCTCATCGTGGAGCCTCACTTCCGTGCTGGTCGTCGGCCACCATGGCCGCATCAAGATTAAATAGGCGTGAGCGGGCCCGACGTCAGCCCGCCGCTGGCTCCGACTCGACGGCCCCGGCCGACTGCCCGGGTTGGTCCGCAACCGTATCGGGTTCCACAGCCAACTCCTCGGGCGTCACCGTCCGGTCCGCGACCTTGGCCTGACCGAGCACGTAGTCGACCACCTTCTCCTCGAAGATCGGCCCGCGCAGCCCCTCGGCCGCCTGCGGGTTCTTGCGGAAGAAGTCGATCACCTGTTGTTCCTGGCCCGGGTAGCGCCCGGCCTCCTGGCGCATCGCGCGGGTCATCTCGTCGTTGCCGACGGTGAGGTTGGCGATGCGGCCGATCTCGCTCAGCAACAGCCCGAGCCGCACCCTACGTTCGGCGATCGCACGGTATTCGGCCTTGAGAGTCGGCTCGCCCTTGCCCGCGTCCTCGGCGTCGAGCTTGCCCGCAGTCCGATCGGTCTCGATCCGCTGCCAGATCGCGCCGAACTCGCCGTCGACCATGCTCTCGGGCACCGGGAAGTCGGCGCGCTTGGCCAACTCGTCGAGCAGCTCACGCTTGAGGCGCATTCGCGACATCTGGTCGTACTCGCGCTGCACCTGGGCGGTGATCAGCCGCTTGACCTCGTCCAGCCCCTCGAAACCGAGCGTCTTGCCCAGCTCGTCATCGATCGGCGGCACGTGCGCGGTCTTGATCGCCTTGGCGGTGATGGCGAACGTCGCGGGCTTGCCGGCCAGTGCCGCCACGCCGTACTCGGCCGGGAACGTGACGTCGATCGTCTTGCTCTCGCCCGGCGCCATGCCGACCATGCCCTCGGAGAAGCCGGGGATGAACCCGGTGCCGCCCAGCTCGACGTCCATGTCGGTGCCGGTGCCGCCCTCGAACGGCACGCCGTCGGCGCGGCCCTCGAAGTCGACCGTCAGCACGTCGCCCATCGCCGCCGGACGTGCCTCCTCGATCGGGGTCAACGTGCGCTGCCGCGTCGCGATCTCGCCCAGCGCCTTGTCGACGGTCGCCTCGGACGGGGTCGCCACCAGTCGGGTCAGGCTGATGTCGCCCAGTTCGGGCGGGGTGAAGTCGGGCAGCAACTCGACTTCCACGGTGAACGAGAGGTCGGTCGCGGTCGCCGCCGCCGGATCGAGTTTGCCGGTGACCTCGACCTTCGGCTGGCCGGCGGAGCGGAGGCCGCGATCGCTCAACACCTGCTGGGTCGCGTCGTTGACGCTCTCCTCCAGCACCTCGGCCATCACCGCGCCGCCAAACCGCTGGCGCACCAGGTTCGCGGGGATCTTGCCAGGGCGGAAGCCGGGCAGCCGCATGTCTTTGGCGACCGCCGCGAGGCGCTTGGCCCGTTTGCCCTCGATCGTGGCGGCGGGGACAACGACCGCGTAGGCGCGGCGGAGGCCGTCGGAAAGCGTCTCGGTAACCTGCATCGGAGCTGGTGTCCTATAAATACTAGGCGGCGGTGCGCCGTCGGATGGTGCGGGCGGAGGGACTTGAACCCCCAAGGCTTACGCCGCCAGATCCTAAGTCTGGTGTGTCTGCCAATTCCACCACGCCCGCAGCCCGGTCGGGAGCGGCCGGACCTAGCCCAGCTTCCGGCCCTTGCCAAGCCACGCTACCGCTCGACGACCAGATCCTCGAGCGGCCGGCTGCAGCACGTCAGGATCATCCCCGCCGCGACCTCGCGCGGGCGGATGCCGCCGCCGTGGCGCATGTCGACCGTGCCCGACACCAACTTGCTCTTACAGGTGCCGCACACGCCCTTGCCGCAGTTGAACGGGATTTTCAGCCCCGCCGCCTTGGCCGCCGCCAGCACGGTGACGCCAGCGGGACAGTCGACGACGATCCCGCTGATCGAGAAGGTGATCCGAGCGGCGACCCCGAACTGGGCCGGCCCGGGTTGCGCCTCACTCAAGCCCGAACGCGGCCCCGTCGTGCTCTTCGGGCAGGCCGAGCGCCCGGACAAACTCGGCCAGCCGCGCGGCCTCGCGCTGGGTCAGGTCGATCGGCAGCGAGACGTGCACCTGACGGTCGGAGCGCAACCGGAAAGAGTAGCGATCCTCGTCCCCGCGTTCCGCCACCGGAGCCGCCTGCTCAGACGCCGGGGCGGCATCGTGCTGCTGCTTGTTCCGCGAGCTGGCGCGGCTTGGCGCGGGTGCGTCGTCACTCTCGCCGCCGTCGGCCTCGTCGACCTGGGCGTCGCCCTCGGCCTGGACGATGACCGCGCCCACGGCACGGAGGTCAAGATTCCACTCCAGCCGCGAGGGACGGCCACGGCGGCCGGCCACGAAGCGACCGACGGTCGCCTCCTGCAACTGCTTGCACAGCGCCACAGCCTGCAGCCGGGACAGGCCGACCGAAGATTCGATGGTGTCGAGTTCGGTCTCGCGGGTGCCCTCGGGCTGCTCGGCCGCCCACGAGAAGAACGGGCCGAACCTCTTATTGCTGCCGGCGATGCGGCGAACCGCCGACTTTATCGTCCGGGACAGATGATCGGCCATGCTATCGACTCCGTTTTGTTCCAATGAGGCAGTTTATATACTCTAGAATCGCGCGTCGCTAGTGTTTGCATAACAGAAATCTCGGACGTGATCGGGCTCACCATTTTGTAAGGAACGGCTGGAAAAACCGCGCCGCCCGGCCTACGGTGGGACCCATGAATGCGATCCTGCCGACCGCCACGCTCGACCCGCTGCTGCAGCCGTATCAGCTCAGGCACCTGACGCTTCGCAACCGCGTCATGAGCACCGCGCACGAGCCGTCCTATTCCGAGGACGGGATGCCGAAAGATCGCTACCGTCTGTATCACGTGGAAAAGGCGAAGGGCGGCGTCGCGCTGACGATGACCGCCGGGTCGGCCGTGGTGTCGCGCGACAGCCCGCCGGTATTCGGCAACCTGCTGGTCTACCGCGACGACATCGTGCCGTGGTTGCGCCGGCTGTCCGACGAGTGCCACGAGCATGGCGCCGCGGTGATGATCCAGATTTCCCACCTCGGCCGCCGCACCGCCTGGAACAAGGCCGATTGGCTGCCGATCCTGGCGCCGTCGATGGTGCGCGAGCCGGCGCACCGGGGGTTTCCCAAGGCGATGGAGGCGTGGGACGTCGACCGCGTGGTGGCCGACTACGCCGCGGCCGCGCAAAGGATGGAGGCGGCCGGATTAGACGGGTTAGAATTCAACGCTTGGGGCCATCTGCCCGACCAGTTCTGGTCGCCGGCCACCAATAAGCGCGAGGACGCGTTCGGCGGCGACCTCGCCAACCGCATGGCGTTCTCGCGCCGGGTCGCCCGCGCCATCCGCGCCGCCACCGGCCCGGAGTTCCTGGTCGGCATCCGGATGGTCGCCGACGAGGACTGGGAGACCGGCCTGTCCCGCTCCGACGGGATCGAGATCGCGCGTCGGTTTGCGGCCAGCGGCGACGTCGACTTCCTCAACGTCATCCGCGGCCACATCGACAACGACAACTCGCTGACCGACGTGATGCCGATCGCCGGCATGCGGACGGCGCCGCACCTGGAATTCGCCGGCGAGGTACGGGCCGCCACGGGTGTTCCGGTGCTGCACGCCGGGCGGATCAACGACGTCGCCACCGCCCGGCACGCGATCGCCGCCGGCTTGCTCGACATGGTCGGCATGACCCGGGCGCTGATCGCGGATCCGCACATCGTGAACAAGGTGATTGCGCGCGCCGAGGAGACGATCCGCCCCTGCGTTGGCGCCAGCTACTGCATCGACCGCATCTACGAGGGCAACGAGGCGCTGTGCATCCACAACCCGTCCACCAGCCGGGAGGCGTCGATCCCACAGGCGATCGTCCCGACCGACGGTCTGATCCGCCACGTCGTCGTGATTGGCGCGGGTCCGGCGGGCCTCGAGGCGGCGCGGGTCGCGGCCGAGCGCGGCCACCGCGTGACCGTGCTGGAGGCGACCGACAAGGCTGGCGGCCAAATGCTGCTGGTGGTCCGCAACCCGCGCCGGCGCGAGCTGATCGGCATCGTCGACTGGCGGCTGTCGCGCTGCGAGGCGCTGGGCGTCGACTTCCAGTTCAACACCTACGCCGAGGCGGTGGACGTGCTGGCGCTGGAACCCGACGTGGTGATCGTCGCCACCGGCGGAATGCCGGACACCGAGGTGCTGGAGTCCGGCAACGAACTCGTCGTGTCGTCTTGGGACATCGTCTCGGGCCAGGTTGCCGCCGCGCCCCGCGTCCTGGTGTTCGACGACAACGGCAACCACCCGGGGATGCAGGCGGCGGAGATGCTGGCCGTCGCCGGTAGTGCCGTGGAGATCGTGACGCCCGAGCGTACTTTCGCGCCCGAGATCGGCGGCCTCAACCACGCCGTCTACGCCCGCGCGTTCAACGCCCACGGTGTCCGCATCACCATGCTGTCACGGCTGAAATCGGTGCGGCGCGAGGGCAACCACCTAGTCGCGGTGATCGGCAGCGACTTCGGTTCGGTGACGTCCGAGCGGGTTGTCGACCAAGTGGTGGTCGAGCACGGCACCATGCCGGCCGACGAGCTGTATTTCTCGCTCGTGCCGGACAGCGTGAACCTGGGCGAGGCCGACTACGACGCGCTGCTGGCGGGCCGGCCGCAAACCATCGTCCGCAACCCCGCCGGCACGTTCCGCCTGCTCCGCATCGGCGACGCGGTCGCCAGCCGCAACATCCACGCCGCCGTGTTCGACGGCCTGCGTTTCGCAAAGGACCTTTGATGGGCTTCGACCTGCCGACGTTGCTGCGCGCCCGCTTGCCGGGCCACACCCTGCCCGCGCCGCTGTACGTGACGGAGGCGGCCCACGAGGCCGACGTAGAATTGATCTTCGGCCGCCACTGGCTGTTCGTCGCCAGCGGCCCCGAACTGCCCGAGCCCGGCGACTACGTGACGGTGCAGATCGGCCGCAACTCGGTCATGCTGGTGCGCGACGACGACGGCGTGGTGCAGGCGTTCCATAACGTCTGCCGCCACCGCGGCAGCCGCATCCTGCTCGACCCGCGCGGCGAGACCGGCAACCTCGTTTGCCCCTACCACCAGTGGACCTACAACCTGTCCGGCAAGCTGATCCACGCCGAACAGTTTGCCGATTGTGTCGGCACTGGCCGGCACGACCTGAAGCCGGTGCCGGTGCGCGACCTCGCCGGGCTGATCTACGTCTGCCTCGCCAACAACGCGCCGCCCGACTTCGCGGAGGTCGCCGACGAGGTGCTGCCCTACCTGGCCCCGCACGCGCTGGATCGCTGCAAGGTCGCGCACCAGGAGGACATCGTCGAGCACGGCAACTGGAAGCTCACGATCGAGAACAACCGCGAGTGCTATCACTGCGGCGGCGGCCACCCGGAGTTGCTGAAAAGCCTGTTCCACTTCTTCGGCGAATACGAGATCACGCCGGACCAGCAGGACGACCACGATCGCTACGTGCGGACCCAGGCCGAGATGGCGGCGATCTGGGACGAGGCCGGGCTGCCGTGGCGCGCGATCGAAAAGCTGTCGGGGCGTCCGACCGGCTTCCGCGTCGAACGTCTCGCCCTCGACGGCCCCGGCGAGAGCTACACGATGGACGCGCGGCGCGCCTGCCGGAAGTTGGTGGGCGGGTTCACCAACGCCCGGCTCGGCACGCTGCACCTGCACACGCAGCCGAACGCCTGGTTCCACTTCCTCGGCGACCACGCGGTGACGTTCAGCGTGTTGCCGGTGTCGGCCGACCGGACGCTGGTACGCACGACGTGGCTGGTCGATCGCGACGCGGTCGAGGGGGTCGACTACGACGTCGACAACCTGACCGCCGTGTGGCGCGCGACCAACAAGCAGGACGGCAACTTCGTGTCCTGGGCGCACGCCGGCGCCGGCAGCGACGCCTACGAGCCGGGGCGGTACGCCGCGTCCGAGTACATGGTGGACGCATTCTGCACCTGGTACACCGAGCGCCTCGCCGCCCACACCGCTTGATCGATCATTTGCGGGCAGCGCGCGCGACCCAAACCGGGTTGTTGCGCGAGCTCGTCCGCATCCCGACCGACAACCCGCCGGGCGACATGGCGGCCGCCGCCGAACGGGTGGCCGCGTTGTTGGAAGGTTTGGGATTGCCGGTCGAACGACACCCGGTGTCGCCCGAGCGCGCGGCGGCGGCGGGGATGGTCAGTTGCTGCAACCTGATCGTGCGCCGCCGGTTCGGCCCCGGTCCGACGGTGGCGCTCAACGCGCACGCCGACGTGGTGCCGCCCGGCGACGGCTGGACGTATCCGCCGTACGCCGGCGAGGAGCACGACGGCTGGCTCTATGGACGCGGTGCGGCGGTGTCGAAATCCGACATCGCGACCTACGCCTTCGCGATGCTGGCGCTCGACCACCTGGAGGAGCCGCACGGGACCGTCGAGTTGCATGTGACCTTCGACGAGGAGTCCGGCGGCGAGCTTGGCCCGAAGCTGATTCTGGCCGACAGGTTGAGCCACCCCGATTTCGCAATCTGCGCCGGGTTCAGCTACGGCGTGACCACGTCGCACAACGGCGCGTTGCATCTGGAAGTGGAAGTGTCGGGCCGCTCTGCCCACGCCGCCCGGCCGCAAACCGGCGTCGACGCGCTGGAGGCGGCGACCGCGATCCTGGCCGCGCTGTACGGGCTGCGGCCGGAACTGGCGCGGCACACGAGCCCGATCGCCGGGATCGGCGCGCCACAGATCAACGTCGGGCTGATCGCCGGCGGCACCAACACCAACGTGGTACCCAATCGGGTGACGTTCCGGCTCGATCGGCGGATCGTGCCCGAGGAGCGCGCGGCCACGGTCGAAGCCGACTTGCGCGACGTGATCGCCGCCGCCGCCGCCGGGTTCGCGGCGACCGTCGTCGTCCGCCGCATCTTGCTGGCCGAGCCGTTGACGCCCCTGCCCGGCACCGGCCGGTTGGCCGACCTGCTTTGCCGCCACGCGGGTGCCGCGTTCGGCGTGCCGGTGCGGGCCGGGGGCGTGCCGCTCTACACCGACGCCCGCCACTATGCCGCCGCCGGCGTGCCGGTGGCGCTGTACGGAGCCGGGCCGCGCACGATCGAGGAGGCCAACGCGCACCGCGCCGACGAGCGGGTAAGGCCGTCGGACATGCACCGCGCGACCGAAGTCATCGCGCTGACCGTACGCGACCTTCTCCACCCGGCCGCGTAGACGTGCCATGAGCACGACAGACAAGCCGACCGACGACGACCTCCGCTGGATGCGCCGCGCGCTGGAGATGGCGGCCAAGGGCGAGAGAACGAAGGACGCCAACGGCATCGGCTGCGTCATCGTGCGCGATGGCACGCTGCTGGCCGAGGGCCACAACGAGGTCGGTATCCGCCACGACCCAACCGCGCACGCCGAGATCGTGGTGATCCGGCGCGCGTGCGAGGCGCTCGGTGAGAACGACCTGCGGGGTGCCGCGCTGTATTCGACGCTGCAGCCGTGCGGCATGTGCTCGATGGCGTCGATCTGGGCCAAGGTCGGCCGCGTCGTCTACGGGGCCGGGCGCGACGACGTGCACAAGATGTATTTCGAGGACCGAAACCTCGATACCATGGATTTTATCCGCGACGCCTATCGCGACGATCTGACGCTGGTGGGCGGCGTGCTGCGGGCGGAGTGCGCCAAGTTCTATGAGCGGCCAGACGAGGAACTAGCGCCGGAGCAGCAGGCTAACTTATAGTCAGCCGGTCAGAGCGGGGTCTGTCCTGCCCACCATCCTGCGCCTGCGCGGCTATCGGTTCTACTTTTTCAGCCGCGAACCGAATGAACCCGCGCACGTCCACGTTGATCGTGGAAGTGCTTCAGCCAAAGTGTGGCTGCAACCGTGGCACTTGTGGTTAACGCCGGGTTCGCGTCCCATGAGCTTGGCGAGGTCGTGCGCATGGTTCGGGAACATGGACCGGATCTCATGAGGAGCTGGGATGAGTTCTTCGGCAAACGTTGACATGGCGGATATCCGCGTCCGCGACGTCATTCTGAGCGAGGACGAGTTGTCGGTCGCGCTGATGGACGGACGCACGATCACCGTGCCGCTCGCGTGGTATACGCGACTTGCCAATGGTGCCCCCCTGCAGCGTGCGAACTGGCAGGTCTCGGGGGGCAGCTATTGTATCCACTGGCCCGATCTTGATGAGGATCTCGATACCGAGGGTCTGCTGACGGGCCGTAGAGCGCCGATCGGCTCAGAAAATTTGCGTTCTCCTTGTTGCCGTAGCTACCTCGCCCGCGCGAACGCCAGCCCGACGCCGGCGCCGACCAGCAACCCGCCGCCGATCCGGTTCAGCAACCGGCCGCGTGACAGGATCAGCCGCCGCATCCGCGCCGCCAGCAACGCCCAGTAGCTGTCGACCGCCGCCGCGACCACCACGAACGTCACGGACAGCCAGACCACCCGCGGCAGCACCGGCGCGTCGCGATGGATGAACTGCGGGAAGAACGCGCCGAAGAACAGCAGCAGCTTCGGGTTGGTGAGTGACACCAGCAAACCTGGCGCCCACAGTTTCCGGGCGCTCTGCGCCACTGTTGCCGCGTAGATGCGACGGTCGCGGCGACGTAGGCGACGTAGGTCGACGGCATCGCGCGGCCTTACGCGCCGAGCCGGTGCTTGACCAGTCCGGCAAGCGAGCGCAGCGGCCCGGTGAGCCGCCACGAGCGCGACAACCTCAGGGCCGAAATCTCCGAGCGCAGCGCGGCGATCTCCTCGCTCTGCGCGCCCGCGGCATCGTTCGCCGCGGCCTGTCCGGTCGCGGTCCGAAACGTCAGTGCGATCTCATCCGGCCGCATCCGCTCCGGCGTCCGCTCGAGCACCACGCCAAAATCCAACTCGTCGCGCCGCGTGTCGGCGAAGAACGCCAGTCGCCACCGTAGGATGCCGAGTTCCGCCAGGTCGCCAAGGATGTCGAGGAACCGGCGCGGGGTGACGACCCAACAATGGCTGTCGACATATTGCTGGTCCCGGTGGGACCGTACGCTCAGGTCCAGCGCGGATTTGAGGTCGCCGTACCGCAGCAGCGTACTGGGATCGGGCGGCAGGCTCCAGGCGGCGACCGTGTCCACCGCCGACGCGTAGGCGTTGTAGTCGAACACCTGGCGCGGGCTCGGCCTGGTATATCGCTGTATCCAGGCGCCTAGCGCATCCGGGAGGCAGGATAAGTCCCGTAAGTAGTCGAACGTGTATCGTTTATCCGGTACCACCAGCAGAAGTCGGCCGCCTACGCGGGTCAGCTCCGCCACGTCGGCCAGCCAACCCACCAGATCGGGAACGTGCTCGATGACGTGGCTGGCGGTGGCGTAGTCGAACGGCCCCCGGCCGCGCAACGCGTCTGCGAGACTCGACCCGTCCGGGATCACCACGTCGACTTCGACGATGTTCCGGGGCTCGACATTCGGCTCGTCGACGAATTTCGTGCGGAGCGCCTCGGTGGACAAACGGTCCACGAAGATCACGTCGTGGTGTCCCTTCGCGACGAACGGGGACATCAACGGCCCGACCTCGAAGCCGCGTCGGCCTTCCGTCGTCATCTGCGCAAGGAGTGTGCCGCGATCCGCCACGTCCGATTAACCTCGCCCTGGGCTCGTCGGCTCGCATTAGACGATAACGAAACGGCGAAGCAATGCGCTCAGGGCAGCAGCGCACGCGCGGTCGCCGCCGGCACCGCGAGCCCGCCGACGTCGCCCACATTGGCCGTGACATTGACTCCCGCGACCGCCCAGCCGGCGCCGCTACGCACCAGCAACGGCCCCCCCGAGGTGCCGCCCGTCGCGGCGCAGGCGTGCTGCAGGATCGGTCGACCCCCCGCGTCGGCGATCCGGCCCATGGTCCGACACCCGGTATCGGCCAACAGCGTCTCAATCCGGTCCTGCTCGTAGCCGCCGAGCATCGCCGCCTCGCCCGGCCGTGCCGCGTTCGCCCACGGCAGCGCCGCCGTGCCGATCGCGGCGTCGAGCGTCAGCACGGCGACGTCGCCGCCGAGCCCCGTGGCGGTGCCGCCGACAAAACCCGCGCCGACCCGGTAGCTGCGCGCGACCGCGTGCGCGCGATAGCCGCCGTGCTCGTAGCCGGTCAGCACATGGATCTGCTCCGGCCGCACGGTCCGCCGGACGTGGCCGTCCCACAGGCAGTGCGCCGCGGTCACCACCGTACCGGCCGCGACGAAGAAGCCGGTACAGCGGGAGACGCCCGGCACCTGCACCCGCGCCAACGCGGACCACGGCGGGTCGGCGACCGAGACCGGCACCCGCGCGTCGCCGCTGCCCAGGCCCGGCAGCAGCACCCCCGCCAGCAATCCGGCCCGAGCACGTCCGGCGATCTTTATCATTGGGCAACCGCTTCCTGAAACAATGCGGCCACGATTTCGCAGGGGCAACCGTGGCCGGCACCGACCAGTTCTCTCACATGCCGTTCGATCCCACGATGTGGTCGGACGACGTTTCCTACGATTCCGGCACTGGCGCGATCGCCATCAACTCGGTCGGCAGCGGCGACGCGACGCTCGACGGCACGGCCGGCACCCTGGGCGACCTGCTCAATTTCTCCTACTCCACAACCGCTGGGCCGCTATTCAGCGACGTCGAGGTCCAGTTCGATGTCGCCGGCGGCATCGTCGTGCTGTCCGGCGGCGCCTATTTCGCATTCTTCTCCCAGCCGATGACGGTCGGGGCCACCTACGCGGCTGTCCCCGGCTTCGGCCACTTCAGCGACCCCAATGCCCAGGCCGCCTGCTTCGTCGCCGGCACCCGCATCGCGACCCCACGCGGCGAGGTGCCGATCGACGACCTCCGCCCCGGCGACCTCGTGCTCAGCGCCACCGGCCGCGTCCCGATCGAGGTGATCTGGGTCGGCGGCCGCAAGATCCGCTGCGACCGCCACCCGCGCCCGGCCGACGTGCAGCCGGTGCGGGTCGAGGCCGGGGCGTTGGCGCCGCGTGTCCCGGCCCGCAACCTGTTCCTGTCGCCTGACCACGCGCTGTCGCTGGATGGCTCGTTGGTGCCGGTCCACCTGCTCGTCAACGGCGCCTCGATCCGGCGTATCGCGTTCGCGGCCGTCACCTACCATCACCTCGAACTGGCACGGCACGGCACCGTGCTCGCCGAGGGTGCCGCCGCCGAGAGCTATCTCGACACCGGCAACCGCGGCGCGTTTGACCATGGGAAAGCGGTCGCGCTGCACGGCTGGCTGAAGGCGGGTGCGGCGGTGCCGATGCCGCACTCGGCGCTGCTGACGCACGGCCCGCGGCTTGAGGCGCTGCGCCGTCGCCTGCTGCACCGCGCCCACGGGATTGGCCACGTCCTGACCGCCGACCCGGCGCTGACGCTGCTTGCCGACGACCGACCGTTGCCGGTGTCCGTCGCGGGGCCGACCTACCGCGCCGTCATTCCCGCCGGCACGCGAACCCTGTCGCTCGACACCCGGACGGCCTGTCCGATCGAGACCGCGCCGGCCGGCATCGACCACCGCCGGCTCGGGCTCTGCGTGGTCCAGCTGCGGGTGGCCGGCGCACCGGTGCCGCTCGACCACTCGATGCTGGCGGCGGGCTGGCACGGCAGCAAGGGCAACCTCCGCTGGACCGGGGGGGCCGGGCAGATCACGCCACCGCTGTCCGACCAGCCGCAAGAGCTGTCGGTCATGACGGCCGGGGAACTGCGCTATTGGGCCGAGCCGGCGAGCCCGACGCGACGGGCGCGCGCGCACGCGGTAGCGTGATTGCGGCGAGCGTGGGTGCACGTCGGAAACTCTTGCTAACCCATCACGGGGACGCGCACGCTTGCCATGGCACCCGGGAACGTCGGGGCCGACGCGGGCCCGCGCAGCCGTTTAAGCGCAGGCCCCGTACAACGAACGAAGGGGAACCCCACGCCATGACCATTGCCGCGATCCTACGCCAGAAGGGCAGCGCCATCGTCTCGGTGCCGCCGGACGCGACGATTGCCGACCTGATCGACCAGCTCGCGCGCCACCGGATCGGCGCGGCCATCGTTCGCGACCTCAACGGCCCGTTGCTCGGCATCATCAGCGAACGCGACGTGATGCGCGCACTGGCCGAGCACGGTCCGGCGGCATTAGCGCTGCGAGTCGAGGGCATCATGACGCGCGGCGTGCAGTGCGCGACCCGCGCCACGTCGGACGAGGACGCGCTGGAGACGATGACCCATGGCCGGTTCCGCCACCTGCCAGTGGTCGAGAACGGCGCGTTGATCGGGTTGGTCAGCATCGGCGACGTGGTCAAGGCGCGGCTGTCGCAACAGGCGCACGAGGTCGACAGCCTCAAGGCGTACGTGGCCGGCGCGATATAATAGCGTTTCCGCCGTTCGTTTCGTAAACTGCCCGACAGAAGGCAGCAGCGGAGTGCGACCATGGCGATGGCGGCGATACCGAGGCCCGGTTGGGTCAGCGAGTTCCAGGCGTTCATCCTGCGCGGCAACGTGGTCGACCTCGCCGTCGGCATCATCATCGGCGCCGCGTTCACGGCGATCGTCGGCAGCCTGGTCAAGGACATCTTCAACCCGCTGATCGGGTTGCTGCTGGGCGGCGTCGACTTCAGTAACTGGTATGTCACGTTAAAGGGCCCGCACACCGAGACGCTCGAGGCGGCCCGCGCGGCGGGTGCGGTCACGGTCAACGTTGGCCTGTTCCTCAACGCGGTGATCCAGTTCCTGATCGTCGCCTTCGTGGTGTTCTGGCTGGTGCGCGTGGTGGCCCGGGTCGCCCGCAGC